>Ga0181561_10002522_pt1 | contig 16155 bp, 13 predicted proteins | sample 011ome_19_FD_133760 | JGI IMG/M metagenome (GOLD analysis project Ga0181561, IMG submission 133760) | Coastal salt marsh microbial communities from the Groves Creek Marsh, Skidaway Island, Georgia - 011510BT metaG (megahit assembly) | ecosystem: Environmental > Aquatic > Marine > Intertidal...
GTTGGCATGCGTGCCGGTCAGGCCCATGGCTTCTGGCCACGAGATTGCGCGCGGATCGCTGCTTTGGGTTTTGCTGGCCAAGATATGCTGGTGTGGGCAATGGCGTGCATCATCGGGCAAGAAGCTGTAGTCATGGGTCATGAGTTTGTTTAGACCCGGCGATGCCTAATGATCAATCAGGTGCTAGCCTGTTGATTTGGTGGAGGCGAGTACCGGAATCGAACCGGTGTACACGGATTTGCAATCCGCTGCGTCACCACTCCGCCAACTCGCCGCCAGTGGTGTGGGGGGATTATCGGATTGTTTTGTGCCTTGCAAGGGGCATCCAAGCGGTTTCGGGGGTAAAACAACGCCGTTGGACATTGCCGATGCGCGCAGGATATGACAAAACCACCCATAACCACAGAACCAACGAGCTTAGTTCAATGACCGATTTTGCCACGCGCCGCGCAATTATGGTGGATAGCCAGATCCGCCCTAATGACATCACCAAGTTTCCCGTGATCGAGGCGCTGCTACATGTCCCGCGAGAAGAGTTTGTTCCAGAGAACTGGCGCGAGGCGGCCTATGTCAGCGAAAATATCCCCCTAGCGCGCGGGCGCGTGCTGTTCGAGCCGCGGACCTTTGGCAAGATGCTGGATGCACTAGATATACAGCCCGACGAGCTGGTGTTGGATATTGGTTGTGGTTTGGGTTATTCTGCGGCTGTGATTTCACGTTTGGCCGTTGCTGTTGTGGCGGTCGAGGAAAACGCGGCTTTTGCAGCCGAGGCACAGGCGGCTTTGGCGGCGGTCGAGGCCGATAACGTGGTTTTGCATCAAGGCCCCTTGGCCGAAGGGGCGGCGAAGCATGGCCCGTATGATGTTGTGTTTGTAGAAGGTGCTGTGGCGGTTGTGCCCGAGGCAATTGTGGCCCAAATGAAAGAGGGCGGGCGCATTATTTGCCTGTTCCAAGAAGGGGCGCTTGGTACGGTTCGTATCGGTCGAAAAATCGACGGACGGATCGGCTGGCGCCACGCGTTTAATGCCAGTGCTCCGGTGGTATCCGGTTTTGAAAAACAGGCGGCGTTCACCCTGTAACGGGCGCGCTTTTCATTTATACAGGCAATTGAAAGGCGGCAGGGAATGCGTTCTCTTTCCATAGGTCAAAATATCCGAAAACGCGTGGCCGCCGGTGCGGCGGCAATATGTGTGGTTTGCGCCCCTGTGGCGGCGGTTGCCGAAAGCTTGGCAGATGCCTTGGCCGGCGCCTATACCCATTCGGGGTTGTTGGATCAAAACCGCGCGTTGCTGCGGGCCGCTGACGAGGATGTGGCGGTCGCTATTTCCCGCCTGCGTCCGGTGCTGCAGTGGTCCAGTGATATCACCCGCACGTTTGGCGAAAATTATTCCTTCGGAACAACAGGCCCGGCTGGCACTGCGGGCATCGCGCGTTTGGATAGCACGCTTGGCCTGTCGGCCGAGGTTCTGCTTTACGATGGCGGGCGCACCAAGCTGGGGGCTGACGCGGCCAAAGAAACCGTGCTGGCCACCCGCCAATCGCTGGTGTCGATCGAACAATCTATCCTGCTGCGCGCGGTTCAGGCCTTTATGGATGTGCGCGCCACCGCCGAGATTGTGGCCCTGCGCCAGAACAATATTCGCGTGATCACCGAAGAATTGCGCGCCGCGCAAGACCGTTTCGAAGTGGGTGAGGTGACCCGCACCGATGTGGCCCTGACCGAGGCCCGCTTGGCCGGGGCGCGCAGCCTGTTGGCGCAGGCCCAAGGCGATTACAGCATCGCGATCGAGGCCTATCAGGCCTATGTTGGCCGTGCGCCGGGCAAATTGGCGCCGCTGCCTGCGATGAAGCTGCCTGTTGCCTCGGTTGACGCCGCAAAGGCGCAGGCGATGAAGTTGCACCCTACCTTGAAACAGGCGCAGCATCAGGTTGCAGCGGCAGATATTGGCGTTGAAATCGCCAAGCGCGCCACCATGCCCCGCGTGACGTTAAACGGCACTTTGGGGTCCAGCTCGCGGGCGAATTCGCCTTATTGGCAGGATACCGGCACCGTTGGCCTGCGCGCCAGCGGCGTGATTTATCAAGGTGGCCAGTTGCGGGCACTGACACGCAAGGCGATGGCGCAGCGCGATGCTGCGCGCGGGGCGTTGCACGATGCGCGCTCTGAGATCGGGCAGAACGTGGGCGGGGCATTTGCCCGTGTGAAAGTGGCGCAAGCCGCGCTTGCCGCCACGGACGAGCAGATTCGCGCCGCGCGTGTGGCCTTTCAGGGTGTGCGCGAAGAAGCGGCGCTTGGCTCGCGGACCACATTGGATGTGCTGAACGCCGAACAGGAACTGCTGGATGCACAGGCCAACCGTATTTCGGCCGCCTCTAATGAATATGTGGCCTATTACAGCTTGCTGGCCTCGATGGGGCTGTTGACGGTGGATCAGTTGAACCTGAAAGTCACCCGTTACGACCCGGCAGAATATTACAACCTTGTCCACAAAGCCCCCAGCGCCCTAAGCAAACAGGGCAAAAAGCTGGATAAGGTGCTGCAGCGGCTGGGCAAAGAATAATTCTGCGCTGGGTTGTTGTGTGAAACGCAGCGGGCGGTTAAGCTGCCCGCTTTCGCAGTATTGGTAAAGCCCTATGTCAGATCCGATGAAACCCGCCGATATTGAAGATGTATTGTCGTCGATCCGGCGGCTTGTGGCCGATACGCCCGATGGTGCGCAGGCCCCTGCCACAGCGGCTGGGAATCGTTTGGTGCTGACCCCGGCCTTGCGTGTTGGCGAGGCCCAAGCCCAAGCCCACGCCGAAGCCGCGCAATCGCCCGCGCCTTCCCAGCAAGATGCAGCTGACACACCAGCCCAGGCCGGCGCCGATGGCGCGCCCCACCACAGTGCCGACGATGACGCCCCCACCCCCGATATCGAGCCGGTAGAAGACACCACGGTGTTGGAATGGGAATATCACGACAGCGCCGCCGCCCCAGCGCAGGACAATGCGCAGGACAATACGCATGACCGCGCCGCGCATCGGGTCGAGATGGATGCCAATGCAGCCCAAGATGAGGCGCTGCATGCTGATCATGATGCCCCCCATGATGATGCCGCCCATGATGACGCCCCCGAGATGACAGCGCCGGCGGGCCATGGCCCCGATGGCCAGGCAACCGGGGCCGATGCCGATACCGCGGATCACAACGACCAAGCCCCAGACACGCTGGATTTGATGGCCGAAGATGGCGTGATCGACGAAGAGATGCTGCGCGAATTGGCGGCAGATATCGTGCGCCAAGAACTGCAAGGCGCCTTGGGCGAGCGGATCACACGCAACGTGCGCAAACTGGTGCGCCGTGAAATCCACCGCGCCCTTTCTGCGGCCGAGTTCGAATAATCTGCCCGCTAAACGGGGCGTGCCAGTTTCAGCAGTGCCTCGATATCCAGATGGGTTTCCAAATGCTGGGCCAGCGCATCCAGCGTGGTTTCGACGCTGGCGTCAAAATCTAGGCCCGAGCCATCGGCGCCAAACCGGGCCAAGTAGCTTTGGCGAAAGCCATCGGCCGCGAATAACCCATGCAGATAGCACCCCATCACCCGCCCATCGGCGCTGGCGGCCCCGTCAGGGCCGCTGGGCAGGGCAAGCCAGGCGCGCTGGCAATCCGGGCCGGTGGTGCGGCCAAGATGAATCTCGTAGCCCTGTACGGGGCAGCCTGTGGCGCTGTGGGTGCCCTCGACCCGTGCCAAAACTTTTTCAGGCTGCAATTCTGTGCTGATGTCTAGCAGCCCCAAGCCAGCATGCCGCCCCGGTATTCCCTCGATCCCGTGGGTGTCGATAATCTCGCGTCCCAACATCTGGTAGCCGCCGCAAATGCCCAGCACATGCCCGCCCCGGCGCAGATGCGCAGCAAGGTCGATATCCCAGCCCGCCGCACGAAAGGCCGCCAGATCTGCGATAGTGGCCTTTGACCCGGGCAATAACACCAGATCGACGTCGCCGGGCAGGGGGCGGCCGCGTTCGATAATTTGAACGCTGACATCGGGTTCTGCCGACAGCGGGTCGAGATCGTCGAAATTGGCAATGCGCGGCAATTTGGGCACGGCGACCTTTATTTTGCCCGCCCCGCGCGAGGCGATATCCAACACATCTTCGGCAGGCAACCGCCACGCCCCGTCAAACCAAGGCACCACCCCCAGCGAGGGCCAGCCCGTGGCGTTTGAAATCACCGGCAACCCATCGTCAAACAGCCGTGGGTCGCCGCGAAACTTGTTGATGGCAAAGCCCACCACCTTGGCCCTGTCTGGGCCGTCCAACACCGCATGCGTGCCCACCAGTTGGGCGATGACGCCGCCCCGGTCGATATCGCCCACCAGCACCACAGGCACATTGGCGGCCTGGGCAAAGCCCATATTGGCAATGTCGCGCGCGCGCAGGTTCACTTCGGCAGGGCTGCCCGCCCCCTCGACCAACACCAGATCGCACCGCGCGGCCAGCCTGTGAAAACTGTCCAGAACCGCTGGCATCAATTTATCCTTCAGGCTGCCATAGGCGCGCGCCTCGACCATATCGAGACGCTTGCCTTGCACGATCACCTGCGCCCCGGTTTCGGTTTCGGGCTTCAGCAGCACCGGGTTCATATCGCTATGGGGGGGCACGCCAGCCGCACGGGCCTGCAGCGCTTGTGCGCGCCCGATCTCGCCGCCATCTTCGGTGACAGCGGCGTTATTGGACATGTTTTGCGGCTTGAACGGCAGGCAGTTGATGCTCCGCCGCCGCAGCGCCCGGGCCAGACCCGCCACCAACATGGATTTCCCCACATTCGAACCGGTGCCCTGTATCATGATTGCCAATGCCATGGCCGTGCCCTTTTTGGTTGATTGCCCGGCAAACCGGCTGTGCCCAAGCTAGGCCATTTCGTGGCGGTGGTGCGTATCATCTGCGGCAGAAAAGAAAAAAGCGCGCCATTCTGGCGCGCCTGTTTCCCGTCATATCCCCGTTCGGGACTATGCTTAAGCCGCTTCGGCCTGTGCCGCGGCATTGCGGCGTTCGCTTTCTTCGCGCGACAGGGCCACGCTTGTGCGAATACCTTTTGCAACGAAGTCCATCAGCCCTTTGACAACCCGTTCGTTGGGGTCGATACCCGCGCAGGTCAACACTTCGCGGCCATCGCGCGAGCGTGCCCAACGGGCGATTTGTTCGGGGCCGTTGCCATATTTCTTGTCATCGGCAATCGCGTCATCCAATGCAGCCAACACAACGGCTGCAAACAGTTTGCGGGCGCGGTTACCTTGTTCGTTATTGAAGGCCGTGCCGTCAACGAAATCTTTCATGTTTCGTCCTTGCGTTATTTTATTGCTCTTGCATATCCGGAGTGCGGCCTCTTTGGCAGATCGAAGCCGATTCGGATAGGGCGTTGATGCATGGCTGTTATGCGTGTGGTGCAATGCTGTGCCGATGCGGCCCTGAAAATGCTGCTGTGTTTCGTGTTCTTGCCTCTGGGGGCTGACAACGATATAGGGGCGGCAAAACCTCATTCAACCCTTTGTCATGGTTCAAACACATGCCCAAAATCAATGGTAACGAAATTCGCCCCGGCAACGTTCTCGAGCACGAGGGTGGCCTGTGGGCTGCGGTAAAGGTGGATCACGTCAAACCCGGTAAGGGCGGCGCCTTTGCTCAAGTTGAAATGAAAAACCTGCGCAACGGTTCGAAACTGAACGAGCGCTTCCGCTCTGCCGACAAGGTCGAGCGCGTCCGGCTAGAGCAGAAAGACCAGCAATTCCTGTATGAAAACGACGGGATGCTGGTGTTCATGGATACAGAAACCTACGAACAGGTCGAACTGCCCGCCGACATTTTGGGCGAACGCCGCCCATTCTTGCAAGACGGCATGACCGTTGTGGTGGAATATTACGAAGCCGAAGCGCTGAACATGACCTTGCCGCAAAAAGTAACCTGCACCATCGAAGAAACCGAACCAGTGGTCAAAGGCCAGACCGCGGCAAACAGCTTCAAACCTGCGCTGCTGGATAATGGCGTGCGCGTTATGGTGCCCCCGTTTGTGGGTAGCGGCGAGAAAATCATCGTGAATACCGAAACCATGGAATATTCGGAACGCGCCTAATAACGTAATGGAACCTGTGCTGGGGCCATCCTGCTGGGTGGCCCTTTTGCGTTGCAATGGCCCAGGCAGGCAGGTTTTGCTTGAAACGCAGGGGCATTCGTCTAAGCACAGGCCAAAGTGATCAAGGGGGTCCCATGTCTGTTTCTATGCTATCGACCTTTGTGAAACCAATGCACCCCGAGGGGCGCAAATTTGTGGCCATTGCCGCGGGCCTGTCGGTTTTGCTGTTTTTACTGTGGGAGCCACTGGGCTGGGTCGGCGCTGGGCTGACTGTTTGGGTCTATTATTTCTTCCGCGACCCCGAGCGTGTCACGCCACAGCGCGCGGGCATCATGGTTTCCCCCGCCGATGGCATCGTGTCGTTGCTAGAACCAGCCGTGCCGCCGGCAGAACTGGGCTTGGGCGATCAGCCAATGATGCGGGTGTCGGTGTTCATGTCGGTGTTCAATTGCCACGTGAACCGCGCGCCCACCGCTGGGCGGATTACAACCGTGGCCTACCGCCCCGGGAAATTTCTGAACGCCTCGCTGGACAAAGCCTCTGAGGATAACGAGCGTAATGGCCTGACCATCGAATTGCCCGATGGGCGTCGCTATGGCGTGGTGCAAATTGCGGGTCTGGTGGCGCGGCGCATTTTGTGCTGGTCGCAAGAGGGCCAGCAGCTGGGCATTGCTGAACGGTTTGGCCTGATCCGGTTTGGCTCGCGGTTGGATATCTATCTGCCGCAAGGCGCCACACCCGTTGTCAGCATTGGGCAAACCATGATCGCGGGCGAAACCGTGATCGCAGAATTGGGCTAAGCGCATGACACGCCGCTCTTCCATATTGCGCGATCCTGATGCCGCCGAACGCGTGCCCTTTGTGCAATTATTGCCCAATATGGTCACGCTTGCGGGGATGTGTTTTGGCCTGACATCGGTGCGTTATTCCATGGACGAGCGTTTCGGCACCGCGGTGCTGCTGATCATGCTGGCCGCGCTGATGGATGGGCTGGATGGCCTGTTGGCGCGGCGGTTGAATGCCTCGTCGAAACTGGGCTCCGAGCTGGATTCGTTGTCAGATTTCCTGTGCTTTGGCGTGGCGCCGGGTATTTTGCTGTATCAGGCGCACCTGTCGCAGCTGGGCAATTTGGGCTGGATTTTTGTGTTGGTTTTGGCCACGGCAACCTGCCTGCGCCTTGCGCGTTTCAACGTATTGCGCGGGGTGCAAGACAGCGGCGAGGAAAAGGCCCATTTTGTTGGTGTGCCCGCGCCGGGCGGCGCGCTGTTGGCGCTGTTGCCGGTGTTCTTGGTGCTGTCCGAAACCACGCGCTACAGCGATGCACCGCTGTTGGTGGGGCTGTGGGTGGCCTTTGTCGGGCTGTTGATGATCTCGACGCTCAAAACCCTATCGCCCAAGGGGCTAAGGGTGCCACGCAAGCTGATCGCGGTGATGATCTTTGCCATGGTGATCGTCATTGGGATGGTGTTCACCCGCCCATGGACGTTGCTTGTGGTGATCGATTTGGCCTATTTGGCCATTCTCAGCCGGTCGCTTGTGCAGGCGCGCGGGCGGTTTTTCAACTAAGGCTTTTGGCTGCGCGCCATGGGCCAGCCGCGGGCGGGGTGCTTAGCCCCGCTCTAGCAGCTGGGCACGGGCACCGCCCGCCTGTAATGGCCCTGTGGCGCGATCAAAGCGCAGATAGGCCAGCGCCCGGTCTTCACACACGCTGTGCACCTGTCCGGCCTCTTTGCCGTTTGCGTCTGTCAGCACCGTGCCGGGCTGTGCCACGCCATCTAGGGCGATCAGCGCCAAGCCCTTTTTCAGCTCGGTCTTGTGCTTCATGCGGGCGGTCACCTCTTGGCCCACGTAGCAGCCTTTGCGAAAATCAACGCCGTTCATCCGCTCGAATCCCATTTCCAAGATATAGCTGTCTGCCCCCAGCTCGATCCCGGTTTCGGGCACCATATGCGCCACCCGCAGCGCCAGAAAATCGGTGCCATCCTCGCCTGCCTCGGTGCCATATATCCGCCAGCCAAGCGCGGGGTGGCGCGGGTCGGGCAGGGCGCCTTCGGGGGCGGGGCCAGTGCCGCGCCGCACCTGCAAGCCGCTGTCAGTGATCTGGACATCCGCGCGCAGTTTATACATCGACAGGCGTTGTGCCAGCATAGGGGCAAGGCTGCTGTCTACATCCAACAGCACCCCTGCATCGGCCCCGGGGGCGGCTGACACGATGAAATCCGCCAAATATTTGCCCTGCGGCGTCAGCAGTGCGGCGTAAACCGGGCCTTGGGCCAGTTTTGCCATGTCATTGGTGATCAGCCCTTGCAAAAAGCCAATCGCGTCGCTGCCCGAAATCTTTAACACTGTGCGTGCCATGGTGTGGTGATCTTCCTTTGCAAGCGCTGGGTTTTGCCGCCGCCGCCCTGTGGCACATACCCTGTGGCACATATAGGCGCGCAGCTGCGGTGGGCAAACCCCTAGCCACCAAAGAGCCGCGCCCAAAACCCGCGTTTTGGCGGGTCTTCTGGCAGTGGGGTGCGTATCATATGGGCGCTGGCGGCTTGGTCGGCGGTTGGGCCATCGGTGCGAAATTGCAGGGCGTGCAGGTTGGCATAGATGCCACCCCGCGCCAGCAGTTCCTCGTGCGTGCCCTCGTCGACCACGCGGCCTTGGTCCATGACCACGATTTTATCAGCCTCGCGCACGGTAGACAGCCGGTGGGCAATCACCAATGTGGTGCGCCCTTTCGACAGTTTTTCCAGCGCGGCCTGCACGGTTTTTTCCGATTGCGCATCCAGCGCGCTGGTGGCCTCGTCCAGCAGCAAAAGCGGCGTGTCGCGCAGCAGGGCGCGGGCGATGGCCACGCGCTGACGCTGACCGCCCGACAGGGCCGATCCGCGCGGGCCCACATGGGTATCTAGCCCATTGGGCAGGTTGGGCAGGAAATCGGCCACATGGGCGGCTTGCAACACGTCATCAAGCTGCTCGGCGCTGACATCGCCCCGCCCCAGCAAAATATTTTCGCGCAAGGTTTCATCGAACAATGTGCTGTCTTGGGTCACCACCGAAAACAGCGCGCGCAGATCTGGCAGATCGATCTGGCGCACATCGGTGCCGCCAATCAACACCCGCCCGTCGGTGGTATCAATCAGCCGTGTCAACAGGTTGAACACCGTCGATTTGCCAGCCCCCGAGGCCCCGACAAGCGCGGTGGTTTTTCCCGCCTCGGCCACAAAAGACGTGCCCCGCAATACCGGCGTTTCGCCGTAATCCAGCCGCACGTTTTCCAAGCGCACATCGGGGCAGCCTTGGGGGGCGGTTTTCGGATGCGCGGGCGATAGCACGCTGGGCTTGGTGTCTAGCAGTTCTTTCAGCCGTTCCATGGCCGCGGCGGCTGCCTGCCATGTGGCGCTGATCGAGCTTAGCCTTCGCAGCGGATCAAAGGCCAAGCCAATGGCGGTGAAAAACGCCATGAATTCGCCCACGGTTTTCTCGCCCGCGATAATCTCGGTGCCGCCCATATAGAGCACGCCCATAAACCCCAAACCCGCCATCACATCGATCATGCCGGGCATGGCGGCGGCGCCCACGCTGGCGCGCACCTCGGCGCGCACCAAATCCTTGGTTTGCACGCGGTAGCGTTTGGATTGATAGCTTTCCAGCCCGTTCAGCTTTACCTGAATAATGCCGTGAAACACCTCGTCCAGCCGGGTGGCCAGCCGCGCGGCCAGATCGCGCGCCTCTAGCGCCCGGGCGCGCACGAATTTTTGCAACAGGGCCGAGGGCGCCACCAGCAGTGGAATGCCAACGCAGCTGATCAGCGTCCAATACCAATCCACCGAAATGGCGACGCCAAACAAGATCACCAGCGACACCAGATCCCGCCCCGCGCCGGAAATAATCATGCTCCAAATTGCGTTGATCGAGCCGACATCGCCCTGCACGCGCTGCAGCAAATAGCCCGGTGGGTGGGTTTGGTAAAAGGCGCCATCCATTGTCATCAGATGGGCCAGCAGATCACCGCGCAATTGGGCGGCGGTTTTTTGCGATATGACCGACAAGAACGCTTTTTGTAAAATGCTGGCCACCGCCCGCAGCGTAAAGATGCCAAAAATCGCAATCCCCACCCACCACAGCGCGTCGTATTGGCCGGCAACGAAGACCTCGTCGAACATCGGCTTCATCATATAGCTCAGCGCGCCCAGCATGCTGCCTTCCAGCGACATGAACAAAAGCGCGGCAATCACCAATGGCCATTGATGGCGCAGGTAGCCGCGCCACAGCCATTTTAACAGCACAGAGGATGGGGTGTGTTTGATCTGTTCGGAGCTACTCAATAGAATGCCGTCCTTTGGTGCGGGGCGTGGCCCAGCCCTGCCAGATGGGCAGGGGCACCGTTGTTTCTTTCGATCAGTCCTAGTGTGTCACGCCCCCTGTGGCAAGACTGACACCGCGTTGCTTGCAGGGGGTGGCGGCGCAAGGGGTGTTGACCTTGGCCAAAAGCGGCGTAGGCTTTGGCCATCAGTTTTCAGGACATGCCCATGACCCTTTCCCAAGGCCGCCCCTATCTGGCCATTCCCGGCCCATCTGTAATGCCCGACGCGGTTTTGGCCGCCATGCACCGGCCTGCCCCCAATATTTACGAAGGCGAAATCGTGGAATTGGCCGCAGGTTTGATCCCCGATTTGCGCGCGGTGGCCCGCACCAAGGGTCATGTTGCCATCTATATTGGCAATGGCCACGCGGCATGGGAGGCGGCGCTTGCCAACACCGTGGCGCCGGGCGATAGCGTTTTGGTGCCCGCAACGGGGCGCTTTGGCCATGGCTGGGCCGATATGGCGCAGGGGCTGGGGGCCGATGTGCACATGCTGGATTTTGGCAAATCCACCCCGCTTGATCCCGCCGCCGTCGAGGCGGCGCTGCGCGCGGACGGGGGCCATAAGATCAAGGCGGTGCTGGTGACGCATGTGGATACCGCCTCGTCGGTGCTTAATGATGTGGCGGCAGTGCGCGCGGCCTTGGATAGCGCGGGCCACCCGGCACTTTTGATGGCCGATTGCGTGGCCTCGATGGCGGTGGACCGCTTTGAAATGGATGCATGGGGCGTCGATGTTGCGGTGGCGGCCAGCCAAAAGGGGCTGATGGTGCCGCCGGGGCTGGGGTTTGTGTTTTTCAGCGATAAAGCCGCCCAGGTGCGCGCGGCAATGCCGCGTGTCAGCCGCTATTGGGATTGGGCGCCGCGCGCCCAGCCCGAGCAGTTTTATCAATATTGGGGGGGCACGGCGCCCACCCATCATCTTTATGGGCTGCGCGTGGCGCTGGACATGCTGCATGGCGAGGGGATCGAGGCGGTTTGGGCGCGCCATGAAACGCTGGCCCGCACGGTTTGGGCCGCGTGCGAGGCATGGGGGCAGGGGGGTGGCACGCTGCGGCTGAATGTGGCCAACCCCGCCCACCGCGCCCGCGCGGTGACCGCGCTATGCTTGCCCCAAGGTGGGGCAGGGCAGCTGCGCAAATGGTGCGAAACCCAAGCGGGTATTACCTTGGGTATCGGCCTTGGCATGGCCGAGCCGGGCAGCCCCGCGGCAGATGATTTCTTCCGCATTGGCCATATGGGTCATGTGAATGCCCATATGGTTTTGGGCATGCTTGGCGCCGTGGATGCCGGGCTAAAGGCACTGGGCCTGCCCCATGGCAGCGGCGCAATGGCCGCCGCCACCGAGGTTGTGGCGCAGGCAACGGCTGTGCCCCCCGCGTCATCGGCTGCCGCCGCGGCTGCGGCGGCGCGCTGATTAGCCTGCGGCGCGGGCGGTGGCCAGCGCTGGCCCAAAGGCTGTGGCCAGCGCATCCAGATCGGCGCTTTGGCCACAGCTGATGCGAATGCAGCGGTTCATGGGGCTGACGCCCGGCATGCGGATAAAAATGCCGCGCGCGGCCAATTCCTGCAGCACGCGCTGGGCCAAGGCGCCATCGCCGCCGCAATCGATGGCCACGAAATTGGTGGCCGAGGGCAGCGCCTGCAGCCCGTGGTCTGCGGCCATATCGTAAAGGCGCAGGCGCGCTTGTGCCACTTGCGAACAGGTATGTGCCAGCCATGCCCCATCGTGCAACGCAGCCAGCGCCCCCTCTTGGGCGGCGCGGTTCATGCCAAAATGGTTGCGCACCTTGTGAAAGGCAGTGATCAGCGTTGGGTGACCCAAGGCATAGCCGACGCGCGCGCCCGCCATGCCATAGGCCTTGGAAAAGGTGCGCATGCGGATGACACGCGGGTCATCGGCCGCGATTGGGGCGGCGGTGCCTTCGGGGGCGAATTCTAGATAGGCCTCGTCCAGCACCAACAGCGTGTCTTGGGGCAGATCTTTCAGCGCCTGCGCGATCGTGGCGCCGCTGTGCCAAGTGCCCATGGGGTTATCGGGGTTGGCCAGATACACCAGCTTTGCCCCAACTTCGGCCGCTTTGGCAAACAGCGCGGCCGGGTCTTCGTGGTCGTCGCGGTAGGGCACTTTGTGCAACACCCCGCCAAACCCTGCCACGTGGTAGTTGAAGGTGGGATAGGCGCCATCGGATGTGACCACAGCATCGCCGGGGCCAACCATAAGGCGCACCAAATAGCCCAGCAGGCCATCTATGCCCTCGCCCACCATCACGTTGTCGGGCCCAACGCCATGGGCTTGGGCCAGGGCGTGGCGCAGATCGTGGCTTTCTGGGTCGCCATACATCCAAATCTCGGCGGCGGCGTGTTGCATCGCCGCGACCGCCTTGGGCGAGGGGCCAAACACGTTTTCATTGGCACCCAGCCGCGCGGCAAAACGGCGGCCAAGCGCGCGCTCTTGCGCCTCGGGGCCCACAAAGGGCACGGTGGCGGGCAGGGTGGCGGCAAGCGGGGTCATGCGAAACTGGCTCATGGCCCGAGATAAGCGCAACATTTGCCCAACGGCAAGGGGCAACCGATGGCCCAGATTGCATGTGGCGTGGCGACGCAAGGGCATGCTTGCCCCGCGCCATGGGCTTCGGCCAGTATATGGCCAAAGCGCCTCCGTGCGCCCAGCCAACAGGAGCCCCAAAATGACCCGCGTTCAGACCGAGATCAAAGACCATATCGCCCATGTCACCCTGATCCGCGCCGACAAGATGAACGCGGTCGATCCAGATATGGCCGAGGCAATTGTGGCCGCTGGCACCCAGCTGATTGACAATGACGATATCCGCGCGGTTGTGCTGTCGGGGCAGGGGCGCGGCTTTTGCGCCGGGCTGGATGTGGCCAGCTTTGCCAAATTCGCAGCCCAAGACCCGGTCGAGCGGGTGATGCCGCGCACCCATGGCGATGCCAACCTGATGCAAGAGGTGGCGATGGTGTGGCGCAAAGTGCCCGTGCCGGTGGTGGCCGCCATGCATGGGGTGGCCTTTGGCGCCGGGCTGCAGCTGGCGATGGGGGCCGATATTCGGCTGGCCCATCCTGAAACCAAACTGGCCATCATGGAGGCCAAATGGGGGCTGGTCCCCGACATGGGCGGTATGGTGCTGTGGCCGCAATTGATGCGCTCGGATGTGCTGCGCCTGCTGACCTATACGGCCGAGCCGATCACGGCCGCCGAAGGGCTGGGGCTGGGGCTGGTGACACGGCTAACCCAGACCCCGCTGGAAGATGCGCAGGCGCTGGCCACGGTGATCGCAGGTAAATCGCCCAGCGGCACCCGCGCCGCAAAACGCCTGATTGGCGTGGCCGAAAGCGGCGCCGGGGCGCAAAAAGTGCTGTTTGAGGAAAGCCGCGAACAGGCCGATCTGATTGGCAAGCCCCATCAAATGGAAATCATCGCGGCCAATATGCAAGGGCGCGCCCCCAAATTCTAAGCGGCGCACAAGCGTAAAAAAGGGGCCATCTAGGCCCCTTTTTGGTGTCATGCCGGGGGCTTAGCCCAGTTCGGCCAGCCGCGCGACTGCCGCTTTCAGCTTGGCTTCTTCGTCTTCTTTCACGGCCAGCGCCTCGCGGGTTTCGGCCACAACCTCTTCGGGGGCAGAGGCCACGAAATTGGGGTTGTTCAGGCGCCCGCGCAGGCCACCCAGTTCTTTGCCCAATTTGCCCAAGGTCTTTTCAAGGCGGGCTTTTTCTTCGGCCACATCGATAATATCGGCCAAAGGCAGGCCAAAGGTGCCCCCGCCCATGCCGATGGTGGCTGTGCCTTTGGGAAAGCTGTCGACATGCGTCAGATCTTCGATCCGGGCCAAACGCTTGATCAGCACCTCGTTGCGCGCCCATGCGGCCTGCGCATCGCCATCCATCGCGGTCACCAGCAGCTGCACATAGGCGCCTGCGGGCACATGCATCTGCGCCCGCACCGAGCGCACCTCTTCGATCAGGCCAATCACCCAGCCCATTTCGCGCGCGGCATCCGCCTGCACCAGCCCCGCCCCATAGCTTGGCCATTCGGTTTGGGCCAGCATGGCGGCACGGGTGCCCGTTTGCGCCCACAGATCCTCGGTGACATAGGGCATGATCGGGTGCAGCAAGATCATGCATTGATCCAGCACCCATGCCATCACGCGCTGGGTTTCGGCACGCTCGGGCGCCCCTTCGGCCAATAGGGGTTTGGCAAATTCCACATACCAATCGCACACCTTGCCCCAAACAAAGGCATAAAGCGCGTTTGCGGCATCGTTAAAGCGGTATTCGCTCATGGCCTGATCGACCGCCTCGCGCACCAGCCCGGTTTCACCAATGATCCAGCGGTTTACGGTGGCCTGCGCCATCGGCGCTGTGGTGGTGGTGGCGTGGCCCTGCCACACGGCGTTCATTTCGGCAAAGCGGCAGGCATTCCACAGCTTTGTGCCAAAGTTGCGATAGCCCTTGATACGCTCGCGGCTTAGCTTCAACACCCCGCCAATGGCTGCCATCTGCGCCATGGTAAAGCGCAAGGCATCGGCGCCGAATTCGTCGACAATTTCCAAGGGGTCAATCACATTGCCCTTGGTCTTGGACATTTTCTGCCCCTTCTCATCGCGCACCAGCTGGTGCAGATAGACGGTGTGGAAGGGAATATTATCTACCACGGCCAGCTGCATCATCATCATCCGCGCCACCCAGAAGAACAAGATGTCAAAGCCTGTCACCAAAACATCGGTGGGGAAATATTTGCGCAGCTCATCGGTGTCGTCGGGCCAACCCAGCGTGCCAATGGGCCATAGCCCCGAGGAAAACCACGTATCCAACACATCAGGGTCACGCGTCAGCGCCACGCCGGGCCCGGCCATCTCTTGCGCCTCGGCTTGGGTTGCGGCGCAATATTCGCGCCCGGCATCATCAAACCAAACCGGAATTTGATGCCCCCACCACAGCTGGCGCGAGATGCACCATGGCTCGATATTTTCCAGCCAGTGGTAATAGGTTTTCTCGCCCGATTCCGGCATGATCTTCACGCGGCCCGTGCGCACCGCATCCAGCGCCGGGCCGACGACCTTTTCAGCGTCCACGAACCACTGGTCGGTCAGCATCGGTTCGATCACCACGCCGGACCGGTCGCCAAAGGGCTGCATGATCTTCTTTGCCTCGACCAACGGCACCAGCGCCGCCGGGTCGTCATCGGCGCCCAGTTTGCCCCCCAACCGCGGATCATCGGCGCGCGTCATCACCGCAAGCCCCTCGGCGGTGATCTCGGCCACCACGCGCGTGCGCGCCTCGAACCGATCAAGGCCGCGCAAATGGTCGGGCACAAGGTTCAGCGCATCCACGGTTTTTTCTGTAAAGTCGGCGCCTTGGGCAAAGGCCTGCGCCTGGCCTGCGGCTGTGGCATAATCGGCCCCATCGGCCCGCATCGCGCCGCGCGTATCCATCAAACGATACATCGGAATGCCGCCGCGCTTGGCCACTTGGTAATCGTTGAAATCATGCGCCCCGGTGATCTTCACCGCCCCCGAGCCAAAGGTCGGGTCGGGGTATTCATCGGTAATAATCGGGATCCGGCGGCGGTGCTCTTTTGGGCCCACCGGGATTTCGCAAAAGCTGCCAACGATCGGCGCATAGCGTTCATCGGATGTATGCACCGCCACCGCACCATCGCCCAGCA
>Ga0181561_10002523_pt1 | contig 16155 bp, 9 predicted proteins | sample 011ome_19_FD_133760 | JGI IMG/M metagenome (GOLD analysis project Ga0181561, IMG submission 133760) | Coastal salt marsh microbial communities from the Groves Creek Marsh, Skidaway Island, Georgia - 011510BT metaG (megahit assembly) | ecosystem: Environmental > Aquatic > Marine > Intertidal zone...
AGGGTCAATTAAATATATAAATTAGGTATTTTCACACACCTTTCTCCCTTTTTTTCGTCGCACCCCACACAAAAAAAAGCGCAACGACACACACAAGAAAACACAATCCGCGATAGCGACGAACGAACGAACGAACGATGACGACAAAACGCTCCGAAGATAACGAAACAGAAGAAGACTGAAGACACTTTTCGCTATATTGCTCCTGATTTCTAAACCTGTATAGATTACAAAAAAAACATGGGCGGTCCACGTAAAGAACTCATGAAGAAGAAAAAAGGTATCGTCGCCACGGGAGGAATGAGCAGCAAACCGGACGCGAACTTTTTGGAACTGAAGAAGAAAAGCGGCACGGATTTACAGTGTCCGTATTGCGATCGAGACCCGTTTAAACAGCGAGACCGATTGAAAATGCACATCGAGAGACACCACAAAGAAGAACTCGAGAAGGAGTTAGGAGGCGGCGAAGGCGGGAAGAAGATAGACGCGAAAGACGCGGTGAAGATGTTGGCACAGAAGCAGAAAGATTTGTTGGAGGTGAAGTTGGCGGAAAAGAGCAAACAGCAAAGCGATAAAGCGAAAGGCATCGATCCTTCTGCAAATAATAATAACACTTCGAATAACCCGAAAGATAGAAGCGCAAAAAAAATCATCGTGGATACGGCACCGGTGGTGAGAGCGTCGATGAAACAACCGAGAACGATATTGGATGAGTTCGCGAACAAGAAGAAGGACATTCGGAAACCGCGATACGTGCCGCAAGAGAAGAAAGATAGTAGTAGCGCTAGCGGTAATGACAGCAATGGGAACACGTGGATTTGCAAAGTTGTTTTGCCGGATAAATATAAACCGGATTCGGATATTGTTTTATGGATGAACGATGCGGCGCCATCGAAGGAAGAGGCGATACAGAGAGCGGCAACGTTGGCGTTGGCGAGATACGCGACGAATCTCCCCTTGCAAAGACTGCTGCCGCACGAGTATAAACAAAGATTTGAAAGTTACGAGAAGGAAGAAAAAACGAGATTAGAGAAGAAGGAACAAAGAGAAAAGAGAGAGTTGGAGATGAAAAATAGGAAACCGAAACCGAAACGAGTCATTCCGACGTTGCACATGTCCGAAGAGAAAAGGTTGATGGTTGAAGAATTACTCCGAACTTACGAATCCGAAGATTCTTCGACATTCTCGCAGCATCATCGCTCCTACGACGATTTCTCCGTTTTGCACGAAACGGACGAAGAGATTGCAAACCCAGAAGTTGAAGCGCTGACGAAGAGATTAGAGGAGTGTGGTTTTGAGAAATCAGACGCGACCATTGCGGTGAAACAATCGAAAGATTTCGCCTACGAGAGCGCTTTAGACTGGCTAGTCATTAACATTCCAGAATCGCGATTACCGGCAAAGTTTGCTCCAAAAGCTATGAACGATCCGATTGTTTTGTTGAACAATGCAAAGAAGACTGTGGAAATGTCAACGAAAGAGAGTAATAGCGTTCCTGCGAAGGATAGTGGAGATATTAGACTTGTTTGGGAACGCGGGTATTCCGTCGAAGAAGCGGAGAATGCAGTCAAAACTGCCTCTGCTTCTTCGGTATCACCAATGATTGTTGCGTATCGGAACAGAGTTGGGCCAGAGTTTACGATTAACCCAGAGAAACAAACAAACGAAGACTGGGAAGATGAGATCGTCGCGATTGAATCTATATACGGAGATGAGAACGTGAAGAAAGGCGATGAGGAATGCGCGATTTCTGTATCGGTGGAGAATAAGGTGCTCGTAACATTTACGAATGTTGTTGGTTATCCCCAAACTGCACCGCCGTTGATATATTTATCTCATGTAGATAGTAGTAGTAGTAATAGTACTAGTCACAGCAGTAGAGAAAAGCTCGCGATGTGTTTGAAGGTAGCGGTCGCAACAGCTTTGGAATGCGTGAAAAGTGAGTCGGGGCCGTGCATGTATTCAGTCATCGACGCAGTCAGCACGGAGCTAAACAAGGAAGAAACAGCCGAAAGCAACGCCACAACATCTTCGACGAGAGCAAAAGCAACGCAAAAGTTACCGTCGTCGTCGTCGTCGTCGTCTTCAGCTGTGCCGAAACCAAGAGGTGCAAACACAGCAACAACAGCACCACCTTTGGCAAACCAACAAGCAAACGAGAACAGAAGCAACAAGAACAACACGCGCAGTCAACTTTCGCGAGCTCAAATCGAGGAAGAGAGCGCGCGTTTGAAAGATGCGTACGATTTATGGCAGCGCGATTTCAAATCTAACAAGCATTCTACGGCTTACAAAATGCAAACTGTTCGAAACAACTTGCCTGCCTCAGAATCCAGAGACAAAATTACGAAACTCGTTGAAAATAATGCCGTGGTTGTGCTTTCCGGAGAAACTGGGTGCGGGAAGTCTACTCAAGTGCCGCAGTTTATTCTCGAGCACGCGATTTTCAATCAAAAAGGTGGCGGAACGAATATAATCTGTACGCAACCTCGAAGAATTAGCGCCATTGGCTTAGCCGAGCGCGTGGCAAACGAACGCGATGAAAAAGTCGGAGGCGTTGTTGGTTACTCCGTGCGATTGGAATCGAAAACGAGTAAAGAGACGCGCTTGCTGTTTTGCACGACTGGTATTTTGCTCAGACGATTGCTGAGCGATCCTACACTAGAAAGTGTCACGCACGTTATTTTAGATGAAGTTCACGAACGCTCTGTCGACTCGGACGTTTTACTTCTGCTTCTCAGACGCGTCGTCCAAAAGCGACCAAATCTGAAACTTGTTCTCATGTCCGCCACTGCTGATGCGGATTTGTTTGCCGACTATTTCCAAAACCCATCGAAACGAGCGATTGAAAATGCCATCAAAGCCGTGAAAACGTCCAAAATTACCATTCCTGGGTTCACGCATCCAGTAAAAGAGTATTACTTAGAGGACGTGTTCGAGGAGACTAGATTTTTAGTTGGTCAAAAATCTAAGTACGCTAAAACAACGGCGGAAAAGAAAAGACAACTCGCGATGCTGGAAAACGAAGAGGACAGCATAGATCCGAACGCGCTTCTATCTTCTGATGACGAGGAAGATGATGATAATGATGCTAGACCTGATCGTGAAGTGCCAGATAGTTGGGACGTAGCCGAGCTCGACGAAATTGTAGCCTCGTCCAAGAAACAAAAGAAGAAAAATGACGAAGATGATGAAGACGACGAAGATACATCGGATAGTGACGATGATGATGCAGAGGATTGGGCTTTGAATAAAAACCAGGCGGAAAAAAAGCGTGCGGCTATTCCGAAGCTTTCTCCTGGAACGAACAACAATAACAAGGACAATAATGAAACCACCGCGGATGAAAACATGAAACGAAGGAAAGAGGAGGAGGAGCGAGAGCGTCAAACCGAACTCGCTTTAGCGAGAAAGCATTTGGAAGATAACTACAGCGACGATGTAAAGCGTTCTATCCAAAATGTGGATGAATCTGTTATGAACTACGAACTCATCGAAAGTGCGCTCTCGGCGATTATTCGCAAAGAGTTGAGGGAAGGCATGGAAAGCATCGTCCCGAAAGGAGGTAAACCGATGGAGAAAGATACTTATGGTGCATTTCTAATCTTCATGCCCGGTCAAGCTGAAATTTTGAAGCTCATTCGCGTCCTCGAGCAATCGCGCTTGTTGGAAGTTTCCGATGTCGGTGAGTTAGACTTTCTTCCTTTGTATGGTCAGCTTTCCGCGGCAGAACAGCGAAGAATTTTTCAGAAGCCAAGACTCGGCGTTCGTAAGATTGTCGTGGCGACAAACATCGCAGAAACTTCAGTTACAATCGATGATATTCGATACGTCATCGATACGGGACGACAGAAAGAGATGCGATACGACTCGGAGAGAGGTTTGTCTTGCTTAGAAGACTGCTGGGTCTCCAAAGCTCAAGCGAAGCAGAGACGAGGAAGAGCCGGGAGAACGACGCCGGGCGCGTGTTTTCGATTGTTTTCGCGCACACAATTCGCGAATTTCGAGAAAACGCAAGCACCGGAAATGTTAAGAACGCCACTTCAGTCGTTAGTTTTGAACATTAAAAGTATGGCGCCAGAATCTGGAACGGCAAAAGAAACGCTTTCGCTCGCGTTGACACCTCCGGATGAAAATGCGTTAGATCTCGCCGTTCAAGAATTGAAGGATTTGAAAGCGATGGCAATCGTAAATAACACCGAAGAAATCGTCACACCGTTGGGTAAACACTTAACACACATGCCGTGCGACCCGAGATTGGGGAAGATGCTTGTCTATGCTTCTTTGTTGGGATGTTTAGATCCTATGTTAACCATCGCGAGTGCAATGTCCGGACGTCCGTTGTTTTATTCTCCGAAGGATAATAGAGAAGACGCCGAGAGGAAAAAACGGGCGTTTGCAGTTGGTAAATCCGATCACTTGGCCGTCGTCAATGCTTTTGACGGATGGTTAAACGCCAAGAAACGCGGTGGGAGAGGTGCAGAGAGACGCTTTTGCGACGAAAATTATCTCTCGAGTCAAGCGCTAGAGGCTGTGTTGCAATCGCGCGTAGACTTTGCGCAGATTTTGTCCGATTTGGGATTCGTTTCTCGAAATTACGCGCTTCGCGTGAAACGATTCGGGCGCGCAAAAGACGACGCGACGAATAGTAATAATGGTAACAAAAACGCAGCGGGAGGTGGCTTAAAAGATGAAGTGGACGTGAATTCGAACGTTTCTCGCATTATTAAAGCAGCACTCGTCGCCGGCTTATACCCTAAACTCGTTAGAGCGCAACATCCGGTTGCCAAATACGCCAAGACGCTCGGCGGCGCCGTCGAGAAAATGGCCTCCGGGAAAGAGATGAAATACTATTCTCGAGACGTCGGCAGAGTATTTTTACACCCAACGAGTGTGAATTTCAACGTCGGCAAGTACGAATCGACGTGGCTAGTTTACGGCGATCGCGTTCAAACCTCGAAAGTTTTCGTTCGCGATTGTACCATGGTCGGAAGCTATCCGCTGCTCTTGTTCGGCGGAGATTTGGACGTCAAACACGAACAAGGCAAACTAGTTCTCGATGAGTGGTGTGAGTTCAACGCCCCGGCAAAGATTGGCGTGTTAGCGCGCGAGCTGCGCAAGAAGATTGACCAACTTTTGACGAATAAAGTGAATTCTCCTGGTCCTATATCCATGGACAACCCAATCGTCAAGGCGATGTTGACTCTCATCGAATCAGAGGGAATGTAAAAGTTTAGACGAGCAAAAACGAATGCGCGTTGTAAATTTGATGTTTTTCGCTTTCATGTCGTCTTCGTGCTTCTATGCGCTACCTATTACATGTCGCTGCTGCTGCCGCTGCTTTTATTAAATATCCCGCTATTTTCTAAAATTTCTAAGTATCTCTGAACTTTCCCTCTCGCGTCTTCCGCAGTCAATAGCAGACCGTCAGCCGTGATTCGCTTATCTTTCCTCTTGCCCATCGCTACGCCTTTTCTCAACATATCAATCGTCAAAGCCGCTTCCGTCGAGGGCGGCGCGTCCGGACTGTTCACGCACGAATACAACGCGCACACAAACTCGTTCGGGGTCACTATAAACGGCGTGTGCACGCCCCCACCGTTCTTTTGCGGAATCGAGTCCCACACGGCCGCTTCAATGGGCGTCAACTCTTCGGCGTCGACAAACGCGTCCAACTTCAACGCGTTCTTTTGGAAATTATAAATCGCCGACTCTCTGTTTTCAAACACCGAGGACATAGACTCTAAAGGTGGATCCGTCCCGACGTCGCTCGCTCTTTTAAGCTGTCCAACCATCTGCGAGAGTTCAAAGTCCGCACGTTTTATTTCCGAGAGGAGGAGTTTCAAGTTGCTGAAATCTGAAATTTTTCCTCCTCTTCCTCCGCTCCCGACGACGAGAGGGACTACAGCGGCGTCGGAATCCTCCGAGGACATCATGGAACCCGCTCGAGCTTTGTCGCAGCAACCATCGGCCCATACCAAAGCCGATGATGCCCACGCGAGTGTCATCGTCGTCGTAATCTCTCGTCGTCCTCGTTTTCTTCTTTCTTCACCTTTTCCTTCGTCGTCATCGTCGTCGTCGTTAGACTTTGACGAGTGAGAAGAAAAAGAAGAAGAAGCGGACGCGCGCGGCGATTTTCTCATCAGCGGTGCGTTGTGAGCCGCGATGCCGCGCGCGCCACGAACAGCAGCGGCAGGAGGAGGAGCAGGTATCGTGTACATGAAAGTGTGGTTGTGCTCCCGCTGCACTTTTGAAAAGACTGAAGTGAACTGTTTTGCCGTTTTGTGTTTTTCGGAGTTTTTGACTGCGCGCGAGAATTTCTCCAATAAAATATATATTCCACGCGAACAAATATAGACAACGCACACTTCACGCGAAAGAGAGAACAAAGCGCTGCTCTGGAGGAAAAGCGAAGAAGAAAAAAGAGCCGTCTCGTCTCTCTCGTCTGTTTTCATCTTTTTATAACCGCCACCGCTGCTGACCCCCCGCTTTGAGAGAGAGAGAGAGAGAGAGAGAGAGAGAAGAATCGAGAATTAGAAAGAGAAACTTCATCAAAAATCACAATCGGAAAACAACAAGAGATGACGACGAGAGAGCAAATCGAATACGCCTCGCAAAACCTCTCCTCTCGGGAGCAATCGGTCAGAGAACAATCGGAACAGATTTTGATATCGTTTCGTAAGTCACCGGAAGCGTTGCCTTTATGTCAAGACATTCTTGTGCATTCGCAGTCTGTCGATGCAAAGTTTCAAGCTTCAAACGCTTTGCGGTTTGCGATTTTACAAAAATGGGAGTCCATGACGAACGAAATGCGCGCGGAGATTCGACAGTTTTGCTTGAAGTATTTATTGCATTCTTCTGCTGAATTAGCTGGACCGTCTTCTTCTTCAGCGGCATCGTCTCGGATGAACAACGTCATCAGCTCGCAGATTGTTTCCGTGCTGGCGGTTGTCTTGAAACGCCAGTGGTTGGACGACGACGGGAAGCAACGACAGATGGCGTTGGAAGAGTGCGAACGCGCGGTATCGTCTTCAGCGACTGCTGCAGCGAGGAAACTTGGATTAGATGTGTTCACGCAAGTCGTTTTGGAGTGCGCGCCGAGCACGAGCTCGCCTATGCATTTGAATTGGGAGTTTCACGAGCGAGTGCGAGACGCGCTCGAGAAGGAAGTTTTGGTTCATTTTTTCTCGCACGCCGGAAACATCGCCAGAGAAGTGTTGATGGTTGAAGGAGGTAAGATGGTGAAATTAGGAAAAGACGAGGAGTGTTTTTTCGCTAGTCTGCGGTTGTTAAATGCGTGCTTATCGTGGGATTTCTCCCGGTTCGGCGGGTTTGGTAAAAACGGAGCGAGAGGCGTAGAGAACGATAACGGAACAACAAGCAACGATAATAATACTAGCAATAGCAAAGGTGGAGGTCGAAACGTTTTAGAGAACGCATCCATATCCGATGGATTTATTCCGGTGACGCCCGGAGAAACGTGGAGAGATGTTTTGTTGCAATCTGGTGAGAACGACACGTTCGCGTGGCTTTTTTCTTTACACGAAGCCATGCACTCGCCGAGCGGCGTGGCGCAGAACAGCGCAGACGGATCGAACGCTATATTGCCGGAAACTAAAGTCGCCAAGGAAACGAGGAGTTTATTTTCGAGCTTTTGTGCTTTGAGTGGATCGATATTTCCAGAAGCCGACGTCCACAAGCAATTGAAGTCCATGCATTTCCAACGCTGCGCGCAGTCTCTCTTGAAAACGCGAACCGTGATGGATCCGAAAGATGCCATGAAAAACGTCGATGAAAGAGAAGAGGAAGTTTTAGATTGCGTCAAACAACTGGGCACATTGTGTTCCGCGCATCATTGGACGTATTTAGTGGCGACGTGCGCGGCGACGGGCAGTAGCGTATTAGAAGCGCTAACAAACATTTGCTCGGCGGCGATTGAAGCTGGGAGTTTGCGCGCGATAAACGACGGATCGTGTTTAGATCTCGTCATGAAAAATTGCTTCGATGCTTTTGCGGTGCTCTCGTCAAAAGTCGAGCGAAATCAAGCCGAGTCGCCGGAAATGGCGATGAAAATAAACCAAGAGATTGCTAAAATATGCCAAAGGTACGTCGAATTTGGTTTACAATCCGCGAGAGAGTCTGCGTACGACGAAGACGACGGTCACGAAGAAGACGGCGCAGCAGGTATCGAAGCTTTAGATGTCGCCTTAGATGTCGTCGCAGAGTTGTTTCGCTCGACGGTATCGTCCTCCGTACCGATGCTCACCGCGGCGTTGCATGATAAAATTAATTTCTTGTTACAATTAGCCGCGTTATCGACCGATAACGCCGCGCACGCAGATTTACAACGCGCTCCAGAATTGTTCGAAGAGTTGTGGTGGTTGTTACGTCTCGTAGGCCACGTCGTCGCGGACGATGGACGAGGCGAAACGCCCATGCGACCTTTACAATTTGACGAAAACGAAGGAACGAGAGGAGCTTTGCGTCAAATAGGCGAACTATTTATCGGCACTTTGTGCGTCCAAATGTGTGAAAATCAAAGCGTCAAGCAGTTCCTATCGCCTCGAGTTGTCGAGCAGGTTGTGTGGTGCGCGGCCAGGTGGGCGGATACGCACTTGTTCCCCGAAGATTCCGGCGGTCGCGTCCGCAATGTTCTACTCCACGATAACAATTTGTCCATCAATGGCGGCGTTCACCCACCAGACCCGTTTGAAGGCGAGGGAGGAGCCTACGCTGCAAAAATTTTGGTCGGTTTGGCAACGGTAGCGATTTCCTTTTACGAAGGTGAAACCTCCTTGAGGAAATCTGCGAGCTTCCGTTTACTTCCCTCCTTAACGCGACGCAACGCGCCGTGCAAAGCGGTCGCGAACGACCCCGCGTGGACGACGCTGTTGTTTTCAACTGGTCAAGCGCACGAAAACGTAAACGGTGGTTTTCCAAGCGAAATATTCTGCGGATTGACTGAATCGCTCACGAGAGCCGCGATTGGCATCGCGGAAGAAAACGATCAAAGAAACGCGTATTTGCGATACGTTTTGGAACCACCCTCGAACGTTTTGCTTTTAGCCATAGAGAACAAGAAATTTATCGAGCACCCAACCGGTGAAAGTCGAACGATGGGTGCTTTAGAAGCGCTCAGAGGTGTGGCGAGAGCGTCTCTGAGTAAAAGGCACGAGTTCTCGACGAACCATTTCTTCGAAATGCTTTCGCCGCTGACCAGAGTGATTGAAAATGCAATTTCAGCAAACTCTTCTCTCGTTATCTCTCGAGCAATGAAGTTATCGGAGACCTTGTGCGAAATATTTGCAATGGACGAGGAGAACATGGAACGACAGCAAAGAATACGCGAATTTACGCTCTCGATTGTCTCGATTTTTGCGAAATCCGAACCCACGAAGATGACTTCGGCGACGCTTACGCGATTGCGAGACGAAGAAATAAAGGCGAATTACAAGTGCTTAAAATCGCTGTTGAGAGCGTTGACGCACTTAGCTTCCGCGTGGAACGACGAAGATAAAGAAAAGTTAGCCTCGGTTGTCTTTTCGGGACTAGCAGTCGTCATTCCTCTCTTGACTCCGGAAGCGTTGTTGCTCCCAAAGTTGAGAAACTGCTATTTTCTTTGCTCTCGTATTCGATGGAATCGTTCGCGGATATCATCGTTAAAAACGCATACAGACTGTCAGAGCTCGTCGTCAACATCAATGGATCTGCTGCGAACGCTTCAGATCCAAACGCGTTGTTTTTCATGATACTTTCGACGTTAGAGTTTGGTTTAGACAACGACGACGAAAACGTCTGCCGAGAATCTCTCATCGCTCTCGGCGCTTTGGCTGCCGCGGAGTTGCGAAAGCAAAAAAGTGGTGGTGGTTCCCCTACCGATAGTCCTCTGTTGGTGCAAACGACTCAAACTGTCGCGAGCTTCATCGTCGAGGGTGGGTCGACGTCGGCTGACAACATCAATGACAGACCAAACGCTCTGATGGTCCAACTTCCGTTATCGCCTTTGGGGAAGTGTCTTCGAATCGTCTGGAAACGACTCCTTTTCGTCGACGCATCGGGCGGTGAAAAAAACTCCGCAATCGTAGACGAAGCTGCCGACGCCTTGTTGCCTTTGTTGCAAATAGAAAACGCCTGTTTCATGAGTCTCGGCGAGGAGACGTTCGAAGCCGCCGAGAAGAAAGGCGGTCGAGGCGTCGTCGTTCGCGAAGCGCTCGGCCAGTTGACCACCGCCAGAGGCTTAAACGCCGAGGTCGATCGAATGAACAAGCGAAGGTTTCGCAGAAACTTGGGCGAGTTCGTCGAGCGCGTGAGAGCGGTCGTCCGGAGTAACTGATGAGAAAAGATCACGCCGCGTTTTTTTAATCATTTGGAAGTACCTGTTGTAAAAGTAGTAGTAGCGATATGCGTAAAGTAAAGTAAAAGAGAGCATTTGCAGCGTTGTGAAACAAATTTTTTGTTGTTTTCCTTTTTTTTTCAAGACGAGGCATTTTTGTGTGCGCGCGTGTGTAAGTGTGTAAATTGTGTGTGTTTCGGTGCAAAAAGAGAAGAAGAGGATAGAATTTCTCTAAGTACAGGTTAAGTCTCTGATTACAACGCTCTCGAACCTACTAGTTATATTATTATTAAACGCCAGCTCTCACCTCCCCATCCCCTATATATGTATTTACAACGGGAATGGTTTCAAGGCGATCTCTCTCTCTCTCTCTCTCTCTTACGCCGACGCTTTTCTCGTGATGGCTTTCAACTCAAACTTCTTCGTCTTTGATTTCGGAACGCACATCTTAATCTCAACAATGTCCCCCACGTTACTCTCGTTCTCTTCGTCGTGCACGGCGAATCTTTTGCTCTTATTGATGCGTTTGATGTAACGCGGGTGCGGTACTTGTCTCTCTATCAACACGATCGCCGTTTTATCGTTCGCTCTGGAGACCACTTTGCCTTCCAAAACCTTGGAGATGGTCGTCGTGTTCACCCTCGGAGACGCCATCGTCGTTCTCGAGGAGGAGGAGGAAATTCTCGACGTCGACGCGGTCACGTTCGCTCGCGCGGATAACTGAGTGGTTGCTAAGGTAAACATATCTTTTAAATTCGTTTGCACGTAAAAGTGTGGTTATCTGTGATGTCTAGTGTTCGCGTGTCTGCGTATTACGCCCGGACCGCGAGTTGCTATTTTTTTTTTTATGCGGTAAAAGAGGATAGAAAACCTCAACTTCGTGCGTCGTCTCATCTCGTCCGTCGGCTCCCTCTCTCGCTTCTATGATTCCTTCGCATTTTGCCTCTTTCTCTCGCTCCAAAACAACAAAAAAAACAACACACTTACACGAAACGTCGTCACTCAGAGAGAGACAAACAGAAAGAAAGCGTAAAATAGAACAACCATGCGGGTCGCGACGAGCGTTACCACCACCACCGCTGCTGCCGCTGCTAACGCTCGCGGCGGGAGAAGAGCGAGAGGGAGAAGCGACAGAAACATCGTCACCAGAAGCAAAAGTCAACAACAACAAGAACAAACGACGACGACGAAGCAGATTCGAGTCGAAAAGAATAGAAAAAAAGAAGAGTTTTCAAACTGGCCGGTGTGGGGATGCGAAGCGAGCACGTTTCCGTGGACGTACGGAAGCACAGAACAGTGCTACATTTTGAAAGGGAAAGTTATAGTGACGCCGGATGAGAATCCCGAGGAAGCGGTGACTCTTGAAGCGGGCGATTGGGCCGAGATGCAAAAAGGCTTGTCGTGCACGTGGAACGTCTTAGAAGACATCTCGAAAAATTACAAGTTTGTGTGATTGATGTGTGCGCAAATTTGCATCGTGTAATATAATTCTCTGCGCTTATATAATTATTACGTGTGTATCAACAAGTTATATATATCTACTTCCTCGAATTCGCAAACAAACCGAGCACGGTTGCCGCGCCTACGAAAGTTGCTAATCCTAAACTAAGCGCCGAATTTCTCGCCGCGAGTTTTCTCTCGTTTTCTTCTAAGTTCGCCAGCTTTGATTCGATCGTTCGCAAAACGTCGCTCATGGAGGAGGAAGTTGAAGGAGGAGGCGTTGGCTGCGAGAATCCCTCACGCGGTGTCGTCCAAGCTAAAGGAGAAGATTGTTGCTGCTGCTGCTGTTGTTGATAGTAATGCAGCTGCTGGATTTGTTGTTGCTGCTGGATGTGGGAAACTGCGGTGACGACATCCTCGAGTTTCCTCGACATCCAATCGAATTTTTGCTCAAGACTACTCGACGAGCCACCTTCTCTGTAGTACTGCTGCGTGGGAGTGTTGCGTCCTCCGTTTCCTCCGAAATCTTCGGAGAGTCCGGAAAGGTCGCGCTGGTGGAGGCCTGGAATCTGATCCGGTTTCGGCTGTCGAAACGGAGTTTGCGGACGTCTTCTATCTGGAGTGCGCTGCTCTTTCTCGCTCGAGTACCCACCGTTGTTGTTATTGCCGTTGTTGTTGTTACTGTTGTTATTATTGCTGAGACCAAAAGGCGTGCTCTCTCCGTAGTTGTGGCGCGGACTGCTCGTCTCGTTGTGATGACGGCCCTCGCCGTCACTTCCGGCGCGATTCAACGCGTTCATTTCATTCATTCTCTCCGCACTCGTCTCGAGTTCAGCCTGTAAAGGATGCCTACCACTTCCGTCCTCGTACGTTTTCAAACTTCCAGAGTGCACTGAATTCGCTCTGGAAGAAACGTTGCTTCCCATGACTGGTGGTACGATGTGATTCGTTTCGATGTCGTATCCGCCGCTGCCGCCAATACCGTTCGGACGATTTATCGACAACAATCCGCTAAACTTGTGTTTGATCTCGTCCGTCATCTGTTCGCGTAACTCTAGAGTCAATTTTTCCATTTGCACTTGCTCGATAAAACTCGTTGGAATGTACGTGCCTTCCAATCCTAACTTTTCACCCGCTTCTTCAGCCGCTACGCGAGATTTCGATTGAATCTGCACGTACGCTCGTTCTAAACTTTCGATCCAATCAACTTTAATCGTGAGCAAATCATCCGACCACTCGCGACCGCGACGTTTTAAAATCGCCCCAACTTCGTAACCTAATGCCATCAACCCACCTAATATACGAACACCGACGCCAAATTTAATGCGAGGTGAGATCATAATGGGACCGTCCGTGACCGTTTCCTCAAACATGAGCGAATAGTGTCCGTCGCGATTTCTTAAACGCAACCAACTCGTACACTGTTCGGGATCTTCGTTCGGAGGTAACAGATAAATATCCGCGGTTTCAACTTCGTCCGTTCTCGTCACCGGAGATTCAGGATTGGAGTGGTCCAAGACGCTTTCGATTTCCTCGTCCGTGGGGACTTTATCCGATTTCAAAATGTACGTTGGATCTTGGAAACCAGCGAATGGATTGAAGCTATTGACGATCCGCAAGTGCGCCGTCCTTAAATCTGGTTCGATGTATGCTTTATACATCGGGTACACGGTTTCCGAAATCTGATGGATGATACTTTCTGGCGCTTGTCCAGATCGATGAATGTCTCGCATCACGCGTTTCAACAAATCAAAGTGCACCCCTCCAGTCACGGAAACTCTCAAATCCAGCAACGGTCTCAAACGTTCGCTCAAGGCATAAATACCTTCGATGATAACTACTCTCGCTTTCGGTACCTCGACGTGTCGATACCCGACCCGTTTACTAGACTTGAAATCGTAAATTGGAACTTCCGCAGATTTCCCGTCTTTCAAACTTTGAATGTTGTCCAACAACGTCGCGTAATCCGTCAATCTCGGGTCGTCAAAGTTATCTTCCAACAAAACGCTCGCATCGTTATACATATCCATCGATATGTGTTCAATACCTGGCATAAATTCTAATATTTTCTTGCTAAATACCGTCTTCCCGGCGCCGCTCGGCCCCGCAATGCCGACGACAATCAACCCCCCTTTAATTTCCTGTTTCAACAACTGTATCGCTCTAATGGTCAAGTAAAACCCTTTATCGAACGAAACTTGCGTTTCAAATCGTTTGATTTCCTGCGATGATATCGGTTAAAGAGTAGTTAGAGATGTGTGTGTGGTAGAGAGAGAGAGAGAGAAAGAGCAATGTTAGTGTTAGCCTTCGCTGCGCTTGTTCGCGCGCACTTTATTTAAAGTTTTTAAAAGAAACACATCGAGTAAAAAAGAGAACAAAAATCCACTTCTACTACGCGTACTAACCTTTCTCGCTCTCCCGTTCCGAGTGACTTCAACCACTTGCAGCTGATCTTTAATCAGCGGCAACGGTTGCAACGTACTCTCGCCGTTGATGCTGTTGTTATTTTTGCTCTGGATTTGAAAGTTGAAGCTCGCGTGTCTCGGTGGTTTTGAATCCGAGTTTGGTCTGCTCCCGCTCGAAGAAAAGGTGTTGTTTTCCCCATCATTTTTACTTCCGCCGCTCTTTGGCGTCTCACCGCTCTCTCCTCCTCCTCCTCCGTTACTGTTGTTGTTGAACATGTCTAACAGAGCGGGAGTGTACGATCGACTCCCTCTTCCTGATTGAGGAGGAGAAGGTGATTCGGATTGCGGAGGAGAAGAACCCATCTTTCTTATTATTTTCTCTCTCTCTCTCTCTCCTTCCTTCTTCTTCTTCTTCGGCTTCGCGGGTACGTAAAAAGGCGAGAAAACAGAGTGAGGAGTTCGCGACGTTCTCGTTTTTTTTTTCTCTCTCTTCATTCAGCACTTTTTCGTGTGGCTGTCGGCAGTACGTAAAGGAGCGCCAAAAAAGATACCACCGCCTCGTGCTCTGCTTTGGAATAAATATATAGGTAACAAAACATCAAACGCTTCTCGCCGCAAAATAGCGCCGCTAATAGTTACGCGAACAAAAGAGAGAGAGAGAGAGAGAGAGAGATCTTTTTCTTCTTCGTCGTCGTCTTTATTTTGTGCGTGTCGTTTGATTGAGACTTTGGTGGTGGAAGAGGAAACTTTTACGCGCGCGAAACGATGGGTGCGTGCTTTTCATCGCCGTCGCCGGACGGCATCGAGAAGAACAAAAAGAAGACGATGAAGAAGAACAGAAAAGAAGAGGAAGAAGAGGAAGAAGACGATGAGTTTGAGCGAGCGATGATGACCTCGGAATACGCGCGATTACAAAGGATTAAGCGAGAGAGAGCGAAGCAGAGGACGCTTTCGGAGTGCGAGAAGTTAGACGTGATTGCTGATACTTTGGCAACTATGGAGAGAGAGAAGAAAGAACTGGCCATCGCGAGGAGACATATACGAGATATGAACAGAGCGGCGAAAGCAGCGAAAGAAGGAAACGATGGATTAGGAATAGGAGCTGGGACAGTAGGAGTAGCAGGATCGAGCGCGAGCTCGAGAAGAGGAGGCGAAGGAGGACCCGGGATAGCAAATAGCGGGGGACAACATACGAAGAGAAAGAGCAACCTCTCCGATAACGAAACAACGTCATCCTAGCAGGATGTATTTTTTTATGTAATCTCTATATCACTTCTAGTATGTATTCTATCTAATTCGTGTCTATTGGAAATGCAATATCGTTACGCGCACGCGCACGATTTCTATGTACTAGTTACTTTGAGCTCGTTCTTGGACCAAGTGACTTCTTCGGTGACGGAGCTTCGAACTCCGCGCACTCTCTTCCTCCTTCTCCTCTCACTCTCTCTCTCTCTTTTGTCGTCGTCGTCTCTTCCTTTTACTTCAATACAGAGCGTGGTGGTGCAAGTTTCCTCGCGCTTTTAATCTGCCTCGAAAACTTATTATCCTCTAATTGCAGCAGCGTTTCTATAATCATGATGCAGTGGTGCGTGGTTTTGAAGTTTGCGCCGCACACTTCCGATGCCCAATTCAATACGGCAATAAATTCCGGTGCGTTTAAATCGATTCGTGAATACGTATGCACGAACGATCCAGCGTATTTGAAGTCGTCGTTATCGAGTGTGTGAGCTACCGTTGCTGCTGAAGCACTACTGCTTTTGTCTTTGGTAAACGGAACGTTTACGGCAACTTCGTAAAATTTTGCACCATCTTTGGTCTCATCATCTGCATCACTCTCACTTCTTTTCTTCTCTTCTTTGAGCAACTGAGAAAGTGATGTGGGTGCTCCATCGTCGTCGACGTCGTCATCATCCTTACCTTTTCCCGTCTTTCCCACCGAGTCTCCCGTCGCCATCTTGCACAATTTATTGCGAATTA
>Ga0181561_10002528_pt1 | contig 16141 bp, 6 predicted proteins | sample 011ome_19_FD_133760 | JGI IMG/M metagenome (GOLD analysis project Ga0181561, IMG submission 133760) | Coastal salt marsh microbial communities from the Groves Creek Marsh, Skidaway Island, Georgia - 011510BT metaG (megahit assembly) | ecosystem: Environmental > Aquatic > Marine > Intertidal zone...
AAGAAGAAGCTTTGAGACATTCGTGAGGAAGAGAGAGGAGGGGGTTGTGGGAGGACAGATGTCTCAAAGACGAGGGAATAATACTAACACTAATAAGATGTATACATCGACGACGACGACGACGATGATGAGTGAGGATGAGAACATCAACGGTACCATCGACGAGGAGGGAAGGGCGACGGGGAGAGCGACGACGATGATGATGAGTGCTCCTCCTCCTCCATCGACGACGGCAACGACTTCCTCTTCTTCTTTTACTACGTCCTCGTCGTCGTCGTCGATGAGTCGGAAAAAAACGCGAGGATACCTCGCGGTGTTCTTAGTCTCCGCGATATGGGTGTGCGCTTCGTTCATCGTGAAGGATTTAGAGCGGGTTGGCGATCCGTTGACGTTAACCGCGTTGTTTAACGCGTTGTTCTTAGTGTATTGGCCGGTGGAGATGAGGGGTGTGTTTTTGGAAAGTTCGAGAGAAAAAGGGAAGAGGTATTACGCCGGGATGTTCCGGAAATGGAAGGAGGCTTTCGGTTTTCGTCGCGGCGACAATTATCATCACCTCGATGCTACAAGTACTACTAGTATTAGTGCTAATACTAATAATAACAGAAGGCGATCGATGGCGATGAAATTGAGCGAGAACGAAGCGTTGAGGTGCTACGCGATCGTCCCTCCTTTGTTCTTTCTCGCGCAGTTTTTTTTCAACAAGAGTTTGCAGTTCGTGTCAGTGACGGTGAACACGGCGTTATCCTCGGTCGCGCCGGCGTTGACGTACGTGTTGGGGATTTATAGAGGGTTGGAGAAACCGGTGAGAGATTCGAATGGGTTTTTAAAGGCGCTCGGTTTAGTCGCTCTAGGGGTTGTGTTGACGGCAGTCGCGGACGACGAGACTGCTTTTAGTAGCGGTTCGGGAGAAAATTCGCAAGGAACGCGCGGTGATGATAATAATAATTACGATAGTTATGATAGAAGTAGCAGTACGAGTTCGTTCGTAAACTTAGACACCGCGTGGGGCGTGGCGCTCATTTTAGCGAGCGCGGTGTGTTACGCCGGGTACGCGACGGAGGTGGAAATCGCGTTGAACTCGGTAAAATTGAGCGACGGCAATCGCTACGAGAATAGTAGTAATAGGAATAGCAATCCATCTTTTTCTAGGGGTAGCGGAACTGGTGGTGTGTTGTTAGAACGCGACGAGGAGGAACAGACAGAGGAGGAAGAGGCAGAACGAGAGGCGAAGAAGGAGCTCCTCGCCGCCATCAAGGATTCGAAATCGCGACAGATTCTCGCAAGCGTCGGAACGTTCGCATTCGTCATCGTTTTGTGCACGATGCGCAAATCGATATCATCCATGAGTGAAAGTGGCGGGATGATTATTTTGAAAGGCCTGATCGATAACGCTCTGGCAGAATATCTGTGGTGCGTCGGGGTGGCCGAGCTCGGTGCCTCGGTCGCTTCCATCGGTTTGCTTTTACAAATTCCTCTTTCGGCAGTTGCGGAGCTGTTATTCACGAGGGCGGACGAAGAGGTGTGGACGCGAACTTCCGGAGGTATTTTTGCAATGTTTTGCGGGTGCGCTTTGATCGTCTACGGTTTCATAGGCGCGATGAAATTCGCGGGAAGTTCCAAGGAGGAAGAAGAGGAGGAAGAGGAAGAAGAACTCGACGATTCCACCGTCGCTCGCGCTCCGTTGTTATGATGATGCGTTTGCACTTGCGCGTATTATATTTCTATGCCGCAGCTTTGATAAACACGCTTAATTATCCTTCTTATAATACTCATTCGCAGCAATGTTTATCAGTCTCCTCGGATATGCGCTCGCGCTTCTCGGGGTGACCGCGTGGTAACTCGAATTTGAGTTGATAAACATCGCGAACATGTTCTTTTCGTACGGGACTTCACCGACTAATTTAAAATCTCCCAAGTTTTTGAATTGAACGTCCCATCCTACTCTTTTCCTGTGTTTTAACCTTTCAGCTTCGCTGTATTCTTCGCATTTACCGGCACCGTTTAAACACTCGTAAATCTCGAGATTACCGCCCGCGGCTGGATCATTCTCGTCTCGAAAATACAACAATCCCGCGTACAATTCGTGAGGATTATCGACGTGCAACCCGCGAACGCGACTTTGTCCTTTTACGACGGGCGTGTTCACTCCTATTTGGGCGTCTAAAGTGACGGGAGCTGGATTCTTCTTCCTGCTCATCAACCGAACCTCCGTCTCCATCTCTCGCAGCTTCGTTCCGTATTTCTCCTCCATCGACTGGCCGTGATACTTCCTAAAAACTTCCTCGCCGAATAAATCGATAACTTCTTCGTAAAACTCTCGACTGGAGTGATACTTCACGAACTCCTCCCACGACTTTGACACTATCCTATTATTATCATTATTGCTATTCTTCTTTGATTTTTTCGACTGCGACAACACCATCGACGCTCGCAAATCGACTCTCGTGTTCGGCGCGATCGAACTCCTCCCCGGTTTCGCAATCTTCACGATATCTTTGTACGAAGGGTAGTCTCTCTCTAACTCCAAGTATAACTCTTCGGGAAGGCAGTTTTCCACGACGACGTGCGGATACGGGTGCAGTCTCACGTCCGATTTCTGCGCGTTTTGTAACACCGAATAATAGTTTTTCCTCCGAATAATCCTCCTCTGCGTCGTGGTCGCGATGTAGTCATCGTTTTCGACCGGGAGTTTACCTTCTTCATCTAAAAACGAAGACGATGATGTTGGTGTCGACGACGACGGGAGAGAAAAGAGGACCAAAAAAACGAGAATCGCGAAGAAAGAGCCGCCGCGAGAAGAGAAGGGAGAAACGACAAAGTTCATTCGTTCTTTTTCTTTCGCGCGGCAGTTCTGTTCTTTTCTCTCTCTCTTTCTCTCTGCGTGTGCGTTTGTTTTGTACGTGTTATTGGTGCTTTTAATAAGTGTGGATGGCAGTGGATGGGGGCTAAAAAAAAACTTTTACACGCAAAACAAAACGCGAAGAGAGTTTCTTTTCGGCGACGGGTAGTGGAATGAAATCGAACGGTAATGATATATAAATATAACAACAGCGGCGCACAAGGTGTGCTCGCGAACACAGTTTTTAAAGGTGATGACAATAACACACGGGTAAAGTGGCGATGAACTCTTTCTCACGCGCGTGAGCGAGCGCGCGCGCGAGAAAATATTTTACTTCTTCGGGCCTTCCTCCGGCGTCGGCGCTTTAAACGGCAACGTCTCCGCCACGTCCGGAACGTATCTGTTAAAATACGAATCGTTCACTTCGACCATTCGTCTGCCCTCGGCTTCGGCCTTCTCTCTCAACTTTTCCTCTTCCTGCGCTTTCTTCTTTTGTTCCTTCAACTCGCGTTCGCGTTTTTGCGCCAACTCTTTTTGCTTCTTTTTTTGCTCCTGATCGAGTTTTTTCTTCGCCTCTTCTTGAGTTTTCTTTCTCGCGGCGTGTTCTTCCGGAGTGCCTTGGAAGAACGAGTCCACGTCTTCTTTGATTTCGGAGAAGGATTTTAATCTCGGTAAAAGTTGCGTCAAATCGGAGGCGGAGGAGGCGGCGGTGTTGTCGTTGGAGTTTTTCTTGGATACGGAGGAAGAGGAGACTTTATCGTCGGCGTCTTTCTTCTTGCCATCCTTTTTGTTTTTGTCCTTCTTGTCGTTCTTGTTACTTTCGCTGGTGTTGTCTTCGTCGCCGCCGCCGCGAAAGAAGGGCGTGCTTCTCCCCGACGCCGCTTTCGAGTTCGCCTTGGAGCCTCTTTTACTGCCGTTTTTGGAGGCAGATCTCGAGCTCGGCGTCTCTGGTTTCGAGAACGGTAACAACGAACTTCTCGGCGATTCCGGTTCGTTCGCAATCTCCTCCGCATCAGCTAAACCGAGCATAACTTGTAAGCGCTCGAGAAACGTCAACTGTCTCGGTTCTCTCGGTTCTCTTCTTAACACCGTTCGGACGAACTGTCTCTGCGCCATCTGCGCCGGTTTCGCGATAGCGACGCTGCCAACTTTACCGACAACTTTGCTCGCGCGGAAAAACAATCTTTGCGGTAACGTGAACGGATTGAACGTCTCGATCAAATCGAGTTCAAAGCCATACTTTTGCGATTTGACGATGCATTTCGCCTTTGCCAATTTCGATTCTTTGAACTGTTTGTACGCGTACACGGGTAAATCGTACGTCACGTATCTCGGCGTCAAGAAGAGATTATACTTAAACCCTTGACCTCGGCCTCCGAACAGCGTCTCGTTCTTCTCCGAATAAACGTCAAAAACGAAAAAGTTCCCAACTTTCGGCATGTTTAATTTCGGTAACCGCACCGCGTCGACGTCGAATTTGTACTTTTCGCTGAATACGCGAATCACCGGTCCGCCCGGCAAGAAGCTCGCCTCTCTCAAATCTTCCGGCACCACCGAAGCCGCCAAAACTAACGCCGAAAACGCGTTCACCAGCACCTCATCGCCGACCATGATTTTCCCCGTCGTCGTCGTTCCTTTCTTCGAAGAGGAGGAGGAAGAGGAAGAGGAGGATGTCTCGGCGAACATCTGCACCACCTCCGAGGCGGTCAGTTTTTGCGTCCATCTCAATCGAACGATGAAAGCGACCACCGGCGAGGCTAATCCGAGCAAGGCTTTCCGTCGCGAGTCCGCGGAGCCGACGAAGAACTCTTTCGCGAATAAAATAGCCGGCACGACGAACGCGCTCCCGTCCACCAAAGCTTCCTCTCCTCCTCTTCCTTGGATGTTGGATGACGATGATTCTTTTGAACGCATCGAACGACCGCATCTCTTCGCGGACAACGTCGAGAGCAAAAAACACGTCGCGCGAGGCACGTTGACGTTCCTCACAGCGCCGAGGTACGCGTTCGGGGAGAACAACTGACCCCACGTGATCTCCACCATTTTCTTCTTACGTTTGTGTGTGTGTGTCTTCTGTGTGTGTCTTCTTGTGTGTGTGAGAGCGCGCGCGCGCACAAAACACTCAACACACTTGGGGAAAAAAGATTAGTGATGCCTGTGTGTGTAAGTGTTTCTTCTTCTTCTTTTGCTGTTACAAAGCGAGACGTCTCGCGCCGCAGATTAAAGAGAGTCGTCGTCTCGCGATTTTGTGCTTTTTTGGCCACCACCACCACTCGTTCGTTGTTGTTAATAAAGAGTTGAAATTCTTTCGTCTGTGCTGTGATTGAGTGATGACTCGTATGTGACTAAAAAAAAGGTCAGAAAAACACAGAAGAACACACAGGAGGAGGAGGAGGAGGGACGAGAGCGCCAACCAATAATACACTCGCGTCATCGTCTCTCCTCGGCACACAAAACACGCGCCGCCGCTACTAGGAAGAGAGAAGTAAGGAGGATATGGCGGTGAACACGAGATTCGTTCCGTGGCACTCGTGGGAAGAGTGGAGCTTCGTCGCCGACGCGTTTTGTGGACGACGACGAGGACGACGACGAGAAGAAAGAAGTAATGAGGAGGAGGAGGACGACGACGACGAGAACACCGACGATGAGAAGAAGAAACAACAAACGATGATGAGAGTGGTGAGAGCGATAGAAATCGTGCAAATGTGGAGAGTGAGAGGGCGGGTACCGCTCGCGATCGACGCGCACGCGCAGATTGCAGAGTTGCATTTGATGGATGAAGAGGCGGTGAAAGCGCGAGAGAAGAGGCAAAACCAGAAGCGGCGAGTAGATGGCGGCGGAGGAGAAACAACAAAAGCAGCGGGAACAGCAGCAGCGGGAACAGCAGCAGCAGGAACGTATCAGTCGGAATCGACGCTGCGTCTTTCGTACGCGATGACGTTAACTCGACTCGTGAATGGTATTTGCGATCCGTCGCAAAAAGGTAAATTCGCGGTGAGCGTCCAAACGCTCGCGTCGCAACTGAACGTGCCTCGAACGCTGGTGGATATTCGACACGATTCGACGCACAATCAGTTACCTTCGATACAGAGATTACGGAAAGCGAGCGAAGATGCGATTGGGTGGTTAAACGTGCATTACTGGGAACGACAGAAACGGAAATTAGAACGCGTTAAAGAGGAAATGCGATTGGCGATTCGAGCGATGGCGGAGTGCGAAAAAGACGGGCGGCGGCTTCGGGTGAACGATTCTAATTCCGATTCCGACGAGAGCATGTACGACAGCGAAGAGGAGATGAACGTGAAAACGGCGAAAGCGAATAAATTGAAACAAGAGAAAGAGACGAGGAAGAAAACGAAAAATAGCGCGGTTGGACGTTTGAAACGGTTGGTACCGAAATCGAAACCGGATCGCATGTTAGTTCAAGCTTTCGCGCGAGAGTTATTAGACGCGACTACTTCTCGAGACGACCGAGGCGATAGAAATAACGACGACGACAATCACGCCGCCGCCGCCGCGGCCGAAGTGATTGTTCACGCGTTTACAAACGTCATCGACCAAATCGAATCGAGAGTCGTCGACGGCTTCAGCTGCGCTGTCTTAGAGTTTGGCACCGAGGAACTTCTTTTCGAGTTGGCGAACGACGAGCGAAAGGTTATCAATCCTGTTTTCGAATTCGCATGGAAACGCGCGGTTTCTCTCGATGCGGCGAGAGCAACGTTCATTGCCGAATGGTATCAGAGGCGCAGTGATGAGGGTAATAGTGGTGGTGGAAACACGACGGAGTACGTTCGAAATATGTTCCAGAAGTTGATGTCTTCGTCGGACCGGGGCGGTTCTGCCGCCTTTTCCGCAGACGGAGGAGGAAGTAAGAACAAGAAGAAAAACGCAAAGAGGCAGCAAAATAATAATAATAACAAGAAGCAACAAGAAGAAGAAAACGAGGACAACGCGACTACGTCGTCGTGGAGAAAAGCGAAACCAGGGGAATGGATTCCAGGTGCACCGATAGGCGCGCCGTTGAGAGCTATATTTGTCCCACGAGAAATTACCGCCGACGAGAAGAAGGTTGTCGTCTGCCTAGAGTCGGACGCGTTTACGCCGCGCAAGAAACACAAAACATCAGAGCGACGCGACGCTATGAGTTTTCCCACTAGAAACAACGACGCATTAGCTTTAGATTTAGAATACAACGAAGAGGAAGAAGAGGAAGACGGCGCGTACGACGACGACGACGACGACGACGACGAACAGCCAAACTCTCTTCTTCTTCGAGACGAAGATGACGAAGAAGAAGAAGAAGAAGAAGAAGAAACCGCCAAAGCTAAAATAAACGTGAACGGCGCTCGCGTCACATTGAACCATCGAGAAGTCGACGGCGTCAAAGACAGCGTCGCTTGTTTGTTGTAATCATATGTACACACATATATATTCGTGCATGTATCGGCGTAAAAATCGGCGACATCGAGCGAGCGCGCGCGTCTCTTTTTCTTTCGGTTTCGCGCTCTACAAACGAAAAGACGAAAAATCGTTAGAGAAAATTCCGGGAAACAACAACACTTACTAATAACTCTCTTTAACTGCGCGTGCGACGACGACGACGACGACGACGACGACGACGACGAAACTGGGTAAACGAAAGATTCCCTTCTTCTAATTCACACGCGCGCGCGCACGCAGGTTTCGAATAAATGAGAAACTTACTTCCTTCGTCTCTTTGTCTCGCGCGAACGAATTTTCCGCCGACGGAAAACAAAAGCGCCGGCGCCGTTTTCGCCAACAACAGCGACAATGATAACAAACACGCTCGAAATACGAATAATGGAATCACGTGCGCGCCCGCGATGGACGAAGAGAACGACCAAATGCTCGTGTGCTTGGACGACGGGCGGATGGTTCGCGCGCGGTGCGCGATGATGAAGAAGGACGGAGGAGGAGGAGGAGGAGGAGGAGGAGAAGAAACGAATTCGATTCTCTTGAAAGATACCGAGGAAGAAGACGAAGACGAAGAAAGTGAAAGCTTTACCACCAATACTGGTAATAAAAAGAATAGAAACGCGGTTTCCGTGGAACGACTCCCGGAGTTGAGAGCGACGTTTGTCGCGTTAGAGTGCGGCGAGTTGTTGCTCGTGAACGACGAGATCGAGAGCAATGCTTCGACTTCGGCGATTGACGTCGAACGCGTGGCGGACGTTCCGGGAGGGTGCGTCTCAGCCAAGTTCTCGCCGGATGGGCAAATGTGCGCGGTGCTGACGAAAAGTGGGAAGATTCTGATCATGAACGGAGATTTTTATTTACTGAGCGAGAGAAAGAGCTGTTTAGAAGAAGACGAGGATGATTATGAAGAAGAAGAAGAAGAAGAACAGGAAGCGGAGATGATTAAATCTGGCACGATTACCTGGAGAAACGACGGCGAGAGTTTTTGCGTGTATTGTACGACATCCAGAGATGGAAAGAATCACTTGCGAACGTATTCGAGAGACAAATTGGAAATATTAGGGAGAGGAGACGTCGAGCACGACGACGACGAGACTGGGCCGGGTAGGATGTGTGAAAACGCAGCCATAGCGTGGCAACCGAGAGGCGCGTTGATTGCGGTTTCAGGAGTTGTGAGTAGTAGTAGCAGTAGCAATAGCAAAGACGACGAAGAAAAAAGCGAAGACATACCGTGCGTCGTGTTTTACGAGAAAAATGGCTTGCGGCGTTCTTCTTTATTCATGCGCGGTGGGTTTCAAGGTTCGACGATTACGCATCTGAGTTGGTCGGTGGATTCGTTGACGCTGGCGATTTCAACGCGTGACAAAGAGAAGCTCAGAAGCGCCGTGTCGATATGGACTCGCGGAAACGCCAATTGGACCTGTAAACGATGCATCGAATACGATGAAGGTAGAGAGATGTGCACGTCGTCGTCGTCGTCGTCGTCAAAGTATGCGGTATTCGACGCGATACATCCAAATACGTTCCGAATCGTCTCGACAAATGGCAAAGACCAAATCGAAGTGAGTACGCAAACTTTCGTTTGGGAAGATTGCACGAGTTCTGATTTAGGAACTGCTGCAGTCATCGACGGTGATATTCTCAAGTTGACGCCGTTCTCGCGATGTGTGGTACCACCACCAATGTGCGATCACTCTCTACGATTTCCAACGAAAATATCTGAAGTTGCGTGGAGACCAAACGTTTTTCGTCAATCGCACGAAAACGACGACGACGACGAAATATGTTTCGTCTCTTTACACGATGGAAAATGTAAAGTAGTTCGCGTAAACGAAAGCGCGGAAGCAGAAGAGCTGTTTGATGAACGAGATGGGACTAAATCATTCGTCGATAATATATTGACGTTGCCGTTCAGCTCGGAGAAAAGAGACGAGTTTCGATCGTATTGTTGGATTGGCGCGAACACGCTCGCGTGCGTGAGTAGTACAAACGAATCCACGATTGTCAAAATCGAACTGGACGAGAAGCATAGCACAATTGTAAAAACATCGGTTTTGATCGAGTTGGAGAAAAGTGTGCGCGAAAGAGTTGTGACGAAACTCGCGTATTGCTGTGGTGGCAATGATAATACTGAAGATGGACTTCTCGTGGCGTTTGTCGTGGGCGAAAAAACGCCTCTGATTTTCTCAACGTCTGATGCGAAACAAGTGAACATCGCAGCAGCATCAACATCATCCGAAGAGAACGTCATTATGCATGCGTTACAAAGGGCCAAAGCTCTCGCAAATAATCAAATCATTGCGTTGTACTCGAACGGAGACTTGGTTCTCTTTCGTTTTCTCGGGAGCGACGATAGTAAACGTCTTCTTCTGATGAAAAATGTCGATTCCTTCGAAGCGTTTTACGAGGACGAAGATAAAACGTGGGTCAAAAGTTGCGACACAGAAGGGAAGAAACAATATTACAAAACCGTTTCGTCTCCAAACGCAATTGCGTGCGTTTCGCGAGACTCAAAACTTCGAGTCGTGCGTCTTTCTTCATCGAATACCAAATCAAACGCCGTGATGATGGATCAACTTTCGAAATCGTTAGAATCGCAAATGTTTTTCAACAACATGGTCGATCCAGTTGCGTCGAGACGTAATTGGAAAGACGTCTCGGGCGATGGAAAAACGCGACTTGGTGAGTTGGCGTTTGATTCTTTGCACGGAAAAATGCGCGCCGCGATGCGACCGGACGACGCCGACTTTGCGACTGCGTCATCTTCGCTCGTGGGAACCGTCGAGGCGAATTTTGTGGATATGGCAAAACGCACCGTCGAGCGCGGTTCACGAATAGTTGCCATTCCGCCTGGATCGTGCACGGTCATTTTACAACAACCGAGAGGAAACTTGGAAATTGTAGCGCCGAAAGCGCTCGTTTTGCCATCCATCGCAAAGAGCTTGAAAATGCGACATTTCAAAACTGCGTTCCGCTTGTGCGCGAAAGAGCGCGTCGATCTAAACGTTTTAGTCGATTACGATTTTCCATCCTCCATAGAACAACCAAACGCGGACGAGTTAGTTCGAGGATTAGAACGGCCTGAACACGTGATGGAGCTCTTGGAAGCTTTGCGTGTTGGCGACGCGTTCGCGGAGGATGGTGGGTACATGCGCAAACTGTGTGAAAACGCCTACGCGGAGTGTCCGGATAGAAAACAACTGTTGGAGGATCTGGGGGTGCAAAAAGTTCGAAGAACCTGCGAGGCAATACGAGCATCGATATCGAATTTGTACACGAACGCTGACGGCACATCGCGATGGTCGCTCGCGATGTTGACCTCGTATGCGTGCGGCACGGGTTCGTTTTTGGACACCCTCGCGGAGAGTAATAAAAAAGACAACGACATACTATCAATCAAAGCTGCCAAACGCAAGGACTTGGCCGACGCGCTTCAAAAAGTCGCCGAAGTTCGAGCGTATGAAATCAAAGACGCCTCGAACAAAGCGATCAGCAGAAAAAATGCTTCGGCGTCTTCGGTCGCCGCTGCGAATGACGTCATGAATTCGGATTCTTCTGACGCGGATGAAACCGAATTCATCGGCGCACAGTTTACAAAGCAAACCGTTTCAGCGGCCCGCATGTTGAAGCACTTGCTCTTTCTCACGAACGATCGCGAGTTATTCGATGCCGCGCTATCGACTGGAGATTTAGCAATCGCGCATCTCGTCGCTATGAATTCTCAAGCCATGGACCCGGGAGAGTTCATGCCAGAGTTGCAACATTTGCACGAAATGCGCGAGTTTGAACGCCAAGCGACGATTTCAGAGCGGCTGGAGATGTGGAAAGACGCCGCTAAGTTTTGGTTGAAAGATAAATCGCTGGAGAAAGCATCAAATGTGGCCGCAAAACACGGGTTATTTCCGTATTTGCACGAACTCTGCGAAGAAGAGAATGGCGACGATTCTGCGGAAACCAGGAAAGTCATTACGAAATACCACGCTCGTTACTTGGAAAGTGTCGTAAATCGCGCCGAAGACGCCGGTGTCGCGTTCCTAAAATGCGGAGAGTACGAAAGCGCGTTGAGATGTTTCACCGGCGTTTCGTCTGCATCGTCGTCGTCGTCGTCAAAATCTACCGGATCTGGATCGTCATCTTGGCGTTCCGGATTCATCGTCGCTAAGGAAAAGTTAAAATTTTCCGACGAGGAGATGATGAAACTAGCGAGCGAAACGTGTAAAAACTTGGAACAATCGTCGAATGATTACGTCTCTGCAGCGGTCGTTGCTTTGGACTATCTCAATGACGTGGAACGCGCAGTGGCTAACTTTGCGTTGGCGAACAAATGGCGCGATGCTAAGTTGACGTGCTTTTCGAAAAATCGAAGCGACTTGTTTGAAACGACCGTTTTTCCAGAGTGCGTGGTTGGCGCTACGAAGCTCCTCGAGCACTTCGAGGACGTACAGGCGCGGAGCGATAAGTACAGAGAGCGTTTAATCGGTTTGCAAGAAAGACGTAAATTATACAAGAAAACGTTTGCAAGCGTCGAAGAAGGGCGAATGAGGCCAAGACGCGCCTCTAATCTAAATGGATCGGAAGATGACGAATACGACGACATCAAAGACAACATCTCCGAGATGAATTCTGAGTTCTCAAATGTCTCCGGATATTCTTTATACGCTACCAGCACGCAATTTGGAGACGGTTCTGCCATCAGTCAACAATCTTCCTCGCGATGGTCCGCATCCACCGTCGGCGGTCGCCGAAACAAAAAGTCCAGAAAGAACAAGAACAAAAAGAACAAGAACGGTTTACGCGCAGGTGGACCGACCGAGGAGAGAGACTTATCGAGTCACGTCATAACAGATGTTCGCGTGAGCGAAGAAAAGTTGGAAGAGTGCGCAGAAATTTGTGAGATTTTAATCGCTTCAGATAATAGCTCCGACGCGAAAGTGTTGCAAAACGCCGCCTCGGTGGCGATTGAAAAGTGTAAATTAATGCGCGTCGCTGCGAGGGAAAGTTTGAAACAGTTGATCGAAGAGAAAGAGAAGGAAGAGGAGTATATCATGTTAGTTTCGTCGTCTGCAAACAACAACGGCGTGTTACCTCCAGAACTCATGGAACGCAAACGCGAAATCGAAGCGGATTTGAAAACCATGCGCGAGAGCATGAACGCAAACGCCAAGGACGACGTGGACGTCGTTTCTTTCAAATGGAGTTCCATTCGGACCGCCTCGAAGTGATTTTAATGCCCGCATGTCATTGTATATTGTACCGTGGTATTTATAGATTCATATATAATAAAACTGCCGTTCTTTTGATAGTATTTACTGTAACAACAAACGATATCTGCTCGTTTGGTTTATCTCACCGCGTCGACGATGACCCGTCTCGATTTCAACTGGGACCAGATGTATCTCTTTTGATACACCGCGGTCACCGTCAACAATGCCATGGCAAACATCCACTTGGCACCCATCAATTTTCTATCGTCGTGCTCAGGCTCAGCCGCCCACGCTAAAAACGTCGTCACATCCTTCGCCATTTGCGTTTCCGTGGCTACGGTCCCGTCGTCGTATTCCACGCCGCCGTCCACCAACATCTTCGGCATCGCGATTGCGCCTCCCGGAAAGTACGGATTATAATACAAACCATCTCTGATTTCAATACCCGCCGGCGCATCTCTGTAACCCAACAATAACGCAAACACGTAGTTGATACCATCGTGTCTCGCTTTCGTGATCAAACTCAAATCCGGCGGATACGCTCCGTTGTTCGCGTATCTCGCGCCTTCCTCGTTCGCGTACGGACTCGGTAACCTATCGCTCAACTTCCCCGGTCGTTCAAACATCTCCCCGGTATCGTCCGGTCCGTCCGTGACTTCAATCTCCTCTGCCATCGCTTTCACCTCTTGCTCGGTGTACGCCACGTCCACCAAGTTTCTATAGCAGATTTGATTCAAAGAGTGGCACGCAGCGCAGACTTGCTGATACACTTGGTGACCCCGTCGAATGCTCGCGTGGTCGTAGCTATCGAAGAGACCGTCGTGCGGCCAAGAATATTGCGGTAAGTGTAACCCGTGCTCGGCTTCGTCCGCGAGCGCGAAGGACGACGTGGCTCCAAAAGCCGTCGCGAACGCTAAAGACGCGCCTACGGTTGCGCCCGCCGCGTAGCCTCGGTTCGACGTCGATGCCGTCGCCGATGCCGAAGAAGAAGACCCCGTTGCGGAAGAAGAAGCCCCCGTCGTCGTCGTCGTCGTCGTCGTCGAGATGTGTTTTTTTATCGCTCGATTGAAAATCGAAGAGGAGGAGGAGGAAGATTCATTATTAGAAAAGCTTTCTTTGACGACTTTCGCCGATCTCGCCGCCAACCGCTTCGCCGCTCTGCTCAACATGTCGTTTATTATCACGACGCGTTATTGCGCGAGCACACGTGCCTCTACTTCTTCGCGTTTTTTTTTAAACAAACAACGCGCGCGACGTATTATGGAGAACACGGCGCAGAAAAAAACAACGATCGTCGCTCTCTTTCGCTTTGAAAATCGATCGATGATTGATGATCGATTTTTTTTTTCTTTTTTTTTTTTGGTGCTTTTTTTGAAAAGTCCCCCTGAGTGATGATGCTAAACCCTGATTGATTGATGACTTTTTGCGAAATGATGATGAGAGCGAACGAGAAAAGAAAAAAGAAGAGAGAGAAAATTCTCTCTCGGGAAATTATTCAAAACCGCGCGCGCGCGTGTGACACACATATATATATCTATACATATATATAAAAATGGGGGACGCGACGACGACGACGACGACGACGGCAACAACAACAGCAACAACACCAACAAACATCGATTACACGGACAACGAGCAAAACCCGCGCGTGCCAGAGGAAGAGTACGTCCTTCCAATCTCCTACGGCTCGGTGGCGTATTGGTTAGGGAAAAAAGCGGACGAGTATCACTCGCACGAGTGGACGGTGTACGTGCGAGGGCAAAATAACGCGGATTTATCGCGCGTGATTGAGTCGGTGACGTTTCAGTTGCACCCGTCGTTCGCGGAACCGAAGAGAGTTTTAACGGAACCGCCGTACGAGGTGACGGAAACCGGTTGGGGGGAGTTTGAGATTGGGATCGAGATTAAATTTCGCCCGGAAGTTGGCGAGGAGAAGGAGAAGCTGATGGCGAATTTGAAACTGTTCCCGGACGCGGACGAAGTCGCGAAAAGCGGACCGCAAACGACGAAGAAACCTTTAGTGGTGGAAAACAGAGAGGAGCTGATCTTTCACAAACCGAGGAAAAGTTTTTGGGAGAAAGTGGTGAAGAAAAGTAAACGAGTTTTAGAAGAAGAGGACGGGGAGGAGGACGACGAGACAAACAACAACAACAACGCCGGCGGCAGCGGCGGAAGCGATGGGAAGAAACACAAGAAAGTCACGTTCGCGTACGACGAGTGCGAGGCGAAATCGAAACACGAAGCGCTGTGGAAGCAAAGAGAGGCGAAGATGAAAGACGACGAGGAGTTGATGAAATTGTGGTGCGCGCAGAAAGTCACCGAGGAAAGGTGTCGCGTGTTGAAAGCGCAGTTGATGGTGTTGGAGGGGCAATTGTTGGACTGAAATTAAAGCACTGCCACGAACGCGACCGCGAAGGAGAAAGCGCATTAAAGCGTTTCCCGAAAGTAAGGTTATGTGTAGTGGAGAGTCCGAAAAAATCGATTTTTGCTTTGTGTTTTTATTAGTTAGTTTGTAATAGTATCATTTGTATGACATGAACGAGAAGGTATTTTTCGTGTCCAAATTGTTGTTAGCAGCGCAAATCATTCGCATCTTCTCATCGTCCATCACTCTTTGCCGCTTTTCCTGGCGACAAATTCTCGCGTCATCGCCGCTTCCACGCACAATCCGGCGAACAAAAAAACTAAAACGGATTCGCCGCAAATCGCCGCGGCTTGAGCGAACGCGGCGAAGGATAACTCGCCGTTGTTCGAAGCGACGTCCATGAAGACTTCCGCTTGACCGACGCCTCGAACTAAACCAAAAGCACCAATGACGCCACCTTTCAGTTGGAAGTCGTCGATGTTTTCTCTCACGGCGTACCTGTAAACGATGCCGAAGAGCGCGCAGGACAACGCCGTCGCGCCTACGTCGGCGAATTGGTTAAACGCGTTCCCGCTGAATTGCGACAAGGCTAACGGCAACGATAAGAGCACGCCTCCGATGGCAGATATGGTAGCTGCTTTCGCGCTTTCAATCCGATCGAGATCTTTCTTTTGTCTTCTCTCTGCCTCGTTTCCACCCGAACCTTCTAATCCTTCCTCTCGCAACCGTTTCGTCTCTTCCGCCGCTTTGCGTAAATTTTCCTCGGCTCTTCGCATCCTCTCCTCTTGAATTTTCAACTCATCCATCGCCGCAGACTCCGCCTCCGATTGCGCGGAAACCACTCGATCGGTCGTTTTCTTAAAAGTCTCTCGCAGTTCGTTCTCGTTGCTCGTTTTCAACTTTTCGATGGCTTCCGAGGCGACTTTTTTGCTCTCCGCTTTCAACTTTTCAATCTCCTTCAAAACGTTCGGGTCAGAGTCGATTAAATCGGTGATTTCTTTCGGATTGATGATGTAATCGTCGATCTCTTGCACCGATTTAAACGGATTATTATTGCTGTTATTGTTCTTCTCGTCGTCTTTTTCGTTTCCGCTTCCACTCGGTGTCGCGTCGTTCGCGAAGAACGTTCTCGTCGTTTTTATCCGCTTCGTCGTCAAAGAAGTTTTTGCATTTATATTCCATCCGCTCGTCGTCGTCGCGTGTTTTTGCGACAAAAAAGAAGTCGACGACGAGCACCGATTCGAAGTCGACGCTTTTAAAGATGACCTCCGTCTGGCTCTGCTCAAAGAAGAAGCA
>Ga0181561_10002535_pt1 | contig 16123 bp, 8 predicted proteins | sample 011ome_19_FD_133760 | JGI IMG/M metagenome (GOLD analysis project Ga0181561, IMG submission 133760) | Coastal salt marsh microbial communities from the Groves Creek Marsh, Skidaway Island, Georgia - 011510BT metaG (megahit assembly) | ecosystem: Environmental > Aquatic > Marine > Intertidal zone...
GCTCGAAGCGCTCGTCCGTGAGTCGCTCACCGAGCTCGCCGTCGAGCACGAGGTCGCAGGTACCCCAGGCACCCTCGGACGTGACGGCGTTCTTCCAGACTTGAGACACGCACGCGAGCGCGAAGCGGTCTCTGGTGCTGGTGACCTTCTCGAGGACGGCCGCGGCGACGCTCTCGTCCACGTCAAAGGAGGGCTTGTTCTCGTCCGCCTCGGCTTTGACCTTGGCCTTCGCCTTCGCCTTGGCTTTAGCCCTTGCCTTGGCCTTCTTGGCGTAGATGCGGGGGGGCATGGTGAAGTGACGCGGCCGAGAGGCGAAGCGGCTCCACTTTCAAAAAAAGCAGTCGTGGCTTTTCGGGATCGCGAAAGCCCAAGGATCGAACTCGACCGTCTTTCGTCAAACTTTCGAGAAAAGCGTCTCCCGACACTTGGCACCTTCTGTCACATCTGCGAGCGCACACGTACGCGATGTCTTGGATCTGGGAGAAGAGCTCGACGTGGCGGTGGATCGTCCGCGGGACGCGAGGCAACCCCCTGGCGATGAGCGTGTTCACAGCGACGACGATGTTCGCGGTCCCGATCGGACTCGGGACGCTGGTGATGAACGGCACCAACCCGGAGTTGGACGCGGCGAAGATCGAGAAGCTGCGACGGGACGCGGGGCTGGACACCAAGATAATGGTACGTTTCCCGGGTGGTCATTCAGAGCGTCGTCGGCCTCTTTCGAGGTCGTCGAACCCAGTGTGTCTCCCACGTGAACGGTTCCCCCGGCTTCTGGCGTCTCCCGCGCCTCTTCCGTTCCACCGACGCTGACGTCACTTTCAATCGACATCTTGCGTGTTTTTTCCCGTCCTTCCCGAAACGCGCAGCAAGACGTGAACAAACGGCGACTGGGGGTTTTGCTCGGGGAGGTGCAGCGCGGGGAGAAGGGAGACGAGCGGTGGAAAGCCGCGCTGGACGGGCGGACCTCGGGGACCACCTCGGGGTCGTCCAAGGGAGTGCGTTTATAGTCTCGATGTCAGTTTAGCAAGCGCGGGTGTACAATAAATCAGCTTCGGTGAAAGACAATCGGTCGCTCCTTCCTCTCGAGATGCAAGATCTACACTCAGAACGGGGTCTTGCTTCTGCCCCCCAGCAGCTTGGCCTTGGCCTCGTTGATTTTCGTGGCGATGTAGTCGCTCCCCCCCGCGTCCGGATGGTTCGCGATCATCACCTTCCTGTGCGCGGCCATCACCTTGTCCTTCGCCGCGCTCTCGCGCACGCCCAAAATCATGGCCGCTTCCCTCCGCGTCATTTCGGGCTCGAAGCCCCCGTCGTAGAACTTACGCATGCGCGGCGGGGCTTTCTTCCACGCCTCGAACGCGAGGATCGCCGCGCGGCCGGTCATCGCGACCGCCGCGACGCCCATACCGGCGACGATGGGGGTCGTCATCCGGCTGCGGCGCGCCGACCCTAATGACGGAAATCTGCGTCGACGGTGCGATTCACTGCCAAAAATCCGCGCGACTTATAGGCGTCGGGGGTTTCCCTAAAGCGCAACGGCACGAGCCCATCGGCACACACCTCAAGCCGCGCCGCCCGTGTGCGCCGACCACCGGGACATAGACGGCGCGAGGCGGAACACGCGAGAGCATCAGCGTCTTCCGAAGGTCTCGCCCCGATCGCGAGTTGTCGGCGAGAGGGGGGGAGACGGTCGATTAGATCGAGCCGTGGTGCGCGATGCCGCCCAAAAAGAAACCCGCCGCTTCGAAGGCGGTGGACCCCGAGAAGCTGACGGTCCCCAAGCTCAAGGCTGAGCTCAAGAAGCTCGGGCTCGACCAGGATGGGCTAAAAGCAGTGCTGGTGGCGCGTCTCAAGGAAGCTCTCGGCGGCGGTAACGCCCCCGAGCCGGCACCCGAGTCGCCCGCCGAGCCCGAGGCGAAGACGAAATCAAAATCTCCGGCGAAGGCGGCGAAGGCCGCGAAGGCGCCTCCCGCGAAGGCCGCGAAGTCGCCTCCCGCGAAGTCCCCCCCCGCGAGGGCGCCCGCGCGGGCCAAGCGCGGCGCCGCGGCGATCGAGCCCGAGCCCGAGCCCGAGCCCATGGAGACGGACGCGCCCGCGAAGAGCCCGAAGACCGAACCCGCGAAGGGCAAATCGGCGAAGGCGCCGAAAGCGACTCCGGCGGAGGCGGAACAGCCGAAGCCGGCGTCCCCGCCGAGGTCACCGCCCACCAAACGCAGGAAAGCCGAGACTCCGATCGCGGAGCAGGAGACGAAGCCGACGAGTTCCGCCGGGCCGCGCGAACCCGAGGCGGCTGCGAAACCGGCGCGCCGCGGCGGGCTCACCCTGGCTTCGATCGAGTCCGACTCGCTGACGAAACTCGCCGCGAAGCATTGGCGCGGCGACGTCGCCGGCGCGTGGGACGAGAAGGTGGTCGAGAAGATCTACGTGGACGAGCTCGGCGGGGGCTCGCGCGCGCCGAACCTGCAGCGGGTGCAGCTGTTGGAGATCTCCCAGTACCTCGAGAAGTACTTGTGGCCGCACTTCGACGCCGAGAAAGCCTCGGCGACGCACGTGATGTCCGTGATTATGATGGTGAACGAAAAGTTCAGAGAGGGCGTCGCCGCGTGGACGCCGTTCCGCGACGCGCCGGAGAAGTTCGCCGGTTTCTTCAAGCGCGTGATGCGTGTGAAGTCAGAGAAACGACTGAGCCTCCCCGAGAAGACCGCGCACCTGGTGTTCCTGGTGCGCGCGTTCCAGAGCCTGGAGGAGGAGATGGTCCGCGCCGCGGCGTTGCCGCTGGTGTCGCTGCCGCTGTGGACGAACTTGTCAGAGGGGCGTTTGCGCGTGGAGCTGAGGAACAACGCGCAGCTAGAGAAACACTGGCGCTACTTGCAGAAGAAGCAGGCCAAGGCGGCGAAGAATGCGGCGAAGGAAAACAGACCGCCTCCCGTGCCCATCGCGGAGACCCCGGAGGCGACGTGGTTACCGGAGCTCGTCGACGACTTCTTCACCGTCTGCGAAGGCGCCGTCGCCGGCGACAAAGTCGACCGCGACGCCGTCCGCTTCTGCGAGCGGTTCATCGAGTTTACGATCGACGTGCTTTCGCAGCTCCCCACGCGCCGATTCGTGCGCACGGTCCTCGACGCGCGCCAGGTGCTGGTGAAGGCGCGCATGATGCCTTTGTTCTCGCACGCGGCGGGTAAGCTGTACGCGCAGCTGGTGGACCTGTTCAAGTTTTACCACTCCTTCGAGATCGACGACCACTCGGGGACGGCGTTGTCGGACGAGGACGTGGAGAGCAGGCACTACGACCGGCTGTTGATGCTCCAGAGGCTGTGTTTCAAGCACATCGAGAAGTTACGCGAGTTCTCGCTGATGCACTGCGGCGCAATCGGGAAGCGGGACACGCTCGCTTCGTACTTATCGAAGCTCGACGAGACCGAGCTTCGGCGTTTGGCCACGGACCAGCTCCGGCTGGTCGACCCGAGCGACCCTTGGGTTTCCAAGCCGGAGTTTCTGCTCGAGACGCTGGTCTCGTCCTTCGAGAAGCGCAGGTCGCAGCGGCAGGCTATCAACGCTATGCCCCTGTACCCGAACGAGGACGTGCTGTGGGACGAAAACGTCGTGCCCTCCGCCGACTACACGGGCGAGACGTGCCTGGCGCTCCCGAAACTCAACCTGCAGTTCCTGACGTTCCACGACTACCTGCTGCGCAACTTCAACCTCTTCAGGCTGGAGGCCACCTACGAGATCAGGGAGGACATCGCGGACGTGCTCAAGCGCATGGCGCCCAGGCGCGGCGAGGACGGCGCGCCCGCGCGTTTCACCGGATGGTCGCGCATGGCGGTGCCCGTGGAGCCCGGCGCGCTCGCCGTCACCGAGGTCAAGGCGGCGCGCGTCGGCGAAAACAAACCCGCGAGCGTGCGATGCGAGGTGCGCGTCAACCTAAGCGCGCTGCGCGGGCCCGCGCGCGAGGAGTGGGACGAGCTCAAGCAACACGACGTGGTGTTCCTGCTGCGCGCCGACGGCGGCGACGGCGGCGGAGCGTCGCCGGCGGAGCGGTTCGGGTTACGCCGCGCGCGCGGCGCGGAGGTTGTCGAGGTGCGCGACGGCGAAGGCACCCTGCTCAACGACTTCCGCGCGCGCGCGCCGGATGGCTCCGCGCCCGACGCGCCCTCGGGGTACGAGCGCACGTTCGTGCTCGAGCTGGACGCGGCGCAGTACCAGCTGGACGTCGATTGCGGCGCCGCCGAGGGCGACGCCTACTCGTCGCTGAACGTGCTGATGCGGCGTCGGCCGAAGGAGAACAACTTCAAGTCCATCCTGGAGTGCATCCGCGACCTGATGAACGCGGACGCGCCCGTGCCGGACTGGCTGCACGACGTGTTCCTGGGGTACGGCGACCCCGCGGCGGCGCAGGGCGCGAACATGCCCCGCGAGCAGCGGCTCACGACGGTGGACTTCAAGGACACCTTCCTCGACGCCGAGCACCTGCGCGAGTGCTTCCCCGACCGCGACGTGCGGTTCGCGACGGCGGACGGGACTCCCTGCGACACGCCCCTCCCGCCGTTCAGAGTGGCGTTGGACGGGGAGGGGGAGGACGAAAAAGCCGAGGACGAAAAAGCCGAAAAAGCGAAGGATGCTGCGCCTTCGAGCGTTTCGAACGCGAAAAGAATCCTTCGCGTGGAGTCGTACGTGCCGCCGGACCCGGGCCCGTACCCCGAGGACCAGCCGGTTTTGAACGCGGTGCGGTTCACCCCGACGCAGGTCTCGGCGATCGCCAGCGGCGTGCAGCCCGGGCTGACGATGGTGGTGGGGCCCCCCGGCACCGGCAAGACGGACACGGCGACGCAGATCATGCACTGCCTGTACCACAACGAGCCGGGGCAGCGCACGTTACTGATCACGCACTCCAACGCGGCGCTCAACGACCTGTTCCAGAAACTCATGCAGAGGGACGTACCGGCGCGGTACCTGCTGCGCCTCGGGCAGGGCGAGCGCGACCTGGACACGGACCTGGACTTCTCTCGACAGGGCCGCGTGAATGCGATGTTGCAGCGTCGCCTTGAGCTCCTGGCGCAGGTGGAGCGCCTGGCGACGTCACTGGGCGTCCCCGAGGACGTGGCGTACACGTGCGAGACGGCTGGGCATTTCTGGCTCCTGCACGTGCTGGCGCGATGGGAAAAGTTTGACGCCGCCGTCGCCGCGGCGCGCGCGCGGGGCGAGGCGGCGTCGTCGCCCTCGTTCGTCGCCGACCGGTTCCCGTTCACCGGCTTCTTCGCGGACGCGCCGCAGCCTCTGTTCTCCGGGACGGACTTCGAGGCGGACGCGCGGAAGGCGAACGGGTGCATGCGCCACGTGCGCGGCGTCTTCGCCGAGCTGGAGGAGTGCCGCGCGTTTGAGCTCCTGAAGAACGCGGGCGACCGGTCCAACTACCTGCTCACGAAACAAGCCAAGGTGGTGGCGATGACGTGCACGCACGCGGCGTTGAAACGCAAGGACTTTCTGCGCCTCGGTTTGAAGTACGATAACCTGGTCATGGAGGAGAGCGCGCAGGTTCTGGAGATTGAGACGTTCATCCCCATGATGCTGCAGCACCCGCTGGACGGCCGGAGCCGGCTGAAGCGCGTCGTGCTCATCGGCGACCACCACCAGCTCCCGCCCGTGGTCAAGAACCTGGCGTTCCAGAAGTACTGCAACATGGACCAGTCGCTGTTCGCGCGCTTCGTGCGGCTGGGAAACCCCACCATCCAGCTCAACGCGCAGGGGCGCGCGCGCCCGAAGCTCGCCGAGCTGTACCGCTGGCGATACGAGGCGCTCGGCGACTTGCCCAACACGGTCGCCGCCGGATCGCCGTACGCCCTGGCGAATCCCGGGTTCGCGAACGAGGCGCAGTTCGTGGACGTGGGAGAGTACTCCGGCGTCGGCGAGAGCGCCCCGACCCCGCACTTCTACCAGAACCTCGGCGAGGCGGAGTACGTCGTGTCCGTGTACCAGTACATGCGCCTGCTCGGCTACCCCGCCGAAAAAATCTCCATCATCACCTCCTACCGCGGCCAGAAGCACCTGCTGCGCGACGTGGTGCAAAGGCGGTGCGCGAGCCACCCGCTGTTCGGCCCGCCCAAGTCCGTGACCACCGTGGACAAGTTCCAGGGCCAGCAGAACGACTACGTGCTGCTCTCGCTGGTGCGCACCAAGGCGGTGGGGCACATCCGGGACGTGCGGCGTCTGGTGGTGGCCATGTCACGCGCGCGGCTGGGTTTGTACGTCTTCGGGCGCAAGGCGCTCTTCCAGGAGTGCTACGAGCTCCAGCCCTCGCTGCGGCACTTGTTCGAGGGGCTCCCGGACAAGCTGGCGGTCGTGCCCACGGAGCGGTTCGACGGGCCGCGCCGCGCGGCGGACCAACCCGCGGAGGCGCCGTACCTAGTGCCGGACGTCGTCGCCATGGGGCACGTGGTGAACCAGCTCGCGCTGAAGTGGCAGCAGGAGCGGATGAGCGCGGCGGCGCCGGTTGCGGTTGCCTCGGGGGTCTCACCCGCGGCGGCGCCGCCGCGGGGGCGAGGCGAAGATGACGACGTAGCGCCGGAGTATTAACGGTATTAACGACGACACGGTACGAACCGTCGCGATCAGAAGCTCGTCGAGAACGCGACGCACTGCGTGAGGTACAGCGGGTTCTTCGTGCCCACGGTGAAGCAGCTCGTGGGAAACAGGGGAAGCCACCACCCGCGGTACCACGCCTCGAAACCCCCCACGCCGAAACTACTCAAGTTCCCCACGTCGTTAAACTGCGCGAGCGCTCGCGAGCGCGCCTTGGAAGGTGCTCGCGAGGATAGGGCAGAAGCCACGAGGATGAGCAGAGCGACGCTCACGACGCAAGCCACCGAACGTTTCGTTCGTGCGCGCCCCGAGCGTCGCATGCCGACCGCGCGCACGAGTGTGTCCGTCCGAGCGTTTTCGTTCCTTTCGTTCTCGTCGAGTCGAAAATGCCCCGTCGTACAGAAATCATCGCGCCGAATCAGATTTCGCGGCGCGCGATCTCGCCGTTCGCATGGACGACCTCGAGTTCGACTTCGAGGATGACATCAACGCGACGGATGTGGGGCAACCGCAGCAGGCGCCGGAGACGCTGCCCGACCGCGCGAGGAAGAACTACAGACAGGTACGCGCGAGACACACCACCTCCCGAGTGTGAACGCGCAAATTCGATCGCCGATCGGCACCGAATCAACCCTAAGCGACGACGCGGGCGATCTGCGCGCGAAGGGAGGAGGGCGAACGAGCGAACGACGTCCACGCGCGTTCTCGCGGTCTCGCACGCGCACGTCACACTCGCTGACCTGATCATGAACCCCCTCGTTGCTCGCCCGACGTTTCCTCGCCCGCGATCGACACCACCGCGAACGACAGACGGTGTGCCGCCACTGGTTGCGCGGCTTGTGCATGAAGGGCAACGATTGCGGGTTCCTGCACCAGTTCGACAAGCAGCGCATGCCGACGTGCCGCTTCTTCGCCAAGTACAACGAGTGCAAGGAGCCCGACTGTCCGTTCAAGCACTCGCTGGAGGACGTCAAGGACTGCAACATGTACAAGCTTGGCTTCTGCATCCACGGGCCCAACTGCAGGTACAGGCACCCGCGCTCGGATGGTGACCCGCCGGACATCGCCGACGCGGCGCTCTTCGGCCGGCCAGGACATCTGCACGGCGCCGCGCCCAGGCACGTGCGCCAGCAGCAGTCGGCGCTGCTGGCGATGCGCCAGCAGCAGCAGCTGGCGGCGGCGCCGCCGGGAGGGGGGCAGGCGGGCGGGCCGGGAGACAGGCCGGGCGGATTCGCGCCCCCCCCGCTCCCGCCTGGGCCGCCGCCCTCCTCGGTGCGGCGGACGGAAACCACGCAGGCGCTGCCGGACAGGCCGGGCGCGGGCGACGGCAACCCGTTCAGCGAGCCGCCGCTGGCGGGGGGGGGACTGCCCGGGATGCCCGGCGCGGCGTAGGCGGCGTAGGCGGCGACGGAGAGATATGCGCGGACCGCCGCGGCGGATGTAAAAAACGACGCTCATCACCGGATGTAAAAAATACACTCGCCGTGTCGTCATACGTCGTACGACTCCGTCCGTCCACGACCCCATTCGAGACGCACACGTATGTAGATACGCTCACTTCCCCCAGTCATCGTCATCTCCCCAGTCCTCGTCGTTGGCGTCCCACTTGCTTCCGTCCCCCGGAGGCTCAGCCTCCGCCGCGCCGGGGCTCTCTCGCCCGCTCGGCGACCCGCCGCCCGCGCTCCCCGCCGCGCTGGAGGCGGCGGAGGCGAACGCGCTGGCGTCGGCGGACGAAGCTCCTCCGAAAGACGCCGCGCTCGTGACGCGCGCCGGTGGCTCCGGGTCGTCCTCGGCGTCCCAGCCGCCGAACCCGCCGTCGCTCGCCGCGCGCGCCTCGGCGCGCAGGCGCGCCACCGGCGCGCTGGCGGGCGGCGGCGCGGAACCAGAGCCGAACCCCGAGTACTTCCCCCCCTGGCTCGGGGGCACGTCGTCGCGCCGCGACGCGTTTTCCTCGCGTTTCCGCGCGAAAAACGCCTCCTTGCCAGCCGCCGAGCGCTCGTACGCCTCGCGCGAGGGCTCACCTCCGCCCGAGCCGCCGCCGCCGCCGCCGCCGCCGCCCCACCCGGCGTCGTCCTCAGCGTCCCAGCCCCCCCAGCCGGCGTCGCCGCCGCCGCGCCCGCCCGAACCTGACCGGTTCGCGGGACCGCCGAAACCCCCCTCCTCGCCGGTGAGCGTCTCCAGCTGGCTCACGCCCGCGCGCAGCATGGACTTGAGCCCGGACCAGGTCTTCTGGCCCATCTCCACCCCCTTCTGCGCGACGCCGGCGGCGCGCGCCTGCACCTGGTCCATGTCCCCCGCCTGCACGTCGCTGAGTGTCTGGTGCGCGGCGCGGCCGGCGCTGCCGAGCGTCTCGCCCGCCGCGCGGCCGGTCTGCACGGCGACGCGCCCGAGCTGCTGCGTGATGCTCGACAGCCCGGTCCCGAGCGTCCCGAACAGGTCCTCCATCGGGTCGTCGCGCCGCGGCGCGGGCGCGGCGCCACTCCCGAACCCGACGTACTTGCCGCCCTCGCTCGGGCGCACGCCCTCCGGCTTGGCCGCGTTCCGCTCGCGCTGGCGGTTGAAGAAGTCCTCCTTGTTCGCGGCGGAGCGGTTGTAGTCGTCCACGCTGGGCTCCTGACTCCCGCCCCCCGGCGGGCGGGCACCGGAACCGCGCGCGCCGGAACCGCCCTCGTCCCACCCCCAGTCGTCCCCGCCGCCGAAGCCGCCGGCGCCGCCGCCCCCGGCGCGGCGCGCCGGGGGCGCCGCCGCCACCGCGCCCATCGGTATGTCCGCGGGACACGTCCACGGCCTCCCCTCGGCCGCCGCGGCCACCTTCTCCTTGAACGCCTCCGCGGCCCTGGTGTTGTACTTGACCTTCGGGTCCGTGTGCTTGTCGACGCCGTACTTGGCGAGGAACGCGTTCAGGTCGGCGTTGCCGCCGGCGCGCATCTTCTTGAGCTGCGCGGGGGACCAGGAATCCATCCCCACCGAGCGCACGAAGGAGATGTGCACGCCCAGCCCGCGGTGGATCCCGGAGCACTCGAGGCACATGAAGATGCCGTACGACACGGAGGCCCACTGAGGGTTCTTCGTGTTGCAGTCCGCGCAGATCTGCGGGGGGAAACGAGGAGGGGGCGCGTCAGCCCGAGGCGCGCGCGGAGAGCGCGACGCGCGAAAAAGCGATACCCGCGGGGTGTTCACGGGACGCCGCGGCCGAAAAAAAAAAGCTGTCGCGGAGAAGCGGTCGAGGCCCGCCTCCCTTTGAGCGATCGGGTATCCCCGCGCGTGCCCCGGGCGGCGCACGGCCGATGAGAGGAGCCTCGATCGCGCGTGATCGTCCTGCGTATCGCTCATGCGCAGAAAAAAGGGCGATCGAGACCCGCGGTGGGGGAGGACGCGTACGCACCCCGTTGTCGCGCTGCTGCTGCAGCTCGCGCAAGATGGCCGCAGCCTCGGGAGACGCCATGGCCGCGGCTCGGGGACGGCGGACGAGTTTCGGCGCGCCTCACGCGTCGACGCGCGTTATCGACGAGTCCAGGACACGTCCAGCCCGGAAGGGACCGCGACGCGTGCGCCGCTCGATCGGTCGCGTCGGACGCGCCCGTGGGTCTGCGCGCCGCGGCCTCCGGTCACACGTCGGTCACCTCGGCACAACTACAAGTGGCCGCACCACAGAGGGATGATTTCGGCCACCGATTTATTTTCTCGTGCCGCGACGACCTTCGCACAGGAGACGAGGAGGTTGCGCTGCCGCGACACATCGCATCGCGCCGTATCTGACCGCAAGAACCCTCCGTGTATCGCCGCGAGGGCGACGGCGACGGCGCGTCCGGGTATCGCGGTGTCATCCCCTTCGCACGCGCGGCGTGGCCGTCGGTCTCGCCGATTGGAACGCGGAACACCAAGACGCGTTCGAGACGCGTACGCTTCGGTCTCGGGTGTTCGACAACCGTCGGGTCGTGTTGCGCGCGTGCTCGTCGACTGATCTCATCTCCTCACGAACGCCGACACAGCGATTCAGACGCACGTGCAACCGTTACTCGTCCGCTCCGCGTCTTCCGCGATGGGCAAGGGCGAGCACGTCGGGGACTACCCCCCTCCCACCGACACGGAGCGCGAGCGGACGCAAGGCTTGCGCGCCATGCTGCGAAACGCGAACCTGGAGTTGCCGCGTACGATGCGCATTCCGGCGAACGGCGGCGAGGCGAGGGCCATTCTGCGGTTCACGAGGGCACGAAAGGACACGGATAAGTCGTACGCCATGCTCGAGAAGAGCTTGGAGTGGAGACGGGAGGTGGGCGCGGACGACTGTCTCGCCGCGCCGTTGTCGGAGGAGCACGCGCGCATCTTGTCCGAGATCCCGGGATTTTACGTCGGACACGGAACGCGGGGCCATCCCGTGTTCCTGGACCACACCGCCGTGGTGCCCTGGGACATGATTCTCGAGAAGATGGGCATGGAGATGTTTCTGTACGCGCAGGTGCAGCTGCTGGAGTACACGCAGCAGGTGGTGTACCAAACCGCGTCTCGGAAATACGGCAAGCCCATCACGCAGGGCATAAACGTGTGGGACGTGAAGGGGCTGACCCTGTCCAAGTTCACCGCGAAGGTGCGCGAGATCTCTTCCAGGACGTCCAAGATCGCGCAGGACAACTACCCGGAGTCCCTCGCCGCGGCGTACGTGATCAACGCGCCGTCCATCTTCAAGGTGATCTGGGCGGTGATCTCGTCTTTCCTGGACCCGAAAACCGTCGCCAAGGTGCACATCTACGGCTCCGGCCCGAAAGCCTTCGCCAAGCTCAAGGCGCACCTCGGGGACGACTGCTTCCTCACCGAGGAGATGGTGTGCTGCGGGGTCAAGCAGGTGGGGGACGCGGAGAAACGCATGGGTATGCAAAGCGGGATGGCCGCCGCGCAGACGTGGATCAGGGAGAGGAACGAGAGTAACATCCCGTGGTACGCGGACGAGGCGTCCGTCTCCCTGGACGCCGACGCGGATTCCAGCGACGTTGTGGAACCGAACGGCGCGGGCGCCTCGCTTCTGCAGCTCGTGGGCCTGCGCCGCGCGAACTCGACGGCGGCGGACTCGGACAACGGGGACGAGTTTTTCGACGCCGAGGAGGATGCCTTCTCCGCCTTCGGCGATTTCGACGACTCGGCGGGCGACGGCGTCGGGCCGTCCGCCGGGTACCAGGCCATGCCTTCCGCGCCCGGCTCGACCGTGAAGCTCATCGACCCGGCGGCCCTGCCCAGCGACGCGGCTGAAGCCGAGAAGCGGGAGGCGGCGAAGGACGCCGCCGCGGAGCGGAAAAAGAAGAGTTGCTGCGGGTGTTGTTGACCTTCGGGCGAGGCGGGGAAAAACGAGAGAAGAGGTACCTACTAGCTAGAAACATAGACAAGACGCGCATAGACTGTACTGCGATGCACTCGTTTAGACTCGCAACGGTAACGGCTAGGGATGATGTACACTGGGTGTTTCACGCCGCGAACGTCCTCTCGCTCCGCGCCTCATCGCGCGCGCGGTTGCGGACAACAAAATCATGGAGGCAGTCTCCCTCGTCTCAAAGCTCGGGAATGGGTTTCTGGGTCGGCAGCAGCCCGAAGCGCTTCTTGCACGCCACGCGCTGCTTGGAGAACTTATCGTCGGGGCTAAACCGCGCGGGGTGCGCCGACTGCGTGGGGCTGCCGTCGGGCGCGGTTTTCTGGGATCGACGCGTGCGGCGAGGACGAGAGGGGGCTCGGTCAGTCGGGGTGTGACGTTCCGCGAGGGTTTCTTTCTCCAATCCGCGGGACTTTCGGGTTCGCTCCGTCCGGGTCGGGTGGGGGAACGCGCGCGTACCTTCAAGGTATACACCCGGATCCCCTTCTCGTCGAGATAGTACATGAGATACCTGTGGGTGTGAGAAGGGCGGGTCAGAACGCTGCGGTCGGGGTCCTCGGCCGGTTCGCGAAGCGCGCAATTTCGCCTCTTTCTGGCAACCACCATTTCCCCACGCGCGGGGGCGGTAGCGGCGGCCGCGTACACGATCGCGGGAGGAAACTCACATGACGCGCTTCCTGTATCACGGATGATGCGGTGGTCCCGGTGTGACGACTGGACTGTCCGTGAACGAACTGTCGACGACTCGCGCGCGGCGTGTGTGGGCAGCCGCCGACAATCGCCGCCGCTCCTGTCGGGGCGATATTCGGCGAATGATCTGACGTCTGAGCCCGCCGATTCTTTCCAAACTGCCGACAGACCGAAAGGCTGACACGCCTGCGCGTCTGATCACTCCCGCGCGGCGCGGCGCCTGGTGGAATGGCGGGAAGCCACCCCGCGGCGTTTTTGCTGGAGAACCCGACGAAGCTGTACCGGGACTGCTTGCGCCTGGCGGACTTCCTCGCGAAGAAGCAGGGGTTCCCGCGCGAGGCGTTGCGCGCGCAAGTCACCGCGCCGTGGCGACGAAACCAGCACGAGACCGATCCGGAGACGATCATGAGACAACGCGAAGCGGCGGTGCGCGGTTTATCGAATTACATGATGTACGAGGCGTCCAAAGGGGCGATGGACGGAGCGCCGACCTTTGTTCCGGAGGAGGGCGAGGAGGGGAATGAGGACCGGGGAGGGAAGTGAGTCCCCCCGCGGAAAACTCAGTCGGCGCCGACGCGAGGCGGCGATGTACGTACGTTCAGAAAGCCAAAAAAACGAAAGCCCAAAAAACGTCTCGCAAAAATCTTCTCGCGCGCCGCCGTCTCTACCTTTCGTCACTCTCCCTCGCCGCACCCCGCCCGACACGCGCGCGCGAGGCACACGGCCCAGAACGCGAGCGTGGGCGAGACCGCCGCGGAGACGCTCACGATGACGCACGCCACGAGCGCGCCTTCGCCTTCGCCTCTCGCCGCGTCGTTCCCGCGCGCCGCGACGCCGCCGGGACGCGCGAACCGCCGGAACGACGCCCAGGCGCCGACGCCGAGCGCGGCGGCCCAGAGCCACAGCACCGCGACCTGTTTGGCGCGGCTCAGGCGCGCGACGCTCATGAGCACGAGCATCTGCACGATCCCGAGCAGGTGCGCGCCCGAGTTCATGTACGCGAGCGCCACGGCGAGGCCCGGCGTCACGACGGGAGCGGCGGCGCCCGGATCGGCGTCGCCGGCGTTGGAGAGGAGCAGCAGCGTCTGAGAGACGAAGACGGCGGCGAGAAGCGGCGCGAGGTCGCATATCGCGACACCGCCTTCGCCTTCGCGATCTCGCCGAGGAGGCTGCCGGCGGACCCCGCCGCGGCGCGTCGCGGAGCTCGCCTCCGAACCCGTCTCCACGTCGGGTCCGCCGAGAGGCGCGACGCGCGGGTCCTCAGCTGAGGCCAAGATTGGGCCGCAAAAGAAACGGTACAGAGCGCCGCGACGCGTCGCGGGCGCTCTCGCGGCGCGGCGCGACGCGTCGCGAGCGCTCTCGCTTCTCCGCCGAGTATCGTCAGCATTGACGCGATCAAGCCACGTGGGGGTGTCGTCGTCGCTCCGCGTATCGAAATCGCCGGAATCGTCGTCGGAGGCGGAGGGGTCCGCCGCGTCCTCGCCGCCGCCGCCGCGCCGCGCGTCCCGCGAGAAGACCCGGCGAGCCCCGCGGGCGCCGGGCGCGCGCACGCGCCTCGCCCGGTCCGCCTCGCGGGCCAGACTCAGGCCCGTGTGTTGGTTGCAGACCTCGCACACGGCGTCGCCGCGGGAGCGGAACCACCGGAGCGCGCACCGCGCGTGCGCGGCGCGGAGGCCGCCTTTGCACGCGCACTTCAGCGTCACTGGGTGGCCCGGGGAAGCGGACAAGTCGTCGTGGCATATCCTGCACACGGGCTCGGCGTCCTCGGCCTCGGACCCGGGGCGCGCGCGTTCCCGCACCGCGTCTGCCAGCTCTACATCCACCAGCTCCGCGTCCGCCAGCTCCACGTCCGCCAGCTCCACGTCCGTGCCGGGCATGGCGCGCGCGCCCGCTCCAGCCTCCCCCGGTCCCGTCGAAACAGGAAGCCTGTCCTCCACCGGGGCGTCTTCTCGTCCAACGGGGGGCGCGCTCGACGTGGCCCCGTATCCGCCGTCGCCGCGAAGCATGCGCGGTGCCCGCTCGAGTGCGGGGCGCCCGAGGAGACGAAAACCGCGCGCTCGTCGCGACGACTGGCGCCCGCGCGACGGGGTTAGAGAGCGAGGTTCGACGCGCGCGCGTCGCCTCGGGTTCTCGTGGTGCCCATAACCTACTTGACTCCCCGCGAGGTACAGGCCGCGGGAGACAGCGAACGTGCCGAATCCCGAATCCGCGGCTTCCGGGGACCTCGAGACACACGCGCACGCGCGACCGGTCGTGGCCGCCGCAGCGTCGTTCGCCGGCCTCCCGCGTTCCGCCTCCCTCGGCGCAGAGCGTGCGACGATGGCGTCTCTCTTCGGCATGTCCAACGGGTACGAGCAGGTGGGCGAGACCCCCGCGGCGTACCAGCCTCCTGGCTCTCGTACCGCATCCAAGGCGCTGGACCTGAAGCAGCTGCAGGAGGGCATCGCTAGCGCCGCGCAGGGCATCGCGGAGAAGGTTGGCGCGGCGAGCTCCGCGGCGCAGAAGAAGATGCCGGACCACCACCGGCCCCCGGACACGAACTGGGACCAGAAGCCCGGCAAGAGCACGCCCGGCGCGAGCGCGTTCCAGAGCGGTTTCCAGGGCGGCACCTCGAGCGGGTTCGGGCCCGGCGGGGGGGTCGGGCCGAGGCACGCCAACCCCTACGACGACCCCGCGAACGCGCCCTCCGGGGCGGAGAAGATGAACCTCGGGAACAAGTACGCCAAGAGCTACTCCTCCTCGAATCCCCCCCCGCGTCCCGGGGACGCGGCCGAGGACGCGCGAGACGCGAAGCTCTCCGCGCCCCCCGCGTTCATGGACGAGCTCGGGATGGACAAGGAGCCTTCGCGCAAGGAGAGGAAGAAGAAGCTCCAGAAGATCGCGGACGACCCGGGCGTCCTGGTGGACGCGGCCGCGCGGGGCGACGTGAGCGAGATCCGCGAGCTGATCGTGGACTACGAGGTGCCCGTCGACCAGCCGCGCGTCGGCGGGGACGGGGTCACGCCCCTGCAGGCGGCGACGGCGAAAAACCAGCCGGACGCCGTGCGGGCGCTGCTCAAGCTGGGCGCCGACCCCGAGGCGGTGGACGCCGAGGGCAACCGGCCGCTGCACGTGGCCGCCGCCAAGGGCTTCGCGGAGGTGGCGCGCCGGCTCTGCAAGGGCAAGGCGGACAAGCAGGCGCCGGGCCAGGCGGGCGCGACGCCGCTGCACCTAGCGTGCCGCAAGGGCCGCGAGGAAACCGTCGCCGCGCTCGTCGACGCCGGCGCGTCCCTGGACGCGGCGGACCTGCGCGGGTCGTTCCCGCTGCACGCGGCGGCGGCGGGCGGGCACGAGGCGATCGCCGAGTTCCTGCTGGAGCGCGGCGCGGACCCGGCGGCGAAGGACGCCAAGGGCAAGACCGCGAAGAGCGTCGCGGCGAAGAAGGGGTACGAGGACCTGGCGAAGCTCATCAAGCGCGCCATCCGCGAGAAGATCGAGGAGCGGGAGGAGGACGAC
>Ga0181561_10002541_pt1 | contig 16099 bp, 6 predicted proteins | sample 011ome_19_FD_133760 | JGI IMG/M metagenome (GOLD analysis project Ga0181561, IMG submission 133760) | Coastal salt marsh microbial communities from the Groves Creek Marsh, Skidaway Island, Georgia - 011510BT metaG (megahit assembly) | ecosystem: Environmental > Aquatic > Marine > Intertidal zone...
AATTTTTTTGTATTTCACTTCTCTGGCTCTCTCATCAAACCCGCTAATAAAAAAGCGCGTCGACGTCGGTGACGCCGGACGGTTTCACTTCGCCCTCCTTCTCGTTCAGGGCCTCGTACGGCGGCGCCCAGCGCACGTACTTGCGCAAAGGCGCGCACCGGAACGCGGGACACCGCGCCAGGGTTTCGCCCCACACTGAGGCGTTCGCGCCGCCCTCCTTTTCGGGCCACGGCGCTCGCCCGGGCTCGACGTCGCCGCTCGGGGCCGCGCCGCGCCGGCTTTCTTTTTTTAGTGAAAGGACTCGGCGGAACACCATCAGCGTCTGCGCCACCGCCAGGCACGGCAAGTGCGCGTTCTTCGCCAGCGAGACGTGCCCCGCGAGGGGCAACCGGAGAGTGGAGAACGCCACCGCGTCGCGCGCGGACGCGTCGCGCGCGGATTCACTAAAAAAAAACGTCTCCCGCAAAGTATCGAACCGGCGCCGCGCGAGCGCCGGTTTCGGAGAGTGATCGACCACGCCTCCGAGCACGAAGACGTCACCCGGTTCGATCGTCTCGAGCGTGTTCTCGGCATCCGCGGAGAGGTAAATGACCCGCCGCGCGGTACACGTTTTTCGTTCATCGTCGCCGAAAAAAAAACCAGCCGCGGAGAAAAACGTCTCCGGAGAAATGCGCGGCGCGCCCCACGCGCGCCACGGAAGCGCGCGCCAGAGACGGTGGGGGCGCGTTTTCGGGGCCGAACTCGTGACCGCACAGTCGCTGGATGCGTTGGAAGAATCGGGAACGCGACGCGAACCCTCACCGGTCGCCCCCGCGCCGCGGGCCCCGCGGGGCGCGCGCGCGACGCCGAGCGCGTCGTCGTCGCCGAAAACGTCTTCTAGGTCGTCGTTTTTTTTCACGCGCCGCGACGACGCCGCTTCGTTTTCGCGTTCGTTTTCGTTCGCGCGCGACGCGTTTGGTTCGGCGAGCGTGCCGTCGGCGACGACGGCGAGTCGGAACGGGACCTTCGCGCGTTTGTTCGCGGCGACGCACATGGTGATCTGCCTGCTCAGCCCGCCGTGCTCGGCGTCGGTCATCGTCGCGTCGTACGCCATGTCGAAGACGAGCCAGCAGTCGGGGTCGGGTCCGTCGACGGCGGCGGCGACGCGAACGTCCGTCGGGTCGCCGGAACGACCGAAACGCCGAGGAGGCGCGGCGAACTCGACGCGGTCCACGCGGAGGGTCACGGCGGTGAAAGGCGCGGGACGACACGACCCGCGCGTTTTGACCCGAAGAACGTTCGCGCCGTCGTCGAACGCCGAACGTCGAACGTCGCTCGTATCGTCGGCTTCGCGCGCGACTTCGCGAGCGTCCGTCTCCGCCGCCGACACCACGCGTCCTCGCTCCAGCGCTCCCCAGACCTTATCGATGGTCGCTCCCGGCGCGCACCCCTCGTACGCCGCGGCGTGCGCCTCGGGCGTGAGACGCGCGGACGTCTCGGCGTCGTCGTGCGCCTTCCCGCGGCGCGTCATGAACGACAGCTGGACGTCCCAGCCGGCCTCGGCGCTCGCCGTGGCGAAGAACATCTTCGCGCCTCGGCGTTTGCGATGCCGCACCAAGAGGTTCGAGAGACACACGCGGTCGCCATCCGCGGCGGCGGCCGCGAGCGCGTCCGCGGTGAAAGGGTTCGCGTCCATCGCGAGCGCGTCGCGGCGCGAGCCCCGCGCGCGAGCTCGCCCCCGCGCACGACTGCGCCCGCGACGCCGCGCCGCCCGAACTGGTGATGCGGGGGTGCCGTCTCGTTCCGAGAAAGTTCGTCGTCAAAAGCTTTCCCTCCGACGCGCTCGCCTCCGCCCGCGCCACTCCGCGGGGCGCGATGGCGGAGTCGCCCTCCGCGGCGGCGCCTCCCGCGCTGCGCGCGTCGCGCGCGGAGACGCGGTTCCTGTTCGTGGCGAACGCGGGCCCGAAGCTGGGGGACACCGAGTCCACCCTCCGCGACGTGTTCGGCGCGTTCGGGGATGTGGACGACGTGCACGTCCCCGACCGCGCCATCGCGCAGTGCCTGGTGACGATGCGCACGCGGGACGCCGCGCGCGCCGCACAAGCGGCGACGCACAAGCGGCCATGCGTCGGCTTGGGGAACAGAGCGCCGTGGGTGACGTTCGCGCGCGACCCGAATGGGCCGAACCCGAAGGGCTCGAGGTCCGGCCGGCGAGACGAGCGCGGCGCCTTTGTCCCCGACGACGCGGCGACGCGCGTCGCGGCGGCGCGCGGGAAGCAAGAGGCGGAGATGTGCGTCGCGGTCACGACGTCGGACGCGTTGAACGATCAGGGCGTCCACGGAGTGACGCTCATACCCGAGTTCGTCACGGAAGAGGAAGAGGAGGCTATCCTCGCCTTCCTGGACGACCGGGACCCGCAGACCGCCGCGGGAACGACCACCGCCGGAGACGACGACGACGGGACGACGACGACGACGACGACGACGAACGGTGACGTACGGTGGCAACGTTTGGCCAAGCGCCGCGTCGCGCACTTCGGGTTCGCGTTCGATTACGGCACGCGCGATGCCCGCGACCGCGCGGAGAACTCCCCGACCGGCGCGCTTCCGGGTTTTTGCGGGCCGATCCTGGAGCGGCTGGAGCGGACGGCGCGCGACGCGAAGAAGCGCGCCGAAGAGAAACACGCGCGAAAAGAAACACACGTCGCGTTTTCCGGATTGGAAAACGCGACGCGATGCGACCAGCTCACCGTGAACGAGTACCCCGCGGGCGTCGGTTTGGCGCCGCACGTGGACACGCACTCGGCGTTCGGGCCCGCGATCTTCTCGCTGTCGCTCGCGGGGAACGCCGTGATGGAGTTCCGCAGGCTCGCGGACGGCGGGGACCGGGAGGGGGAGGAGGAGGAGGAGGAGGCAGGAAAGGCGCCCGCTCGGCCGAGCGTCGCCGAGCGGCGCGCCGTCGCGTTGCCGCGCCGCTCGATGCTGGCGCTCGCCGGGGAGGCGCGGTACGAGTGGCAGCACTACATCCCGCACAGGAAGCGGGACGTAGTGCTCGCCACCGAACGCGAGCGTTGGGATTCCGAAGCGCGCGCGTCGGATGCGTCGGAAGAAAAAGAAACGCGCGAAGGCGTGAAGACGCGGAAACCGGTTTCCGTGAAAAGGGCGCCGCGTCGCGTCTCGCTGACGTTCCGGGAACGGCGGGACGCCGCGGCGCACGGGCCGTGCGCGTGCGCGTGGCCTGCATCGTGCGACTCCAGGCGAGGCGCCGCGCAGAGGCTCGAGCGGCGCGCGCGGCCGGGTCTCGTCGCGAAAGCCGCGGGGGACACGGAAAACGTTTTCCGCGTGCCGTAGGTGAGCTGTGAACGTCTCACTTTAAGTACAAAGTAGCTACGTACACTTTCTAGACGAGTTTGGGGAAGGACGGGTCCACGTCTTCCCTCCACTTTTCGTACCCGCCCAGCACGTCCCCCGCGACGGGCACGCCCGCGGCGCGCAAGTACGCCGCCGCCAGCTGCGACTGGTTGCCCTTCGAGCAAATCACGAACACGCGCGCGTCCGGGCGGAACTCGGAAACTCGGAACTCGCTCGGCGGCGGCGCCTCCGGTTCCGCGCCCTCGCCGGAACCGACGTCTGAACGCCGAAGGCGCCTCGCCGCAGCCGCCGCCTCCGCCGCTGTCGCGGCGCGCCGCGCGCGGTCCACCGCGCGCCGCACCTCGCCCACTCGGCCGTCCAGCTCGCGCAGCGGGATCGCGAGCGCGCCGCGGAGGCGCGCCGCGTCCGAGAGGTGTTTCGGGCGGACGTCCAGCACGACGGCGGCGTCCCCCAACGCGCGCGTCGCGGCGACGAGCGACGAAGGCGTCAGACGTCCCTCCGCTTCCATCCGCGCGTGCACAGGCGGTTTCGCGGCAACGTCCAACACACCGGCGTCCAACGCCGGTGTGTTCGCGCGTTTGAACGCGCTTCTGTCGGAAGACGGCGAACGCGCGCTGCCGCGTCCCGCGAAGGAGGCGGATGGGTCATCCGTCGCCCACGGCGCGCCGCCGTCGCCGCGGGCCCGCGCGACGTTGCGCGCCGCCGCCGCCGCGGCGTCGTCCAGCGCGGCGGGCAAAGCGTCCGTTTTCGAAAACGTCCGTTTCGAGTTGCGTTCGAAATCGCGAGCGCACGCCGCGCGCTCGCCTAGGAACGCGTCGTAGTCGTACGACGCGATGGCTTCGCCCCTGGGCGCGCCCGCGCTCGGCGCGTCCCCGCACGCGGCGCAGCGCGCGTCGCGCCCCCCCAGCGCCACGCATCCGAACGCGCGCTTCGGGTCCGCGGTCGCGTCGAACCACAGCAGACGCCCGCCGTTGCGCGCGCCGAGGCCACTCAACACTTTCAACGCCTCCAACGCCTGGAGCGTCCCCATGACGCCCGGGACGGGACCCAGAACCCCGCGCGTCGCGCAGTTCCCGACGTCGCGCGACGCGGGGGGGGTCGGGAACACGCACCGGTAACAGGGGAGTCTTTTTTTTGGGTAAGGCTTCGTCGCGTCGTCGGGGGGTGTCTTAGATCTTAGATCCGGGATCGGTTCAGTATCCGACGCGTCGGTATCCGATTCGTGGCACGTCTCCGCGCGGTCGCTGACGTACACCGTGAGCTGGCCCTCCGTGCCGACCGCGGCGGCGGAGACGAGCGGCTTTGACAACGACGCGCACGCGTCCGAGAGCAGGTACCGCGCGTGTGGATTGTCCGTGCAATCCAACACGACGTCCGCCTCTTTGACGAGCGCCAGCACGTTTTTCGGGGTGACACCTTCCAGATGTGTTTTTACCATCGTGTTTGGATTGAGCGCGGCGATCGCGGTCGCCGCGGACAACGCCTTGCTGGCGCCGGCGCGCGCGTCGGCGTGCGCGATTTGCCGGTGCAGGTTGCTCCGCTCCACGACGTCGGCGTCCGCGAGGATGAGGGACCCGACGCCCGCGGCGGCGAGGTACAGGGACGCGGGCGAGCCGAGGCCGCCCACGCCCACGATGAGCGCGCGCGCGCGCGCGAGGGACGCCTGCTTCGCCGCGCCGAAGGCGGGCAGAGAGATGTGCCTGGCGTATCGCTCGAGGTCCGCGCCGCTCAGCGCGTCGCCGGCGCCCGCGCTCTCCCACGTCCGCACATCGGGGGGCAGGGAAACGGCCGAGTCGTCCGGCGCGGGCCGCGACGAAGCCGACGGGGGCGCGCCGGCATCGGTGCGAAGCGCGGCGTTCTCCGCGCGCAGCGCGGCGTTCTCCGCGCGGAGCGCGTGCATCGCCGCCTCCATGGCGCGCGGCGAACTGACCGATTCGGCGACCGAAAAAGTCGGCGACTTCTCGGAAGCGTCGTCTGACGAGGCGACCGCGAGCGCGACTCGAGTTCTGTTCACCGTGTGCCGACTGCACACTGCCGACCTCCCTCGATATTTGACGCGCGACGGCCTCGTGCATACGAGGAAAAAAAAAGATGGTTCGTTCGATCTCATCAGACCGCGCGGCGCGCCGACCCGTGAGACCGGGCGACATGAAGGGGAACACCGGCCGCTTGAAGCGGTCGTCGAGCCGGCGATGGAGGCTCGCGATCGTCCTTCTCGGGGTGGCCAGTCCCTTCGCGCTGTACTGGTTCGTGACCGGCGGGGGGAATGCGTCCGGCGATCGTCTCGGCGCCGACCGCCTCGGCTCGTGGGAGGGCGGCCGCGGCTTCGGCGCGACGCACGCGCGGGGGCACGAGACGAGGGTAGGCGCGACGTACCAGGGCACGAAGAACTACGGCGGGTTCGGGGGCATCGCGGGAATCACCGACAAGGGCCCCTCGGTGTTCGATTCTGTCTCGAAAGATCCGAAAGATCACCGTCGGCGACGCGAGCGCGTCGCGTCGCCGCCGCCGCCCGATCACGGTTCGCCGCGCACGATCGGCACGAAGCACGTCTCCGCGCACGAAGCACGGCCGGGACATGGAACGAACGACGAGACGTTCGTCACGAACGGCGACGACCGCCGCGACATCGACGCGCACGGGACGCGCGAACGCCCCGCGAATCGCGCGAATCGCGAGATAAATCGCGACGAACCCGTCGCCTTCGACGACGATCTGCTCGACGCCGGCGCCGAGTCCGAGCTGAGCGACGAGGCGTGCGCGTCGCTGGCGGACGAGTGGGTGGAGAGCAGACGCAAGATATACGCCGAGCACACGCACGCGCGCGCGGGGCCACGGGGCCACGGCGTCGGTGCGTCCAACAACGTTGGAACCGACGCGATACGCGCGACGCGCGATTCGAGTACTCCGGAGACGAAGAGCGATTTGCTTTTTTTCCTGCACATTCCGCGCACCGCCGGGCGCACGTTCCACTTCTGTTACCTGAAACTGGCGTATCCGGAGAAGGACCGGTGCGGCAAGAGCTACGACGAGCTACGGGTGAACGTGCACAATCCAAACTGCAAGTTCCTGGCGTCGCACGACGACTATTCGCTCGTCGAGCGGTTCCGCGAACAACCGCGAGTCGTGACGATGTTCCGCGATCCGGTGGCGCGCGTCTTGTCGTCGTACGAGTTCGCCGTCGAGGTTTCCGTGCGTTCGTTCGGGAACGAGGCGTCGACGCCGACATCCAGGGTCAGCACACGGAACGTCTGGCCCTGGTCCAACGCCGTGCGGTTTATCGACCGCGACTTGAAGCGGTACAAGCGACGCGTCGAGCGCGACGGGGGGAGTCTATCGACAAAGGAGTCCATCGAGAACGTGTACAACAACACGGTGTACTCGCCGCTGCACGAGTTCGTGGACACGCCCGAGGCGCGCGAGGATTTCCACAACGCGCAGTTCCTACAACTGCTCGGGCTGAGCACCAACTCCAACCCGTCCACGGAGCCGAAGGCGCGCGATCTGCGGTCGTGCTTACGACCGGGGACGGCCGCGACGGAGACGCTGTACGCGTACGCGGAGGAGCGCCTGAGGGAGGAGGTGGACGTGACGGTGACGCACGAGCGCCTCGACGACGCGCTGCGCATGACCTCCGCCGAGCTGGGTCTGTCGATGCTCGGCCCGTCGTTCAACGGCGCGAGCCACGCGCCGCCGCACTCGAAGCTCCTGCACGCCGCGCTGGAGACGGTCGCGAGAAACGGACAAGGGCACGTCGACGGGTCCGTTCGCGACGACGCGAACGACGCGAACGACCAGAGCTCGGACGCCAGCCTCGCGGGCGAGGACTCGACGACGAACCCGAGAGTCTCCGGCGGCGGCGAGATAATCGGGTTCACGTTCCGGTTCGGCAAGGTGGCGCTCGAGCAGCTCAAGGATGAGACGTGGCGCGCCGGGTACCTGGACGCGATCGTCTCGGTGCTGGCGTACACGTGCGGCGTGGAGACGCGGAACGTGCGCGTCACCCCGCCGGAGGTCAAGGGCCTCTGGGCCAAGGACGAGGGGGGGTGGCAGACGGCGCTCGTCGAGTTCCCGCCGGCGCGCGTCGCGCGCGACGGCGCCGCGCGCGCCATCGAGGATTTGCCCCCGTTCGACCCGGACGCGTTTTTTTCGGGGTCGACTCGAAAAAAACGCAAGCTCGGCCCTGACGAGCTGCTCGCGCTCGTGCGGGACGCGCGCGATTCCGGCGAGAACGTCGCCGCGCACCTGGTGCTGGCGGCGGAGGGGTTCGACGAGTACGGCGAGATGACCGTGCACGCCGCCGGACGCGTCGCGCTTCCGAACGAGCCGAACGGCGGTTTCAACACCTTGTTGAAGCGCGCGCGGGGAAAGACGGAGGTGTACAAACTGGGGCTCGACCCGACGTTCGTGCCTCTCGGTACCGCGTTCCGCGCGTGCGAGCGCGCGCAGAGGAGCAAGTACGCGCGGCTCAAGAGGAAGGCGTTCGCGAGTCTGCACAAACACGTGTCGGGCGATTTCGAGCCGTTCGTCAAGGACGACCGCGCGCAGATCGCGCCGAGTCTGCTGGACCACATCCGCGATTTGAACTTTCTGGACCACCGGTTACACCGGTTCGCGGCGCGTTTGTTCGACGAGCGCTTCGAGGCGAACGAGGAGAAGATCAGGCGCGAGGTGATTCCCCCCAAGTTGCCCAAGTAGACATATTACACGTTAGCATATGTCTACTTGGACATATCCCGAATACACGTTAGCATAGACTACGTCATATACAGTACCTCTACGTCAGTTTAAAACTCGTTTAAAACCCGCCCGCCGCGTGCCTCGCCGCCCACTCCTTGCCGCTCACGATGGCCTCCTCGTTCCACTCCATGCTTCCGTCGTGGTCCACCCACCGCACGTCCGCCGCCACGTCCGCCTCGCCGCGCATGGGGATCGCGTTCTCGCTGACGTAGTCGCGGCACAGACGCATGCTCAGCACAGACGCGTGTTCCCCGCTCGCGAAGGAAAAGTTGGAGCGCATCGCCGCCAGGCACTCGTCGAAGCTGGCGTCTTTCGAGTCGCGCCAGCGCCGTCGCGGGACGAACCGCTTTTTTTTGGAGGCGGACGCGGGGTCCGACGCGTTCGCGGAATCCGCCGGTTCGTTCGTCTCGGTCTCGACCATGACCACCTCCGACGTCTCCAGCACGACGTCGCCCACGTTGACTTCGCCGAACGCCGCGCCCGTCTCGGACACGGCCGCCACGCGCGGGCGCCCATCCGGCCCGGGCGCGAAGGACACCCCGACGGCGGCCAAGCCTCCGTCGACGCGAGCGTCCAGCGCGACTTCGAAACACACAGAGCCGCTCGGGGAGAACGGCACCCAGGGCGCGCTCGTCGCGCTCGCGCCGCGTTCCAGAGTGACGGCGTCGTGTAAAACGGCGTCATCGCGGTCGGCCGCGACGTCGACGCGCGATGGCGACGAGTGCGCGCGCGCTTCCTCCGCCGCGTCGGGCTCCTCCTCCGCCCCCGCCGCGCCAATCACGGCATCCGCGTCGGAAGGCGGCGCGACGTCCTTCTCCAGGTCGTCGGAGGTGTAGAGCACGCCGGTCTCGGTGGCCATCGAGGCAGCGCGGGGAGCGCGAGCCGCGCGCGCGGCGCCGCGCGCGCGGACACGCGGTGCGGCCCGGGGGGCAGCCGTCGGCGCGCGCGCCACGCAGAGCGACGCCATTTTCCGGCACTCTATCCGGAACTTACACGTCAGCGGCAGATACCGTTATCCGGATCTGCTCAGCGAAGGCTCACCCGAGGGTCCTCGGCGAAGGCGCCCGCGATCGTCTCGAGAAGTCCAGTTTCGTTCGCGAAGCGGCGTGCGAGTCGTGCCCGGCGCTCGTGGTTCTGCAGCTGGCGGCCGTCTGGCCTCGCGCTGACACCAAGATTCGTGTCGTGAAAAAAAACACTCGCGTGTGCGGGGTCGACGAGATGAAATTTCACGCTGTCCCGTAAAGCTCTCAGTTTGCGTCGCGCCTGGGGGCGCGATGGCGGAGCCGGATGACGCGACCGCGGCGGATGCGTGGTCAGATTTCGGGCAGAAGGTGGACCTGACCGCGCGTCTCCGTGAGATTCTGCTCAACTACCCCGAGGGCACGTCCATACTGAAGGAGCTCGTGCAGAACGCGGTGCGTCGCGATCGATCGTGTTAACTTTTCTCGTCAGTGCCGACCGAGCGGCGTGCTCGGCGTGGGCGAGCCCCCGAGTCCGCTCGTCCGGTCGCGATCCGACCGCAGCGGCGCGTCCCGCTTCCGGACCGCCGCGTCTCTCCCCTCCCGCCCCGCGACGCCCCTTCGCGCCCTCGACGCGCTCGCACGACCCTGTCACGCCGCGCACGCCTCGTTTCGGCCGCACGACGACTTACCAGTAACACGACGCGACGCGCTTCGAACGCGGCGGCGTACGTTAAACGAAATCGACAGGACGACGCCGGCGCCACCGTCGTGAAGGTGTGCCTGGACGAACGCACGCACGGCACGGATACGTTGGCGTACGCGCGTTTGGCGCAGTTCCAGGGCCCCTCGTTGCTCGTGTACAACGATTCCGCGTTCCGCGAGTCGGACTTCGCGTCCATCGCCTCCATCGGCGACTCGGTGAAACGCGAGCAGGTTGGCAAAACCGGCAGATTCGGGGTCGGGTTCAACTCCGTGTACCACCTGACGGACGTGCCTTCGTTCGTCTCAGGAAGACACGTGGTGTACTTCGACCCGCACGCGCATTTCCTCCCGAACGTCTCGAGCTCGAACCCAGGCAAACGCGTCGATTTCGTGAAAAACCACTCCGTGTTCCAAAAAAACCGCGACCAATTCGCGCCGTTTCTCGCCTTCGGGTGCGACGCGCGCTCGGAGTTCCGCGGCACGACGTTCCGGTTCCCGCTGCGCACGAAAGCGCAGGCTGAGATTTCAAAGCTCTCGAAGGCGTCGTACGGCACAGACGACGTGCGCAGGCTTCTTCGCGACTTCGCGGACGAAGCGGTGCTCGACATGCTGTTTTTAAAATCCGTCGCGGCGGTTGAGATCTCCGCGTGGCGCGTCGGCGACGACGCGCCGACGACGCTCTCCGTCGCGAAGATCGCGACGGACGCCGTCGCGTCGCGATCGCTCGTCTCGGCGCGCGGCGCGTTCGCGCGCGCCTCCGCGGCGCACGCGGAGAAAGGCGCGGCGGCGAGGATCGAGCCCGAGTCCGCGTCGAGGTTCGAGCTCGTCTTCGAGAGCTCTTCGGCGTCGGAGACGAACGCCGTAGGTAGCGCTTCGTCTCAGCGCGCCTTCGTCGTCGCGCAGGCGCTGGGCGCTGAGCCGTTGCGTTCGCTCGTCGAGACGGGCCGCGAAAAGTTCGGGATGCGGCTCGTGCCGTGGGCGGCGGTCGCCGCGGAACTCGAGACGGAAACGTCCGCCGAAACGTCCGCCGAGGAGGACCCGAACGCTCTCGCGTCCGCCGCGGGAGAACATTCGCGCGAACCGACCGGGCGCGCGTTTTGTTTCCTGCCCCTGCCCGCGCGCACGGGCCTGCCCGTGCACGTCAACGCGTTCTTCGAGCTTTCCAGTAATCGGCGCGACGTGTGGCACGGCGGGGACATGTCCGGCGGCGGCGCCGCGCGCAGCGAGTGGAACCGGGCGTTGCTCGAGAAGGTGGTTTCCCCGAGCTACGTGGCGCTCCTGTTGGCGATCAAACACAAAGTCGATCGCGGCGAGTGCGGCTTATTGACGTACTACGCGTTGTTTCCCAGCGGCGACGTCGCCGTCCAACCGCCCTGGGATGTCGTGGTTCGCGAGACGTGCGCGTCGCTCGCGAACGAGCGCGTGCTGCACACGCCCGCCGGCGGCGGCGCGTGGGTCTCGCCCCGCGACGCGACGTTCCCCGATCACGAAGTCGAGCGCGACCGCGCGTTACGCGACGCGTTGATCGAGGAAGGCGTCCTGATACCCGACGCCCCGACTTCCATTCTGTCGCGGCTCGAGGAACACGCTGGAGACGTTTCGCGGCGCGCGTCGCCGAACGGCGCGCGGAGGATCCTGCGACGGTCGAGTACGCCGGCGCAAAAAAAAACAACCGCCGCGTCATCCGGGGCTTCCCTCTCCCGCCCGCGGTCGCGCGTCCTGACCCTGTTGCGATATTGCCTGTCGGACGTCGTGGACGACGACGCCGAGTCGGCGTCGGCGCTCGCGGGCGTGCCCCTCGTGCCGCTCGCGGACGGGACGTGCGGCGCGTTTGAGCTGGCGAGCGACGAAAAAGAAGAGCCTTCGGGTGACGAAACCGAGAAACGCGTCGTGTATTACGTGCCGACCGCCGAGGAGGCGACGTTCCTGTTCCGCGGCGCGCGCGACGTCTGCGTCGACGTGTTCGGAGGTTCGGAAGGTTCGGAGACGCCGTCTGCTTCGAGTCTTTCGAGTCTCGGAACACAAGGTTCCGTGAGCGCTCACGGAACCTTGGACCCGGAACTCACGCGCCGCTTCGCGGCGTTAGCGGAGACGCGCGGTTTAAACCTGCGGCGCGTGAATGACGCGGCGACGCTCGCCAGCCTGATGCCGCGCGTGCTTCCGTCGGCGTGGAAGTGCTCGGACGCGGACCTGCGTCGCGGGGTGGTCGCTGACGCGCCGCCCGTCCCGTGGCGACCGCCGCGGGACGACGCGGACCGGCGACGCGAAACCGAACCGAAAGAAACCGGCGACGAAAGGAATGGCCACCCGAGCGCGGAGACCCTCGCGTTCCTGTGGCGCAAGCTCCGCCAGACGTGCGCGTCCGGCGAGGACCTGGCCGCGTTCCGGGGGTGGCCCCTGCTTCCGGTGGCCGACGCCGCCGACGCCGAGGGCGCCTCGCGGCGGCTGGCGCCGCTGGGCGCGGCGGTGGTGGCCGCCGCGGAGGGCGCCGCGTCGCTGTCCCGGCGGACGGTCGCCGCGCTGGAAGAGGCGGGCGTGCGGGCGATGTTGCCCTCCGGGTACGACGAGACGCCGTTCTCGCGCGAAGAGCTCTCGGAAGAAGGAGAAGGAGAAGGAGAAAAATCGCCGGAAGGAACGGTTCCGCGGATCCGCACATCGTGTCCCGCGACGCTCGCGGCGTCGGCGTTTTTTCACGACGCACTCGCGCTGCGATGGAACACGACGACGCACGCGGCATCCGGCGCGGGCGTCGCCGACGCGCTCGCCGCGGCTTCCGCGGCGCGCACCGCGCGCGACGCGGGAACATACGCGCCGATTGCGTTTTCGGAACGCGCCGCCGAGTCTCTGCGCGCGTACCTGCTGCAGCGCCGGTGGTTCGGCGCGCGCGCGCGTCTGGGGCCGGACGGCGACGCGGGCGCGCCCGCGCGGCTGGCGACCATCAAGGGCCTACGCGTCTACGAGGCGTACCCGGAATACGAGGCGTATTCCGGGATCCCGGAACCGGACCCGCGTGACCCGCCTTCGGAGGCGTACGGAAAGACTTCGGAAGGTTCGAGCTCCGGTTCGAGCTCCGACGCTCAAAATCACAACCTAATTTTGACATCTCTGGACGGGTCCGATCCGCCGTGTCTGCCCCCGTCGAACCTGGTGAACCCCGACCCGGCGCTTTTAGGACCGGGCTTTCTGCGCGTCACTGACGAGGAACACGCGCACGTGCTGGAGACGTGCCTGGGCGTGGCGCGCGTCTCGCCGGCGGCGTTTCTAAAGACGCGCGTCTTGGCGAGGCTGGACGTGTTGCCGGCGCGGGCGCTTGACCTCGCGATGCTCGAGGCGCTGCGGACGCTCGGCTCGCTGACGCACCACGACGAGGCCATTTCCGAGTTAATCGCGAACGCGCCTTTCGTGCGCACGGGCTCGGGGAAACGATTCCCGCCGAAAGCGCTGTACGACCCGCGCGTGCCCGAGTTGGCGGCGCTGCTGGCGGCATCCGCCGACGTTTCTTTCCCGGCGGCGCCGTTCGACGACCCGCGCGTCCTGGAAACCCTGGCCGGACTCGGCATGCGCGCGGGCGTGACCCGCGCCGCCGTACTGGAAGCCGCGCTCGCGGCCGAGCGGCTGATGCGCGTCGACGCCGCCGCCGCGAAGCGCCAGGGCCTCGCCGTCCTGCGGTACCTGGAGACGCCCGAGGGCGCCCGGCTGCTCTCGCCGGAGAAGCCCTCGCGAAAGGCCAAGTCTCTGTTCGGGTCGCTCTTCGCCGGGAGCGCCGGATCGTTCGGTTCGAAACCCGCCGCGGCGGACGACGCGACCGCGGCGAACCCTAAACCCGAAGAAGAAGCGTCGGAGGACGCCGGCGTCCTCGACCACCGCGCGTTCGTCGCGCGGCTAGCGCGCGTCGCGTGGGCGCCAGTCGCGTCGGCGCCGGAGGACGGAGACGTTTCCGGCGCGCCCCCTCGCTTCGTCGCCGAAGCGCTCACGGAGGCGCGCGCCGATTCCGACGGTTCCGATTCCGACCTGAAAGACCTGGATGGAGACCTCCCTCTGGCCACGCCCGCGTCGTGCCGCCCCCCCTCGGACGCGTGGCTGTGTTCCGCCTCCATGCGCGCGCTCGCGGAGGAGCCGCGGTCGTCCGCGGTCGCGGACGCGTTCGGGTGGCGGACGCCGCTGCGCGCGGCGACGCTCGCGAAGCAGCTCCGCGCCTTCGGGGAGGCGCACGCGACGGTGCGCGGCGAAGCCGCCGGCCGCGCGTTGGCCGCCGCCGTGCCCCGCGTCTACGCGGCGCTCACCGCGATGCTCGGCACGGAGGCGTTCGAGGAGGCGCTACGGACGATTTTACTCGCGCCGTCGTCTGTCGTTTCCTTCGAAGAGAGAGACATCCACGGGGACGTACGTCCGCGCGCCAGAGTCTCGAAACAGGGCGGGACGGAAACGGAAACGGAGTCGCGCGCGCGCGTCGTGTGGGTCGGCGTCGGGTTCGCGGAGGCGAGCGCCGTCGCCTTCAACGGCGCGCTGCACCTCGCGCCCTACCTGCACGTCCTCCCCGCGGACTTGTTAGCGTTCAAGCCTCTGTTGGCGAAGCTGGGCGTGCGCGAGCGCTTCGAGGCGGACGACTACGTCACGCTGTTGCGTCGATTGCGACGCGACGCGGGCACGGACCAGCCCCTGTCCGAACGCAGGCTGGACGTCGCGCTGTGGGTGCTCGGGTCCGTGGCGGACGCGCGCAGAGACAGAGCGAGTCGCGCGGGAAAACACTCAGATGACTCGGGTGATGCTTTAGTCTGCAAAAAAGACCCTTTGCCCGTCCCGGACGAGCGCGGCGTTTTGGCGGACGCCTCGGCGTTGCGTTTCAACGACGCGCCCTGGATCCAGCCCCCGGACGGGACGCGTCTGTGCCACCCGAAGCTCCCGGGGCCCACCGCGTTGGCGGCGGGGGTGGCGTCGCTGCGAACGTCGCTGCTGCACGAAGCCTCCGAAGACATCGGGTTGAGCCTGCACGGCTCGGCCGAGGCGGAGGCGTTCGGGCAGAGCGAGGCGCTGACGACGCGGCTGAGGCACATCCTGGATGCCTACGCGGACGGGCCGGGCGTCATCTCCGAGCTCGTGCAGAACGCGGACGACGCCGGCGCCACGGAGGTGCGCCTCATGCTGGACGCGCGCGGCGAAACCGAGCTCGGCGCGCGGTCGCTGTTATCGCCGAAGATGCGCGCGTGGCAAGGTCCGGCGATTGTGGCGTGGAACGACGCGACGTTTTCCCCGAGCGACTTTAAGAACATCGCGCGCATCGGGCAGGATTCCAAGGTTGCCAAACCCGCAGCCGCGGGACGGTTCGGCTTGGGTTTCAACGCGGTGTACCACTTCACGGATCTGCCCAGTTTCGTCTCCGGCGATCACCTGGTGGTGTTGGACCCGCACGCCGCGTTTCTGCCGGGAGCGAGCGCGTCGAAGCCCGGGCTGAAGATTAAGTTCACGAACTGCGACAAAAGCGGCGGGCTTTTGTCGCAGTTCCCCGATCAGTTCGCGGGGTACAGAGGCCTTTTCGGGTGCGACTTTCGCGGCGCGTACGACGGCACGTTGTTCCGGTTCCCGCTGCGTTCGGAAGAGACGGCGAAGACGTCGGAGATCAAAGCCGAGGCGTACGCGGAGGACGCGGCGCGCGAGTTGTTCGCGGCGTTTAAGAAAAACGCCGCGCGATCGCTTCTGTTCCTGAAGAACGTCACCACGATCGGCGTCTACGAGATGGACGCGAACGCCACTGAAGCGACGACGACGCCACCGCGCGACGACGCGACCGTTCCCGCCGCGCCTCGGTTGCTGTACGAAGTGCGCGTTCCCGCGTTTCAGGACGGGAAAGACCCGAGGAAAGCCGTCGCGGCGTGGGTGGCGAACGCGGCGAAATCGACGAAATCGTTCCCGGACGCGCTTCGCGCCGCCCCCGAAGCCTCGCTTCCCGCGGTCACGGGCTGGATGGACCTCGACATTTTACACGTCGAAAAATCCGGGGGCGCGCGCGTCGACACGCAGAGGTGGCTGCTGAGCTGCGCGCTGGCGGGCGGGCCCGCGCGCGAGATGGCGCTCTCGGAGCTGGGCCGGAAACGGGGCTTGGTGCCCTGGGTCGGCGCGGCGGCGCGCGTCCCGCGCGTCTCCGAAAAGTCCGTTTCGGAACCGGAAAACGCCGAGACCGAAAACGAAGAAAACAACAAAGACGACGACGCTCTCGCCGCCCTCGCGAACGACGCGAACGACGCGAACGACGCTCTCGCCGTCGCCGGCCGCGCGTTCTGCTTCCTGCCCCTGCCCGTGCTGACTGGGCTTCCCGTGCACGTGCACGCGGGCTTCGAGCTGAGCAG
>Ga0181561_10002543_pt1 | contig 16098 bp, 11 predicted proteins | sample 011ome_19_FD_133760 | JGI IMG/M metagenome (GOLD analysis project Ga0181561, IMG submission 133760) | Coastal salt marsh microbial communities from the Groves Creek Marsh, Skidaway Island, Georgia - 011510BT metaG (megahit assembly) | ecosystem: Environmental > Aquatic > Marine > Intertidal...
GGACGAAAGATGTTTCTGCAGAGGAGTTGCTCGAACGAATAAACTCGAGTTGCTCAAGTGGATACGAGAAGAGAAAAAGTGTGAGTGGAATGCAAGGACGATTAATGCGGCCGCAGATAGTGGTAACATAGAAATGATAAAGTATTGCGTCGCAAATAAGTGTCCTATGGATGAGGTGGCGTGTGCAGAGGCTGCCTATAACGGTCATCTCGAGTGCCTCAAATACTTGCACGAAGTTGCCAAAGCGCCGTGGGGTACGGGGACCCCCGATAATGCGGCTTTAAATGGTCATCTCCATATCCTCGAATATCTCGTCGAGCGTGAATACGATCATTTTCCCCAACTTGCGTGTGAGTGTGCGGCCGAGAATGGTCACTTGCAGTGTTTGAAGTTCTTGCACGAAACCGCCAAAGCGCCGTGGGATAGTTGCGCCGTACGATACGCGCACAACTACAACCAACCCGAATGTTTACAATACCTTCTCGACAACGACTGTCCGTTACCAGACGGTTGGTTTTACGACGGAGGAGTTCTTATCGCAGCATCAGAATCAGAAGAAGAATCAGAGGAAGATCAAGATTAAAAATAATACGACCCAGCCACAAAGAAAAAATAACTCGCGAGATGAAACGGCTTCCTCGAAACACTCTCACATCAACTTCCCTATCGACGTCGCGCTCCTCGCCGCGCGCAAAAAAAAAGTGCTGCTAAATCCGAGGGTCGAACTCGGGATCTCTCGCTTACTAAGCGAGCGCCTTAACCACTTGGCCAATTCAGCCAGCTGACGCGCACCGCGCAATGCCGTGAAATACAGCCAGAAGGGCTCAGTTTTAGGTTTAACTAAAAATATACTCAAAACCTTAAATCCCGTCGCATGTTTCAGACCTTTTCAGCGCGTTTCCATCGCTCAAACGATACCAGAGAGCAAGTTCACATCAATCGCGTGCATTTTTGTTCATCCTATCATTCAAAACCGTCCTAATCTTTGCGCATTCGTCGGAAACATTTTTATCCAAAACTCATTTTCTCTCTCTTCGTCTGGCTTTTTCATCGGAATTTTTGAGAAAATGTCGCTTCACAAATGCGAGAGGAAGAAGAACGCGACGAAACCCCCGCGCAGAATTCAACCGCACCCGACGCAGAAGAAGAAGAAGAAGAACCGACGCACTACGAAACTCTGCGCGTATCCACGTTCGCATCGGACGGTGAGATTCGACGGGCGTATTTAAAGTTGGCTTTGCAATGTCATCCCGACAAATTCGTTAAAAAAGGTGGAGGCGGAGAGAAGAAGAAGAAAAGCGGGAGCGAGGGAACGAACGACCGAGAGATTGAAGAAGAGACAGAAGAGGCGCGAAAAAAACAGTTGCTGTTATTCCAGCGCGTCTCTGAAGCGTACGGAGTGCTCTCAGACCCGGATCTTCGTCGGCGATACGACAGCGAAGGCCACGCGTTTTTTTCAGCCTCGAAGACTTCTTCAAATCACACCTCCGAGGAGAAAGAGTACGAGCACTATTTGCGAAGGTTTCGCGAGCTCGTCGTGTTGACGCCGCAAGGATTAGATTTAGAGTTTTGAATGAGATAGGAAGAGTGTTGAGACGAAGAAAATGTCGTCGATTCACGAGCTGAACGCGAAACTCCGGACGATCGATACCGGCGCGAAGAAGCTGAAAACGGAATACGAAGCCGTCGCGAAGAGGAGAGGGAGAGAGCTGTTGACGGAGTATTCGAACGCGTATTTGAGGATGGAAAATACGAACGATTACATCGCCGCGACAACATCGTCGACATCGATATTCCCGACCGAGGCGGAGAACAAAGCCTTCTCTCGAGCCGCCGCGCGTAAACGCGAAACCGCCGTCCTCGCCCGTCGTGCGAAGCTCGAACGCGATTTGAAACCAAAACTCGAACGCGTGCGAGAGAAATTCTTAGCTTTGCTCGAGGAACTCGAAAGCACCGTTCCATCCTCGCTCCCGAAAGAAGCGTGCTTTTCCGAAAACTTTGTGCGAATCCAAGCGGATTTGCTCGAGCGACACGTCGCCGAGCTCGACTTTAAGCTCTCCGCGCTCGAAAACGTCCTCTCGAAGACTTCTCTCGCCGGCGACGACGAGAACGGAGGAGGAGGAATACGACGGAGCAGCGACGAGAGCAGCAGCAGAAACGTCCTGCTCGTCGCCATCGCCGCGTGGTTTCTAGAACCAAAGCTTCCGTGATATCATCATCATCATCATCATCGGAAGAAGAAGAAGAAAAGAGACGCCTCGTTGTTGTAACATATTATTAAATATATAGAAAGAAGAATATGCCCGTTGTGGCAAATCACCGACGAAACGTGAAACGCAAACAAACACCGTGAGTATCCTCTGTTCGTCGTCATATTATTATTATTCTATTTCGGAAGAGAGGCGGTGGGTGACCTTTTCCGACCTTTGCCAAAAAAAAATCCAAAAGATATCTTTTTAAAAAGATAGAAAAAAACGCCACACGCTCTTTTTTTCGTTTACTCGTCCCGAGAGAATCATCAGAACGCGAGCGCGCGCTTGGTCAAAGCGATACGCGATACTACAAAAGAAGGCGAAACGCGCGGCACGAAACGCTCTTTGTCGCACCTTTCCCAGCGAATATACGCATCCGAGTGACAACAGAAAAGTAAAAGAAGCGAGAGCGTTTTTAAAACGTCTTCGGGAGGAATTAGATACACACGTGTCGACAACACATCAAAACAACGGGAAAAAAAAAGAAAAAAAAGGAATAAACGATGACGACGACGACGTATAAGCGACGACATCACCTGCGCCTGAAAGAGAGCCATCCTTCTCCTTTACCTTCGAACGGTGGTGGTGGATTGCGTCGAAGCAACAACGACAACAGCTCGTTCAATAACCAAGCCGACGGCGCGTACTTTGACGATTTGCTCTTCGACGAGCCTCCCGTCCCACCGCAAAGGTGGAGAGAATCCGCGCTGTACAACCGCGAACAAACGACGCCGAAAGAAGGAGAACAGCGACGACGACTTTCAAGCAGCAGCGGCGGCGGCGCGAGCGGTGAAAAAGAAGAGTTCGTCGTCGAAGATGTCGTCGTCGAGAACGAAGAGATGAAAGAAATCAACGCCATTCGCCGGTTGACTCGACCGGAGACGAGCTGCGAGAGAGACGCGCTGGAGATCGTGAAAAGGATATCTTTTCGAGAAAAAGGTGCCTTTTTGACCAACAACGCGAACGCTAATACTAATAACGAACAAGGAAGAAGAAGAGAATCGGAAGACGAAGAGCGACTGCGAGAAAAGTGCTTCCGATTGAAACGCGGCATCGAGGAGATGCTGGAAAACACGGGACGGAGAGACAGAGAGGTGCACGTGGCGACGAGCAGCAAGTACAGAGGCGCGTGCGCGCTGAGGAATTTAGTGCACTCGTACGTGTGGATAGACCCGGAGCGCCTGGACGAAGAAGACGAAATGACGCTGCAGCAACAACAACACCGAATGAGCGATGGTACGGTTGGCTCGGCGACGAGTTCGTACTCGTCGCAGACGACGACGATGATGATGTCGTCGTCCTCCTCGTTACCGCCGAACGAGCTGAATTTGCAAAGAGTCATTGTGGAGGCGGATTTACGGTCGCACTTTGTCATCGCCAACGCCACGCCGCAATACCAGCGTCTGCTGGACGAGTTACCGAGCGAATTCGTCGGAACTTTCTCGAGACTGTTGGAGATTATCGACTTCATGGCAGTCAAGTTAAACTCAAGTTTTGTGGCGAGGCAAATGGACACGCCGCCGTGGAGACGCGCGAAATCCATCGCCAGTAAATGGTCCATGCCCATCGAAGACCATCATGTTCACAACACCGGAAGCGTCAGCGGCTCGCCGATGAACGCGACCTACACCAACATGTATCAACAACAAGTAGCAATGCATCAACAAAATAACTCGCCGCAGACGGTGCTGAATAAAAAGAAAGACAATCATAACAGAGAGAAATAATGTAGTTTAAATCAATCATCGGATGCTGTGGATCTGAATGTACAACAGTATATAGAATAAATGTGTTTTAAAACCAAATGGAAAAAGTAAAAATAACTGTACGTAGAATAAAAACGCTCAAATACTCCACGCATGAATAACTACGACACGAACAAACCGCCGGACCCGTCCGTGTTTCGTGCGCACCAGAACAGCGATTGCCAGTGCCTCTCCGTCGTGGAATTTCCAAACGAAAGAAAATTCGCGCTATTAACCGCAGACAGCGCGGGAAGAGTGAAACTTTGGAACGGGGAAACGCTGAGGAATGTTTGGACCGCAGAAGATGCAAAGTTAGTTTCGATTTTAGCCGTCGAAGTGGTGGAAGACGACGAAGATATGGACGCGTGCGCGTTCATCACGCACGGGAGAGACGGGAGCGCAGGTCTGTGGGTTTCATCCTCGTCGTCGTCGTCTTCGTTAGATGATGATGACGGAGAAGCCGGTGATGAATGCAAATTTGAAGAAGAGAAAAGAGATATTTTCCCGCCGAAACGATGGCGAAGAAAACCAACGCTCAAGCAAGTGTTAGAAACAGAAAGCGAGTGTCACACGTTTTGTCGAATGTCGAACGTGATAGCGATTAGAAATAGAGCAGTAATATTAGCTCGACCGGCGAGTGAACGAGGTGCGGTGGAACTCGTATCGGTCGATTTGGAAGCCGGACGGATGACGTCGAAACCGTTACCGTTGGAGAAGAGTAACGAGGACGAGAACAACGCGAACGAAAAGTATGGGAGCGTGTCTGCGTTGAGATTTCTCTCTAAACAAACTTTAATGATTGGATACGAGAGCGGACACGTGACTGTCGCGAGAATGAAAAGCCAAGGAGACGTCCTAGACGAAGCCTTTTCGACATCGTCAAACTCAAATCTTCTTCTTCAACCAATGAGCACCCAGCGATGTTTCAAAGATATGGTGACGTGCATAGACAGTTACGTCCTCGAAGATGATGAAAAAGAGAACAAGGAGTCGAAAAAACAGCGAGAAGATGAACACGAACAAGAAAAAGACAGACCACACGTCGTCGCCATCGGGTGCGCCGACGGCTCCTCGGCCATCTATCGCGTCTTCGAAAGCGACGGCGAAGAAGGCGACGTCTTCGCGTTACAAAAAGACTCAACGAAAGGTCCGTATAACTCCCCGGACGACTCCACGCAAGGAATCGCCTCTCTCTCCTTCCGCCCGGACCGCAAACTCCTCGCCATCGGATACTGGGACGGTAAAACCCGCATCTTCTCCCAAAAGAAAGCATCCTCGAAACAACTCCTCGTCGCGTGTTTGAAGACGGAAAAGTTGGTCCGAACCGACCGACTCCCCGGGGTCACTTCCGTCCGATTTCGCGAGCGAGGCGAGTACGAGTTGTTCGTGTGCACTCGAGGTGACGGCTGTTGTCGCCTGTGGCCGATATTTCCTTCCGTAAAGTAGTCAGTAATGAATAGCGGCACGCGTAGAAAATTTGTTTAGTTAAGGCAGCCCACAACCTTCGAAAATTTCTCCATTTTATTATATTATCGTTTGACCGCGCGCGCGCACCGAGAACACCGCAATCATCACCAACCACCATCTCGTCGCGCATCGCGTGGAGGAAAAACAAAAAGAGCGCACACCACTCTTTCTTTCGTCCGAAAAAATGCACGACGAAGAAAGAATCCCGTTCGAGCCGGACGACCCTCGGTTTGAATTCACCGCGGAAGAGCAACAAAACTCCTTAAAAGCGTACGAAAAAGCGTACCAGAAAGAGCGCACGTGGGAGGATTTAACCGAAGATGCGGACGGAAATTTGCGGTCGCATTCGTTAGAGAACGACGCGTCTAGGCAGAGGAGAGCGATGGCGAACGAAAAGAGGAAAAAAATCGCGCTTTCAGCCTCGCAGGCGCGAATCGCGAAAGGGATGATTCGGTATTGCTACGTGCTGGTTGATTTGTCGGATGCGATTCACGTGGAAGACATGCGACCGAACCGAGGCGCGGTGCTTTTACCGCTGCTGATAAAATTCATTCGAGAGTTTTTTAATCAAAATCCACTCTCGCAGTTAGGGTTAATCGCGTGTAAAGATGGGAAAGCGGAACGGATTACCGACTTGTCCGGGTCTCCGGAAACGCACGTGAAGGCAATCAAGAAAGCGTTCGCGAGCGACGGCATCGGAGGAAGTTTTTCTTTACAAAATGGGTTAGAACAAGCGATGGAAGGGTTGAGAGACGTGCCACCGTTTGGTGCGAGAGAGATTATAGCGGTTATTTCGAGTTTGAGCACGTGCGATCCGGGGAATATCAACGATTCAGTGAGGAAAGTGAAGAAGATGAAAGCGAGGACAAACGTTATATGCGTGGCCGCGGAGACGAGAGTGTTTAAAAGGCTGAGCGAAGAGACAAAAGGGAAATTTAGCGTGAGTATGGACCAGTCGCACTTGACGAGGTTGATCCTGGAGTGCGCGCCTCCGCCTGCGTTGTTATTGGAAACCGCAAAACCTGCTCTGGTGGAGATGGGATTTCCGAGGCGAGAGCCGAGGAAGTTTGGCGCCGGCGCGGGAGACGAGGACGATCGAGACGTGCTGACTATTGGACCGAAGAACGGAGAATACCGGTGTCCAAGATGTGAGGCGAGAGCGGAGGAGTTACCCAGTCAGTGTGGGACGTGTCAGCTATCGTTGGTGTCGTCTCCGCACTTGGCAAGAAGTTACCACCATTTATTCCCGGTGATGCCGTTTGTGGAGGTGAAAGTAGACGAGAAAGAGGAGGAGGAGGAGGAAGAGAAGAAAAAGCGAAAGAAGAGCAGCAAAGAAGGTAACGATGATAAAAGTTCGTTTCTCAGAGAGTGCTTTGGGTGTTGCGTCGCGGTGGACGCGTCGACTGGGATGTTGAGTAAGTGTCTCAAATGCGAGAAAGAGTTTTGCTTCGCGTGCGACGTGTACATTCACGACAGGTTACACAACTGCGTTGGATGCTTAGCTTCAGCTTAGAAGCAAAAATAGTACTAGCAATAGCACTAGCCGATAATAAATAAACAGTAGTAGCAGCTAATAAATACTATTACACGAAGTCGAGTTCTTCATCCGTAGTCGGGAAGACAAACTCGCTAAAGCTTAACAATTCGCCCACTTCTTCTTCTTTAACGACTGAGTTCGCTACATTTTCCGCCCGTTCCTCCTCAACTACCACCGGCTCCTCCGTTTTACTTTTACCGCGCACCCCTGCATCGTAAACGCTGCCGCTCGCGTTGTTTTTCACATTCATCCTCTCTAAATCTCGTTAAATCTTTCTCTCCTCCTCGATCTCCATCTCTCTCATTTTCCGTTTTTCTTCCTCTTTCCTCCGTTTCTTCTCTTCTATTTGCCTCTTCAACGCGCGTTCGTATTCGGCGTTCGCCTGCTCCCGAGCGAACGATTCTCGGCGCCCGTACGCCGCCGTCGGGTCGACTTTACCGCCATTTCTATCCATTTCACGATGCTTGAGAAGCGCGTTGTACCCACCACCACCACCGCTCGTCGACGACGCGGCAGACGTCGACGACATCATCCTTTCCATCCGCCTCTCCTCCTCTTTCTCCTCTCGCTTGCGTTCTCGGTTCTGTTCGATTTGAAGCAACAAATCTCTCTGATATCGCTTCGATTTGTCCATCTTCTCTTCTTCTTTTTCTTTTTCATTCATCGTCGATGCCGCAGTTCTCGCGCAAAGACGAGGACTGTTCTCGTACTCCGCCCTTTCCGCTTCCAGCACTTGCGCCGCGTGCGACTTGCGCGCGTGTGTGTCACAGATTTTTGAATTTTCAACGACGAGAGGCATCCGTCTTCCGTCTCTCGCCGTTACTCCTTCACCTTCTTCTCTCAGCTTCCTCTCGCTCCTCAACTGCATCTCCAACTCCTCGCGATATTTTCGTTGCTTCTCGAGCTTTTCTTTCATCTCCATCTCCATCGATTCGTCGTCAAAGTGGATGCGATTCGTTTTGTTTCTGCGCGTGATTTTTTTTCCATTTGTTGTCGTCGTCGTCGTTCCTCTTCTTCTCAAAGCCGACGACGAGAGCGTGGCGATATCTTCTTCTTCATCTTCATCGTTCGCGTTAAACGCGTTCAAGCGAAGCGCGGGCGCGATGCTCGTTTGTCGCATTCGTTTTTTTATCTCGCGTGTCTTGTGTGCGTGCGTGCGTTTCTCTGTTTCAAATATGAACACTTTGAAGACATCAAAACAAACAAAGAAGAAAACTTTCTATTTTAAGACGCGCGGGCGCAAACATTTACACGCGATACAATTTACTGTTTTTACAAATATTACTACTTATTTCTCTCTCTCTCTCTCTTTCTCTATCGCTACATACACGCCGCGCACATTTATTATCGATTGATTGATCCTGCTACCGCGATCTGAAACAGAATCGGTTGCGCTCTCGGAAGTCTCTCTCACGCGAATTCGCCGATTGAGGAGAGAAAACTTCGCAGACGAAGCGCTCAAAAAACGATAAAATAAGAAGAGCTCGCGATCATAATCTCGGCGCGTTCCCGATGTTCCCCGCCGCCGGCAATCGCTCCACGCTGTATTTATGATTTTGTAAATACATGATTGGCACGCCCGGGATTTTCCTCAACCGTCGCTTCAAATCCGTATCGCACGTCGCCACGACGTAACACCGGTGCTTTCTGCACCTATCCACGATGCAATCATCCGCGTACGTCCCTTTGTGCATGCACGGCAGCTTCACAAACCTCGGATCTTTCGCCACGCGCAGCGCGACCCGATACTTCGTCCCGAGTTTCTCCAACTCTCCGATCACGCAATCCGTCACGTGCGGCACGCAATTCGCGTACAAACAATCCATCATCCCTTTCACCAAATCTATCTTATTCTTGATGCTAAAGTTAATAAAGTTGGTATCCACCAACACCGAATACGGTGGTTTTATCGCCGTGTTGTGCTCGTTGAACATGTTCGACGTCACCGCTTCGATGCGCTTGATTTTCATCTCGTTTTCCTTCGTCCTGAATTCATTCTTCTTTCCTCTGTTCTTGTTGTTGTTTTGATTCGATTGCTGCTTCGCGTCTTTCGGGTTGAGCAGGCGCTTGGTGAGCGCGAATTTTTTCGTTTTGCGCACGTTTTTGCCCATTTACTTATAGTCTTTTATACGCGTGGTGCTTTGTGTGTCGTCGTCTTGCGATTGCGTGTCGCGTTCGTCGATTGCGCGCGCGTGTGCGTGTGATGTATCCGTGCGCGCGTCGATAGAAATGTGGCCGCCGCCGCCGAAAAACTCCCCAAAACGTGCACCTTTTCTCGGGAAAAAAGTCGACTTTTCTTCATTTGAATTCACTCTTCCGAGCGCTCTCTCTCTCTCTCTCTCTCTCTCTCTCTCTCTAACGAGGACGCGCTCTTTTAATAATAACAAGAAGAAGAAGAAGAAGAAGAAGAAATTAAAATGAAAGTGTTCCTGGACGTTTCGGCGGACCAAACGCCTTTAGGACGCGTTACGATTCTCCTGCGCGACGACGTGTGTCCGAAAACGTGCGAAAATTTCCGGCAACTCTGCGCGAGCAGAGACGCATCGAACGGGTTTAAATCGTCGATATTTCACAGGATAATACCGAATTTCATGTGCCAAGGCGGGGATTTTACGAACGGGGACGGGACCGGAGGGAAATCCATCTACGGGAGAACGTTTCCGGACGAAAACTTCATCTTGAAACATTCCGGTCCCGGGGTGGTTTCGATGGCGAACAGCGGGCCGAACACGAACGGGTCGCAATTTTTTCTCTGCACGAGCAAAACGCAGTGGTTGGACGGGAAGCACGTGGTGTTCGGGCGAGTGACCGCGTCTGGGATGGAGGTGGTGAGGAAGATGGAAAAGTTTGGTTCGAAGTCCGGGAAGACGTCGAAAGTTATACGCGTGACGGAGTGCGGCGAAATCGACGAGGAGTTGGAGAAGGACGAAGACGATACCAACGGGGACGCGACGAAGAAGAAAAAGCAAATGGATTTAGCCGAGGCGAAGAAGATGGAAGATCAATTTCGAGAGCAGAGAGAGAACGACGAACGGGCTAAGGCTGCGCAGAGAATGGTGAGCGATATGAAGAATGAAGAGAAGGAATTGGAGGAGGACGAAAGCGACAGGTTAGAGGTTACGCTGAGCGCGGCCCCGGATTTAGATAAAATGAACGCAAAGCAAAGAAAACTGTACGAATTGCGGCAACGAATGAACCTCGGGAGGACGCTGAATCACAGCGCAGTTTTAGACGAGAAGAAACGAGAGGATAATCCGGACGAGTACGCCGAACAAGCTCGACGGAAACAGGCGGAACAAGTGAAAAAGAGACGCGAAGAGGAAGCGAAATTGAAAGGCGTGGACCCGGAGAACTTTTTGTTGATGCAAACCGCAGAACAAGCCGAAAGAATTAAGAAGAAGCCAAAGTTTGAGGACTTGAATCCACACAATCGATTTTCGGAAGAGAAGCAAGCCATTCGGTACGAACGAAACGTGAACGATATTAAACTATCCGAGGAAGAGTACGAAAAAAAGAAACACCAATCGACGGAGTTTTATCGAGACGCGGATTCGTTGCTATACGGCACCGATAAAGCGAGCAAAGAAGGCATCGAAAAGTTGCAAAAGTTCATGAAGGAAAGAGACGAGAAGAGAAGGAAACGGATCGTGGCGGATAAGATTAAAGACTCCAAAGGGGATGGGATTAACGACGGGAACTCGAAGTTCAACGCGAAATTGGATCGACACTACGGGAAGTACACGAAAGAGATCAAAGCGAATCTTGAAAGAGGCACGGCGTTGCCGGATCATTGATTTTCTCTTATTGATGATGATCGGAAGGAGGAAGATGAAGGTTTGTGTTTTGTTCTTCTCATCTTTTTGTTTTTTGTGTGCATGCGTACCAGCTTAAAGCCCTTAGGCCACGGGTCGCGAGTTAAACCGTTATGCAAAATTGAACTCAGACGAATAGTAACAGAGCGGCGGAGCCTTTAGTTATGGGCGCGCTGTCTAACTGTCCGTCGACATTTTTCTTTCTTCTCGTCAAAATTATGTTTTTGCTTTGTGTCGTTGTTGTTTGTTTGTATTTCTTTCTGAATCTTTATTCTGACGCGTTTTGTCGCTCTTTAGAATACGCAGAGAAGAAGAGGATGTGCATCATCACGAAGTAGTCATGATTATTCATTTTAGTAACATAGAAGACGTTCTAGTATTATATTGCGCGCGCAGTCCTAGTTAATTGATCCATACCCACCGCCACCAGGCGTTTCAATTCGTAAAATGTCGCCGGCGTCAACGTTGATGGACACCTTGCCGCCGATGACTTCAAAGCTTTCACTCCCTTTTCTCTTGAGTAGATTCCTTCCTTTCGCACCGTCGTGACCGCCCATCAACCCTCTTGGATTCTTCTCGCGTCTTTCGCTCAACACATTCGCAACGAGCGGTTTGAGAAACGTAAACTCTCTGACTAATCCATCGCCGCCTTTGTTCTTCCCTTCGCCGCCGGAACCTTGCCTCAATGCAAACGTGTTTACAAGCACCGGATATCGACGTTCGAGAATTTCCACGTCCGTGATGCGCGTGTTCGTCATGTGCGTTTGCGTTCCGCTCGCGCCGACAAAATCTGGACCCGCACCAGCGCCACCGCCGATGGTTTCATAATACCCGAACGTTTCATCCCCAAAGGTGAAATTATTCATGCATCCTTGCGAATTCGCAGCCGCTTCGAAGGCTTCGAAAATGACATCCGTGACTCGTTGCGAAGTTAAGACGTTGCCACCGACGACAGCGGCAGTTGACGACGGGGATAAGAAGCACCCGTCTGGAATGCGAACATCTACTGGCGCTAAACAGCCTTGATTCAGCGGGATCGGCTCATCGACAATGCATCGCAAGGCGTAGATCACTGCGGCAACCGTAACCGCCGGTGGCGCGTTCCAGTTTCCGACGACTTCTGGAGATGTGCCCGCGAAATCGAAAATAGCAGATCCGTCTTTGGCGTTTAGCGTCAGTGAAAGCTTAATTTCGGAACCGTCGTCCATGAAATCGGACGCCTCGACCGTCACCGTCTCGCTTTGAGCGTCGTTTCTTTGCGCGAGAATCTTACTTGCAAACGCTTTCAACGTTTCACGCACGGCTAATTCGGCGTTCATTTGCACGAAGCGCATGTATTCTCGCGTTTCTTTTGTCCCAGAATCTCGCATCAATTCTCTAATCAATTGAATCCCTCGCGCGTTGGCCGCGACTTGCGCGCGCAAATCGTTCAAATTGTCCTCAATCTTCCTCGATTTGCCTTCTTTCAAAAGCTTCACTAGACCTTCTTCGTCGTAGACACCTTTCTTCAAAATTTTGAAAGAGTCGATCGCCACGCCTTCTTCGCTCAACTTCGTGGAAAATGGCGGCATAGACCCCGGCGTCGCCCCGCCGACATCCGCGTGATGCCCCCTCGACGCGACAAGAAACTCCAACTTATTTCCTTTAAAGAAAACCGGCGTGACGACGGTAATGTCCGGTAAATGCGAGCCACCCGAGCACGGATGGTTCGTAACAATCACGTCGCCGTCGTGCAAATCATCTTTCAAGTGCTCGAGTTGCCAAGAAACGGTCGAGGACATTGCACCTAAGTGTACGGGAACGTGCGGCGCGTTGGCGACCAGCCCTCCGCTCGGCGAGAAAATCGCACACGAAAAGTCCAAGCGCTCTTTGATGTTTGTCGATACCGCCGTGCGTTGTAAAGTACGTCCCATTTGCTCTGCGATACCCATGAACCGATTGTTGTATAACGACACGAGCACTGGGTCGGCTACTTTTTTTGAAAACGCAACCTCGTCAAAGTCGTCGTCGTCATCAACCCCTAATTTAGAAGACGCTTTTTCGCTCGAGGATGAAGATTTCGATGCGAATCCGTCGACAGTAATCTCTAGATCGCCGGCATCTGTGACTAATGCAACGCAATCGGGTTCGATGACGCATGTAGACGTGCCGTTCATAATTATCGCCGGCCCGACGATTTCATCTCGCGGGAATAAATCGAGCAGTTCGTACACTGGCGTTTCAGTCCAGCCCTTCTCGCCTTCAAAGTATGTCTTTGTCTGCGATTTCTGTCGCTGTTTTAAGCTACTGCTGCTATTACTACTATCCTTTTGTACTTCTTCTTCAGAAGAAATTGATAAATTTACGTCGGATTTTGCCACGCCTCTCACGCGAACGTCGTCGACGATTGCCTCCCGGTTTTCCATAACGAACCCGTATTCGGCGCGGAAGCGGTCTCTAAATTCGTCCATGAATGAACGCGAAGGGTTTGATTTTTTAGATGGCTCTTTAATCATCATCGGCGCATCCGTGCCTTCAAACCGCATGTTTAAATACAATTCGGTTTCGATTACGTCTCTGGCAAACCCTTCCTCTTCGACTAATTCTTGCGTGACGACTTTGCGAAGCTCATCGGCGGTCTTTTCAAACAACTTTTCGTTTTCTTCCGTATACGCCGCGAAGCATGCTGTTTGCTTTTCTCGAACAACATCGGCTAGCCCCATGCCAAAAGCGCTCAATATTCCCGAGTATTTATGAATCTTGACGGATCGAATGCCTAAAGCTTTCGCTACCGCACACGCGTGTTGCGGACCAGCACCGCCAAAGGCGGATAAAATGTGTTTAGACGTTTCAAACCCTTTCGATTCGGTGATTTCTCGAATCGGACGGCACATCGCCTCGTTCGCGACGCGAAGGAATCCTAACGCGACCTCTTCGGTCGAGAAGTCTACGTGACTGCTGCTATTATTGCTATTTTCAATTTCGCGCTCGCGAAACCACGCGTTGATTTCATCCCGCAACTCTTCAAATTTCGCCACGGACGCCGCTCGGTCGAGCGCCTCGTTCTCATCCGGACCGAAAATTTTCGGGAAATACTCCGGTAATACTCGTCCTAAAACAACGTTTGCATCCGTAACTGCTAATTCTCCGCCTTTTCTATAACACGCCGGTCCAGGTTCACTACCAACACTTTCCGGCCCAACTTGGAAACCTCCGGCGAAGAATTTCAGTTTACTCCCTCCGCCCGCGGCAACCGTGGAAATGTCCAATTGTGGACACTGCACGACGACGCCCGCGGTGACGGTTTCGGTGACGTGCTCGTACCCTTGTTTTGGGTCGTATCGCGATACGTCCGTGGACGTACCACCCATATCGAACCCAATTACGGCTTCTATTTTATCGTCATCTTCTTCGTTCGAATGACTACTGCTACCGCTTTCCTCGGTCGCCGTGCGCGCGTACCCTACAACTCCTCCCGCGGGACCGCTCAAAATCGCTTTGTACCCACAAAATCTATCCGCGGACGTCATGCCGCCATCGCTTTGCATGAACAGCACGGGGACATCGCGCATTAAACCGTCATCGAACCCTTCCACAAACATCTTTACGTACTCTTTGATCTTTGGCGTCAAGTAGGCGTCCACGGCGGCGGTGTGTCCTCTGGGCACCGCCCTCGCCATCGGCGTCAACGCGGACGATAAGGAAATCTGCTCGAACCCAAGTTGCTCGGCTAATTTACCAACCATGATTTCGTGTTCCGGGTACGCGTACGAATGCATCAAAACTACCGCCACGGAGGTAAACCCATCCTTTTTCGCCTCCAAAAGCGATTGCCGTAAACTTTCCACGTTTAATTTTTCCACGATCTCAATCTCCTCGTTCGTTTTCACTTTCGTCTTATCGACCACCTCGTTCTTCCCTTCTCCGTAATAGAATTCTCCATCTCCACTCATCGTCGAACACCGAACCGGTCTCACCCTTTCCTCCGCCTCGATGCTTCTCTCGGCTAAACTCGCCGGCCGTCTCGCGTCCAACTTGAAAATGTCCGGTCTCGCCTGGTTACCGACCGTGAGTAAATCTTTAAATCCTCGCGTGACCACGACGACAACTTTAGCGCCTTTCCTTTCCAGCAAAGCGTTTGTCCCGACCGTCGTTCCCATCCGCACCGATTTAATCCTCGCCGTCGGCGTTTTCACCTCTCTCGGAATGCGCTCCTTGGTGATGATTTCCAACGCGCGTCGAATACCTTCCCGAGGCGCGGATTGATAATTCTTCGGATCTTCCGATAAAAGTTTAATCGCCATCTTCTTCCTCGCTCCGGATTCCGTGTATTCGCAGTAGACGTCCGTAAACGTCCCGCCTCGGTCGATGCAAAACGTCACGTCTCTTTTGTTGTTATCCGCTTTTTCATCGTCGGCGGCAAAAGCGCTCAAAGACACGTTTCGCTGCGCACGGGAAAACGTCCCTCGCGCTCGAGAAGACGCTTTCTTCTGCGTTTTGATGCGGCGAGGAGGAGACCAGTGATGCACGCATCGAGATGTCAAAGCACCGCGCGATGGTTTCATATTCTCTTTCGGAAAAGAATGTAATGAAGATGTGTGTGGCGACGCAAACCCACAAACAAACACAAAATTTAGGTGATTTTGAGATGAAAAGTGTGTGTGTGCTTTTATTATCATTGAGATGTGTACTTGTGACGACTGGGAAAGCTTTTACGATGAATCCTCGTTATTGGTTGTTGCCGGTGCGCAATATTCCTCCCTCGTACGACCAACCGTCTGGTAACGGACAGTCGTTTTCGAGAAGGTATTGTAAACATTCCGCTTGATTGCGCTCGTGCGCTACTTGTACAGCTTTTGAGTTCCATGGCGCTTTTGCAGTTTCGTGCAAGTACTTCAGACAATCGAAATGACCATCCCAGGCCGCATGTCCACAAGCGGTCCAGTCATATTCATCATATTTGTGTTCAGAAAGATATTCGAGTATATGTAGATGACCATTTAAAGCTGCAACTGAACCTGTCACAGAGTCCCAAGGCGCTTTGACCTCTTCGTGTAAGTATTTGAGGCACTCGAGATGACCGTATTCGGCAATGGCTATACATGCACAATCTTTGATAGGACACTGATTTGCAACGCAATATTTTATCATGTCAAGATTACCTATTGATCCGGCCATGGTAAGCGTACTACAACTCCACTCGCACTCTTTCTCCTCTCGTATCCACTTGAGCAACTCGAGTTTATTCGTTAGAGCAACTCTCTCGCAGAAATATGGTTCGTCCCTCCTTGGGCCGTACTGCCTTA
>Ga0181561_10002544_pt1 | contig 16096 bp, 18 predicted proteins | sample 011ome_19_FD_133760 | JGI IMG/M metagenome (GOLD analysis project Ga0181561, IMG submission 133760) | Coastal salt marsh microbial communities from the Groves Creek Marsh, Skidaway Island, Georgia - 011510BT metaG (megahit assembly) | ecosystem: Environmental > Aquatic > Marine > Intertidal...
AGAGCTGACTGATGACGCCGCGAGCGCCGCAGAATCCCGCATCGAGGAAACCCGTGCCAACATGACCGCCGCGCTGCGCCGCGTTGTCGACGAAGTGAGCGAGGCCGACCCAGCCCGCATCGCTCAAGAGCTGGCGATCATTGCGGTCAAGCAAGACGTGACCGAAGAGATCAACCGCCTCAAGGTCCATATAGATGCCGCCAAGGCGCTCTTGGACGATCCCAAGCCCGCGGGCCGCAAGCTCGACTTCCTCGCGCAGGAGTTTAACCGCGAAGCCAACACGCTCTGCTCCAAATCGCAGGCCGCACCGCTGACCGCCATCGGGCTTGACCTCAAGGCGGTGATCGACCAGATGCGCGAGCAGATCCAGAACGTGGAGTAAACCATGCAGCGCCGCGGCCTTCTCCTCATCCTGTCCTCGCCTTCGGGCGCGGGAAAATCGACGATGACCAAACGTCTGCGCGCTTGGGATCCCTCGATCCGCTTTTCCGTCTCCGCCACAACCCGCGCCCCGCGCTCCGGCGAGGAGGATGGTCGCGAGTATTTCTTCCGATCGCGCGATGAATTCGAGACGATGGTCGCCACCGGCGAGATGCTCGAACACGCGGAAGTTTTTGGCAATTTCTACGGCAGCCCCAAGGGCCCTGTGGTCGCTAATATGGAAAGCGGTGTCGATACGCTGTTCGATATCGATTGGCAGGGCGGCCAGCAGATCAAGCAGGCGATGGGCGAGGATGTGGTTTCGATTTTCATCCTGCCGCCTTCGATGGCCGAGCTAGAGCGCCGCCTGCGCTCGCGCGGGCAGGACAGCGACAAGGTGATCGCGGGCCGGATGTCGAAGAGCCTCGCCGAGATCAGCCACTGGGCGGAATACGATTACGTTCTGGTCAACGACGATCCCGATGTCTGCGAGGAAAAGCTCCGCGCCATCCTGACCGCCGAGCGCCAGCGCCGCACCCGTCAGCCGTGGCTCAATGATTTCGTGCGCGGTCTTAACAAGGAATACGAGGGCAAATCATGATCTTTTCCTTTGAGGGGCACGCGCCGACCATTGATCCGGATGCTTGGGTCGCGCATGACGCCAATATTATCGGCAAGGTGACTCTCATGGCCGGAAGCTCGGTTTGGTTTTGCTGCACCCTGCGTGGAGATAACGAGCCGATCGTTGTGGGCGAGGGAACCAATATACAGGAAAACTGCGTGATCCACACCGACATGGGCTTTCCCGTCACCATCGGCGCGGGCTGCACCATCGGCCACAAGGCGATGATCCACGGCTGCACCATTGGCGACAACACTCTTATCGGTATGGGCGCGACGATCCTCAACGGCGCGGTGATCGGCAAGAATTGCCAGATCGCGGCGGGGGCTTTGATCACAGAAGGCAAGGTGATCCCCGACGGATCTCTGGTGATGGGGGTTCCAGGCAAGGTCGTGCGCGAGCTTGACGAGGAACGGATCGAATCCCTGCGCGCTTCGGCCCGCGGTTATCAGCGCAATGCCCGCCGTTTCCATGCGGGTCTTAAAGAGATCTGAAATGAAAACACCCAAGAGCCTCGTGCGCCGCACAGGTTGGCCGCAAAGCGCCTCGCAACCGCTTGTCACGCCGCTGCAACCTTCGGTCGTTTATACCTCGGGCGATCCCGACGCGCTCGATGTGATCTATACCGAGAAAACCGGCTTCAGCTATGCCCGCGAGGGGCATCCCAATGCCTCGGTTCTGGCGTCGAAGATCGACTATCTCGAAGGGACGCAGGGCGGGATCATCACCGCATCGGGGATGAGCGCGATCTCGGCGGTGTTCCTCGGGCTCTTGAAGGCGGGCGATCACGTCCTCGGCGGCGATCAGCTTTACGGCCGCACCCTGCGCCTGATGAGCCAAGACCTGCCGCGCCTCGGCATCGAGACGAGCCTTGCCGATCCGACCGATGCCGCCTCAATGCGGGCAGCAATGCGCCCCAATACGCGGATGATCATTGTCGAGGTGATCTCGAACCCCACAATCCGTGTGGCCGACATGGAAGGCATCGCCCAGATCGCCAAGGAATCCGACGCGCTTCTCGTTGTCGACAACACCTTCACTACGCCGCGCCTTTACCGGCCGTTCGAGCACAGTGCCGATATCCTCATTCATTCGGTAACAAAACTGATGGCTAGCCATTCCGACGCGACTCTCGGCTATGCCGTGGCCCGCGATCCGGCAATGATGACAGCGATCAACGATGCCAACGTTACCTGGGGCCTGACGCCGAGCCCATTTGATTGCTGGCTCGCGGAACGCGGCCTGCACACCTTCGATCTGCGCCTCGACAAGGCCGAACGCAACGCCGAGGCGTTGGCCGAGGCACTCGCGGGCCATCCGGCGGTCGAGCGCGTGCTTTATCCAACCCGAGCCGATCACCCCGACCACAACCGCGCCATGAGCCTTCTGGGCGGGCGCGGCGGCAATATGATGTCGTTCATTCTCAAAGGGGGCAGGGCGGCGGCCAATGCCTTTACCAAAGCCGCCCCCGAGATCGCCTTTGCTCCAACGCTCGGCGATGTGGGCACAACCCTGTCGCACCCGCCATCTTCCTCACACAGAGGTCTAACCCCCGAAGGTCGGGCGAGGCTTGGAATCACGGAAGGGTTCTTTCGGGTGTCCGTCGGAGTTGAGGAAGAAAGCATCCTCGTCTCCGAGATGCTTCGTGCTGCCGACGCTGCGGGGCGCGCCTGAGATCAGCCAAAGAGGTCGGCCACGTCGAGGATCTCAAAATCGAGGCCCGGAGCGACTTGAGCTACCTCGCGCTTGATCAGATGCGGCGCGGGAATGTTGCTGGCAAGCGCTCGGTATTGGCCCTTGTAGCCGCTGCGATGGAGGGCACAGGCAATATCGACGGCGTCGAAGCCTTTTCTAATGAGCACCGAAAGGATGGCCGACGGCCGAGGTGTTGTCTCGAGGCAATCGGCGAGGCTCTCGATATCGACAAAGACGAACCCGTTAATATCGGGGCCCTGCAAAGCAAGCTCCTCGGCGGGAGCTTTCCTGCCTACAAAATAGATCGCTTCGACCCGCACATCGCTCTTCCAATTCGGCACAGCCGTCTCCGCTTTCTGAGAATGGTTCCTTACTCGTAACTCACTTTCATTGCCCCTGCGCCACCGGTCGTAAGCGCACTCAATCTTTTGATCTTTTGGGGAAGATCACCCTCTGTGATAGGGCAGATTAGGACCATTTTTTGATCAGCGACCGTCAAAACCGGCACCTTTTTGCGCCGGTTTCGACACCTTTCCACAGGGGATTGTCAATGCGTCGATTGGCCCGTCATTGAATCCATGCACGGATATAAAACTGTGACATTCCTTGGACAGCGCTCTTGTGACTGCCCGCAGGACTTGTAGTCTCGCCAGCAAATTTCGCGCGCATTTCCGGAGGACAGGTATGAAACTTCTGCGTTACGGGCCAAAGGGTCAGGAAAAGCCTGGCCTGCTCGATACCGATGGCGTGTTGCGGGATTTGTCGGGCGAAATCGACGATGTCGCCGGCGGCGCATTGTCTGATAATGTTCTGCAGCGGCTGCGAGAGATTGACCCCGCAAGCTTGCCTGTCGTCGAAGGCACGCCGCGTATTGGGGCCTGTGTGGGGCAGGTGGGCAAATTCATCTGCATTGGCCTGAACTATGACGATCACGCAGCAGAATCGAATATGGCCATCCCTGACGAGCCCATCGTCTTCTTCAAGGCGACATCGGCCATATCCGGTCCCAACGACCCGATTGAAATTCCGCGCGGTGCCAGCAAGACCGATTGGGAACTCGAACTTGCTGTCGTCATCGGCAAGGAAGCGAAATACGTGGCTGTCGAGGACGCGCTGACCCATGTGGCGGGTTACTGCATCGCCAACGATGTAAGCGAGCGGGATTTTCAACTGCGCCGCTCAGGGCAATGGGTTAAAGGCAAATCGGCCGACACGTTCGGACCGATCGGGCCTTGGCTGGTGACGCGTGACGAGATTGCCGATCCACAAGCGCTTGGCATGAAACTGGATGTCAACGGCATCCGTTTTCAAGACGGATCAACCAGAACAATGCACTTCACCGTGGCCGAGGTGATTTCCCATCTGTCGCAATTCATGAGCCTGCAGCCGGGTGACGTAATTTCGACCGGCACGCCTCCTGGGGTAGGGATGGGCCAGAAGCCTGAAGTCTATCTGAAGGCCGGTGACCGCATGGTTCTTGCGATCGAAGGTCTTGGCGAGCAACGCTATGAGGTTGTCCAAGGCTAGTGCGCGGACGCTCTATCGTGGATTTCCGCTAGAGCGCCAAACATCATTTCTCTTGCGTTCTAAGTTGAGACGGGAAGACTAGCAAATGCAGGCAATGCTAAATGCGCATAATCAGTATTATGTAATGATATTCCGGTACCTTGGTTAGAAGGTCAATAAGTGGTTCAGGCACTGTATGCTTAACAGGAAGACACCAGAGACCCTTGATTTCCTTGCGGAAATGATAACCGTCCAGTCGGCAGATAGACTTTGGGCCCTCCTGACGGCGACGCTTGACGACTATGGGTTTGACCGCCTGATCTACGGTTTCACGCGCAAGGCCGAGCAAGACGCTGTCTGCTCCGAAGTTGATTGGGTGGTGCTATCCAATCATTCGGCAGATTATGTCCGCCGTTTCTTGATGCCTGATACGTTGCTTAATGCGCCCATGATGCGTTGGACCCTGAATCATTTCGGCGCGCAAAGTTGGCGAATTGTTCAAGAACGCGCAGAAAACGGCGATCTTTCTGACCTTGAAATGCGGCATCTTTAGTTTAACCGCGCCATGCAAGTCGTTGCGGGATATACGATTTCTTTCCCGACGACCAGTTCGCGCCAGCGCGCGGCCCTCGCACTGACGGCCCGTCCTGGCCTTTCGCAAGCGACCGTCGATGATATCTGGACCGAGAAAGGGCGCGATATCGAAGTTATCTGCAACGTCGCTCACCTCAAGATCATGTCCCTGCCCAATCTAGGGTCAGTCCGGCTCTCTCCGCGCCAACGGCAAGTCTTGGAGGCTGTTGGCGATGGAAAATCCGCCTCCGAGATTTCAGCGCAGCTCGATATCTCGGTCGCCATGGTTGAGAAACATCTCAGACTGGCGCGAGAAGCCTTTGGTGTGGATACCACCGCCCAAGCTCTTCTCAAGGCAGCGTTTTTCAACCAAGTCTATGTGAAATCAGCCTGAATTTTATGCAATTCCGGAATTTTACCGTCAGGTCAGGTTTTCCATACTTTCAAATTCTTTAGAATCGTTCGAATATGTGGCGTTCCGTGAGTGGTGGCCTAAGGCCTGGAACTCGGTCCCGTCGACTCCTGCTATTACAGGTTGGGACGGGACCAACCGGGACACCGGCGCAGGGGCCGGCCATCGTCAGCCTCGGCAATATGTGACAGGACGCACTTTTTCCCATCCGGTTGCGCCGGGGCGTTATCGTATTCTCCCAAACACGGTGCCGCCTTCGCGCGCCCTGCCCCAAAAGAAAAAGCCCGCCGGATTGCTCCAGCGGGCTTTTCATTAGCGATGAACCGAGCTTAGCCCTTGGCGTTCATCCGCGCGACTTCGGCGGCGAAATCGTCGGCTTCTTTCTCGATGCCTTCACCCACCTCGAGACGGACGAAACCAGTGATGGTCACGCCAGCGGCCTTGGCGGCGGCTTCGACGGTCAGATCGGGGTTGATCACGAAAGCCTGGCCCAGAAGGGTCGATTCGGCGACAAACTTCTTCATGCGGCCTTCGATCATCTTCTCGATGACAGCTTCGGGCTTGCCGGATTCGCGGGCGATATCCATCTGGACAGCCTTTTCCTTGGCGACAACAGCCGGATCCAGATCGGCTTCCGACAGCGACGCCGGGTTGGCGGCGGCGATGTGCATGGCGACCTGACGGGCAAAGCCCTCGTCCGCGCCCGAGAAACCGACAAGAACGCCGATCTTGCCCATGCCTTCGGTGGCAGCGTTGTGGACATAGGTCACAACGCCATCGGCGTTGATCGCGGCCATGCGGCGGACCGACATATTCTCGCCGATCACCGCGACGGCCTCGGTCACAACGGTCTCGACGGTCTTGCCATTCATCGAGGCTGCTTTCAGCGCCTCGGTGCTGTCGACGCCAAGCGCAACAGCAGCAATGCCCGACACCATTTTCTGGAAGTCAGCGTTCTTGGCAACGAAGTCGGTTTCCGAGTTGACCTCGACAGCCACGCCTTTACCGCCGTTCACGGCGACGGCCACGAGGCCCTCGGCGGCGGTGCGGCCCGATTTCTTGGCGGCCTTGGCAAGGCCCTTGGTGCGCAGCCAGTCGACGGCGGCTTCCATGTCGCCATTGGTTTCGGTGAGCGCCTTCTTGGCGTCCATCATGCCCGCGCCGGTCGACTCGCGGAGTTCTTTCACCATCGATGCGGTGATCGTCATCATGCGTCTCCTTAATAGAGGTGGCCGGACGGGCCCTGCCCATCCGGTTGAAGGTGTGCAAAGCGGCGCGGATTATTCAGCGACGGCCTCTTCGGCGATCTCTTCCATCGCGCCCAGATCCACGCCGGCTTTGGCCAGCTGGGTCGACATACCGTCAAGAGCGGCACGGGCCGCCAGATCACAGTAAAGGGCGATGGCGCGCGAGGCGTCATCATTGCCGGGGATGACATAGTCAACGCCAGCCGGCGAGCAATTGGTGTCGACAACGGCGACGACCGGAATGCCGAGCTTGTTGGCTTCGAGGATGGCGAGGTCTTCCTTGTTCACGTCGATGACGAACAGAAGATCCGGAACGCCGCCCATCTCGCGGATACCGCCGAGCGAAGCCTGAAGTTTGGCCTGCTCGCGCTCCATGCCGAGGCGCTCTTTCTTGGTGAGGCCCTCAAAGCCCTGAGCGGCGGCTTCGTCGATCGCCTTGAGGCGATTGATCGACTGCGAAACGGTCTGCCAGTTGGTCAGCGTGCCGCCGAGCCAGCGGTGGTTCATGTAGAACTGGGCCGACTTTTCGGCGGCTTCGGCGATGCCCTTCTGGGCCTGACGCTTGGTGCCGACAAAAAGGATGCGGCCGCCCTTGGCGACGGTTTCGCGAATGACGTTGAGCGCGGCGTCGAGCATCGGCACGGTCTGGGTCAGATCGAGGATGTGGATGCCATTGCGGCTGCCGTAGATGTATTGCTGCATCTTCGGGTTCCAGCGCTGGGTCTGGTGGCCGAAGTGAACGCCAGCTTCCAAGAGCTGACGCATGGAGAACTCGGGAAGAGCCATGTCCTATTCCTTTCCGGTTTAGCCTCGGCGGGGGATCAGGCTTTCGCCCAACCGGTGGATGATATGGGATGTCTCCCCATAGCACCCGCCCCCGCCTGCGGGATTAAGTAGCGGCCCTATAGCGGTGGTTTTGGCGGGGTGCAAGCCCCCTTCCTGCTTGTCCTGATGCTTGCGGTGGCAATGAGATTGCGGCAACAAGCACGTATGAGCACATCGCCCGACATTCTTTGCATTGGCTCCGTCCTTTGGGACGTGATTGGCCGCGCTTCGGTTCATATGCGGGTGGGAACGGACGTCCCGGGCCGGATCACCCGTTTGCCGGGCGGCGTTGCGATGAATATCGCCATGACCCTGCGCCGTTTTGGCCTCACGCCCGCGATCCTGACCGCGATTGGCCGCGATGCCGAGGGCGAGGAGCTCATGGCCGAGGCGGCGCGGATGGGGCTTGTCTGCGATTTTGCCTATCGGTCTGACGATCTTCCGACCGACGTCTATATGGCAGTCGAGGGGGCAAATGGCCTGATCGCGGCGATTGCCGATGCCCATTCGCTAGAAGCGGCAGGCGAGCGCATTCTCGCGCCCCTCTCGGATGGTCGGCTCGGGAGCGCTTCGGCCCCCTACTCCGGCCTTGTGGCGCTGGATGGCAACCTGACGACCGACCTTCTACATCAGATAGCCGGCTCACCGCTCTTTGCGTTTGCCGACCTGCGGGTCGCCCCCGCCAGCCCCGGCAAAGCCGAGCGGCTGTTGGCGCTCATGGATCACCCGACCGCGACGCTCTACGTCAACCTTGAAGAGGCAAGCCGCCTCTGCCAGTCGCATTTCACCGATTCCGCCAGCGCGGCGCAGGGGATGATCGCCCGCGGTGCGCATCGGGTTCTTGTTACGGACGGCGGCCGCGCAGCAAGCGAGGCAACGGGCGAGAGCGTCATCACGCTTGCGCCGCCCAAGGTCCTTGTCACCCGCGTCACCGGCGCCGGCGATACCTTCATGGCCGCCCATATCGTCGCCGAGGCGCGCGGCGCGAGCCGCGAGGAGGCCCTTTTCAAAGCCCTCGACGCCGCAGCCACATATGTTTCCGGAGAGGTTCCGAAGTGATCGATATCCACTACTCCGACGAGGTGGCCGCCGCCCGCGCCAAGGGCGCGCCGATCGTTGCCCTTGAAAGCACGATCATCACCCACGGAATGCCCTTTCCGCAAAACGTCGAGACCGCGCGGCGGGTGGAACAGGCAGTCCGCGCCGGTGGCGCGGCGCCGGCGACCATCGCGGTGATCGAGGGGCGGCTTCGTGTCGGCCTGAGCGACCCGCAGCTTCTGGGCCTCGGTCAGGCGCAGAGCGTGATGAAGCTCTCACGCGCCGATATGGCGGCCTGTCTGGCCTCGGGCAGAACGGGCGCGACGACGGTCGCCGCGACGATGATCGCGGCCTGCCTCGCAGGGATCGAGGTTTTCGCAACAGGCGGCATCGGTGGCGTCCATCGCGGCGCCGAGACGAGCTTTGATATCTCCGCTGATTTGCACGAGCTTGCCAAGACGCCGGTCACGGTCATCGCCGCCGGGGCCAAAGCGATCCTCGATCTGCCGAAAACCCTCGAAGTTCTCGAAACACTTGGCGTTCCCGTCATCGCCTTCGGACAAGACGAACTCCCCGCCTTCTGGTCGCGCCGGTCGGGCCTCAAGGCCCCGCTGCGGATGGAGAGCCCCGCCGAGATCGCGGCCGCCCACCGAATGCGCGCCGCGCTCGGACTGCCAGGCGGCCAACTTGTCGCCAACCCGATCCCCGCGGAGGCTGAAATCCCCGCCGACGTCCTTGCGCCGCATATCGCCAAGGCTCTTGCCGAGGCCGAGGCGCAGGGGATCGCAGCCAAAGCCGTGACGCCCTTCCTTCTCCAGCGCATTTTCGAGCTCACCCACGGCGCTAGCCTTGAAGCCAATATCGCGCTGGTCCTCAATAACGCCCGGCTCGGGGCGCAGATCGCCGCCGAACTAGCCAAGCTGTGATCGCCGCGCCCTTGGAAATCCCAAGCCGACCGCGTAATTTGCCAATGATTTCCCAAGCGAGGCCAAAGTGACCGGACCTGACCATCACGACGATCCGGCCCCCCGCCGCCGCAGCAGCATTCTTGCCGCGTTCCGCAACAATTTTCTCGCCGGTCTCGTCGTCATTGCTCCGATCGGCCTGACCTTCTGGCTGGTGACCACCGTCCTTGGCTGGGTTGACGGTGTGGTTTGGCCCTTCATCCCGCAGGCCTATCACCCGCAAGAGCTGCTCAATCGCCTTCTAGGCCGTGAGGGCGCCGATGCGATCGCGATCAATGTCCGCGGCGTGGGTGTGATCCTCTTCCTTGTTTTCACTGTCCTCGTCGGCTGGATTGCCAAGGGCCTCATCGGCCGCAGTTTCATCCGCTGGGGTGAGGGGTTGGTCGAGCGGATGCCGATCATCCGGTCGGTCTATGGCGGGGTCAAACAGATCGCCGAGACCGTATTTTCCCAGTCAGAGAAATCCTTTGATCGTGCCTGTCTTGTCGAATATCCCCGCCCCGGGCTCTGGGCCGTGGCCTTCATCTCGACCAGCGCCAAAGGCGAGGTTGCCAAAAAGATTCCGCGCGAGGATGAGGTGATGACCGTATTCCTGCCAACCACGCCTAACCCGACATCCGGTTTCCTCTTGTTCGTGCCGAAGGCGGACGTGATAACCCTTGATATGAGCGTTGAGGACGCCGCAAAGCTGGTGATCTCGGCGGGCCTCGTCTATCCGGCCGACAAGAAAGCCGCCAAGGCCAAAGCGGAAGCGGCTGCCAAGGCCGCGAGACCGGAATGATCCCGGCGCTTACCGGCTTTTTCACCGGCCTCTCCATCATCCTCGCCATCGGTGCACAAAATGCCTTTGTCCTGCGCCAAGGCCTATTGCGCGCCCATGTCTTCTGGCTCTGCCTCTTGTGCGCGGTATCAGACGCGATCCTGATCGTGATCGGGGTTGCGGGCTTTGGCGCATTCGTCGCGGCCCTGCCGTGGCTTCCGCGAGCGATGAGCCTCGCGGGGGCGGCTTTCCTGATTGTCTATGGCGCGCTTCGGTTCCGCGCCGCTTTCCGCGGCGGCGAAAGCCTCAATGCCGGCACATCGCAACCAATACTCGGCAAGGTGCTCCTCGCTGGCGCTGCCTTCACCTGGCTCAACCCCCATGTCTATCTCGACACGCTCGGGATCATGGGGGCCGTCTCGACCGGCTATCCCGCCGTCGCCGACAAGATCGCCTTCGCGATCGGCGCCGCCTCGGCCTCTTTCGTCTTCTTCTTCTCGCTCGGCTATGGCGCGCGCCTTCTTGCGCCGCTCCTGAAGAAGCCCCGCGCCTGGCAGATCATCGAAGTGGTGATCGGAGCGACCATGTGGGCGATCGCCTTTGGCCTGATCCTTTCGGCCTAGAGCGCCGTCCAGCCGCCATCAACGCTGATTGTTGTGCCGGTGATCTGCGCCGCCGCTTCTGAGCACAAGAACACTGTAGTCCCGCCCAATTGCTCGACCGTGGCAAACTGCTTTGAGGGCTGGCGCGTGAGCATCACCTCGCGGATCACCGTCTCGCGGTCCATGCCGTGCACCTTCATCTGATCGGGGATCTGCGCCTCGACGAGCGGTGTCAGCACATAGCCAGGGCATATGGCGTTACAGGTGATCGCCTCTTCTGCCGTTTCCAGAGCCACGGTCTTGGTCAGACCAACAACCCCGTGCTTGGCGGCAATATAGGCAGATTTGAAGGGCGAGGCGGTTAACCCGTGTGCCGAGGCGATATTCACGATCCGCCCCCAACCCGCTTTGCGCATCATCGGTAGGGCAACGGCGGTGGTGTGAAAGGCAGAGGAGAGGTTGATCGCGATGATCGCATTCCACTTGTCGACCGGAAATTCATCGACGGGCGCCACGTGTTGGATCCCCGCGTTGTTCACGAGGATATCGCAAGCTCCAGCCGCTTCTATCAGACCGCGCGCCTCGTCGGGCTTCGACAAATCCGCCTTGATATAGCGCGCGGCGATCCCAAACTCCGCCGCCAAAGCCGCCGCCAGAGCATGATCCTCCGGCCGGTCGGTAAAGGAGTTGAGGACCACATTCGCCCCTGCCCCCGCCAAAGCCCGCGCGACCCCGAGGCCGATCCCCGAGTTCGATCCCGTGACGACAGCCGTTTTCCCCTGAAGCGACATAATCGATCTCCTCCGCTTATAGCTTGCGAGAGACTGTCATGCTGCAACTGCGAAGAAAATGGCCGATCACACCCCGACAGAAAAAAACGCCGGCACAAGGCCGGCGTTAAGTTATTGAGGCAGGTTTCATACAGGCAAGAAACCTATCGAGCAGTGACACCTTTATAAGCAATCTCCCGCGCAGGTCCAACACAAAAGTTTACCTTCCGCTGCGGGCGTTTGCGGGCCGTTCTTTCAACGCAGCAAGGCCCCCGGAGATTGTCTCCAATGTGACACCAGAGTTTTTCGGGCGCTATTTCCGCCAGCACTAGCACTGCCAGCAAGGGCCCCCACCCTATCTTGTAGGCCGGTCCTGAGCGCTGCTGGTCCGCTCATGCCGTCCCGTTCCGCAACGCTATCACAACCCAGAATTGCATCTCTTCTGGCCGGTTCCTCTGGCCACCGCCTTTCGGCAAGATCCGGCGCGAATCGGTCCGCTTCATCTGAAACATTGCGCCAAAGGATGGTCTGGACTAATTCCTAGAAAGGCCGGACCCAGCCGGCCAGACAGGCAACGGATCCTCGAGAGATGAAACTCAAAACGCTTCTTCTATGTCTCACCTTCGCGCTCGCAGGGTGCAACACCATCGCAGGCCTCGGCGAAGACGTGGCCGACGGTGCCCGCACGGTTCAGACTTGGTTCTGATTTTCGGGCTTCTTTTGGCCTGAAATACTCCGGGGGAGCGCCGCAGGCGCGGGGGCAGAGCCCCTTAAAGGAGCGAAGTCACCCAAAGGATCGTCGCATCTTCGGCGCTTGTCGAAATCACATTATGCCCCATAGCCGCGTCATAATAGGCGCTGTCACCGCGCTTCATCTCGATCGGTTCGTAAAACTCGGTAAAGAGCCGCACGGTGCCGGTTAGGACATAGAGGAACTCCTCCCCGTCATGCCGCACCCAGCCCTCGAACTCCTCCATCGACCGTGCCCGAATCCGGGCCCGATAAGGCAGCATCTTCTTGCGTGTAAGCTGGTCGGCCAGGAGCTCGTGCTCATAGGTCGTGGTGATGTGCCGGCTGCCTTCGCCTGATTTTGTCAGCGCGATCCGCCCGTTCACCTGCCCCTTGCTCGGGGGTGTGAAAAGCTGCGGCACCGAGATATCCAGCCCGACCGCCAACTTCTTGAGCGCCTCATATGTCGGCGACATCTGACCATTCTCGATCTTCGAGAGGGTCGAGCGGGCAAGCCCCACCTTTTGCGCCGCCTGCTCGAGTGTCCAGTTCCGTTCTTTCCGCAATTCGCGCACCCGCGCCCCAAGGTCGAGCGGCGCGGCCAATTCCTCGCTGCCTTGCGATCGGGCGATGCGGATCAGGGATTTTGGGTCACGAGCGGTCATGCGCCCTCATAGTCCGCCCCCCTTCCGCTTGCAACTGGCGCGGGGCCGCTCTAGCCAAGGCCTATGCTGAGCCTCTTCGATCAGGGCGCCCCCGCCCCCTGCCCTTCGCCCTTCAATATGGCGGCCCATGTGCTCGCCCGCGCGGGGGAGCTTGGCACGAAGATCGCGCTGAGTGTAGTTGGCGGCGATCACCCCGAAAGCTGGACCTATGGCGCGCTCGAGGCGGCAGTGCGCGGCACGGCGAGCGGTCTTTTGTGCGAGGGTCTTGTCCCCGGCGATATTGTCCTGATGCGGCTTGGCAATACCGCCGATTTCCCGATCGCCTATCTTGGCGCCATCGCGGCGGGCCTTGTGCCGGTGCCGACCTCCACGCAGCTGACCGAGCGCGAGATCACCACAATGACCGCCGAACTGGCGCCGAAACTCATCCTTGCCGCGCCAGGGATCACTCTGCCGGATTATCCCGCCCCGGTCGTGCCGCTCGACCAACTTCGCGCATTCCGAGACCTGCCGCCTGCGGACTATGCCCTCGGCGATCCGGACCGCCCGGCCTATATCATCTTCACTTCCGGCACCTCTGGCCGCCCCCGTGCCGTGGTCCATGCCCACCGCGCGATCTGGGCGCGGCGGATGATGTGGCAGGGCTGGTATGGGTTGACCGAGGCCGACAGGCTCCTGCATGCGGGCGCCTTCAATTGGACCTACACGCTCGGCACCGGTCTGATGGACCCTTGGTCGGTTGGCGCAAGCGCCCTCATCCCTGCGGCAGGAACCCAGCCCACGGACCTGCCGGCGCTTCTGGCCCAGCATCAGGCAACCATCTTCGGGGCCGCGCCGGGGGTTTATCGTCAGCTCTTGCGTGCGCCCCTGCCCCCTTTGCCTGACCTGCGCCACGGGCTTTCGGCAGGCGAGAAGCTCCCGACAGAAGTCGCCCGCGCATGGCAGGCGGCGAGCGGCACACCAGTCTATGAGGCCTACGGGATGTCGGAATGCTCGACCTTCGTTTCCGCCAGCCCCGCCGAGCCCGCGCCTTTGTCCACTCTTGGCCGCCCGCAGCCCGGCCGAAAGATTGCCCTTCTGGGGGAAATCGGACCTGTCCCATTGGGCGAGCCGGGGGTCATCGCCGTGCACCGCTCTGATCCCGGCCTCATGCTTGGCTATCTCGGACAGCCCGAAGAGACCGCGGCACGGTATCAGGGCGAATGGTTTCTTACGGGCGATATGGGCCGCATGGGTGACGATTTCACCATCACCTACGAGGGCCGCGCCGATGATATGATGAACGCCGGCGGCTATCGGGTGAGCCCTGTCGAGGTTGAGGATGCGCTTTGTGGCCATCCGGCGATCACGGATGCCGCCGCCTGCGAACTCAAGGTCAAGGCGGATACGACCGTCATCGGCCTTTTCTACGTCGCCCACGAAGATGTAGCCGAGTCCGAGTTGGCCGCCTTTGCCGCCGGACGCCTTGCCCGCTACAAATGCCCCCGCCTTTTTATACGAAGGGAGAGCCTGCCCCGAGGCGCCAATAACAAGCTCCTAAGGCGAGTTTTGCGGCAAGAGTGGGAAGCAGCTCACAAGCCCGCTTGACGGGCAATGCCGCCGCCGACATCTTCGCGCAAATTTGACTTGGAGCTGCCATGCTGCGCCGTCTTTTCGCCGAAACTGTCGGCACCGCTTTTCTCGTCGGGGCTGCCGTTGGCGCGGCGCATATGGCCACCTCTCTTGGTGCGGGGGCGGCCTTAGGGCTTCTTGCGGGGTCGCTCGCGACAGGCGCCATACTCTTTGTCTTGATCACTGTCTTGGGTCCGGTTTCGGGTGCACATCTCAATCCGGCCGTGTCATTGGCATTCGCACTCCGCAAAGAGATGGGCGCCGCCACAGCTGCCGCCTATATCCCCGCTCAGTGCATCGGCGGGGTGATCGGTATTCTCGCCGTCCACGCAATGTTTGATCAGCCGCTCGTGCAGATATCTACCTCGTCGCGCGCGGGGCTCTCTTTGATGGCCTCGGAAGCGATTGCCACCTTCGGCCTCCTCTTCACGATCTTCGGCGGTCTGAAGGCCAAGCCCGAGGCTGTGCCTGCTCTTGTTGGCCTCTATATCATGGCGGCCTACTGGTTTACCGCCTCGACATCCTTCGCCAATCCCGCGGTGACGATCGCGCGGATGTTTACCGACAGCCCCGCCGGGATCGCCCCGACCGACGCCCCCGGTTGGATCGCGGGCCAGGTTATCGCAACTTTGATTGCAGCCCTTCTTTTGCCACGCCTCTTCAGCAAAGAGTGAGTGGCGGCGGCGCGGCGCCCGCGTTATGAGGGGCCATGATCAAGCTTGATATCCTCTCCGATCCGATCTGCCCTTGGTGCTATATCGGTAAAGCCAACCTCGAACGTGCGCTCGAAAAGGTGGGCGATCACCCGTTTGAAATCGAATGGCACCCGTTCCAACTCAATCCGAATATGCCGAAGGGGGGCGTTGATCGGCGCACCTATCTCGAAGCCAAATTTGGGGGTCAGGAAGGCGCCGTGAAAGCCTATCTTCCGGTGGCGCAGCACGCGGAAAAGGCAGGCCTGAAGATCAATTTCGAGGGTATTCAAGTCACCCCCAATACACTTGACGCGCATCGGCTCATTCACTGGGCGGGACTTGAGGGCAAGCAGACGGCAATGGTCTCGGCGTTATTCAAAGCCTATTTCGTCGATGGCCGGAATATCGGCGATCACGAAACCTTGGCAGATATCGCCGGCGAGCTTGGCCTTGATCGCGACATGATCGCCCGTTTCCTTGCCTCGGACGCCGATCTTGAGGACATCAAATTCCGCGACGCCCATAGCCGCGAGATGGGCGTGAGCGCGGTGCCGACCTTCATCGTCGACAACCGCCATGTCGTGCCGGGTGCGCAGCCGCCCGATCTGTGGGTCGCGGTGACCGAGGAAATCCAGCGCCTTGCCAAAGAGCAAGAGGCCTAACCCACCTTCGCCTTCTCAGCCAGATCGCGGGCGATCGAGAAGGCGCCCTTGATCCGGTCGGCCTCGGATTTCCAATCGCGGCGGACGACGATCTTGTTATCCTTGACCTTTGCGAGCCCCCGCTGATCGCCAATGAATTCGACAAGCCCCTTGGGCGAGGCAAACTTGTCGTTGTGGAAGCGGATCGTCGCGCCTTTGGGGCCGCCGTCGAGCTGGCTGATCCCGGCGCGTTTGCACATCGCCTTGATCCGCACGAGGAGCATGGGCGTGTTCCCCTCTTTCGGCAGCTTGCCGAACCG
>Ga0181561_10002548_pt1 | contig 16088 bp, 16 predicted proteins | sample 011ome_19_FD_133760 | JGI IMG/M metagenome (GOLD analysis project Ga0181561, IMG submission 133760) | Coastal salt marsh microbial communities from the Groves Creek Marsh, Skidaway Island, Georgia - 011510BT metaG (megahit assembly) | ecosystem: Environmental > Aquatic > Marine > Intertidal...
AAAGAATGGTTTTCTGGTGAAGGGCAGGGCAGAAAATGCTTTTGAAGTGATTGGGAACGCCAGAGTGCTGTTGGCACCATTGCGTTTTGGTGCAGGATTGAAAGGTAAATTATTGGACGCCATGCAATGCGGAACCCCCACGGTTACTACATCGATAGGAGTGGAAGCCATGAATGGTGAATTGCCATGGAATGGATTTGTAATAGATGATGTCGCTGAATTTGCGGAGAAATCCGTTGAACTATATTGCGATGAAAAACAGTGGCTTGAAGCGCAGCAAAATGGATTTTCGATTTTGAAGCAAGTCTTTGATAAAGGATTGCACTCTCAATCTCTTCTCGAGCGAATAAAAACGATTCAAAAGAGCTTAACGCAACATCGTAGCTCTAATTTCATAGGAAAGTTGCTTCAGCATCACACCCTGCGCAGTACAGAATATATGTCCAAGTGGATTGAGGCGAAGAATCGAATAGGTAAAGGCCCAGCATCATCGAATAAGAGTGAGTGAACCCTTCTCCTTTTTTGGGTTGCCGTACACATCAATAAAATCTACGGTATAGAAATATGGTCCGCTCGGACAAAGCCTTCCGTTTATGGTTCCATCCCAAGGTGTTTCAAGCGTTCCTTCATACATGCTTTCACCCCAACGATTGTAAATGCGCACCTCAGCAGATTCAATTCCTGATATATCGAATACTTCGAAGAAATCATTAATACCATCGTTGTCTGGACTGAAAACATTGGGCATGATAAGCGTTGTTGCACAAATGGATTCGAAGATTTCGATTTCTCCAAACGTTTCGCATCCATTTTCAAAGACGACTTCTAGACCGTAAATACCAGGTTCAGAAATCGTTCGAATGGAGTTTTGGATTCCGTCAGACCATCGATAGCTTAATGCCTGAGGAAGGCTGCCATTTAAGCTGAATGTGTCTCCTCTGCAAATGGATGTGTCTGTTCCTAAGTCTAGACTAGCTGATGGTTTTGGTGTCACATGGATGCTGTCAGAGTAAAAGCATTTTCCCAATTTCACTCTAACCCAGTATAGACCCGAATCCGATACATTAATGGTTGAAGCATCTTCATCTGTTGACCATCTATACGCATCGGCCAATGCAGAGGCTGCAGAAAGTTCGAGCGTAAGATTAGAACAAATGCTCGTGTCGGGACCCAGCTCTAGTTGTGGAACTTCAGAAATATTGATCTTGACGGTATCGGTTGCAAAACAAATGTCATCCTGAGTTATTCGCAGCCAGTATGTACCCGCGGTGTTTGTAGAGATGGTGGAGCTAACGGCACCGTTTGACCACAAATAACCCATTGCAGGAAAAGGAGCACTCAGATTTACCAGTTCGCCATCGCAAGAGGTTTTGTCGGCCCCGAGGGTAAAAATGGGCGCGTTGTTTACTTGAACATTTACCGTGTCTGAAAACGAGCATTGGTTTAGATCGGTGATTGAAACAATAACTTGCTCTGAGGTGCTAGCGGTATATTGTGTTTCACTCGAGCCATCGTGCCAAACATATCCTTCGTAATTGGTGCTTGAGAGATCAAACGTGACCGCGTCTGGCGTACAGATGGTGGTGTCGTTGCCGAGTGAAAAGGTGTTCGCGTCTGTTTCAAATACATGGATATTTACAGTGTCAGATCTTGTCTCGCATAAATAATTTGCTGTAACGATGTACTCCGTTGTTACTTCTGGTGAAGCACTCGGATTGGGGATGTTACTCGCGCTGAGTCCGGAGCTCGGACTCCATGAAAAAACAGCTGGAGCATTACCCGCGGTGAGTTGCACGGCTTCTCCTTTACAAATAGAATCGTTGACTAAATCAACCAAAAAGCTATCGATGGGCTCAGCAAAACAGAACGACTGAACATTATTAACGCCACCAGTAGTGCCGATGAATCCGTAATACGCGATCGGATTTCCTGAGAAGATAGTATTAACTATGTCTTCGGTCCATTGAACACGCAGTAAGCAGTCAAAATAGACACTCAAGGTTGTTGTGATCGGATTCCACTCAACACGGAATGAATGGTCGTTTCCGTCTTCTATGTTGGCATTGGTGCTTGACGCCTGCAAAGGTGTAATCAATGAGTTTGGTAAATTGTGGTTGGCAGAGGCGTTTTTGTGAATTCCTATATGGTCATAGAAAGGGTCTCCGTATTCGCCATTTTGATAGGTATCGATTTCAATACCGAGAGATCCATTTTGCAGCCCTGTGCCTGTGAATCCAATGTCGCCACCTGTGCCACCAGCAATCAGCTGCGATGGGTCCAATGAAGATCGAAGAACGAACATCATTCCGTCAGCTCCAGCATCATTGTTTCCAAGATTCACCGAAAAGCTGTAGTCGAAAGCATTATTGAGATTGATGCTTTGACTGTCGTATGCATATCCCGAAAGTGCGTTGGCAGCTGATGTTAGGCGGTAGCAATTGTTGGGTAATGAAGCTGTGGAGCCTCCAATGGTCATTTGTGCCAGAGCTCCTTGCATAGCAAAACAGAGCGTGATAGCCGAGCAAAGCTTGACACTGAAAGACTTGAAACTAAACATGCGATTTGTATTGCATATGCTCGAATTACCTTTTTTTGATGGGGAGGATGCTTTGCGAATATACGACTTAACGTTAATTGTACTATAAGTAGTACGGTTATTTTTCGATCGCTTTGATCATTAAAAGAACATTTCGGAAAGAAACATCATTAAAAAGTGCTTTAGCCTTTGTAATTGGCTTGTAACGCATTCAGAAAATTTCGGAGGTATTGATCCAAGCAAGGTTGATATTTTCTGTGGTCTGGGTTTCGGAAGAACGCACTCAACTCGTGTTTTCCAATGGGTTTTCCAATGGAAGCAAATAGATCCAGCATATCATCGCTGGTTAAATTCAATGCAATTTTTATCTTTTTAAGAATCATGTTATTGCTCAAAGGATTCTCTGGCTCGGGCTGTGGACCTTCTCTCTTGCCACGCTTCAGGATGATCAATCCGTTGAGGAAAACCGCCAAATCTCTGTCTGAAATCTCAATCAGCGTGGGATCTTCTTCCTTTTTCAGCCATCCGCTCACAAGCTCTTTCGATACCTTTTCATTCGCCAAAAGGAATAAGTCGGCCACTTGCTGATCATTAAAGTTGAAAAGGTAGCGTATGCGTCTTATGATGTCATTGTTGGTCATAGGTAGAGATCTAGCGTTAATTCCAGTTTGGGGTTCAAAGCTAATGCGATCAATTGATTTTATTAGAATTGGTGCATGAATGATTCACTCTGCACCGAACAAGAACAGGGCATAGGTCTATGGAGTGCGCTCAATGAATTGGCTCGGGCGAAGGAAGAAAATATGCATTGCCGCAAAACTAAACTGGATTTTAGTCTGCGGATAGCTGTGACAAAATCTATATAATTCTATCAATGATCACCGTGATGCCATCTTTTGCAAGTGCCTCACACTGAAACCAAGGAAGCTGTCCTGGCAAGTAGCCCAACGATGGCGACTGCTTGTCGAATTTATCTGGGAAAGCAACCATTTTATAGCCTTTATAGGGATTTGGCTGCCCTTTTATCGCTTTGGCAATCATAGCAGCCGGACCATGACAAACTGCAACAAGGAATCGGTCAGACTCTTTCACCCATCTTAAAAGTGTACCCACATTTTCATCATTTGGAAGCCCTACAGAACCATGTCCACCGGGAAGAAATACCGCGATGTAATCTGAACCTTCATTCAGCGCATTGCTTTCCACGAGTTTTTTCAAGGAATGCGGTTTATCGAATTTTGCTTGGTTTTCTGACCGAAATTTGATCACCGCCTGGTCATTAACAGGTACTGACCATTCTTCAAGGATGGCTGATTTCCCCGTTGGTGTTACTACGTCAAAGTCAAATCCTCCATTCATTAAGTGCATCAGCGGAACCATTGTTTCTTGCACATTATTGCCGGTATAGAAGCTTTTTCCATTGGTCATTTTGAAGTAACGTTCTTCCGTACAGAGCACCAATACTTTTTTTGTTTCCTGTATATTTTTTACCTCCGAAGGTTGACGCCTTATATCCGCTCACCTTGTCTACACCAAATTTTCTTCCAAGTGGGGAAGGGATGTAGCCGGAACCGTTATTTTCCTTGGTTGGAGCTATCCCGAGTATGCTTTTGATCATCATTCTATTGTTTAAAAATTGATGATGCAAATCTCGATCTGCCAAAATGGGCGGATTAAATGATTTCTCGGAAGGACTAAATGATTTCTCGGAAGTTGATGCTTTGTATCAATCTAACAAACGGTCCAAACAGCTTCTGAACCATTACATTTTCTGCCGTTCTTCCTCTACCTTCTCCCATAAAGCTTTGTTATCAGGATCAGACATGACTTAGGTCAAAGCAACAGTTTTCTTGGAGTAGCGATTGGCTACTTGCGAGGAACGAGTAGGCGAGAGGGCGCATAAAAATTAGTCCTTGATCTGTTCAATCCTCTTGCCCTTAAACAACGTGTATTTGTTCAATCGGCATTCCAACGAGCCGTTAAACACTTTTATGCGTTCATCGGGTTTCAAGCCCAAGCGCTTCATCGCTGGCAAATTGGAGCTGATTACCCAAACCGTGTGGTTGGCATAATTATGCTTCAATCGAAAACCGATTTCATGGTACAACTCAATCATTTCCTCAGGGTCGTCTAAGCGCTCGCCATAGGGCGGATTCATCAATATTAAGGCTGATTCAGCAAATGGATCAGAAGCGGTAAAGTCTATGCACTCAAACGATATATCGTCAATCACGCCTGAACGCATGGCATTACGCTTCGCAACTGAAATCGTGGATTCGTCAATGTCTCTTGCCAAAATTTTCACATCTATCGGCTGGATGGCACTTCTCAATTCAAACTGCAAGCGGTCAAAGAGTGCTTTGTCATAATCAACCCAATTTTGAAAAGCAAATGCACGGTGCAATCCAGGCGCAGTGTTGGTGGCCATCAGTGCGGATTCAATAGCTATGGTTCCTGAACCCGTCATGGCATCGAGCAACGGTTCTTTCTTGTTCCATTGGCTAAACAGCACCATGGCTGCGGCCAATACTTCACTCATGGGAGCTTCGTTGCTCTCGGTGCGGTAGCCGCGCTTCTCCAAGCTTTCGCCCGAACTGTCTAATGAAATATCAACGTCATTTTCTGAGATGTGTAAATTGATGCGCACATCAGGATTGGCTACACTCACTGAAGGGCGTTTCCCCGTTTTTTCTTTGAATTGATCTACAATGGCATCCTTCACCTTTTGGGCCACGTATTGCGAATGTGTAAATCGGGTGCTATTGGCTGTGCTATCTATTACGAATGTCTGTTCCAACGTGAGGTATTTCTCCCAGTTTACCTTTCCGGCTAAGGAATACAAATGCCGGTCGTTGTGCGCTTGAAAATGGGTGATGGGAACAAGGAAGCGCAATGCCAAGCGTGAAGCTAGGTTGCAACGATAGAGCAACTCTTGGTCTCCGTCAAACTGTACGGCTCGGTTGAGTAGAACAATGTTTTTGGCACCGAGCGATTTGAGTTCTTCTGAAAGAAGGGCCTCTAAGCCAAAAAGGGTTTTTGCTACGATTTTCAATGCATTAAAATTCTTAGTGCAAGTATAGGCTTAAAGCCCGCACCAGCACTAAGAAGCAATGCGTCTCAAGGTTTAATCCAATACACACTGATTGGTGTATTCTATTGTGGGTTCATCCACATTGAAGCCCATGATGATGGAGTTTTGTTCATGGCTAAGGTTCACATAAGTGGCTCCAAAGTTGGCCTCAGAGCTGGATGAAAAGCTGTTCTCCTTAATGGTAAATTTTCCAGAGGCCACTTTTTCACCGTTGGCATTTTCTAAAACGAAGTTGTTCTTTTTGTTCTCGATGGTGAAAAGCGTTGTTTGAACCAGGGTAGAGTCGATGCAAATCAGCGGAATTACAGGACTCTCCTCCAGAATTCCAACTACCCTGTCGTTGATGTAGAGTGTATATTGTTCATTGTCTGCATTTTGAATGAAGAAATAACCTTGAACGCTTTCGTCCAGTTTTTTACACGAGGAAAGGAAAAGAATTCCGATGGAGAAAAGAACAACTTTGCTGGTTTTCATGTGATTTTAAATTTTTCGGGAGAACGCGAATTCCGTGCCAATTATTATTCACGGGAAGTAATCAAGTGATTATTTTCGCCCCTTAATTTGAATCATCATGGGAAGAGCGTTTGAATACCGAAGAGCAGCCAAAGAAAAGCGATGGGACAAGATGTCTCGCATATTTCCAAAATTGGCAAAGGCCATCACCATGGCTGCAAAAGAGGGTGGAGTTGACCCAGATATGAATGCTTCATTGCGTACGGCCATTCAAAACGCCAAAGCGCAAAACATGCCCAAAGACAATATCGAATCGGCTATCAAGCGCGCTGAGGGTAAAGATGCAGCGGATTATACAGAAGTTAACTACGAAGGCAAAGGCCCACACGGTGTATTGGTGTTTGTAGAATGTGCTTCGGATAATACTACGCGCACCGTAGCCAATGTGAAGCATTACTTTACCAAGTCGGGAGGAAGCTTGGTTCCTAGTGGTTCATTGGAATTCATGTTCAACCGCAAAGCCGTTTTCCAATTTGAAAAACCTGAGGGATTGGATGTAGAAGAACTCGAATTCGAATTGATCGATGCTGGATTGGAAGAAATCATCGAGAATGAAGGCACCTTGTATTCCTACGCAGATTATACCAATTTCGGCTCTATGAGTGCCGCTTTTGAAGAAAAGGGTATCGAGATAGACAAAGCCAATTTGCAGCGTATTCCTTCTTCTCCAGTCGAGTTCAGTGACGAACAATTGGAAGACATCGAAAAGATGCTCGACAAGATGGAGGAGGACGATGACGTGCAAGCGGTGTACACCAACATTGCCTAAGGTTATTTCGCAAACAATTGGCTAGGGTCTTGAAAGGCCTTGAATTCCAGCGCATTTCCTGAAGGATCGTAGAAAAACATGGTGGCTTGCTCGCCCATCAGTCCTTTGAATCTGATGTAGGGTTCAATGACGAATGCTATGCCTTGGTCTTGAAGACGACTTGCTAAGCTTTGCCAAACTTCCCAATCCAACACCACTCCAAAATGGGGCACCGGCACATCGTGTCCGTCAACCGCATTTGAGCTATCCTTCGACTTTGGCTGATCGGCCATGTGGATCACCAATTGGTGCCCAAAGAAGTTAAAATCTACCCAATGGTCGCTGCTGCGCCCTTCTTCGCAACCCAACACTTCCCTATAAAATGTGCGGGTTTGATCAAGATCGCTCACTGGAATGGCCAGGTGAAATGGTTGGAGTGTCGGCATGCTTTCGATGGTTTATTCGGTGAAATAGCACTTGGGTTCTTTGCGTTTTCGCGTTTTTTGTTTTCTTCTCGGTGCTTTGTAATAGCGATCGCAATATCCGAAACGATTGGCAAATCGATCTTCAGGAAGTAATAAATCATCCATGGTGCGCATGTATCGCACGCCATCAATTATCAGCGAATATTTATACACCAATTCTTGCAGGTTCACCAAGTCCAGTTCTTTGGTGTGTATGCTTCCTCCCGTGCGCCATGCTACGTTTACATATTGTGGATTGATGCCTTTTTTCGTTCCACAAAGAACCACATGCACCGGTTTATCAATGCAGTTTATTAAGGCAAAATCGCGTATACAGCTTTGATTGTCGGCAATCAAAATCACATGATCAGTTTCGGGAGATGCATTCAAAGTAGTAGCGATGGCTTCGATGTCGTTTTCAGGACTATCGCCTCCAGTGCCTTTGTTCTTCACCTTGTTGAAGAGTTTTATAACCTTTCCAATGGAGTTCGTGCTTTCAATGTAAATGCCACCCGTCCTGCCCAATTGCTTCCTTCGATTCTTCATCTTGTCGCCATCGTTGAACAAGGCAATCATTTCAATGCCACTTTTCGATTCATTCATGGCTTGCCAAAACACAGCTTCAGCGCCATAGCCGTGCATACTTCCTGTCCAGTCTACTACCATCACGCTGTTTTGCCATTCGGGATGTCGGTCGAGCACGGCATAGACTGTTGAGTCAGTATAGTATTGCTGTCGCGCCATGAAACGCTTGATTTTTTTCGATTGGGTTGTTGAGCCGACTGTTTTGGTTTTTGATTCATGGACTACTTCGGTTTCGTCTAGCTCTTCAATTGGAGCAGTCCGGTAATTTATTTCTATGCCGTGAAATAGCTGCATGGCCTCGAATTCATTGTCGCAATCGGTTTGCAATACAATGTTGTAGGTAATGGAAGTGTCGTTTAGGGCCGAATCCAATCTGAAAAGCTCCTCCAGTCGTTTTGCCAAAAGCCAGTGGTAGTCTGTCAACCAAAAACTTTTGTGCTTCGGATACTTTGTGAAAATTACGCTCACTTCGGTCGGGATAGCATCAATGCCTTGTGGTGGCCACTCGTTGCTGTTTTCAAATTGGTATTTAGCGTATCCGTTTTCCAGCAAAACACTTTGAGAACTAGGCTGGAATTGGAAAATTTCGACCTCAGTTATGGGAAGCGATTCTTCAAAAAATTGGCTATGTTGATTTGGGTTTCCAAGTATTTCACGGTCAAATTTATCCTGTGCTTCGGCCGTGCAAAGCATTAGAAGGAATGAACCAAATAGAAAGTATGCCTTTGGAAAAAGATTCATGCGCTAAAAAGAAACGTCAAAGCAGAACGAAATTGTTTCTTTGAGGTGCGAAAATGAAGTTTTAATGAGAATGAAGAAAGGATTGATTTACGGGTTGATGGCATCAATGGCATTTAATCTCAGTGCGCAGGACTATGAACTGAAGAGTACGGTCGACATTTATAAGGATATCCAGGAGCTGCAAAAAGGCGTGCGCGTTCTCTATTTGGCAGCCCATCCTGACGATGAAAACACGCGCTTAATCTCGTGGCTAGAAAACGACCAGCACATCGAAACAGCGTATTTGTCGCTGACACGAGGTCAAGGTGGTCAGAATCTGATTGGCGATGAAAAGGGCGATGGCTTAGGCGTAATTCGATCGTATGAATTATTAGAAGCACGCAAAATAGATGGTGGTGAGCAATTTTTTACGCGAGCCATTGACTTTGGATATTCGAAAAGTGCAGAAGAAAGCTTTGAGTTTTGGGGCAAGGAAGAGGTGTTGCATGATGTGGTGTACGTGATTCGAAAATTCAGACCACACATGATCATTACACGTTTTCCACCAACACGCAGGGCAGGGCATGGGCACCACGAAGCATCGGCAATATTGGCTGAAGAAGCATTTGATTTGGCTGCTGATCCAAAGGCATTTCCAGAGCAACTCGATATGCTTGAACCATGGCAACCAGAGTGTTTGTATCACAATACTTCCTCATGGTGGGACAAATCGCTGGACGATCTCGATGCCGAAGGATTGAAAGAGCGCAATATGCTGCACATTGACGTGGGAGTTTACAACGATTTGTTGGGATACAACATGAATGAAATAGCTTCATTGGCCAGAAGTAAACACCGTTGCCAGGCCTTTGGCACCATGAGGGCGCGAGGAAATCAAACAGAATATTTATCCTTGGTGAAAGGCGAGTGGACCGATACTCCATTTGAAGATGTGAAGGGCATTTGGAAGCAATCGCCTGGTCACGCAGAAGCCTTGGCTAAAGTGGTAGGAGAATTCAACTTCACTGATCGCCATGCCAATTTCGACAACCTGAAAAGAAATTTCTATCCGATGATGGCACAGCGCAGTATGTGGGCCGAGGCTCAAGACATGGCCGCAGTGATGATGCGCATCAACGATTTGAAAATGGATCTGAGTGGTATTCGCGTAGAAGTTTCTGCGGACGAAGATGCCATCGTAGTTGGAACTGGTTACAATGCAACCGTAGAGGTATTCAACAGCGCTTCGGACGCGCAAACGGTTGAATTCAAGCATTCTGTGATCGACACTTCCATAACTGTAGGTGCCTTGCAGTCAATCTCATGGACTGAAACATTCAATGCGCCTGATAAAGCTTCTAACCCATTTTGGTTAGAAAACGCTCATCAAGGATGGTTGTATGGAATTGATAAGAAAAATGAGATCGGATTGCCTTACAAGCCAGATGAAGTGATCGAGTATGTCATCAAAATCGACAATCAGTTTGTAAAAGGAAGCTCAACGCTGCATCGCAAATGGAACGATCGCTCCATTGGTGAGATCACCCAACCCATGCTGTTTGTCAATCCAGCTTCCATCAATCCAAACGCGAAATCATTGGTGGTGCCAAAAGGAGCGCAATCTTCTGTCAGTGTTGAAATTGTGGCCCATCAAGATTTAGAAAATGTTCGCATGAATGCGAAATTGCCTATGGGCTGGTCCATGCAGGAAACGTTTGAAAATTTCTACCTTAAAAAAGGCCAACGCAAAGTGTTTTTACTAACATTATCACCTTCCGAAAATGCTGTTGAAGGGAATGTAGAGCTTTCGATGAACGTGAACGGTAAAATCATCAATCAATCATCCAGCGCAATAGCGTATGATCACATTCCTGAAAACACAATGCATACGGCCGCTGAGGTCCCATTAGTGCCACTCGATCTAAAAGTCACACCAGATGCGAAAATCCTTTATATCGAAGGTTCAGGTGACGAGGTAGACGAGGCCATGCTGCAAATGGGATACAACGTTGAACGCGGAGAACTGGGCGGGCAAACGCTCACCGAGCTGGCCAAGTACAAAGCGATTGTAGTGGGCATTCGAGCCTTCAATACCAACGATGATTTGGCGGCCAACATGGACATGCTTAATGCTTATGCAATGGGCGGTGGTAACGTGATTGTGCAATACAATACCACCTACGATCTGAGAGTCGATCAAATTGGGCCACTTAAATTGACTTTGGGCCGCGATCGTGTGACCGATGAAAATTCCAAAGTCAACATATTGGATGCTAAGCACACTGTTTTTAACGTGCCCAATGCCATCGCGCCAGCCGATTGGAATGGTTGGGTGCAGGAACGCGGCCTTTACTTTGCCAGTGAGTGGGACAAAGCCTATAAGCCACTGATTGCTTGGAGTGATAAAGGTGAGGAGCCTGTTGAGGGAGGTTTGCTAGTGGCAAAACATGGCAAAGGAAGCTTCATTTATACCGGGATTTCATTTTTCAGAGAATTGCCCGCAGGCGTATCTGGCGCGTATAGATTGTTTGCAAACCTGATCGAATACCAACCCTAAATGACGGAAGAGAAAAAACAGAACTGGAAGTTGGTGTACGCCATTGTGTTGGGCTTTTTAGTCTTGCAAATCATCATTTACTCATTGATTAGTAATTACTTTCTATGAATGAGCTCGATTGGGTAATACTGCTTTTTACGCTCGGGTTTATTGTTTTTTATGGAACATGGAAAACCAGAAAGCAAGCCGATCTGAATTCATACCTGCGCGGTGGGAAAGAAGCCAATTGGGCCACGGTGGGCTTGTCGGTGATGGCAACGCAAGCATCTGCAATCACGTTTTTGTCCACTCCAGGTCAAGCCTTTGAAAGTGGAATGGGCTTTTTGCAATTCTATTTGGGATTGCCTCTGGCATTGGTCATTCTATCGGTCACCATTATTCCGATATTTTATAAGCTGAATGTATATACAGCCTACGAGTATTTAGAGGAGCGCTTCGATTTGCGCATGCGCTTACTTACAGCCTTTCTCTTCTTATTGCAGCGCGGATTGGCAGCGGGTATTACGATTTATGCTCCGGCCATTGTGCTTTCTACCGTGCTGGGTTGGGATTTGAATACCATGAATATCTTGATCGGACTGTTGGTGATCATCTATACTGTTTCTGGAGGAACCAAGGCGGTGAGTCTCACCCAAAAGTGGCAAATGGCCATCATCATGGGAGGAATGTTCTATGCCTTTTATATGATCGTTGATTACCTGTCGCCCTACGTTTCATTTTTTGAAGCGATTGAATTGGCCGGTGTTCATGGAAAAATGGAGATCATCAATTGGGATTTTGATTTCAATCAGCGCTACACCATTTGGAGTGGATTGACGGGTGGATTGTTTTTGGCACTTAGCTATTTCGGAACCGATCAAAGCCAAGTTCAGCGCTATATTTCTGGTTCAAGTTTGCGGGAAAGTAGGATGGGCTTAATGTTCAATGCCATTTTGAAAATACCGATGCAGTTTTTCATTCTCTTAACTGGTGTGATGGTGTTTGTGTTTTACCAATACTTCGAGAGGCCAATTCATTTCAATCAGAACATCGTGGCCTTGGTTGGTGAATCAGACCGCGCTAATGATGGCGATGAATTGGTATACAAGTTCAACAGCATCCAAAAAGAAAAGCACGAAATCATGGAGAAGGGCGTCAATGCGAATGAAGATGCCCTGAAGGAAATGGAAAAACAACAAACAATGGTTTCTGATGAGTTTGCTGCATTGGCCAAAGAGGTTGATCCAGCTGCAGAGACCAAGGATTCTGATTATGTTTTTATCCGATGGATATTGGACAATCTTCCCAATGGCGCAATAGGCTTGCTTCTAGCCGTAATTTTAAGCGCGGCCATGTCGTCTACTGCGGGTGAGCTTAATGCGTTGGGATCGACAACCATGAATGACTTTGTAAAGCGCCTGCGCAGCGACCAGACGGAGCGCGAAGGCGATGTATTGACGAGTAAGCTGCTCACCATTGGCTGGGGGATCATGGCAATCGTCTTTGCTTTAGCAGCACAATTGGTAGACAACTTGATCGAATTGGTAAATATCCTAGGTTCGCTGTTTTATGGAACCATACTCGGAATCTTTATCACAGCTTTCTACTTGAAATATATTAAGGGCTTTCAGGTGTTTGTAGCTGCTCTGATTGCCGAATCGATTGTCTTGGTTATGTTCTTTACCACCGACATTGGCTTTCTGTGGTACAATGCCATCGGATGCGGAATCGTGATTATCTTCGCTAGCATACTAACGTTGGTGCGCTCTTCATAATCAACGACTTAATGATATTTAATTCATCAAACAACACAGTGGAAAGTAATCATTTCAAACTAACTATTCGATTGGTGATTGCAGCTGTGGCAGTGTGTTGTTTCAATGCCAATGCGAACGCTCAAACCGAAAAGTCTACACCCCAAGGAAAAGTAATCTCCGCTGATTTTATGAAAGAATTCAGCGATGACTTTGAAGTGTTTAGCGTTGGTCCTGGAGTGAATTCTGAGTTTAATGGATACAACCCGGTCATGAGTCATGACGGCTTGTACATGCTCTACACGTCCCGATCTGACAGCATCAAGGGAAGGAAAACCGATGCCGATGACGGAGAATACTAGGAAGACATCAATTTGGCGAAATGGAAGAAAGGAAAGTATTCAACCAGCCACACACGCGTAGAACCATTGGAGGTGTTTACCTCTAAAGTCAATACCAACAAGCACTAAGCACCGGTTTACATATCTGAAAATGAGGAAACCATTATTCTTTTCAAAGAGAATGATCTATGGTATGCCACCAAAGATGGCGATGGATTTACGGACCCAATCAAGTATCCGAAGAGCATCAATTTCAAGTATTACTATCGCCACGCTTCATTAACAGCCGAGGTGCTCGACAAAAAACTCAATAAGTTTCATTTCGACATCTTTAGAACAATGCTCGATGAGAACGAGCAATGGTCAAAACCAGAAGCTTTGCCGGCTGTGGGTGTTGGCGAGGATAATTTGGTGACCGATTGTGGCGATGGAGTTCCTTGTCCGAACTTCGACCACCAAAAGAACAGGCGTTCTGATTTTATCGTAGTTGGTAGCTTGAAATAGCGATTAGCCTCCTACGCGCATGGTTTTATAACCTTGTCCCTTCAGGTATGCATCCACCTTTTCGCGCTGATCACCCTGAATGATGATTTCCCCATCCTTGGCAGAGCCACCTGTTCCGCAATGGGCCTTGAGTTTCTTGCCTAAGGTGGCAAGGTCATCATCAGTGCCAATAAAATTGCGCACGATGATCACCGCCTTTCCTCCTCGGCCTTTTGTTTCTCTATGAAGTCCCAGCAGTTGTTGATTAGGCTCAAGTGTTTCTTCTTCAGCATCATCGTCATCGTATGAAAAGGAAGGATTAGTTGAGTATATGAAGCCTCCTTTATCGCGTGTGTTTTTTGACATATCAAGGAATTAATACCATTAACGACTTTGGTCTAACTTCGAAAGTAAGATTCTTGAACACTCCTAAGGCCTCACCATCAATTTGAAGCTGAGCATCACCCAAATTTTCAATTTCAATTCGTTTTACTTTCAATGTGCTTACCCATTTACTCTTGTGAATTGATTTCAAAAATAGGCGAGAGGCCACAGGCACAAGCATTGCGGGAGGCATGTTTTTTATAATGACAAGCTCTAAAAATCCGTCATCGTCATCGGCTTGAGGATTGATAAAAGCATTGTTTCCAAACTGGCTCGTATTTGCGCACACCAGCGAAAAGGCCGATGTGGATTCTGAATTTCCGTCAGCATTAAAGTTGAAGGCTGTATGCTTGTAATTGGTGAATGCATCGATACTGAGTTTAACATAGTTGCTAAATCCCCTTTCGGAAGCTTCAGAAAACATTTTAGCTACGTGGGCATCAATTCCAACACCTGCAAAGCCAATGGCTGGTTGATTGTTCACTATAAAAGTATCGATGGGACGTACTTTTCCTTTCAGCATCTGTTCGATGGCTTTGGGGATAGTGTTAGAGATTCCCAAATGCCTAGAAACGCCATTTCCTGATCCGGTGGGGATTATTCCCAATGCCACAGTTGTACCGATAAGCTGCGCCCCAATTTCATGCACACTGCCATCGCCACCCACTGCTATTACTGCTTCATAACCATTTGAACCTGCTTCATGCGCCAACTTTAAAGAATGTGCAGGACTTTGACTCTCGATTACCGAAAAGTTGTTGGCAGCATTAAACTGGGTGATGACTTTCCTGAACGTATTTACAGCACCCGTTCCAGAGTTAGGATTGACGATAAATAAAAAAGGGCCCTCGAGAGGGCCCAATATCTTATGCGAAGCAAGGTTCATTATTTGATCAATGTTCCGTCCAACGCGCAGGTGTATTCTTTGTTTCCATTGATTACGGTGTAGTCAATGAAGATTTTCACGTTGGCAGTATCGGTCAAGTCAAGACTTCCTGATCCGCTTATTGTCTTTGAATTGTCATCAGGCGATTGACCAAAGATGTTAAAGTTCATGGTGTTGGCTGTTGCCGTAGCTTCAACCTTTGAGAAGAATCCATTGATGGGGAAGTTGTTGTAACTAAACAAACTCGCAATGGTGATTTTACCCGCATCAAAAGCATCACGCTGAATTTCGATTTCTCTTCCCGCTATTGTGTCAAGAGGACTGCAGCGTTCAGCAGATACGCGGTACTTTCCTAAGAATTTCACGCGTGTTTCAACTTCACATACTTCTCCTTCGTATCCATTTTGGCAGAAGCATAGACCACCATCACAATCACCGAATACACACACAACATCGTTCAGTTCACAAAGATCTAGACTGTCGCAACTAGGACCTGAATATCCCTTTAAGCAGTCACATTCACCATCATTGCAAGTACCACCGTTGTTGCACACAACCTTTTCTTTTCCGAATGCGCCCACACAATCGCCACATGAAATGGAGCCAAAACTTAAAATGGCAAAAACGATGGGAAGTATAAGTGATCTGATCATAGTGTTTTTCTATTTGAGGCGTAAATATATGAAAAAGGCATTCTCAGCTTTCTAGAATGATATTTTGAAAGTCAGAATTATGATTTTTGACGAATAGACGAGTGCAGCTTGCTGCAAGTCTAGAATTATGATTTATTTTGTACCAAATTGAAAATCTATCTAAAATGAAAAAAGTTACAAGAACAGCAATGTTGTTCATGTTTGCTGCAGCAGTATTAACTGCTTGTGGTGGAGGTGAGTCACACGAAGAAGGAACTGAAGAAGCTACACAAGTTGAAGCAGCAGTAGAAAATGCACAAGAAGAAGCTGAAGAAGCAGCACAAGCTACTGAGAATGTAGTTCAAGAAGTTGCTAAAGAAGCTGAAACTGCAGTTGAAGAAGTTGTTGAAGAAGT
>Ga0181561_10002557_pt1 | contig 16054 bp, 27 predicted proteins | sample 011ome_19_FD_133760 | JGI IMG/M metagenome (GOLD analysis project Ga0181561, IMG submission 133760) | Coastal salt marsh microbial communities from the Groves Creek Marsh, Skidaway Island, Georgia - 011510BT metaG (megahit assembly) | ecosystem: Environmental > Aquatic > Marine > Intertidal...
CTTCGGCAGGGCGTGCAGTGTACGGCCTTCTAAGGCACCGTAGCGGGGCGAACATTCCCGGCAGGTAGGTCGGATAGGAGGCCCCAATTCTCAGCCGTTCTAGGGCTAGTAGCAGGGCGATTACGTCTAAGGCTGTGTGCGCCTCATGGCGGGGTGATAGGTGCCTTCGGCTAGGGATACCGCAGGCCGGGCCTGCAAGGGCCAGGAAGGGGCACCCTAGGGCCGTTGGAGGGCATAAGAATAGCGCCTACCCTTGAAGAGTAAGCGCCATCCCTAGCAGCTAGTTGTCTGCGGGTCCGCGATCGAATGCCAGCAATGCCCAGCCGACAAGCTCAGTGCCCCCAGAATCACATTCAAGACACTCGCACCTATTGTGGTCAATGTCTGCCGCGTCACCCGTGCGTTCACAGAATGCCTCGACAACGGTATATGCGAAGGTGACGGCGTGCCCAGCCTCCAACAATTCGACCGCGTGCGGAAGGTTGAAGGCGACATGATCGGCGGCATCGTAGAACTCACTCGCCTCATGCAAACGCGAATGGTCCGCGACGTTTGCGGGCAATTCCATGCCGCCGTCGTAGCTCCACATGATCGAATCGCCCGCGTAGGCCGTGCCGAAGTCGTCACCTACGGCGTAGCGGCCATTGCCCAACGGCGTGACCGTGGCATCCTCATAGAACGAACGATCTGCGATAGCTTGCAGTGCTTCTGTGAGAGTGAACATGTCTAGAGTCCCTTCGCCTTGAGTGCTCGCGCCGTGCGCAGCTTGATGCTCGCGTGGCGTGCTTCGGGCGTGCGCTCGGAGTCTTCGCGCTTAAGCGTGTTGAAAGTTCGGTTGGGGGTGCGCATTGTTCTAGTTCCCTTCTAGGTGGATAGGTAAGCGAGTTACCGACCCGCGGATAGGTCAAGTGAACTACCCGCGAGGCGCTAGCGCGCTTAGACCATTGCCAGGTACTGGGTTAAGGCATCTTCGATACTGTCAGCGTAGATGCCGCCGACGGGGTAGGAGTTGATACCCTGATCGTTGACGGTATCCCAGTGCATCGTACCCTCGTCACACTCGGCGCCATACTCGGCCATGACTTCCCACACCTCGCCGCGGGCCCACTGTTCCCATTGTTCCGCGAGTGATTCGGCGTATTCCCCTTCCCACGTAATCGCGAGCACGTCCCACCAATCCGATTGTGAGTACCCGCGCGCGGAGTAGGTCACGATGGCACCTTCGGCCCGCTCGCGAACCCAGCCAATGCAGACGCGGGCGTACCGGCGCGTAATGTCTAGCGCCTTGTCAGCGTCGTGAGTGTCGTACGCACGTTCGAAGACTTCGGAGAGTTCGCACGTTGCTTTGTCGCGTCCGCCACGGGGAGACGTGTTGTAAACCATGATCGTGGCGTCAGCATCCCACGTCGCGGGAGACTCGGCGCTCGTGTCTTGCCAAACGACGTATCGTGTCGGGGTGTCTGCTGTTTCGTCGTAAATGTGTGCGGTTCCGTCGCGCAGGTATTCGGTACGCATGGTGTTAGTTCCTTCGGTTGGTGTGCTTCGGTACCCTTAGCGTATGCACTACGCGGGCGAATGTCAAGCCGATCCGGCAACCAATTCGCGGGCGGCGCGGCGTGCTTCGGCAGGAGTGGCGTGGTGCTCCCCCACCGTGTCAATGTCGATAGCAGGCCGGTCATCCCGTTGGCTGCCCAGCACCGCACGGCGGACGGTGTAGTGACGCGGGGCATCGTCGTAGGCTTCCGAAGTGACGAAGTAGAACACGCCGCCCGGCACGGCCTTAGAGTCGCCGCTGTGGTAGACACCTTCGAGCAGGCGTGACTTGAAGAATCGCATAGAGTCACGTGAGAAGAAATAGCTACCCGCGTGATCTGCGATAGCGCGAAGGTCGGCGGCGTTGCGAACGTGCGTGCGCTGATAGTGAACGGCCATGTCTTCATTCCCTTGTGTTGGTTGACTAGTAGAACAATACGCGGTGCAATTGGTAGTCATGGTGTGTCTCCTGGTGTGTCGGGGCGTGAGGCTAGGTCAGTCCTGGCGCCAGATGATGAGGGACGCAAGCCCGATATCGAAGGTAGAGAGAACGTCGATAGTAGCGTCGATATAGAGTACGGCATCCGCGGCGGTCATGCTATCGATCTTAACGGTCTTGCCTGTCGTAGTGGTGTACCCGATACGCACGCGGTCACCGCTAATGTTCAAATAACGGAGGTCTTCGGTGACACGGGCGATATCGCGGACGGCCTGCGGGGTGTGGAGAGTGTGCATGGTGTACCCTTCGGTTGGTTGCTGATAACTACAGTTAATCAGGTACGCGTGCGAATGTCAAGCCCTAAGCGTAAACGTCGGTGGGGGTCCACTCGAACATCGGCGTAATCGGTTGCGCTCCGGCGTTCGCGGCGTTACAGAACTTGCAGTCCGGGTCATAGTGCTCGAACATGACGCCTCCGCCCGAGCAGGTGGAACAGGTAGCCGTGGTCAGGTTGCCATTCGGCAGGATAACAGTCACGCGGCCCATTCGGTCGCAGGTGGGACAGTCGATTCGAGTGTACACGGTGAGATCCTTAGAACGATGGGATAGCGGTGATGGTGGTGCGCACGATAGTGGGCACGGGAGTGAAAGAGTACGCGGGCACGGGTACTGCGTGAGGGTGGAAGGCGGCGATACCGGCCTGAGATGAGAACATGGCTACTCCTAACGAATGACGCAATAGAAACAAAAGACGACGGCGGAAGTAATCCACACAGTACGCACGATACCCCGAATGACGTAGTACCGGCGCGAGCGGCGCGTCATGCCTTCGACCCGCGCGGGGGAGGTGTGACGGCGGCGGCTGCAACGGCGGCCATGTTAGGGGCCGTGCTCCACAGTACCCGTGCCGCCGTGCGGTTCAGGTCGCGCATGTAGGCGGCGGTCGTGGGTGCGTAGTCTGCCGACGTGGCAACGCGGGCAGGAGCGGCGACGGTACGCGCGGGAGCGGCGAAGCGTGCGCGATTAGCGGCGGAAGCGTTGCGGTCAAGTGCAGGTGCGGTGTTTGTCATGTCTTTATTCTCTCGCGTATTGCGGGGGAAGTCAAGCCGAAACGCAAAGTTTCTTCGATTAGTTTCTCGGCGTGATGCGGGCATCGAATGGCGCGAGCTGGCAACGGGGGAGGATAGGCACGCGTGCGCGCGTATCACATATTTAGTCGAAAGTCAAAGTTGACAAAGGTCTCGAATTGTGCTAACGGCGGGGGGCTCCTGGCTGGCGGAGAGGCAGTAAGCTCACACTCCATTCCAGGGGTTTCATCGCCCAAAAATATTTCAATTCCCGTTTTCGTTCCTGGGGATTTTTTTCCGTGTTAGGCTCGTACCGATAATTATTTTTCAAAATTGAAGGAGTTCCTGTGGCGCACAACCTCCAACCTATAGGCGACGAAGATCCTGCGCTGATGTGTGCGGCGTGTCATCAGTGCCCGTGTTGCACGGGGTTGTCGGAGGATTGCGAACCTGGGTGATAAACTAGAGGGAGATACTTTTCCCCCGGAAGGACACCTGATGAGTTTTCCTGCCCAGACACCAAACGTCGTCATTCATAACCCCCGTGCGCGGAGGATTGCCCGAGTGGTGCTGGATGTGATCGGCGCGGGGCTGGTTATTTCGATGGCGGTGGATGCGGCGACGGATGCGTTTGACTTGCTTGCCTTGACGGTTCCTGTTCTTGCCGGGTGGACTGCTGCGCGCACGGTTTTCGGCTTTGCGGTGGATACTCCTAACACCCCGCACCTGTAGGCGTGTCTGAGGTGAATGCCCCTTACCCGCAGGCGTCGGAGGCAGTGGACGCTCATCTGTCTACGGCTATTGAGTCTCTTCGTTCTTCGCAGGAATTGGGGTTTACTCGGGTGGAAAACCGTATCAATGAGATGGTCACCAAGGGCGAGTTCAACGCTACGATTCAGCGCCTTGATGCTAAGGACGATCATCTGGAGGCTAAGATGGAGTCTGGGTTTAAGGATATGAAGCTGGAGGTGTCCCAGGGGTTCAACAATGTTAAGGATGCTGACCGGGAGCGGAACACGAAGAATCGCTGGTTTTGGGGTCTTATGGTTTCGTTTGCGGGTGTTATGTCGGGTACGATTTTCGGGATTATCACTCTTCTCACAAGATAACGGTTTCGTAACGATCACACGTTCGCCCTGCTTTGGCGGGGTTTTCGTGTTTTTCGGGGGTACACTTTTAACAGGGGTGCGGACATCGACGTGAGAACAAGGGAGCAAAAGATGGCAATTGAAGTAAAGGTAGGCGACCGGGTTCGGCTCGTAGGGACGGGCTGGGCGGGGGCATACGATGGGTACGGGGCAGGGGACATCGTAGATGTAGTCGAGGTCCCGGTTGTCCGTGAAGAGAGTTCCGTTCGTGCCTACAGTATTCACGTCGTTTGCCCAGATGTGGGCATGTTCGCGGTGGAACTCGTTACGGATAATGCCAAGCAGGGGGAGAGTTCTTTCGATCAAAAGGTACGCACCATCCTCGACGACATGGCGACGTTGCTCGTAGAGAAGAATACGGCTTACGGTAATTCCGCCCTAGACCCCGTTCGCATCTTCTCGAAGGCGGATACCCTGGAGCAACTGTACGTGCGTCTGGACGACAAGATTAATAGGGTCAAGCAGGGCCACGAGTTCCCAGGGGACGACACGATTCGGGACATTATTGGGTATTGCACGCTTATTCTTATTGCACGGGAGGACAACGATGACAACGATTGTAGCGGTTAAGACGGCCAAGGGCGTAAAGTTCGCGTGGGACTCTCAGACGACGTGGCAGCACCGCTCCATGCTGGGAGCCGTGAAGGTGTTCCAGAACGGGCCTGTAACCTTTGGGGTGGCGGGTTTGGGGCGAGCGTCGGATGTTCTGAAGTACATGGGTGTCCCGGACCGCAAGGAGTACGAACCTGACTTCGATAATGAGGCGTGGATTGTGCGAACCCTAGTGCCTGCGATTATCAAGGAGTTCAAGAGTGTGGACGTGGGTGAGTCCGATTCATTTAGTACAGAGGCCCATGTTATCATCTCTGTAGGAGGTGATACGGGCTACCTTTCCGGGAACCTTTCCTTCGTTCGCGACGAAAGCGGCACTTATGCCGTGGGGAGCGGAAGCCAGTATGCCTTGGGGGCCTTGTCGGCAGGCGCGTCGCCGAAAAAATCAGTTGAGATTGCCCGAGACTGGGACCTCTACACCGGAGGAGAAGTTCAGGAGATGACGGTTTAATATGGGAAACGCATACACACTTGAAGAAGTAGAGCAGGAAATCAGCCAGACGTATCAGTGGTTTCACCGGGAGGCGGGCGTGACGGTTTATCCTCGTGAGGAGGGGCACCTGGGGTCGCTCTGGGCGTTGCATGATCTTCTTGTGGAGGATCGCCGGGACGCCTTGACTGCTGAAGAGTTTAAGGCGGAGCATGGTCGCGGTACACATGCAGTAGACTAGTAACGACGGGGTTCCCTCCCTTCCCCCGTCACAGAAACGCACCTTCCCTCCCTTGGGTGCGGATACCCCCTCTGGTTGTAGGCATTGCGCCTCCTGGAGGGGGTTTCACTTTCTCTCGTAGTAAACTAGGGGTAAGCCGAAAAAGGGTTTGTAGTAGGTGTTGCCGTCAAACCAGAAACCCTGCGGGGGTGACCCCAAGACACAGGCTCGAAGTTCGAGTGCTTACTGTTAGGGCGGCAGACGTAGAGGAGGGTTTATGGGTGAGTTGGAAGAGTTTGAGATTGATAGCCGTATCGAGAAGCTGATTTGGCGGTCTATTGGTCGCAAGTCGGTTCGGAAGATGGCTGAGGAGACGGGTCTTCCGGTTGAGACGGTTGCGCGTATTCGCACCGAGCTTTTGGACGGGGTAGATGAGCTTACGATTGACCAGAAGCGCACGAAGCTTCTCGTAGACCTTCAGGATATTGCGGATACGGCCCGGAGTGACTATGACAGTGCCGATGATACCGATTCGGGTTCTAAGCTTCTCACGGTGGCTGTGGGGGCTATTAAGACGGTGTTGGGTGAGATGCGTCAGATTGAGAAGTCTAGTAGCGGGGCTATTGACGCTTTGAACCAGATGCGTATTCGGGAGCTAATGCGTTTGGTGGACACTACCGTGACCCGCACGTTGGAAGAGGTCGCTACTACGCATGATTTGGAGTTGACGGAGCTTCTGGGCATCTTCCAGTCTCACCTCATTCCCGCAGCACGGGAGCTTGATTCACGTTGAGTCTTTTTCTTGTAGCGGATGGTGCGTTTAGCCAAATTGAGGCTCGCCGGAAACAGCACACGTATAAGTTTGACCCTGTACTGTGGGCGAAGGAGGTTGCCGGGGTTCACTTGTGGAGCCGTCAAGCTGAGATTGCCATGTCTGTAGCGGTGAATAAGAACACCGCTGTGAAGGCAGGGCATGGTGTGGGGAAATCGTTCCTTGCAGCGTTGCTCATCTGCTGGTGGGTGGATACCCGGTACCCTAACTGCTTCGTGGCGTCTACAGCCCCGTCTACAGCCCAGATTGGCGCTATCGTGTGGAGGGAGATTCACCTTCTCCGGGCGAAGATCGAACAGCGGTTCAAAGAGGGGCTCGTGGATCACAAGTTGCCGGGGTACGTGACATCTGACCATATTTGGAAGACGGAGCAGGGCGTTATCGTAGGGTTCGGACGTAAGCCACCGGATCAAAAGACTGATGACGCTTTCCAGGGTCTTCACGCGAGTGAGGGTGTCCTTGCCATTGGGGATGAGGCCGTGGGTCTTCGGGAGGAGATGATTGACGCTCTCGGTAACATTACGACTACTAAGAATGACCGTCGCCTTATTATCTGTAACCCGACCAACCCGGCGAGCTATGTGGGTCAGTTGTTTAAGACCCGGCCCTCAAACTGGGAGTATTTCACAATTGCGGTTATTCATAACCCTAATTTCACGGACGAGAAGGAGACGACACCGCAGGCAGTGTTGGAGGCTCTTTCCGACGAGTCATTCTTGGACTCGAAGCGGGAAGAATACGGAGAAGGGTCGTCGCGCTGGACGTCCCGCATTATGGGTGAGTTCGCGTGGGATATGGGGTTCACGCTCATCCGGGCAGAGGATATAGCTAAGGGTTTGGACTGCAATATTGTGCCGTCCCCTGACGGTCGTCCCGTGTTCGGGGTTGACGTTTCCCGTTCTAAGCGGGGGGATAAGAACTCGATCTACAAGTGGCAGGACGGCCACCTCCGGTACGTGGACTCATGGAATGAGCCGGACGCGATGAGGACGGCAGATCGTATCCACAGCCTTGCTCTTTCCCACGGCGTTTCCGACATCCGCATTGACGGCGTTGGTCTCGGAGGCCCCATCGCTGACCGTGTTCGAGAACTCGCTGCCGGAAAGTACGATGTCTACGAGATTCTGGGTAACGATCCCAGCCCGGATAGGTCTCGTTGGTTTAATTTCCGCGCGTGGGCTTGGTGGAACTTTCAGGATCGCCTCTCGCAGGGGCTTATCGACATCGACACGGAGGACATCGACCTCCAGGAACAGCTTCTCAGCGTGGAGTTGAAAAAGCGCTCCTCGGGTACGGACAACATTCTCCTTGAGAGTAAGGAGGATATGGCGAAGCGTGGGGTCTCGTCGCCTGACCTTGGGGATGCGGCAGTGTATGCGTCGATTGACTTGAGCCCGTGGACAGGGAACCCCTACAATAACCTCCCCCTCGGGGCCGTACTGTCCGAGGATCGAGCGGATGTAGCCCCGATGGACGACTTCCAAGCGGCAATTCGAGGCCCGGGGATGCCGATGTACTGGTAATCGTGTGGTAGGCTTAGGGGTGTAGATCAACTGCACGCTTGGAGGACACATGACTACGATTCTTTACGGGGTGTTTCACCCTCGCGCACCACAGGAGTGCCTGTACACAGGGGTAACCTCGGGGCTACTTCATGCTAGACAGAACGCCCATTGGAACGCCGCCCTTACGGGGAAGACAAACGGCCCGTTCCCCAATTGGATGAGGAATTACCGGGGAGAGCGCGACGTAGTGGAGTTTATCGCGCTCCATGAGTACCCAACCCGAGAGGAGGCGCTGGAAGCGGAAGTGGCACTAATAGCAGGGCTTAGGAACATCGGCCAGGCCCGCCTCAACCAAGCGGGCGGGGGCGAGGGGCAAACGCCCGGGTTTAAGCACTCCGACGAATCGAAGCGAAAGATGTCGTATCCGGGGGAGAAGAACCCGGGAGCAAAACTGACTTGGGCGGATGTTCGAGACATGCGAACACGGGCATCTAAGGAGTATGTCCCCGTAGCCCGCCTAGCCACCGAATTTGAAGTCGCACAGACCCTCATCCGCAGGGTTCTCGCGGGAGAGGTGTGGGTGGACGAGACCTACGACCCGTCAGGGTGGGTTCCGAAATTCCGGATGACTCCAATGGATGTTATTACCCGCATCCGAGAGTTAAGGGCGGAGGGTGCGCGAACAAGGGAGTTGGCGAGAATGTTTAATGTATCGGAGTCCACAGTCCGGACAGCCATTCGCGGTACGTCCCGTCCCGATGACACCTATGATCCGGCAACCCAGAAGCCGCTCCCGCCCCCAGGAGCCAGGCTGACGGAGGACGAGGTTAGGGAGATCCGCAACCTCCGGGAGGCAGGGGTTTCCGTCAAGCTCATCTCGGAGAAATTCGCAGTCTCCGAGACTAACGTGTATTACATTGCCAGCCGCAAGATTTGGGCTGATGTAGAATAGGATATATGAGCGACTTCGACCCCATTAACCAGATTACAGAGGCCCTTTCACAGGTTCTTTCAGAAAATGATGGCCTACGGGAGTCGCTTTCGGACGTGAAGATGATGCTGGACGCCGAAAACCGAGGCTGGTCGAGTATCGGCGCTTTCCTCTCGGAAGAGAACCTGGAGGGGTTCGACCTGGACGAGCTACAGGAAGTGTCGCAGAAACTCCGAACGTACACCACCGGAAACGCCCTTATGCGCCGAGGGTGCCAGTTGCACATCGGATACGTGTTCTCGAACGGGTTTTTTGTTGAGGGAACGGAGGCACCTACGAAGGGGCGACCCTCTGACCTGCGAAACGCTTTCGTCAACCGCGTGAACCAGGAAAACATCTTTTCCTACGCAGCACAGTCTGAACTTCAGCGGTCTCGGTACACGGACGGAATGGTGTTCCTGGCTGCGCACCGGGGCAAGAAGGAAGTCCGCCGCATCCCGCTCTCGGAGATCACGGGAGTGAAGGTAGATGAGGACTACGGCGAGGACGTTATCGCATACCGGCGGACGTGGAAACAGCACAACGAGAACAAAACCCAGTCGCGGTGGTACATGACCGACCGATTCTCGGGGGTCAAGCCGAAGTCTTACGCTGACGGGGCTGGCGAGCGGGTTCCGGTCGATCAGGATGTCGTGATCGTGGATGGACGCTTCAATAGGGCCGTAGGATTTGTACTTGGAGTTCCAGACGCTATTGCCGCCAGCGTGTATGTCACGGCTTACGACCAGATCCTGCAATATGGCCGAATTGTCGATGAGTCGTTGAGTCGCATACTCTACAAGGTGGTCAACAAGACTAAGCAGGGCGTGCAGACTACGGGCGTCAAGATCGCCAACTCGACGGTGCATGGCGGCACGGCCAGTATGGCGGAGGGACAGGATCTCCAGGCTCTCGGCGGTACAAGGGTCAATTTCAACTTCAGTAACGCACGCCCGGTGGCGGCAATGGCGGCGGCTGCGCTAGACGTGAGCAATATCGACCTCCTGGCAGATAGTTCCGCCGCGGGATCCAGCTACGGCGCTGGGAACCTACTTACGGTAGGGGTGAGGAACGCCATGAAGCAGAAGCAGAACGAGTGGACGGACATCTTCCACCGTGTCTTCCACGTTCTCGGCCTTGGACGCCCCCGGATCTTCTTTGAAAAAATGGAGGACGTTGAGCCGTACCGCGCGGCCCAGGCGCTCACCCTCCTCTCCCCGACGCTCAGCGATGAAGAGTACCGGATGAAGGCACTAGACACCCTGGACATCATCGGCAACGCTACGGACATCCCGGAGTCGTTGAAACTCCGGAACATCAGCCCTAACGCGGCATCCCAGCAGGCCGCACCCGATCAGGGGCAGTCTAACGGCACTGGCGGGGGCGGGCAGGGTGCTAACGATCAGCGCAGTGACGGCATCGGGGAGAACATGCGTCACGAAATGGCGATGGAGGATCAGTTGACGCGGATGAGCGAAATGCTGGCGCGGTTTGAGGAATTGACGGAGCGTTAAAAGGCGGCTTTCCTAATCGCCATGCTAAGATAGGTAGAGAGATGACAAAGCAACTTGCAATCCGCGAATCCGTCACCGAGGCCCCGGTCAAGTCGGGCAATCGCTGGCGCGTTATTGTCGCCCGCCCCGGACAGGGGTCCAGCGGGAACTACTCAGAGGAGATGTTCCGCAGGGACGCGCATCACATCATCGCCCCGGGCGGTCAAATGTTCATCAACCACGATGACACCCGCAACCCCAAGGACATGCTTGCCGTGTACCCGGAGGGTTCCTACTGGGACGAAACCGAGAAGGCGGTCGTCGCTGAGGCGGAGGTGTTCTCCCATTGGGAGGCTTTCGTCAACGAGGTTGGCCCCCACTGTGGCGTCTCACTGTACGCCCTGGGAGAGTCGGACGAGAATGGGAACGTCACGGCCATTATCCCGGATCGCCTGAATGGCGCGGATCTTGTGGCGCGCCCTGGACTGGTTGGCTCTGGGCTAGCCGAAAAACTGTACGAGTCTGCAATCGCAGGTTCGGAAAAGACCAAGGCCGCCGCGGCCCTGGAACGAAAGGATAACGAACAAATGGATGAAAAGGTGATTGAGGCCCTTGAGGCCCTGACCGCCCAGGTGTCCGAACTCGTTGCCTCCAAGAAGAACGCCGAGGCCGCTGAGGCCCAGGCACAGGCAGACACCGAGGCCATTGCGGAGGCAGTCGCCTCCTTCCAGGCCGCGGTCGTCGCTGTGGACGAGGCTGACCTCCTCGCTCCGCAGAAGGCTGAGATTCTTGAGGCCGCGAAGTCGGGCGCTGATGTGGCACCCCTCATTGAATCGGCCAAGGCTGTAAAGGCTGCCGCTCTGGAGGCCGTCCAGGTCAACGAGTCGCACGGTCGTGACTTCGGTGGAAACACTAGCAAGTCGTACACTGTCGCAGGATGGAGCAACTAATCATGGCGCTTAACAAGATTTACGCCTCTACTCAGGAACTCCACCGGGATCGGGCGCTTTCGCTCATTACGAGTCCCAGCACCGCCCCTTCGAGCATCCAGCCGGGTGTTCCGGTTGTTGTCGGTGCTCGCCCTGCTGTGAGTCTCACCGCTTCTGGCAACGCGACCAAGACGGTATCTTCGGGTCTCCCCGGGGGTATCAACTCGGTGGTCTACGACAACGGCGGTGTCGGCAACTCGGCAAGCCCTGCAAGCGCGACGTTCGCTTTCGACGGCACGTTTGAGTTTGCGGTTACTGGCGCTACCGCTTCGACCGCTAACGAGACCGCCGTTTACATTACGTCCGCAGGCGCGCTGACCCTTACCCAGGGTTCCAACGTCCTGTACGGCGTGGTCGATTACCCCGTGGGTTACCGCCGTAAGGCCGGTCGCGCCGCAGTCAAGATTGGAGCCTAATAATGGCACGCGAATACAAGGATAACTTCACCCTTGATGGTCGCCTCAAGGTCGTCCCCGGTGTCTCTAAGGCTAAGGTTGCGGCTGTTGCGGAGATGACGGAACGCCACCTCCAGGGTGACCGCGTTGCGTCGGCTACCCTGCACGAGGCGCTTACCACCTCGGACGCGATCTTCAACGCGGCGCACCTTGCCACGCTGAACTTCCTGCCGAACTACGACGAGGCTCCGCGCGAGTGGCGTTCGGTGGCTGGCACCCGGGCAGTCCCGGACTTCCGCCCCGCTACGCTTTACAGCCTGAACCGTTCTTGGACGGACGGTAACGGCGAGAGCAACGTGCTTTCGGCTAACGGTGGTGCCCCGGTCATCCCCGAGGGTGCGGCGTACCCTTACGCTTACATCTCGGGTCAGAACGCTCAGGGTGGCGCTGTCACCAAGAAGGGTCTGAAGACCGACTGGACGCTTGAGGCTCGAATCAATGACGGCCTGGGTGCTCTGGATGAACTTCCCCGTGAGCTTAACGAGGTTGCGCTGGACACGGAGGAGGAAGAGGTCTTTGGCGCTCTGACTTCGTTCGTCCGTGCCAACAGTACGACCGAACTTGATGGTGGTCTCGTTCCGACCGGCTCGACGGTTCTCCCGAACGCCCCGTTCAGCCGTGATGCGCTTATCCGCGCGATCATCGAACTGTCCGAGCGTACCATCAACGGTCGCAAGGTTCGTGTCTCTGGCGGCTACAACGTCATCGTTCCGGTTGGGCAGGGCATCTTCGCTCAGTTCATCCTGAACCAGACGTTCGCTGAGGTCAAGGACGGCAACTTCGTTCTCAACATCGAGGGCTACAACCCCCTCGCTGGCGTGAGCGTTGTGGAGTCGGACTTCGTTACCGGGACTGAGTGGATTCTCATCCCGAAGCCGGGTGCTACCCGCCGTCCGGTGCTGGATCGACTCACCCTGCGTGGGTTCGAGACTCCTCAGTTGTTCGTGGACAACCATGTGGGTGTCCCGATTGGTGCGGCTTCGATTGCACCGTTCGAGGGTTCGTTCGCTGCTGATGCCATCACGCTGAAGCTCCGCCAGTTCGGCGGCGCGGCGGTGTGGGATCAGGGTCAGGCTATCGTCTACAGCACGGGCGCGGGGTCGTAACCCCCTTCCCCCGCTAGAGAAGCCCCCGAGGACTTGAAACCTCGGGGGTTTCCCGTTTCTGCGGGGGTTCGTGAGGCCGGCCCCTGTGATAAACTGGTAGGTAGTAGGCTTACCATCAAGGAGTAGTAAATATGGCTTTTCAGCCCGTCCCCCTAGAGCAGAAGTCGGGAACTCCCAACGCATTGTTCGCCCCCGTCCCCGTAGACTACCCCCTGGACCCGGTTCTGGCGGCCCTCATTGACGCCGGTTTCGGCTCCGCAGGTGAAGTGCTCGCTACGAACAGTACGGGCGACGGCTTCGAGTGGGTCACCCCGTAGGCCATGACTAACTTTCTCGGGGGCGTCGTTCTAGTAGACCCGTCCGGGGAGCCCTACGCCGTGGGGAGTCCCGTTGACACGCCTATTGGCATCGGCGCGCTCGGGCACCCTCTCGGCCAAGGCCCCATCAACGGCAATTTCAGGTCTCGCCCGGTGGGGTATCGAGCAGGCAAACGTGGCCTTTAGGCAATACGTCTACTGTACCTCGGCTCACGCGGCGGACTATACACTTATTCAGACCCGAGGGACCACATCCGCGTCCACCACCGGACAGTCCACCGTCCTACTGACCGGGGCTAACCGCCTACGTCTTCGGGAGCAGGCTACGGGTGTGACCCTTTGGACGGCCTCCGCCGACTTCCCGCTCAACGAATCCGTGAGGATCGAGAAACTGGTGGAGGTCGGAACCAGCCCTACCACTGGTCGCGTCCGGGTTGCCTACTACCTTGGGGACAGCCTCACCCCTATTGAGGACACGGGGTGGCTTACGGGGGTGAACCTGCGCGGTGGCACATACCCAGTAGGCAACATATACTTTGGCAAAATTAGCGCCGCTGCCTATGCAGGCGACCTGTACGTGGACACGCTCAAGGTGCTGAGCGGGGCGGACTACACGGGCCAGTTCATTGGCCCGGCCGCCGTGCCCGCCACCGCGTCGCCACTCAAGCGGTGGGATGTGGCCACGTCGAGCTATGTTGACCTCGACGCATGGCGCTGGGACGGCTCGGAGTACGTCCCGGTAGACGTATCTCACGCCCTTGGCTGATAGAATAGAACTTGAGCGAAGGATGACACATGGAATACCCGAACGGAAACCCCGGAGCATGGCCGGTTGACCTTGCATCCCCCGTTGGGCAGTTTCGGGCCATCGCAGGTGACCTCAACTCTGAACCCTTTGACCCCGTAAAGCCGGGGTTCCAGAACTTCGAGAAGTTTTCCGACGCAGAGATTGAGGCGTACCTGGAGCAGGGGGCGGGTTCCCTGAACCGGGCGGTCGGTCTCTCGTACCTGTACCTTGCTGGGCAGGCCGCGATGGAGTCCCATGCGATCAAGGACTACGACCTTCAGGTGGACTCGACAAAGCGAGCCGCCGACCTCCGAGCTATCGCGCAGATGTGGTTTGGCTTGGCGGACTCTGAAGATGTAGCGTCTGCCGAGGAGGGATTCGTCATCGTCCCCACGGGAACCGACGCGGGGGGATTCATCCCCGAGCTGGCTCCCCCGGTTTGGGGCCGACAGTACACTCTAGGCCGGTGGCGGTAGATGGCCTATAGCTTCAAGGCGGCCTGGAACGACGCCATCGCGGAGGTTTCAACCCGCGAGGAGTTTCAGACTGCCCGCATTCGCATTGAAGACCCGTCCCTTCTCACTCAGTCCGACTACGACATCGAGACCGGGGAGTGGACTATCGTTGGAGACCCCGTGATCTACCCCGTGGGGGGCGAGACGGGGCAGGCTCGGATCATCGGCGTCCGATGGGGGGTCCAGTCGGGGGGCGAATCCCAGGCCAACGCTACGACCATCTCGGCTATCCGTATTCAGGTTCCCCAGCATGTCGTTGGGAGAGTGAAGCGGGGTCTGAAGGTTCACGTCACGTCCAGCCCCCAGAACCCTACGCTCACCAACTTCGTCTTCACTGTGAACTCCGACATGCAGGGATCGGCAGCCGCCGCCCGGACATTCGAGTGCTCTCTCGACCTCGACTACCAGGTGCCAAGTGGCTGACCCGGGGCGAGGGGCCAGAGAGTACCAGAGCGGCGACCTCGTGCGCTGGTATAAGTCCAAGATGACTCGGATTGACGAGGGCGTTGAGGAGGCCATGACCTCTGCCGGGGAGCTTGGAAAAGACCTCGGGCGGCACTACATTGAGACCCGAGGGACGGGGCGGACGTGGACTCGGCCAGGCCCAACAGGGCGAGGCGGCTCCATCCCGGGTCGCGTAGATACGGGTGCAATGCGGGACGCTTTCGGATACCGCAAGACCACGCAGGGTAACTCTCGTCAGCTCCGAGTGGGCTGGGTTACAGGAAAGCGAGAGGACTACTTCCAGTTCCAGGAGACGGGGTTTACTCATTTTTCAGGTCTCGACGTGCCCGGCATGTATGCACTTCAGGACGCGACCGCCGCAGCGTTTGAGCAGTTGGCTCAGGACTTGAAGCAGAACATAAAGAAGGCGTAATGGCATCGAATCTTGAAAGCATCCAAGAGGGTATCCTGACGTACTTGGGCACTAACCTTGCCCAGCCGGTCATCGAGCAGGGCATCCCAGATGCCGAGACGGTTCTGCGGAACAAGGCAGGGGGCATTGACCCCTACATTGCCGTCCAGTTCGGGGACATCCAGCAGGGGCGCGCTCACTCGATGATTGGCCCGCGAGGGGACGACTACATTCTCCCACTGTACTTTCAGTGCGTTGGGCCTACACCCGCCATAGCCCGGGGGGTGCAGAACCGTCTCCTCGACCTGTTTCTTGGGGCAAAGTTCCCCTGGGCCGGGAACGTTCGCAAGCGACCTGGAGGGGGCATGTTCTCTACCACGAACTCCTCCGCTTCGACAGAGGCGTACATGATGCCGTCCTCCTTCGGAATTGTAGTGCAATTCGAGTAGCCATGCTAGAATGGAATAGATATGAAAAGTGATATGGTAGTCGTCCGAAACACCCTCACGGGGGAGATTGGCGATATTCGCCGTCGCCTTTTCGAGAGTCCCGTGTTTAATCCGAACGGCCTGCTCGTAGAGGTGGTTGACACCCGTGGTGGCTGTGTGGATTGTGGAACCGCTCAAGAGGCGGAGCATCCGGTGGACGACATCGAAGATATCGAACCCTACATCCCCGAAGAGGAAGAGGACTAAGCCGTGGCCTTGCGACGACTGACAGGCGATGAGGTCTACCGCATTGGTTTGACCTCTAAGCGCAACTTTGCGGACTGGACGAATC
>Ga0181561_10002559_pt1 | contig 16040 bp, 16 predicted proteins | sample 011ome_19_FD_133760 | JGI IMG/M metagenome (GOLD analysis project Ga0181561, IMG submission 133760) | Coastal salt marsh microbial communities from the Groves Creek Marsh, Skidaway Island, Georgia - 011510BT metaG (megahit assembly) | ecosystem: Environmental > Aquatic > Marine > Intertidal...
GTTTGCACCTACGATTTTCTTATCAAATGATACGTTCAAGTGAATACCAGCCCTATCAGTCGTATATCCATTTTGCTCAATCCAAGATAATGTTTTAATGATAACTAATCTTGCATCAGTATATGCAAGTGCGCCGGTCACCATTTCCATGAGACCGGCACCACCTGACATATCGGGTTCTATTTTAAACTCTCTGTCGGACGGTGAAAAATCTGAGTGTGCTTTTTCTTCAACTCTAACCTTACGGTTTAGAGTATTGCCTAACATCTCAGCTGTTTTTTCTACCGAATAGTTTGAATAAAATTCAAATTCAATTCCGCAAAAAGCCTTTAGTAGAATATCTTTGTTCGCTTCGTTTAGCATGGATATATTAAAATCTTACTATTTAAGATTATATATCCGCCTTTTAAAGCGTATTAAAGTATTACATAACCACTTTCAAGAATACTCTTTTAGTATCCATGTCCACCTTAGTAATCTCAACCTTGATCTGTTCTCCCTTGTTAAAAGTATCTTTCAAAGACATACCTTCTGGGAATTCAGAAATGTGAGCCATACCGACAACTGAACCGTGTACTGAAATGAATACCCCATAATCTTTGATAGATCTGATAGTAGCATTTTCAATAACCATAGGGATCTTTAGATTCTTTTCGAATTCATCCCAAGAATTATCTTCTTTAATATCAACAGCTTCTTTTTGAGTTAGGATAATCTTTTCATTGGAAACGATCTCCTTAATCTTAAATGAAACTTCTTCACCTGGTGCAATTGACTGTGACTTATGTCTCTCTGACAGGTCTTGGTTTAAATCATTCACGTGAATCATACCAGTCAAACAAGTATTAAATTCAACAAAAACACCGTATTTCGCAGAACCTGTAACAGTACCTTTGATTTCAACACCTATATTTTGCTTGAGTTCTTCAATCATGTGTGGGATCATAGCCTGAAGATACTTTCTGTGTGATACAACAATAGTACCTCTACTAGCAGAGAATGAATCAGGTACAACGTACATTTTAGTACCGATGATAGACTCGAAATCATGTAGTTTGTTGATACCGGCCAAAGAACCTGGCATGAAACAATTAATACCTTGTACACTTACAATGTAACCACCACCTGGAATCATTTCCTTAACAGTACCGATATAAGCAGTTCCACCTTCGTCAGCAGCAACTCTCAATTCAGCAAACACACGCTGCTTAGTACCTTCAGAAATAGAGGCAATCGCATATTCTCTAGCCTCTGTCTTATCACTAAGAATCTTAACAGACACATCATCACCAGGACGTAGATCCTCGATAACATCTCTGTCCTCTTTTGCTAGATCGATATACAACATCTCTCTATAGCCGATGTCAACAGTTGCCCATTTCTCACTCATAGAGTGGATGCGCCCAGTTTCAATACGACCGATACCCAATTCAACAATACTATCATCGAACTTAACATCTGAAATCATATTATAAAAATCCTGTGCATATGGCTCGTGACAATACACGATATCCTTATGACTACCAGTCTTAATACGATTGTTGCGCTTTAATTTTGTGTTGTGTTGAAACTCATAACGATCCCAATCGAATTCGCCATTTGGCAATAGGAATGTTTCTTCGTCTGATTCTTCTTCTGTAAGGTCTAGTGTATCAACTTCGAATACTACCTCTTCTTTTTTAACAGGAGCTTGTTCTTTTTTAGAAATTCTCTGTCTTTTTGGTTGACCATTGTTATCAACAGTCTCTTTTTTTGAGTTCATTATTTTTAATTTAAGTGTGAATGAAATACTTATTATATAACCCGCTTATTTTTAGCGTAGTTTACTTGTTTAATTTAATACCTTCGGTTTTTAAGTAACCTTTTACAGTAATAACAATGTCTTCTTCTAAAAAATCTGACATTAATTTATTTACATAAGTTATAACTGATTCAGAAAGATCATATTTTTTTGCAACATTTCTAGCACCTAATTCAGTAAGTCCTCCTGTGAGACCAGCCTCTATCGCGCCAGTAATGTCACCAATAGCAATTAATTGTGCAACTGCATCTTGCTCTAATACACCAAGTGGGTTATTATCAGATGCAATACCATATGCATTTACACCTCTAGATATATCTCTTTCAGTGCCTCTGTATATTTTAGCAAATCTTTTTAAAAGCTTTTTATTATCACCAGTGCTTTCACCTTCAGCTATATTATCAACAACCTCTTCTGCTATCTCAGTCATTTTATCAATTCTTCGCATGACTACTTTAGTCAACTTGGCTTTCATTACCTTATTAGCTTCATCAGCCTCTTCTTTACTGAACACTGCTCCAAGCTTTTGTAACTGTGATTCTACCATCTCTAATGTTTCAACCATAGGTTTTAAAGCCGTGATTAATCCTTTAGTAGGTTGAAACTCTTGTAGTCCGTAATCTTCTGCAAGGTCTAAATATTTCTTCGAAGCCGTTAGCGCAAAATGAATAAGTGTTAATATGGCTTTGATTCTAATACCAAGTTGTAAAAGTTTAGATCCAACGTTTGGCACACCAGTAAATGTTGGCGGCATGAAAACGTCTATTAAAGTTGCTTTAATCTGTGGTATAATCTCCTTAAAAGCTTTTAGCGAATCTGAATAAGCTTCTTTTAGCTTTTCGTATTCTTTTTTAACACCCGGTTTACCAACACCCTGGTAATAATCTACTAGCTTATCAAGCTCTTGTCTTTTAACTTCCGGTGAAACTTGAAGATCATTAATAAGTTTACCAAACTTTGCATTCACAAATATTTGTGTAAATGCAGGAAGAGTTAGTAAAAATCCAGGCGGTGTTAAAACAGTATTTAACATAGATAGAGTATCAGACACCTCTTTATTCCAATCGGTTGGTGGTACTGTATCTACTCCTTGAGTCCCATTAGTATTTGAACTACCAGTAGACGTGGAACCCTGACCGAACTGTCCACCGCCACCCTGTGTACCGGTACCATTATCAATCGAGTTCATGTTGTTACCACCGCCACCATCTGTAGCAGTTCCAACTCCAATATTACCACCCGCGTCTTGTTCTGGCATGATTACTTCTTTTTAAATTATTATCTTTTCTGTTGGATTTTACCACCACCGACATTTGTTAAAATGTCGGAATTTAGTTTGGCAGCATCCAGCGATGTTGGTGGAAGTGCAGGTCCCGAAGGGCCATAGGGTGTTGGGTGAATATGTGATGTAATAAAACCCAAGATGTTTCTAAGTACACTTGAAAGTGTTGCACCTCTAACTGCGGGTTCAGATGTATCATTAAAGCCATCGGCTATATAAATATCCTTAGCATTAATAATTACCTTTCCATCAGTTGTTAGTCTAACCATAGGGTCCTCTATACCTGATGTTCCAGTTGTCATAATTAAGCCATCTGATGGTGAGTAATAAACTCTAACATTCTTTTCAGCATCATAAACCACGGAGATAACTTTTTCTGCATTGGCAGAAGCATCTAATACCTCAGCTTTTAGGGCATCGTTAGTTCTAAGCTGATAAGAATATGTTGGTTGGTAAAGATTACCATTATCAAATCTAACACCTACGATATCACCGATGTTCGGTACTGCATAAGCACCGTGTGCCATTGTATTAGATGGAAGTGCCCATGGAATATCCTGGGTTTCAAGTAAGTCGAATTTACCAAATACTTTGATTCGGCATCTACCAAGTTTATTCGGATCAATATTGTCGACTACTTCGCCGATCCAATGTGTGTCCCTTAGGTTATCCTTAAATAGCTCTGCTGTATTCATTAGCCATTGATATTTCCGAGGTCTCCACGGAAACCCTCTTGGTTATTTATCAACGGAAAAATAGATGCGATTGCACCTTGCTTTAGTGCTTCATTAACTGGCTTACCAGCAACACCAAAAATATTTGTAGTAAGTGCTTGTCTAAAAGCTGTTGCTGAATCTTGTGCATTCACAATAGAATCTTTATAAATATTATCAGGAATTCTACCAAGACCACCTAACAAGTTATCAAAAGAATTAACACCCGTATTTAAAAATCTATCTAATGGAGATCCATATACGTTTTCTGAATTATTAACCAATCTAGCAGGATTCATTCTCGAAATATTTCTACTCAAGCTTTCCGCGTTTCGTTGTATAGCACTTCCTAAATCTCTAGACAGTCTGTCTCCGCGGCTCTCAGTGTTTTGATTATTTACTGATTCTATTTTTGTTGGAGATGGTGTGTCTGTAAACCCTTGTAGATAATGGAAATCTGAATCTTTTCTTGAGATTTTCTCGTATTTAATATTCAGTTTAAGATTATCTGTCATTTCAGGAGCGTTTGAATTTAGAGTTGCAAGCGCTTCACTTGCTGAGTTCATTTGAAATTCACAAAAATCAAACTCATAAGTCATTATCGGTGTGTATTCTGTAATATCACCATCAATAGCTTGCATATCTACAATATCCATACTTCCAGGGTGTAAGTTACTAAACTTTCTAATCTCAGAAACATAGATCCACATCCTAAACTGCCTCATATTTTTCGGTAAAACCTGAGTCCATGCTAAGTTATCCCATAAAGATTCTCTATAGAGATCCATCAAACCAGATATAGCTAAGTTTATAGTCTCATTACATGTTATAGCGATTTTAGCATCATCACCTCCTGCGTATGCATCCCTTCTATTTTCATTATACGTAATGGCCCTATCAATGCCTTCAATACTTTTCCAGTACCATGGCATTTGGCTATTTAAAGTGAATAGCGTTTTTGTAAACTTTTCAAGCTTTGCAGCCCTTTCTTTTTCACCATAAAAATTAAGAAGTTGGTTATATGCTATATCCGGATTAAACAATGGCGACGTTGGATCAAACACAATTGTGAAAGATAGGTATGTTGGATCTTGATAAGAATTTCTAGAATTCTTATTAAGCATCTCTTTTCTAAACTTATATTGATTATTAGGGCCGGCCATAGATTTATATATTCGAATTACATATTGTTCATTCTAGCAGGCCACTCCTTTCTAGCAAGGTGTAGTACTTGTTTCTTACCATCTGTAGGGGAATAAGTATATTCAATACCCATAACAACATAATATGCTGTTAGAAATTCATCGACCAACGCACCCTCATCCGATAAAGAAGCTGCGTCTGTTTCGATTTGATTTTTAGTCTGAAATCCAGCATCTTCTATAGAATTCTTAAGAACCTTTGTTACCTCCCTACTCTTTGCAGAATAATTATATAATGTTACCGGGAGTTTCATGTACCTATAAATTGCAGGATTAAAAGAAGATAGCGTGACTACTAATTTCATCTTATCAAGTTCTACAAGATTTTGTATATTATTCATAGCACTGAAACCCCAGTTTAAATGAACGTTTCCATCAGTTGGATTAGAGTCATGAATTCCAAGAAACTTATGTTTAATATGCGAATTATATTCATCGCTCGAACTATTTCTTCTTCCTTTTAATGGTTCTTCATTTTCTTTAATAGTAGAACTAACTAAAGACTCTGCAAAAAACTCATTCAAGTTTTCATTAGATTTAGACATTTCAGAATTTACATCATAATATTGTAAATATCTTTTGTAACCATTTTGTAAAGCAATATTAGTAGAATTATTTATTAAATTATGTGCTTCGATAAAATTAGCAGTGCCGCCAATACTAGTATGATTACTAAGAATTAGTTTACCATTAGTCCCTGTATCTCCAGAAGTGCTATCACCAGCGCGTTTTTCTGATGTAAACGTTGTTCTAAGTTCTGCTGGTTCAATCTCTTCCTTAGCATTAAATATCTTTTGAAGATCTATAAAATTAACATAGTAATATGGATCAATTGAATATGTTTGAAATGTATCGTCAGAAATATATGAGTGTAAAACAGTGTTATCAAGCATCTCAAATTTTGTTTGATATGCACAAATTCTTGTCATCTCATCGCTCGTAGTATCGACGTTTGTTGCAAAGCCAAGTTTAAGATCTTCAGCTATTTTGATTAAATGATCATATGAAGTACCTTTACCGTAACTTTTACATGCATCCGTATACATTCCTGGGAGCCTCGCTAAACCGCGTACACTAAACGTAGCTTTACCCGCTGCCTTGTCTGTGATAGTCGCTGAGAAACCTCTGAATTCAGTAATATGGAAATCCATGCGGATATCCTTATAATTATCCCCTCTTGCCTTTAGTCTAAGGCTTAATACGTCACCATCTCTTGGAAATTCACTAACAGTAAACACATCATCCTTGTCCTTGATAATCATACTGACTTCAGGGAACTTACCTGTTAATTTTAAAACAAAACTTTCAATATCTTTTGGTTGAAACACATATCCGTTAATTTTAACATACGGGAGATCTGCGGCGGCATTATCCCATGGATCTCCACCAGATTCCCTTTCACCCATATCAACTGCAGCTAATTTATCTACTACAATTGTTGGCTCAGTTATTGTTAATATGTGAGCGTCTAAACCCATAAGTTATTATTGTTTTCTTTGTTCTTCAACGTTAAGAGGGCCATTAGTTTCTCTAAAAATACCAACGACTTTAGTATTAGTCTCACCATCTTTAAGCATGTTTGGTGGTAATGGCGCAGATGAACCGTTTTTATAAGAAGTTGCTTTAGTTTGAATAAACTCAAGTCTTTTTATATCTTTAGTTGTCATCCTTCTTTCAGAAATAAACTTATCTTTCTTAGAAGTTCCAGTTGGCCTTACTGGTTTTATAAACTTTTTAAATACTGATGTTTGAGAAGGTATCTCAATAACTTCACCTGCATTAATTGAAAATGGATTAGAAATACCATTCCATTTTAAAATAAGATCAGTTAGTTTGTCAGTATCGTAATGGTATATTGAGATAAGATCTGGTCTTCCAGCTTCTTCCTCAGTTACAACGTGCTGTGCAATAGTACTAACACCTTCCGTAAAAACTACAATAGGTTCTGTGATAACAATTTTGCCATCAACAACATTCTTCTGGCCAATAGTATTAAAATCCATTATCCTGCAGTTAATTTTTCGATGTTAGTAAAGTCACCTGCCTTATCTTTATTACCATAAGCAGATGCAATAAATGGACGATCCATGTTAATTCCTTTTTCAGGTTGTAGATACATTCTACCCTTACCACCGTTAAACATAGATTCGATATCAGCTTTATCCCTAGGTCTAGCATGCTTTAGTTCAATAGTTACTTTAAGTTGCGTAGGGAAACCATCATATGACATTTCACCATCAAATGCAAAGTCAGCGCCAGCACAGTACATATTTCCCATAACAGCAATAGGATTCAATGGGTTTCCAACAACAATATGCATATCGCCAGTTGCCTCACCTGAAAGGAATGCTTTAACAGCCTGTCCACCTTGTGGAGAACCAAACATATCCATCAATTTACCTCCAATAAAATTCTTAGCAACATTACTACCTAAAAGACCATTCTCTCGTACATCATTAACGATATTACTCAAACCACCCAAAGCGGAATCCATGATACTCTTAAAGAATCCGGCATAATCACCGCTTTTTAATTTTGATTGATCACCCATTGGCTTATTAATCTTTCCACCACCGGTATATCTTACAGCTCCTCCCCAGAAAGCACCATTGTTATATGTAAGCGCAAGTAGATTTGCCATTAGATCTAAAAACGCAATCTTAGGATTAACTCCTTTAATTTGTCTTAGATCATATTCAAAAACAAGTGTAATATCATTAGAAAACTCAAGACCTGCTTGTCTTACCGCAATCTCTTTAATAACGTTAATAGGACCGAATACGTGGTTTGGATATGTGTCAGTAAGTGGATCATGTCCGCTTTGCGCTGCTCTAAGTCCAGCAGCATCAAGGACATTAGCAGCACCCCAAATAGCACCTAGAAGTGGTTTTGAACCAATCATGCTTTGAACCTTTCCGCCCTCGCCACCACTATCGATAGTTTGTAATTCAGATTTAATAGCTTCCCAGTTTTGAGAAACTTTAAATTTAAGAATATCAGTAAGTTGATTTCCAGTTGATTCACCAAACCAAGTTACTGCCTGTGCAAGCGCTGGAAGTCCTTTCTCTGGAGTGATCTTAGTTCCCTCCATTTTCTTGCTAATGATATTATCTTCAATTGGCATTGGAAACCTTCTTAAGGTAACAAGATAATTATTTGGAATTCTTCCATTAAATTTTGCTAATGCAAAATCAAAATATCTATATTGATATGATGCTGATCCCATTTCCCTAGTCTTTTCAATAATAGTTTGTACTGTAGGGTTTCTAGTTAAAGAACTTCTATCAAAAGTAACAGGTTGATTCATTGCATCTATAGATGCCTCTTTCACACCAACACCGCCTTGATATTTCATCAAAGACCAATCATTGAAAAGCGAGAAATATGCACTCTGTCCTTCAATCGCAGTATCCAGTCCTCTTTCAGGATTTGCATCATAAGATTGGCTTTTACCCTTATCAGTGTATAGTGCTTCGGGTTTTGCCATTTCAGCTGGTGTTGCAAACAAAAATGCATCACTGCCTTCTCTTGTAGTATTTACAGGTGGTGGAACTGGTGGAGTCCTTTTTGGAATAATCCCACCGCCTTTAACGCTATGTTCTTTTCCACTAAGAATATCCCAAGCTCTAGAAATAGAACCCGTCGTATTATCATACATCTGACCTACTTGTGAGATAACTCGCTTGCCATCATTTGTATTTGCTACATAGTTAATAGTTTTAGTAACTTTTGGTTGGATTACATTACCAGCATCAAAAAGATATCCACCGGCAGTATCAGCTGCTTGACCAAAAGTACCCTGTAAATCACGAGCACCTGCTACAGCATTACTAATATCACCACCAGTATTACTAGCAGTATTTTGTAACCAACCTACAGTATTATTAGTGCTATTTTGTACATTGGCTACAGTATTAGTTCCTGCAACCTGCACATAGTTTACACCATTTCCAGCAGCATTGATTGTTGGATTTAAACTTAAGTTACTAGTTGCTACATTAAAGCTATTTGAAATATTATTACCCCAAGTTCCAAGGGTATTAAGAGATGCATTGCTAAAATCTGAAGCAGGTCCGGACCAACTATTAAGAGTATTGCTAGTTGCAGTGTACGCTTGTCCTACGGCCGGAGCTCCTGTTTGATTGATCCAATCTTTTGCGCTATTAGCACCTGCATTAATAGCACCAACACCTGCATTAATAGATCTCCCAGTTGCTTGTACTCCCGCTACTCCTTTTAGTATTGCATTTCCTGCTATTTCTCCTGCTGGATTCGGTGATGCCATGTATCGTGATATACTTTTCTTTTATATATCAGTCTATGCCATCGAGCTCATCAAATGTTGCGCGGTTAATGATAGAGTCCACCCAGTTCTTTCGATTAGGCTCTCTATCCTTTAAGAACTTTTTAAGAGCTATTACAAACTCATCTTTGGTTTGAAAATAATATTGACCAGATCTATAATAAGATCTGTTAACGTGCTCGAATACTTCTTTGAGGTGTTTCTCAATAATAAAAGTTTGAACCTTATTAAAAAGTTCTTTAATCTCAGCTTCAGTTTTGGTGCACATAACTGAGTCAGCCACTACAAGGTATCTCTCCCAGTTTTTACCATCTCTAATTCTGGCTTCAAATTCTTCACATGTACTATAGTCTTTTCTTTTAAAATTAAACATAGTACTTTTGCTGCCAAAATCACCTGGGAATTTATATCCAAAAAGATATCTTTTTAAGAAGTTTATATCATCATAAAACTTAATAATTTTAATCTGATACTGTGGATTAAACTCATCCATTTTTACATCATAGATGAGACCTCTTACTGGTATTAAAATGTTTGGATTTGAAGGGCTAGATATTAGTGCATGGCAATATTCACCCTTAGGGAATAACCTATGCTGTATCATCTGTCAATAAATTTAACAGTGTCGAATCGACTCAGTACCCCTTTTTTAGGATAATCAGTTCTATTTATAATAACAAGTTTCATTGGCATCCTACAATCATCTGGCTTTATATTTTCTAACGTTTCTTGAATACCTTGGGCGGTGTCTGATGTTAGATTCTTTAGCAGGTATATAAGTTTATAGTTACCAGAAGAAAGCTCATTAGATTCCTCTAAAACATTTATCTTATTAATTATGTTGTTCATGGCAGAATGTAGGTGAAGGCCGACAACCTTATCATTTGGATTTTCTCCATAAGGGTCGGCCTTCGTTAGTTTATCAATAATATCCAAGTAACTAATTATATAAGAATTTTCACCATTCTGGCGAACATATCTATTAAATTCAGTTTTGGTATTACACCATATACATTCTACTTTTAAAACCATTATAACTTTTCAAAAGCCTCTTTCATTTTAACAAGAGTCTTTTCAATATTTTTAATTCGCAGCTCTAGTTCAGCCTTATCCTCTATTTGAGGTATAAAACTATCGCCCCAGTCTGCAATTATCTTGATCTGATCCGGCTGTTTTGAATTACCTAATTCCATTCCCATGTCCTCAGATAATTCATACAACATATTTAATTTAGTAGAGACAACATCTCCACTTTCTAGATCATATACAACCTTAGATTCGAAGACTTCACCAGCTGCGTTAATATTATCGTCGGTAACGGTTTTAATTATACCATTATCTGCAATTTCTAGTAAGATCTTCTGCATAACTATTACTTCATATTAGCAGCCTCGCGACGGAGTTGATTAGCTCTCTTACGATCCTGTCTATATGTTTCTTTATGCTTTACTGTTTGTAGCTGCCAAGCCTCAACAAGTAGTTTAATTTTATCTTTTGAATAACCCATGCTATGGTATAATTCAATTAGTTTAGTTTCCTTAAGAGACAGTGCCTCATACATAGATTGCTCAACTGCTTCAGTATTTCTTCTGTGCAAAGCAGCTCCTTCAGTTCTAGTTTTGTTATACCACATTTTACCAATCTCAGAGAATGGTGTATATAAGTTTTTGACTCTTAACATTTTAGTGAGTCGGAGCTGGAAACGTCTTTCGCGTCGATTAGCCATAATAATTAATTAAGAAATTAGTGATTTGTAATTTAATATACTCTTGAAGTTTATTTATCTCAATTTGTGCAAGAGCAACACTCATGATTTCTTCATTTAAATCCTCGGATTCCATACCCTCACTTAACATTGCATAAATTGCAGGTGTTGGAATATTTACATTGATTTCAACAGGAACATTAACAACATTCTTCTTACTCATTTTTTCAATCATTTTACCCATAACAGTTACCTCTTGAACATTATTTTCAATAATTGGTTCTTTTGGTTCGGGTGTAGATTTCTTATTGTCTGAAGGTGTTGTTTTTACATTCACATTAAGAATTTGATTGTCATTTTCTATTTCAATTAAAAACTCATTAATTAGAGCATGGTTAATTCTGCTACCATCTGAAAAATAAAGCCACTTAGAATCCTTCTGATTCTCAGCAACCTCCACTACATTTCCAAATTTATCACCTTTAATCCACTGATATCTTTTTTGTTGTTTAACTGACTCTGACATTTCCATATTTTTAAAATTATACTCTATGTTTTCTTTCGAATCTTTCGAGAAAATCTTCGTTAAAGTTTCTAGAATCTTCATAATATTCTTCAAGATATTCTGTTACTAAATTAACTGATTCTGAAGGGCCTATTAATGCATCTGCTTTTTTATACCTAGTAACAAATGTATTAGGGTCAAGTCTTTTTAATTCCTTAACCAACACGTCGTATTCTGGTAAATAAACCTTATTAAATCCCATTGATTAGATTTTAATGATTTCAATATTAGCTTTGGAGAGCAACTCTTGCCCACTCATATCTCTATAATCTTCAGTGTAAAACACACGCTTGATGCCTGATTGAATAATCAACTTAGAACACTCGTAACATGGCGTGGTTGTAGTATAAAGATCCGCACCTTCGCTAGACATTGTAGACTTAGCAATTTTTGTTAATGCATTAGATTCAGCATGAAGTACCTCACGTTTAGTTTCATAAGTCACCTTTCCACATACTCCGTTATCTCCACAATAATATCCATCGTCTTCCAAGGCCTTAAACCCATCAGGATTACTTTCATATGTTCCATTTACTTCGACAACATGAACATGTTCGTGTTCACAGCCATTATCGAAACCTTTAGGGGTTCCGTTATATCCAAATGAAACAATCTGATGATCTTTAACGATAACGCATCCAACCTTCCGTCGCTCAGCATAACTAAGCTCAGCAACATTGTATGCGATCTTCATGTAAACGTTGTCAATAGATGTACTTGGCATTTAATAAAATATAAAAGGTCCGTGTATTATACACAGACCCTTTATGGTTGTTTCAAAAGAAATTAAGTATTAAGCCCCTAGCTCGATATTCTCACCGTCAGCTTCGAAAGATTCAATCATTTCGCTAATCTTCTTAGAGTAAGCTTCTTTAATACCATTACATGCAGCTTCGTATTGCTCAAGCGTAATATCCTTCTTTATTTCAGAAAGTGTATTACAAGCCATAGATGCAAGAAGTGCAGCATTTTCAGTTAGATAAGTTTCAATAGTATGAGTATCATGAGCATCTTCTTCCCAGACTTTAGCTTCATTCTTAATAGCACCAAATGCTTCTTGTAGAATATCAGTTACAAGCCTTGGCTCCTCATCTTTTGTATCTTCTTCAGACTCTTCATCTTCTTCAGACTCATCGTCATCATCGTCATCATCGTCAGACTCTTCTTCAGCATCTTCTTCGTCTTCACCAGCTTCAACTTGATCGTCTTCTTCTGGAGCCTCGTCAGCTACTTCATCTTCGTCTTCTTCATTTACAGACTCCTCAACTTCTACAGAACCTTCCTCGCCTTCATCTTCAGGCATCTCTTGATCTGCTTTGTTAGTAATTTCCTTGTCTTCTTCAGAGTGAACCTCTTTAGTGTCAGCTTCCATTTCCTCAGCTTCTTCACCTGCACCTTCATCTTCTGATTTAGCTGGCGCTTTAGCTTTAGGTTGATCATCAGACACGAAGTCCTCACCACCTTCAGCCGTTTCTGGCTCACCCATGTTTACGATATCCTTCTCGATTTCTTCTGCAGAATCGATGTCAGCGATATACTCTTCAAATGTTTTTAGTTTTGCCATGGGTATGGTATTTTATTTTGTTATTATCTATATATCAGTTTGATTCTGACGCATTATTGATTTGATCCATTTTATCAATAGCCCAATCAACACCTTCAGTGCCACCCCAGATTAGCCATGCAATATAACCTCTATCTTTCCAGGGTTCATTTTTATATTCAGATGCAACCTCTGAATTCTTTCTATGCCTATTGAATTGTGCCATTCTTGAAACGACATCTTTAGACAGTGATTCACCTTTAGCCAATTGATGAGCTCTAGCCCAACCGACTTCAGTACCGCCAGTAACTTCGTCACGGCCATACTTTTCTTTCCATTCAATTGCCTTCTTGGCATTTGCTTTAGCAGCAGCTGGATAGTCGTTGTAAGTTTCTTCGGATTCTTTAACTGGTACACAGTTAGGAACCTTTTTGCCGCCTTTCTTTTTCATGCCAACCATTTCATAACCAGTCCAACATGGATTCTCGTCATCCTCACTTTTAGCTTCAGCCATATACATTTCACGCATAGCATACAGGTCCTTATCTGCCTGTTTGATTCTCTGCATATCCTTCTTCTTAAGTTTAGCTAAGATCTTAGCAACCGAATCATCAGCAACTCTCATTAACTTTTCAGTTGATTGCATTCTAGATTCAAGTTTAACCTTGCTAACGTACTTTTGAAGAGTCTCATTATCTTGACCTATTTCATCCATCATTGCAATGATCTCATCTTCCATATTTTGAAGGATTTCGATTCTAGCTTCATGTGGATTGTTATCAGTTGATGTAAATTCTCTTGAAGATGTGTAATCGTCAGACTTATCTTTTAATTCATTTTCAAGCTCTTCAACAGGATCGCCTTCAAGTTTAAGCGTACCAATCTCAATTCTAGTTTTGGTTAGCTTATCTGCAAGCTGATCTAGCTTACGCTTTTGCATAGGGTTCTTGAACAAACCCTTTAAAAAGCTAAACAACCCCTCGTCTACCGAAGAGTTGTCAAAGCTTTCGAATGTTTGTAAATGTTTCATAGATTATTTAGATGCATATGGAGCATATAGGGTTTCTAACCACGCTTGTAACTCCTTTGAATCTTCTATTTTAAATTGCGACATAACTTCTTTAGCGAAAGCCTTAAAGTTCTTAGCAGTTTTAGCCATAATATCGATTTCACTCATGCCACCTTCAAGCATTAAAGCCTCGTCAGTTCCTGCTAATTCAGCATTTCTATCTTTACCTTTAACTGCAATATTAAGTTCTTTTTCAAGTTCTTTCTTCTTAGCAGTTAGGGCCTTTAGCTTTTCTAGGTATGATTCTTTTTTAGATGCCTCAGCTGATTTCCATTCTTTAACAACATCTTTCATTTCAGTTGAAACGGCATTCCATTCCTTTTGAATAGTATTGATAGAACGACCAGAACCTGGTTTGCGACCTCTTCTAGCTTCATCAAGCTCGTTTGACTCGTTTGACTCAAACATTCTAGCCATTGCGTTAAATTCCTTTGGGAAATACGCTCTTAGATATGATCTAACTGCATTATCAATTAGACCGTCACGATCATCTTGATATTCTTCCCAATCCTCCCAGTAAAAGTCAACTGCATCCTCGGCAGCATCTCTTAGCTTTTTATCGAATGGGCTTGGCATTGCCTTTGGGTTACCAGCATCTCTGTGAATTGATTTATTCATAGCCGCTTGGTCTGAACTGCCCCAATCTTCATCAAGCTCAACTGATTCTCCTAGCTTATATTTACCTTTACCAATAAGTTTTGCTCTTCTTTCGATTTCATCTTTACTCATGTATGGATTTTTGGCCTCAGGACCCCATTCACCGTGACCCGCAATCTTAGAAATTTCTTTATCGATTTTGTTAAGCATCTTACCGTAACGATCTGCAATTGGGCCGCCTTCTGGTTCTGCTTCTTGCTCCATGTCTCTCATGATTTGAGCTCTTTGAGCCTGTAGTTTAGCAAGCTTTCTAGCGTTAGCTGATGACATTTCTTTTTTAGCTGGTTCCTTTGGAGCATTTTTAGCAGCTGCTCTTTTAGCCATATCAGCTCTCATCTTCAACAGAACTGGATCATTCAAGTCTCTAGCTTCTTCAACAGATTCTGATACGAAATTTTGGTCAAAGAATTTAACCCCTCTATCTCGTAGATATTGATAAAAACGCTTTGCCAATTCAAAATCTTTTATGACGTATTTGTTCTTTTGAAATAATACTTCTATACGGCCGCGGTCAATATCATTACCAAACTCGTCGTCTGCCATTTTCCAAACGTCTTTAGCATCGCTATTACGCACTAGAAAGTAATACTCATCTTTGCGCGGTTCGGGCATCTTTGCTTCTTCAACAGATTCATCCATCGCAATAACCTTATCCATTTCTTTTTTCAAAGAAGAACGATAGTATTGCTCAAGACCTTCTACACCTGATTTAGCTTGACCGTCAACGATCTGATCAGCAGCCTTACGACCCATTTTAGAGTTTAGAACCTTAAGCGCTTCTAGATCTGTTAGTTTGTAAGACTTCATCAAGTCTTCAATAGCTTTATAAAAATGGTCTTTAGCGTTGCGATCGTCGTCTTCAAGTGTACCCCAAAAACCGTATATTTGATTAATATCGTCTTCACTAAAAGTAACCTTTGTAGCTTCATTAACTTTGCTTTCTTGTTCATAAACTGCAACAACAATGCTACTGCTCTTTTCATAGCTAATAAGTTCTAGATCCATTTCTTTACCAACAGCTTCTAGCTCATCTTTCGACATGTATATTGAAGTTCTTACCTCGTAACCCTTGCCGGCTTTTGATATTTTCTTGATAGCTTTTTCAGAATTGCCAGTTACTTCTTCGAATTTAACTGGATACTCGTATCTAAAATCTGACATGTTACCATCGTATGCTTCTTCCATACGATTCTCATACCA
>Ga0181561_10002569_pt1 | contig 16008 bp, 10 predicted proteins | sample 011ome_19_FD_133760 | JGI IMG/M metagenome (GOLD analysis project Ga0181561, IMG submission 133760) | Coastal salt marsh microbial communities from the Groves Creek Marsh, Skidaway Island, Georgia - 011510BT metaG (megahit assembly) | ecosystem: Environmental > Aquatic > Marine > Intertidal...
CGCCCCCGCGGAGCTCGATGAGGACGGGAACGAGATCAACCCGCACATCCCGCAGTTCATGGCCGCGGCGCCGTGGTACCTGTCGCAGAACAAGCCGGGCCTGAAGCATCAGAAAGCCTTCAACCTCGTCGAGAAAGAGGGCGGGGACTGGTACAAGCGCGGCGTGAAGACGTTCCAGGCGACGAAGTTCCGCAAGGGCGCGTGCGAGAACTGCGGCGCGATGACGCACAAGAAGAAGGACTGCGTGGAGCGCCCGAGGAAAGCGGGCGCGGCCAAGACGGGGAAGAACATCGCCGCGGACGAGCTCATCCAAGCCGACGTCGACCTCAACTACGACGGCAAGCGCGATCGGTACAACGGCTTCGACGCGAGCGACTACTCGAGGGTCGTCGACAGGTTCGACAAGGCGGAGGCGCTGAAGCAAGAGGTGGCGAAGAAGAAGGAGCTCGAGCGCGCGTACCGGAAAGCGAACCGCGCCGACGGAGACGTCCCCGAAGAGAAGGACGAAGACGACGCCGCCGAGTCCAGCGACAGCGACGACGACGCGAAAGTAGAGGACGCGGACGCGCAGGGGTTCATGAAGGTCACGAAGCGCGTGCGCAGCGCGGGCGGTGGCGCGTCGATGACGGTGAGAAACCTCCGGATTCGCGAGGACACGGCGAAGTACCTGCGCAACTTGGACCTCTCCTCGGCGTACTACGACCCCAAGACGCGGTCGATGCGCGAGAACCCGACGCCGAACAACGACCCGTCGGAGCAATTCTACGTCGGGGATAACGTCACGCGGAAGACCGGGGACACGCTCGGGTTCGAGCGTCTGAACGGCCACGCGTTCGACGCGTATCAGAAGGGCCAGGAGATTCACATGCAGGCGGCGCCGTCGCAGGCGGAGCTCCTGTACAAGCAGTTCAAGGAGAAGAAGGACAAGCTCACGGGGGTGACGAAGGATAAGATTTTGGAAAAGTACGGCAACGCCGCGTCGGCGGACCCCGCGCCGGAGGGTTTACTTCTCGGACAGACGGAGCAGTACGTGGAGTACGACCGCGCGGGAAGGCTCGTGAAGGGGGGCGAGAGGGTGGTGCTCAAGTCGCGCTACGAGGAGGACGTCTACGAGCAAAACCACAAGAGCGTGTGGGGGTCGTACTGGCACGCGGGGCAGTGGGGGTACGCGTGCTGCCGGTCGTTCTCGAAGAACGCGTACTGCACCGGGATTCGAGGGATCGAAGCCTCGAACGCGAGCGCGGATCTCATGAAGGACAACCTCGCGGCGAGAGAGGCGGCGATGGACGCGAAGAAAAAAGAGGAGGAGGAGGAGGAAGCCGCCGCCGCCGCCGCCGCCGCCGCGACGGGCGGAGAGAAGAAGAAGAAGAAGAACCCGTTCGAGGCGAAGAAGGACATGTGGGGCGGCGACGTCGAGGAGGACGTCGCGCTGGACCCGAAGAAGCTCATGGAGGCGCTGAGGAAGGAAGACGCGCGGTTGAAAGAAGGCGACGACGACGACGACGGCGACGGAGGGAAGGGCGATCGCAAACGCGGGTACAACGTGAACCACGAGGTGGACGTCACCGAGGAGGAGATGGAGGCGTACCGGCTAAAACGGAGTCGGAAGGACGACCCGATGAACGCCCCGGACGCGGGCACGAAAGGGTACGATCTCGTGTAGGAGCCGCGCGCCGCGCTGTACTGTAGTTGTCGGATGACGCATTGTATTAGTTCTCACGCTACGAGTAAAAGAAACAAACGCGATCGCGCGCGCCCGTCACGCCATCGTCGCGAGCGTGGGAATCTCCTCCTGCAACGACTCACCCACGCTCTTCACCTTCTCGATCCACCCGTCCAAACGCACGCTCAGCTCCTTGATCTGCGGCTTCAACAAAACCCGCGGCGTGACCCACGTCACGTTCACCTTCCCTTCCACCTGATCGATCACCCCCTCGATGAGCCTCACGGAGAGCGCCTTCATGAGCAGGTACTCCACCCCGTCCACGCCGAGCTTCGTCCGTGCCGCGATGTCCGCGATTGAGATCTCGCGGCACTCCGCGGGGAGCTCGAACAGAATCTGCAGCAGACACAGGATCGTGATCTTCTCCCTGAGCTTCCGCTCGTTCGCCACGAGCGCGGGCTGCGCGTTTAGCGACGCGGCGTGCTTCACGCACAACGCGTCGTACGCCGCCATGTCCCCCGAGTTGAACGCGGCGACGAGCGACTTGAGCCACGCGAACGCGGTGTCGTCGATCGCGGTCATGATCGGGTGCGCGATGAGCTCCGCGAAGTCGTACGAGTCATCGCCCAGGAGCGCGGCGAGGGAGAGATCCACCGCGAGATCGCGTCGCGTCTCCGCCGGCAGCGTGTCGCTCGAGACGTACGCGAGGTAGAGCATCCCGGTTCGGTAAAACTCCGAGAAGTGCTGCTTGCTCTTGTGGTACTGCGCGTTGACGTAGTGAAACGCCGCGCTGACCGAGGGGTCCACGGACGGGAGGGCGTCCAGCGCAGCCTTGCCCTCTTCGATCATCTTTCTCGCGTCGGCGGCGGCGCCCTCGTGCACTTTTAACAGAGCGACGTGCATCTTCAGGTATAAGATTGGCTCCTCGTGCCCGCGCTGTTTCTGGTCCGCGATCTTCGTGATGACGTCGTCCATGAACTGCGCCGCGGCGAGGCGATCGGCGTACCTCGACGACACCGCGACCGCGATGTGCCCGAGCTTCAGCGGCGAGATCCGGTGCTCGAAGTCCGTGATGAAGTTGTGGTACAGGTTCACGAGGAGATCGCCCGTCTGGAACTTCGGCAGCGCGACCGCCTCCTCGAGCTTCAGCGTGAGCTCGTGCCACAGCCTCTTCTCGTACAGCGTCTTCATCTCCTCGAGGAGGTCCTTCAGGTCCGCGTGCGCGGAGAGCATGGAGCCGAGGTACGCCTCGACCTGGCCGGACATGACGACGTCCACGCGAGATCCGCCGCTCTGGAGGCGCGCTCTCTTTCACGTATTAGATCTGGCCGTCGCCCGCTCGTTTCCCCGGGTTCGCGCGTCCTCGCCGCGCGACGGCGTGAGGTCGATCGGCGATCGCGACGCGACGCGCGCGCGGGGTCGATCGATGGACGCGTGCCGATCCGGCGGCGCGCTGTGCTGTGACGTCGTCGCGGATGGGGCGGGAGGCGCGACGTCAACGTTCAAACATCATCATCCTGGGCACCGCGAGAAGTCGGACGGTCGGTCTGACCGAGCAGAGCGATGCGATGTCAGTTGCCGAGGGCACCGCCGCACGAACCGAGGCGCCGCGGCGGTCATGGCGCCCCTCAGCCTGGACGCGCTCCGGAGGGAGGCCGAGGCGGAGATGCGACGCAAGGCGCCGAGGGAGATCGACGGCGCGGACGTCGCGAAGAAGCGGCGGAAGACCGCGGCGGACGGCGACGGGGGCGACGACGACGCGAATGACGACCACGACGGATCCATCGAGCTCGACGTCTCGCTCGAGCGATACGAGTACGCCGCGCCGGCGGTCATCCTGTCCGGAAACGGCGGCGCGTGCGGGTTCGCGATCACGTGCCAGTTCATGCGCGAGAAGAGCGCGACGAAAGAGGCGATGGCGCTCCTGGCGCCGCACTGCCGCGCGTACGCGCTCAACCCGGTGAAGATGCCGGGACGCGGGTTCGTCTTCGTGCGGCTCTCGGAGAGGACGCCGGCGACGACCGCGGACGCGGACGCGGCGGCGGCGCCGCCGTCTGAGGCGGTCTCCGGGATCGTCCGCGACGTCGTGCGCGCGGTCGCCGCCGCCGGGAGCGCGGGCAAGCCGCGGTGGGTCGAGAAGATGGCGCCAGTCCAGTTCACGTGCGACGCCGGCGACGTCGCCGCGCGCGTCGCGGCGCGCGCGGACGGATGGCGCGCGCTCGCGGCGGCGGAGGCGAAGGCGAGGGGGGACGGGAAGAAGGTGAATTTCGCGGTGGTGTACCGCAACAGGTTCAGGAGCGACGCTTTCGCGAGCGGCGGCGGCGGGAAGGGCGCGGCGGAGAAGGAGAAGGAGAAGGACGCCGACGCCGCCGACGCCGACGCCGACGCCGACGCCGACGCGAAAAAAACAAACCTCAATCCGTTCTCGCGAGCGGTCGTGCTTCCCGCGGTCGCGGCCGCGGTGCAGGACGCGCTGCGCGGGGCAAACGACGGAGGCGCGGACGCGTCGTCGTTCGAGATCGGCGTGGACTTGCGCGACCCGGACGTCGTCGTCTTCGTCGAGGTGTTATCCGTCCCGGACGCGGGGGGCGCCGGCGCGCCGAGCGGAAGGTTCGCGCGTCGACTCGCCGTGGGTGTCGCGTCGAAGTCTTCCGGGACGTTCGCCGCGAAGAAGAAAGGGATAGAAGCGGCGTCGTTGAAAGGGTTATCGTAGCGTATTTCTCGTGCATCTTGCAGTGTCGATGACGTGTAGTACGACAACGCTAGCTACGCCGGTGGTGCCGCTCACGACGCGAGAAACGAGGCGACGGGGACGCCCGTGGACGCGTTCGAATCGCGATGCCACGCGATCGTACTCTCCGGCATCGCACCGGACGCCACCCACTTCCTGAACGACTTCTTCTTGAACGGTCCTTGAATCACCCCATCCGGGTCTGCGTACAACCACACTTTCTCTTCCTCGGAAGCGTCGGACGGAGCCGCGGCGGCGGCGATGACGGGCGGCGACGGGACTTCTCGCTCGGCGTCTCGCGTTCTCGGAACTCTCGGATCTCTCGGCGGCGGCGGGACTTCCGTCGTCTCCGTTCGGTTCGCGTTCGCGCCGTGGCCCCACCCGCCGCCGTCGTCCGCGACCGGGGCGGGTTTTTCGCCTTCTAAGCCTTTTTCGCGCGCGGTGATTACGCCATCTTGGCCGTCAGACTCGAATGTCAGTCGCCCCTTCGAAGCCTTGCAAACGTTGTGCATCTTGTTGCTTCTAAAATTCGCGTCGATGATGTCCTTCGCTTCGGGCATCACGGCACCATATCCGTAGAGCCTCTGTCCGGCTGGTCCACTCTTCATGCGACCGCCATGCTTCGTGACGATGTCGTAAAGCGTTCGTATCACCTTCTCGAGGTCGTCGGCGGCGCCCCGCGACCTCTTACGAGGTGACGAGCCGGGTCTCGACGCTTTGCCCGCGACTATGAAGCTCGATTTATGTCCGTTCTTACCGTTCACGTACGTGAGCCGTCCGTTCGAATCCTCGCAAAACTCGGAAAGGTTTCGGTTTGCAAGTTTTCCCACGACATCTTTCGCTTCTGGCATCGCCTGATAGAGCTGCGTCATGCCAGTTGCATAGAGACGACCGCCCTTGCGTTCGATGATGTCGAGAAGCGTCGTAATCGCCCTCTCGCACAGAGAGCGACGTCGCGTTTCCTCGTCCCGCGGGGACCTCGCGCCCCATCCCCCGCCGTCCGCCGCCGGGGCGACTCTGACGTCAGCACCCCACCCCCTGTCGTCCGCGGAACGCGGCGGGGATCTCACGCGCGAACGCGGCGGGGATCTCACGCGCGCGGGCGACGCGCCGTCGCCGTGCGAGAACATACACTTGTCTCCGTCTCTGCACCCGCGACGGGTGTTGAAAAACCTGCACGCCGTCGTCGATCTCCCGCGCTTCGAGCTCGAAGGCGGCGACGCATCCGGCGACCGATCGCGCTTGCGCCCGCGGTCGCGGTCGCGGTCGCGGTCGCGGTCGCGGTCGCGCGGCTGGTACGTCGACATCACGCGTCGAACCTCTTCCACCGCCGCGTAGCGCCCGCTGAAGCTCCGCGACGCGGGTCTCTCCGCCGCGGACGGGCCCGCGGCCGGCCGCGAGATCCTACCCTCGCCGCCGCCGCCGCCGCCGACGACGACGCCGCCGCCCCACGGATCTTCTCGCCGCGCCGGGCCTGGACCGCCGACGCCGCTGCCGCCGCCGCCGCCGCCGCCGCGCCGTTCGCCGAACCCCGCGAGGTCGCCAAGCGTCGGAATCGCCCACCTGCTGCCGCCGCGTCCGCCGCCGCCGGGACCCTCGGCGGCGACCCCGCCGCCGCCGGACCCGGGTTCGACGTCCACGTCCGGGGTTTTACACCGCTCGCGTTCGAGCGTCCCGGCTTCGAGCTCTTTGATCTCCGCGTTGAGTCTCTTCTTCGCGTGGAAGTTGCCCTCCGCGCTCGCTTTGTTCCGTAACCCGTGCAGCTTCTGTAGGCGCGCGCGAGTGTCCTCTGGCATGTGGTCTATCATCCGCTTGTGCAAGTGCTGGAGCCCGCGCACGGCCCACCGCATTAAGACGCCGTCGTTGATGAACTCTCCCAACTTGGCGAGCTCCTGGTCCGTGAACCGCGCGTTGCTGAGGGTCGTTCCATACAAAGCGAAGTCGGGGTGGAGTTGAAAGGCGTCAGGTGGAGTTGAAAGGCGTCGAAGGCGGGGATAGAAAGCGAGGGGTGGGCGGAGAGATGCGCCGGGAAAAGTCCTTAAGGATTGGCGTTCACCACGCCAACGCGGTCGTATGGGGACCAGTGTATAGAACGCACCTGATGTCCGCGAGCGCGAGCGTCTTCTCCGTCCCCATGTTGTTGCACACGAGCCAGCGCGTCGTCTTCGTCGTGTCCGGGGTCCCCGGATTGACCTCGTACTCGTCCCCGTGCTCGATACGATTCACTTGCACGAGTCGATAATGCGCCTCGCCGTTCGCCAACTGCTTGCACTTAAAACGCACGTACGACATCACCGTGACTTCGTCGAACGTGTCCTCGTCCAAGTGCAGGAGGGACGCCGCGGCGACGCGGGTCAGGTACACGAGCTCGACGTTGTGGCGCGTCACCGCGGCGTATCGCCGCTGCTCGTGGGGGGGCGGAGAGCCTCTCTCGCCGTCGGAGTCCGCGCCGGAGTCCCAACCCGCGTTCGGCTTCGCGGCGGCGGCGGCTTCTTTCTCTCGCAAGCGCCGTTGCTTCTGCTTCTCGCGTATGAGCGCCATCGCGCTCTTACTCCCCGCGGCGCCGCCGCGTCGCCTGCGGTGGTCGTCGTCGTCGCTGCCGTCGCCGTCGCCGTTGCCTATGTCGCCGAAGTCATCCCTCAGATCCTTGAGACCCGCGGCGGCTTTCGGGATCTTAAACCCGCCGCTGTCGCCGCCTTCGATGTCTTTCCGCCACCCGGGCTCGCACGCCGCGGGAAGGGGCTCGTTCTTCTTCCGCACGTGCGCGGAGATAACCTTTGAGACGACCATCGGGATGGGCATAGTCGTCGCGCGCAGGGGTTTCTCGCCGAAAATCCGCCACAATATCGGATCGTTCTTCGCGTCGATCAGGGACTTCTTCTTATCGTACACGTCTTTCTTCGCATTGATCCTCCCCCATACGACCTTTATGAGAATATTATGATCCGCCTTCGTCCTCGGATATCCTTCCTCGGCCAGAAGATCCTGCAGCGCGTCCGTCGCCCACGGTCCCGCGGCGAACCCGGCCTCTTGCGTTCGCTTGTTCAACCTCGTGGCGCGATGTTCGGCCATGATCGAGACTTCGTCGTCGTCGTCGTCGTCGTCGCTCGAGATCTCGATAGCCGCCGGCGCGCGCACAGCGGGCGCGGGCTTGGGTTTCGGCATCGCCGCGCGCGGCGGCGGCGACGGCGCGCGCGCTCGCTCTGGCACTCTCCCGGCGCCGCCTTGGCCCCGGGCGTCCCCTTGGGCACCCTCGGTCGGGCGCCCCGACTGCGCCGTGGTCGCCTTATTTCCGCGCTCGCTGTCAAACTTTGCCCAAAACGCGTTCGTCGCCGCGTCGCCGTCGTCGTCGCTGTCGCTCTCGCCGAACAGGCCTTCTATTTCTTCTTTCGTTTTCGTCTTCATTTTCGCCGTCTTCACGCGTCGCTTCGACGGCTTCGCTTCGCCTTCTCCGCCTTCACGCGGGATATCCCAGCCTTTCTTCGCGTAAGCCATTCTTTGATTATGAAACCAATTGTGCACCTGATTATTCTTGAGACCGCTTCGCTCGGCCATGTCGTCTTTCTGTTCCTGCGACGGGTACGCGCCCTTGGTCTTCCAAAACTCTTGCATGATCGCCCTCTGCTCCTCGCTGTGCATCCTCCACCCTAAACCCGGAACAGACTTCGTGTGCTGCGGCGCGCCCACGGGCGCGGGCGCGGGCGCGGCGGCGGCGGCGGTGGCGGCGGCGGCGGCGGGCGCTTCCTTCTTCTGCTTCTTCGGCGGCGGCGTCCTCGGGTCCTCGGTGAGCCACAACCGCGTCATCGGTTTCAACCTCGAGTCCAAATCCAAAAGCCTGAGATGCTTCTTGTTCATCTTCACGAGCGCGTCCGCGTCTAACCCGAACTTCGCCGCGATCATCACCGGCGTGTCGTCGTCGTTTGAAAAGTACAGGTCTCCGAGCGCGGTTTTCGTCGCGACGCCCATCGCGACGCCGTATCCGGCGACGAGATTCTTCTCCTCCTCCGTGAGCCCAGCGGCGTCGCGCCCGCCGAGGAGGTTCGACTTCGGCTTCGGCTTCGGCTCGGTCGGTCGCTCTCGCGTCGGCGGCGGCGGCGCGATCGGATCTTCGATCGCCGCGGACATCTTCCACCATCGCGTCTCGCCTCCTCCTCCTCCTCCTCGCGGGTGCCTGTTGCCGTACTCCCTCGCGCACCTCGCCTGATCGAGGTAGTGCACGTTCCGGAACTCCGCGAGCGCGTCCACGACCCCCGGCGGCGCGTCGTCGCGATCGCGCGACGTGGGGTCGATCGCGTTCTCGCGGAGGTATCGCAGGAGCTGACGCGAGGTCCACTCCACCTCGAACGTGCCGTCGAAGCGCTCCGCGTCGTCGTCGTCGTCGTCGTCTCCGCGCGCCGCTTCGGGGGCGTCGTCGCGCGCGGCGGCGTCGTCGTCGCGAGGCGGTGTCGGAAGGTCCGACGAGGGCGCGTCGTCGTCGCGTGCTCTCGCGGCCCAGCGCGCGCGAATCGCCGCGACCGCGTCGACGACGCGTGGCGGCGGAGGGTCGAGCGGCACGAATTGGCGTTTATCCTCATTGTTGGCACCCACCCCGTCGTCTTCGCGGTCGCCGTCGTCGCCGTCGCGCGTCGGGGCCTCCGCCTCCGCGACCGCGCGCTGCGACTGCGTCGACGCCGGCTCGAGCTGCGTCGGGATGATCGCGAAGTCCTCGTCGGAGTCGGACCCGCCCTCGGGCTCCATGACAGCGGCGCGCGTCCCGCGCGCGTCCGCGACTGATGGTGGGGGAAGACCTGCGGACGCGCGTATCGCGATCGCGATCGCGCTCGAGTGCAGACAGGCAGGGAGGAGGCCGTTCGGCGAGGGCGACGACGCGCGGCGACGCGCACACGCCAACGCGCGCGACGGTCGTTCGGTCGCGTCCGCGACGGCGCCGCGTCCGCGCGAGCACGTCTTCGAGCGCTCACGCGTCCGCGACGCGGCGCAGGTCGTCGGCATCGCGACGGGGGGCGGACGCGCGAGCGGCGTCGTCGTCGAATCTCGGCGCTGCGGGGGCCCGGAGGCAATCTTAAAGCGGCATCCGACGGAATGGGCGAGGAGGAGACCCCGCCCGCGGCGGAGCCGGAGGCGACCGAGCCCGCCGCGGAGCCCGCGCCTGAGGCCGAGCCCGCCGCGGAGGATGCCGCGCCGGAGACGCCCGCGCCGGCGGCGGACGCGGACGCCGCGGCGGGAGCAGACGCGGACGCGGACGCGGGCGCGGGCGCGGGCGCGGGCGCGGGCGACGACGCGGACGCCGCCAGCGCGGCGCCTCCCACGGCGCCGGACTCGCCCGCGCCGATCACCACCGGCGACGGCACCCCCGCGGAGGTCGGAACCCCCGCGGACGCGGCGACGACGGACGCGGACACCCCCGCGGACGGCGCGACGCCGGCGGACGGATCGCCGTCCAAAGACGCCAACACGGACGCGGACGACGAGAGCGACGGCGACGGCGACGGCGACGGCGACGAGGAAGGCTCCCCGGCGAAAGACAGCGAAGGCGGCGGCGTCGGCGACGGCGACGACGACGACGACGACGGCGGCGACGCGGACGGAGAGCGCGCGAACGGGGCGGACGGCGGCCGCGAGGCGGACGGAACCCAGTCCGACGACTCGGACGCGGAGCTCGCGGATTTCTACCGACGCGACGGAGCCGCGGCGCATGACATCGAAGGGTTCAACGACGACTTCGTCGCGCAGGGGCAGAGCGACAGCGACGAGGACGAGTACGCCGCGGAGATGGCGAAGCTGGCCAAGGAAACGGAGGTCGAGCTCGCGTCGCTCGAGAGCGAAAAGAAGGGGGCCCAGGGGAAGAAAGACGACGGCCCCGACGAGGGCGAACTGCTCGAGGAGGAGATTCGACGTGTTCAAGACGAGGTCTTCAAGCTCGATCGCGTCAACTCCGAGCTCGAGAAGAAAGCCGCGCAGGTCGTGAAGCGCGCGCCCGGGGCGGCGGGGAGCGGCGCGAGCGCGAGCGGCGGCGCGAGCGACGCCGGGTCCGACGCGGGGCCCGGCAAGAAGAAGCCAGCTGGCGCGAAACCCGCCGGCGACGACCCTCGATCGGACCAAAAGACGGAGCAGAGGTACCACGCCGCGCTGACGCGATGGGAGTCGTCGCGCGATGAGCTAAATCGCGTCGAAGCGCACTACGACGACGCGATCGCGCGCGCGGAGGCGTACCTGGAGGCGCGCGCGACGCGCGCGCGCGACGTGCGCGACGCGTTCGCCGCCTTCAAGCTCGAGGTGCGTTCGATCTCCTCGCACTGGTCCCCATACGACCGCGTTCGCGTCGTGAACGCCGATCCTGAAGGACTTTCTCTCCCGGCGCGCGTTTCTCTCCGCCCAGGGTCCCTCGCTTTCAATCCCGACACACCGCGACGCCCTTCAACTCCGTCTGACGCCTATGAACTCCACCCCGACATTCGTCGCTTCGAACGATGGAACGACCCTCAGGTAGCCAAGGCGGCGGAGAACTCTCGAACCGGGCAGCCGCTCGCGGAGGCGACGATCAAGAAGCTCGTCGCCGCGGAGAAGGAGAAGGAGGCAATCCTGGACAGAGAGCGGCTGAAGAACGTCGTCCTGAGGCACGCGCTGGAGCGGCTCGAGAGAGCGATCCGCGCCAAGGAGCGGCTCGCGGACGGGCTGCATCTGATCGATTTCGAGCAGCTCAAGATCGAGAACCACGGGCTTCACGAGAAGATCGAGGAGCGCGACGAGGAGCTCCTGAAGCTGCGGAAGAAGACGACGACGACGGTGCAGATCCTGACGCACAGCAAGGAGAAGCTGCAGTTCGTGGCGAGAGAGAACGAGGCGCTCGCGGCGGACATGGCGCGCCTCGAGGAGGAGGGCGCGACGAAGAAGGACACGCTGACGCGTCTGAAGAACGAGCGGGACGCGTTCAGGCGCGTTCTATCTCACACTGGTCCCCATACGACCCCGTTGGCGTGGTGCACGCCGATCCTTAAGGACTTTTCCCGGCGTGTCTCTCCGCCCACCCCTCGCTTTCAATACCCGCCCGCGACGCCTTTCAACTCCATCTGACGCCTTTCAACTCCACCCCGACGTTCGCTCGTATGGAACGACCCTCAGGGCGGAGAACGAGAAGATGAAGGAGGGGACGGCGACCATCTCGGATCCGATGCTCATCGCGGACTACGAGCTGCAGCTGGACGTCATCGCGTCGTGTAAGAAGCGCGTGATCGACGCGCAGAAGCGGATCAAGGCGCTGAAGGAGACGGCGGAGACGCCGCGCCGGCGGCCGGGGTCGACGGCGAAGGCGACGGCGTGAGTTTCGAGCGTCCGCCGCGCGCGCGTAGGTAGATTTGTCATCGATCGATGAGACGTCATCCATCCATCGTTCCATCGCGCGAATCGTGAGAACCGCGCGCGCGCGTCGCGTCGCTCGAAAATCTCCCCGGGAAACGACCGCGGCGCGGCGCGAGGTGCCGAAAAAGACAAGTCCCCTTGCAAAACTCGACTTCAGCAAACAAAACGTGCGCGCGCGCGCAAAAAAGAGGGTTTGAAGAAGAGGACGCCGTCTCTTCTTCAACGGCGCGATCGGCATTCATCGGCGCGCGACGGCCGGCGAGATCACGACGCGTTCTTCACCGATCGCGCGTTAAAAGACCTACAAGGCGCGCAACACGAAGGAGGACGCGCGCGCGCGAACCCGATCGCCATGGTCGTCTCCCGCACGTCCAAGATGCTCGCGTACATCAACTACCGAATGCGCGTCACGATCGTGGACGGGCGCCAGATCGTGGGACGGTTCATGGCGTTCGATCGCCACATGAACATCGTGCTCGGCGACGCGGAGGAGTTCAGAAAGCTCCCGCCGAAGAAGGGGCTCACGGAGGAGGAGCGCCAAGTCCGCCGCGTCCTCGGATTCTTGCTCCTGCGCGGCGAGGAGGTGGTCTCCCTCACGGTGGAGGGGCCGCCCCCGCAGGAGGACAAGCGCGCGCAGGCGCAGCAGGCGCCCCCGGGCGTGGGGATCGGGAAGGCCGCGGGCCGGGGGATGCCGGGGGTCGTCCCGGGGACGGTCCCGGGCGCGCCCCCGCCGGGGCTCGCGGGGCCGGTGCGCGGCGTCGGCGGCGCGATGGGCGCGCACATGATGCCGCAATTCTCGGCTCCCCCGATGGCTGGCGGGATGCCCCCGGGCATGCCGCCGCCCGGGTTCAGACCGGGGATGCCGCCGCCGGGGATGCCGCCTCCCGGGTTCCGGCCGGGGATGCCGCCGCCGGGGATGCCGCCGCCGGGGTTCAGGCCGGGGCCGCCGGGGCCGCCGCCGCCGTGATCGTCCGCGCGCGGCGTCGGTCGGTTCGAACGGGGGGAAGGGGCGGGGACGGGGGTTGGCGGGAAACCAAAAGCTAAAAGAAAGAAAGCGGCGCCTCTTAGACGTTGACAGACACTTGTAACGCGACGGTTCTCTTTCATCACTAAAAAATCGTTCATCACTCACTTCGCCTTCTTTCGCGCGGCGTCCTCCAGCGCGACCTCCGCGGCGACGGTCTTCGCCGCGCGCCGCGCGCTCAGGAGCAGAGCCAACGCGCTCGCCTGCAGCGCCTTGCCGACGACAAACGCCGAAAAGCCCCAAGCGCCGAACGGCTCCAGAGGCACCTTCCTCCCGGTGTGCTCGTCCACGTACGCGGACGGCGAGCCAATCAGCTGCGCCCACGTCGGCACGACGACCACGTGGCCGCCCGCGAGCAGGAGCGACGCCACGAACGCCGCGAACGCGAGATCCTCCGCGCGGTCGACGAGGACGTCGCGGCGCCTCGCGAGCGTCGTGGAGCCGCGCCACGCGACCACCGCGACGACGACGACGACGTGCGAGACGATACGCTCCGCGCACGTCAGCGACCACGCGAACGTCTGCAGCGCGCCCCAGCGGTGCTGCGCCATCGTGTACCGCCCGGCGTGGCCGTCGTTTAGGTCCAACGAGAATCCGTCGATGGTCGCGACTTGCGCGGCGGCTTCCTCCAGGACGACGCGGAGGACGAGCGCGAGTCGCGCGACCGCGTGCGCGCCCTCGAGGACGATCGCGACTACGCGCGCGCGCGTCGGGCGCGCGTCCTCGCCGACGCCGTCGACGCGGTCTCCCGGGGTGATCGGGAAGAGCGACGCGACGCGCGCGCGGAAGCGACAGCGCGCGAGCGCGAGCGCGAGCGCGAGCGCGAGCGCGAGCGTCGACGAAGCCGAGCGGACGCACGCGCGGAGAGGGAGGAGGGCGAGGAGAGAGACGAGTGCGAACGCGACGTCGACCTGCGCGGCGTCGAAGGAGGTGATCTCGGCGTACTGCCGCGGCGACGACGCGGTGTTGGAGGTGTCCTCGGACTCGACGTCCGAGGCGACGGCGTCGTCCGCGGCGGCGGCGGCGGCGGCGTTCGCTTCTCTTTTCTCCTCGCGCTCTCGCGCCTCGTCGGCGTCGTCGCGCGCGTCGGCGTCGTCGTCGTCGTCGTCGTTCTCGCGCGCGTCGTCCACCGGCGACGGCTCGCGCACGGGATACGACGCCGGGACGCGCACGCCGGAGACGGGCTGCGTGTTCCCCATCGCGCGCGTCGAAGGAGGGGAGGGGCGCGGGGGGGAGAGTGCGGCTCGAGAGAGGGTTTGAAAGGACGTGACCTCTTCTGCATTTTTTCTGCCGATAAAAAAAAGTCTCAACTAATAAATTTTCTCTTCGCGTCGTCGTCGTAAGGTTCGTACCGTACGTGGACGACAAAACCAAAAAACCGTCCCACCTCGCTCGCGCGCTCACTCCCCCGCGCTCCTCTCCTGCTGCCACTCGTCCCGGTCCTCCCTCGCCGCGGCGACCGCGGCGTGGAACTTCGCGGTCGCCACCTGCGCCGCCGTCGCCGACGTCGCGAGATCGAGGAACGAACTCGCCGCCGCGTGCGCGGGCGGAGGGGCAATCTCGGGTTCAGCCTTGGGAGGGACCGGCGGGACCGGCGCGGGCGCGACGGGTGGCGTCGTCGCCGAGGACGTTGGCGCGGTGGAAGCGGTGGAAGCGGGCGCGGCGGGCGCGGGCGCGGCGAACAGTTCGCGAGCGGGCGTCGTCGTCTTCGAGGCGGTCTTCGACGAGGGCCCTGCGGAGGAGTTTCCGCCGCCGCCGCCGCCGCCGCCGCCGCCGCTCGGAGGCGGCGGCGGCGGCCCCATCGTCATCGTCCCGCCCGGCCCGCTCAAAATTTCGACCGGCAGCGGCTGTTGCTTGTACACCACGCCGTTGTCGATGAGAAACTTTCGCATCGCGAGACCGAGCTTGTCCCTCGCCTTCCCCGCCCTCGCCGGCGGGAGCCCGTTGAACGAGTACTCGTAATACACCGTGAGCTTGATCTTCAACGGGTCGTCCGCGTGCGAGTAAATCCTGGGCGTGCAGTCCAGAAAGTCCTCCGCGTGCGACATCTGAAACGCGTGCAGGTATAACGGCAGCGCTTCGAACACGCGCGCGGAGGTGTGAATGTCCACGACCCACGTCTGCTCGTCGGTGAGATGCTTCGTGCGCGTCAGGTTGACGAGCGGCGCGGTGTTCAGGACCGTGTTGGGGTAGTAGATCACCTGCCCGTTCCACTTCGTCGTCTCCGTGTTCATGATCGAGATGTTCCGCACCACGTGCCGCTCGCCGTTGATCAAGATGTTGTCCCCGATGTCGAACGAGTGCACGATGAAGATGAAGATGATGGACTCGAAGAGCACCTTCACGGAGTTGCCGAACATGAACGCGAACGCGAGCAGCACGGAGGACACGGTGAACCACATCTCCATGATGTTCATGTCGAAGATCGCCATGGCGATGAAGAGCAGGACGACGTGGAACGCGGTCAAGACGATCCTGTCGAGCGTCGCGAGGACGCTCGTGGCGCTGTCCAACGACCGCGCGAGGTCCCTCCGCTTCTCGTAAATCTCCACGAACCTCCGAACGATCTAATGGCCATTCCATACAAAAATAGTTCTCCGGTCAGTTGAAAGGGGATGCGATCAAGTGTTGAAACCGGGCGATGGGTGAAACACCTTTGTATAGAACGCACCTGATCCCTCTTCAGCGACCCGACGCCGTCGACGTCGAGCACCTCCATGACCTTCTCCTGCACCTGTCGCGGGAGACCCATCGTGTTGAAGAAGTCGTGATCGAGCGGGACGAACCGCCGCGCGCCCTGAAGCTGCCGCATCACCGCGATCATTCGCAACGCCGTCGTCGACGCGACGGACCTGTGGACGATTTGCTCGTCGACAATCTTCGGCAGGTCCCCTCGGACGTGCACGCGGTTCGCGTTCTTCACGAACTTCTCAGGGAGGTGTATGACGCGTCGGCGGACGTGCTGCGACATGCGCTGCAGGCGCGCGAGCGACATGTCCGCGGGACCGATCGAGCCCTCTTTCATGACGATCTGAGGGTCGTTCCATACAAAAAAAGTTCATCGGTCAGTTGAAAGGGGACGCGATCAAATGTTGAAACCGGGATATGGGGGAAAAACTTTTGTACAGAACGCGCCTGATCCGTCTTGATCGGAAGCGTCTCCTTCGTGAGCCGGATCCAGTTGGACAGCGATATGGTGATCTTTCTCCGCTTCATCAGCGCGCCTCGCAC
>Ga0181561_10002575_pt1 | contig 15987 bp, 11 predicted proteins | sample 011ome_19_FD_133760 | JGI IMG/M metagenome (GOLD analysis project Ga0181561, IMG submission 133760) | Coastal salt marsh microbial communities from the Groves Creek Marsh, Skidaway Island, Georgia - 011510BT metaG (megahit assembly) | ecosystem: Environmental > Aquatic > Marine > Intertidal...
TGTGCCCCCGCGCTCGCGTTCGAGTCGTCAAGTCGCGACAGAAATATCCGCTCGAGCTTTTTTGGTGCAGAGCTGCGCCCTACCTACACTGACTGCAGATGATACGCTTACGTGCAGTACGTCGGAGACACAAAGTCGGCGTATCAACGCGCCGTTCGACTAGTTCCCGCTCTCTCGTCGCTCTCGCTTTTTCTCCGCGCGCAGCGCCTCGAGCGCCTCGACGGTCATGAGCCCCGCGTTCGGCTCGAACGCCTGCGTGGTGTTCGCGGCGGGACCCATCGGCGCCGCGCTCGCGGTGTTCCGCTCGAACTGCGAAGCGCGTCGAACGGCGCGGATGGAAAAAGGTCAGCGGCGTTTTTTTAATTCGTTTTTTTAATTCTCGTTCGTCTCCGACAGCGTCAATCGCGGCGCGATCGAGGCTAGCGCAAAGGCCACGCGGTCGGGGTGTTCTTCTCCAGCTGCGTGGTGCGGCATCGGGACGAACGCGCGAGAGGTGAGCACCCGACACAAACGCTTTAGGACGCCCCTTTAGGACGCTTTATTAGGACACGCTTCATTCGCGAAACGAAAAACCGAGGGAAAAACGACCTAAAACGACGCGACGAGAAAGGGTCCGTACGCGACGCGAGTTCCGTTGCGCGGCTTCGCACCTGGTACGCGATTTTCGGGTTCGTCCGCAGCACGTCCGCCGGGTCTCTGGTCGGGAACACCGCGCGCAGGTCCTCGAACAGCGCGGGCACGTCCATGGCGAGGATGTTCGGGAAATCCGTCAGCAGGCGGTCGACGTCGCAGTCCTTCGGCACGCGCGCGCGAACCTCGCCGACGGAGACGGCGACGTGCCAGCGCTCGAACCAGGACGAGTCTGTTTCTTTCTCGAGCGCGTCATTCGGGTCATTCGCGAGTGTCGTGTCGTCTACGAGCGAAGACACGTCACGCTGAGTACGCGCGCCTTCCCGCGCGTAGCTCCGCCCGGCTTCGAGGCCGGCGGCGTGGCCGCCTCGCGACGCGGCGCGACCCGCGTCGCTCGTCAACAGAAACGAAGGCATCTTCCCGGCGAGCCGCGCGACATCGGCGTTCGGCAACAAAAAGCGGAGCGCGCGCGCACGAAGCACGATCGCACGCACGGCCTCGTCACAGGGCTCCAACAGTATGTCGGGCACGCTCGCCAGCAACGCGCAAGTTTCCGCTCGGTTGATGGAATGATTTGAAAGTAATTCGTCATCGTCGTTTTCGTCGAAACGCGTCGCGACGTTCGGGACGACGAACCTCTTTGGGTACTCGCTCCCGACGATCGCCGCGACCGCCTCGGCGCGGTCGACCGCCTCGGTGCCGAGCAGCGCCGGCTTCCTGGCGCACATCTCGGCGACGTCCGCGTTCGGCAGCAGAACCTTGAGGCGCATCATCGACGACGCGACGGCGTCGAGGTCCAACGCCAGCCTCGCGAGACGCGCGGGCTTCACCTCGCCTCGTTCGCGACGCGCGGCGAGCGGGGGACACAGCCGTTCGAGCCGCTCGAGGTTCGAGCGCAGGGACTCGAGAGACACGCCCGCCTCGTCCGCCACCGCGCCGAGCGCGAGCTCGTCCTCCTGCTCGCGGGACAAACCGACGTGGCGCTCGTGCACGGAACGACCCATCAACGCCCAGGGGGCGGCCTTTTCCTTTCGCGACCGAGCGGTCGCCTCCGCATCCCCACCCGAGTCCGCGCGCGCGGACGTCGCCGCCGCGCGCCTCCACGCGCGCGCCGACGCCGCGCGGCGCGAGTCCGCGCGCGTGGGCGCGACGCGCGCGCTCGCGAGCGCGCGATACGAACTCTTCGCGCACCGATGCGCCATCTCCGCGCGGCCACCTCTGAGGACTCGGGGCCGCGCTCGCGTCGTTGTGTGACTTGTGTCGCGAGACACGTCATGCGCCTTTTTGGCGTTATGGATATCCTTTAAAGTGCCCTTCCGGGGAACTAACAACCTGATCACACCCCACCCCGCTCCCCACCGGACGCGACCCGCCCCCGCGATGGCCGCACCTCTCGCGCTCGCGCACGGCTTCTCCGCGCGCCCCGCGATCCCGGCGGCGCGCGGCTCGCGCGTCGCCCCCCGCGTGTACACTCGCGCCGTCCCCGAGGGGAAAAACAACGTCGTCTCGCACCCGGGGCTCTTCCAGAAGTTCGGATTAGCCACCCCGACCACCTCGAGCCCTTCCGCGCGCGCGGCGCCCGCGTCGTCGGCGCTGCGCACGTCCCGGAACTTCGACGCGCTGATCTTCGACCTGGACGGCGTGCTGTACCCCGCGGACAACGGGTACATGGCGCACGTCCGGACGAACGCCACGCGGTTCATCGCCGAGACCTTTTCCATGGAGTGGCGAGACGCCGAGGCGACGCGCGCCGAGGCGTTCCGCGACGCGAATCAAACCGTCGCCGGGCTGCGACGGATGGGGTACGAGGTGGACGCGGAGACGTTCGCGGACTTTTGCCGATCGGGGGAAGAGGACTTCCTGTTCCCGAACGATGAGGTGATCACCGCGCTGAGCGCGCTCAGTGCGCGGTACGGAGGCGCCGCGCTCGCCAACGCGGATTACAGAAACGCGAAGCGAGAGATGCTCTCTCCGTCTATAGTGTCAAATTCGGAGCCTTCCCGCCCGCTGGATGCGCCGCGGAGAGGCTCTGCCGCGACGCTCACGAAGAAGGAGGAAACGCGTGACTCAGCCACGCAGCGTAAGACGATGGTGGTGCTCACGAACGCCTCCGAGCGCCGCGCGAAGGTGGCGCTCGAGTGTCTCGGGCTGACGGCGTGTTTCCGCGACGTCTTCGGCGCGGCGTTTTTGAAAGACACGCCGAAACCGAAACCGGAGGCGTTTCGCGCGACGCTCGACGCCATCGGCGTGGCCGACCCGAGCCGCGCGGTGCTCTTCGAGGACTCGCTGAGAAACGCGAAGGCGGCGAAAAAGCTGGGGATGAAGGTGGTGTTCGTGACGGGCGAGACGTGCGACGCGGAGGGCGCCGAGCTGGGCGAGATTGACGCCGTCGCCGACGCCGTCATCGCCTCCGTCTCGTTACCGGAACTCGTCAAGGCCGTGCCCGAGCTGTGGCGGTGAAACGAGCTGTGGCGGAGTGTAGCTCGCGGAGTGTAGCTACGATGTGCGTATGAAGAATGGATGGATGGATTAAAACGTGTACGACGCGAGCGCCGCCGCGCCGAGCCCCGACGCCGCGAAGAGCGCCAGGGACGACGTCTTCGCGGATTCGTTGTCGATGCCGGCGGTGGTTTTGTCCCAGTAGATGTGCCGGAACCCGCCGAGGGTGTGGAACACGAACGGGAACGACAGCGCGAGCTTCGTCGGGAACACCAGGATCGGCGCGGTGGACTTGAACGCCTCGACGAACGCGGGGAGCGCCTCCGGCCCGCCCAGCGCGGAGACCGCGCCGCCGAAGCCCACCGCGCCGGACAACACGCAACCGGTGACGCGGTTGGTGATTGACGAAAGCGCAACCGCCGGGAACTGGTAGTGCGCGCCGCCGTCCACGTCGAACACGTCGGGGGACACGGGGCGTTTCTCCAGCAGCTGCGCGAAGTTTAGGGTTCAGGACGTGGTCGTATAGAGGTGGAGGTGGAGTGCGTGATGAGTGCATGCGCGCGCAGACGCGACGGACGAGTCTCGTCAGACGCGAGAATGACGACTTTTAAGCCGACAAAAGAAAAAAAAAACGCGGGTCTGGTTCGTCGTGATGGTTTAGGGTTGTCGACGTTTACGACGCCTGCTCGGGATCCGCGCGCGACGGGCGCGGGTGCGCGTCGAACGGCGTCGAGCGGCGAGTCATCGCGCGACACGCGGGGGGAGCTCATCCCGATGCGCTCGTGTCGTACCTCTCTGTGGTTCGCGGGCGTTCCCAGGAACTTAGTGCCCACCCCGTCGATCTGCCCGTAGTTCTCGGGGACGCCCACTTTGCCGATGGACCGATTCTGCATCCACGAAGCGCCGGCCGCGGCGTGGGGGGCGAACGCCGAGCCCGGGGCGGACGCGCCGGCGGCGCGCCCGCCCATACCCGCGAGCGCGCGAGTCGTCTGCCGAAGCATTCTGGGTCGTTAGCGTGCGCGCGCGCGTGTGCGGAGGGTGCGCAGATGTCACCGAACCGACGAGATATTTTGACGAGGTTTGACGTTTCGAGGTTTCGCGTTTCGCTCGCAGAGAAGCACGATTGTCCACTATAAATATACAAATGCGCGTGCGTCACAACCTGCTCGCCCCGCTCCCCGCCCCCCCCATGACGGCGTGCCTGGCTTGCCTCTCCTCCTCCGTGGCGCGCATGGGCACCACCTTCCCCGGGTTCATGATGTTCCGCGGGTCGAGCGCGCGCTTGATTCCCCTCTGCGCCTCGATGTGCGCCGGTCCGTGCTCGGCGAGCATGTGCTTCATCTTCCCGACGCCGACGCCGTGCTCGCCGGACGCCGCGCCTCCCAGCGCCAGCGCGTACGCGATCACTCGGTCGTTCAGTTTTTCCAACTTCTCGCTCTCCTCGTCCCGGAACGGCACGAGACAGTGGAAGTTCCCGTCCGCGATGTGCGCGCACATCACGCACGGGAACCCCGCCTGTTTAAACGCCCGCTCCGTCTCGGACACGCACTCGGTCAATCGCGAGACGGGAACGCACACGTCGCCCACGTACACCTTTTCCTTTCTCCCCGAGCCGTCCGCGACGCCGCGGTACTTGAGCGCGGCGAGGTAGCACCCGCGCCGGGCGTCCCAGAGCGCGTCCAGGGTTTCAGAGGATGGCGCGAACGTGTAATCGACGGCGGCGTGCTTCGTCATCGCCATCTCCCGAAACGTCTCCCAGTCGCGCCGCGGCGTCGGATCATCCGCGCCGCGCGCGGAGACGAATTCCAGGAAAAGCGTCGGTCGCGCCGCCAGGCTCGTTTGGAAAACCGCGTTGGTGCAGGCGACGCCCTCGTCGTTGAGGAGCTCGCACCGCAGCAGCGTCTCCAGGTTCGCGCGCTGTGTCGCCTCGACCACAGCACTCGTCGCGCTGCGCACGTCCGCGAACGTCACCACCGCGCCCACGCGCTTCTTGGGGCGCGGGAACGTGCGCACGACGAGCTCGGTGATGACGCCGAGCGTGCCCTCGGCGCCCATGTATAACGCGTTCAGTTCGTACCCGGTGCTGGATTTGCGCGTGGCGCGGCGCGTGCGCAAAACGCGCCCCTGCGGCGTCACCACGGTCATGGATCGCACGTTTTCTTTGCTCGTGCCGTACTTGAGCGTGGACATGCCGCTGCCGCCCGTGCTGGCCATGCCGCCGAGCGAGGGGTTCGAGCTGGGGTCCGGGCCGAAGAGAACGCCGCGCGGCTTCAGGTACGCGTCCAGCTCGTTCTTCAGCACGCCCGCGCCCGCCGCGCACGTCTGGTCGCCTTCGTCGAAGGACATGCGCTTCAGCAAGCTGGTATCCAGCACGAGCCCTCCCGCGTACGCCACCGCGCCGCCTTCCAAGCCCGTGCCCGCGCCGCGCGTGGTCACCGGGACGCGCCGCTCGTGGCACAGGCGCAGCAGCGCCGCGACCTGCGCGGTGCTGCGGGGCAGAGCCACCAGGTCGGGAAGCGCCGGCGGCTGGTGCCCCATGTCGCTCGCGTACGGGCGCCTCCGCGCTTCCGACGTCAGGAGCTCCCCGGGTTCGTTCGAAGTTTCTTCACCGCCGTCGCGAGTGTCCACCCGCAACGCGTCTCTCGCGCGTTCCGCGAAGACCGCGTCGTTTGCGGTGCCGTACATCGTCCCGTCGACGACGTTGAACGTCGACGACGTCTTCCCGCCGCGGAACGCGACGGCGGCGGCGTTGAGGTTCGCGATGTCGATCAGGAACGCGTCGTGCCCGTGCTTGGAGTCGATCGTGTACATTCGCGCGTTCGGCATGAGCCGCGCCAGCTCCTTCTGCAGATGGAAAGGGTACAGCGCGTCGCTCGTGATGCCCACGACGAGGCACTCGTGCGGTAACGACGCCAACACCGCGCGGTAGTCTCCGTTTTTTTTCGCTCGACCGCGCGCGACGTCGTGCGTGTCTAGCGTGTGCGTCAGCGCGACGTAGCAGTTGGGGTCGAAGCGCGCGGCGAACTTGCGACCCTGGTACCGCAGGTAGTTCTCCACGTCGTACCGCGGGAGCGTCGAGCGAAGCGCCGTGGGAATAGCCCGGGGAACCAAACCCAACTCCGCGTGTTCCGCCCTCTCGGCTTCGACGATCGAGGCGATCGATCGAGAGGCGGATCGTCCGTGGCGGTCGTCCACCGATCGCGGCGCTCGGTACGTGAGCATCGCCGTCATGCGCGCCGCCGCGAGCCCCGCGCTCGGCGGGTCCGAGGGGTCGTACGCCCCCCCCGCGAACCGCGCGTCCGCGTAGACGGCGAACCGCTCCGCCTCGCCGATCGCGATGGCCCAGTCCGTGTGCCTCGCGCAGCCGGCGATGAGTACGAGCTGAGTGACGAAGGCGGGGAACGTCGCCGCCCACTCCAGCGCCAGCATCGAGCCCATCGACCCGCCGATCGCCATCCGCAGGTGCTTCACGCCGAGGCGGTCCAACACCTGTTTCTGCAGGTACACGTTATCCCGAATCGTGCACGGCGTGGGGAAGTTCGCGCCGTACGGTTTCCCCGCGGCGTCGCCGTCGACCGGGGTGATGGGCGAAGCAGAGCCGTAGGGCGAGCCGAGGTAGTTGACGCAGACCACGAACTCCTCCCGCGTGTTCATGGTGAACCCCGGGCCGTCGCCCAGCATCGCCCCCCACCACTCGTGCACGTGGCTGTTGGACGTCAGCGAATGGCCCACGATCACGCCGTTGTCCCCGCGCGCGTTCAAGCGCCCGTACGTGGAGTAGCCGACGGGGACGTTCGTGAGCGTGACGCCGGATTCCAGCGTGAACGAGGGGAGGGTCATCTGCGACGCGCCTTTCGGCAAACCGAGACCCGCGTCCTTCATGTGGTCCCCGCCGTCGTTCGCGCCGTCGCCACCCATCGCCGCGGACCCGTCCCTTCACGCGCACGGTCCCGCGGACTCGCTCGCGATCGGTGTGCCGAGCCGGGGCGTTCGAACCCGAAGAAACCTCTCGGACGCCCCGGCGACAACTGGCACAACCACAGACTAAGACGCGTTTTTCCAACTGTCTCGAAATCAGTGCGACGCGCGCGCGATGGAGGGGGCGCGGCGCGTGCCCGGGTGGACGCCGGTGGACTTCTTCATCCTGCGGCACGGGCAGACCACCTGGAACGCGCGAGGGATCATCCAGGGGCAGGCTGACGCGCCCCTGGACGATGTCGGCCGCGCGCAGGCGCGGGCGCTCGCCGAGTTTCTCGTCGGCGACGGCCTCTCGGCGGGACGAACCCGCGGGTTCCCACGACCGGGTCTGCCCGTGGTGACTTCGGACCTGTCGCGCGCCGTCGACACCGCGCGCGTCCTCGCGGACGCGCTCGTCCGAGCGCGCGCGGAGGACGACGCGCGTTTCCTCCGCGTTCCCTCGGATCCCTCGGCCGAACCCGAACCGCTTCATCAGACGCCGAAACTCCGCGAGCGGCACGTCGGGCGCCTCCAAGGGCTCAAGAGAGCGGACGCGAAAACCTCGGACCCGGTGGCGTGGCGCGCGTTCCGCTCGCGGGACGACTCCCAACGCATACCGGGCGAGAAAGGCGAGTCCTACGACAACCTCTGGGACCGCGCCGTGGGGTTCGTGGAGGCGCGCGCCGCCGCCGCCGCCGCCGCCGCCGCCGCCGCCGCCGCCGCGGTTCCCGCGGACGCCGCGCGCCTCGCCGCCGCGGACGCGGAAGGTCGGGCGCGCGCGCCGATCGCGCTCGTGACCCACGGCGGGGTCGCTCGCGTGTTACTCGACCGGTGCGCGCGCGATGAAGCAGCGCTGAGAAGGGCGTTCGAAGGCGTTCAGTCAGACAAGCTTGTTCCTACGGCGGTTTCTTCAAAAACCGAAACGACGACGGAAACAGAAACCGACGAAAAAAAAAAAGGCGGCGGCGGCGGCGTCGCGGGGGGGCGTCGTCCGGGAGTGGTCCCGAACTGTTCCGTCGGGGTCATTCGCGTGCACGTTCCCCCCGCAAAAAAGTCGGCGGAGTCGGCGTCGCGAGAGCAGATGTGGGAGGCGGTGGTGTGGGGGGAGGACGCGTTCCTTGCCGCCGCGGGGGGGGGCGCGGAGACCGCCGCGGGCGAAGACTACGCGTGACGGCGTCACGTGATGACAGACCGCAGCAACGAAAATTTAACAACGACGATCACCAGTCGTCTCTTCTTCGCGCGGCGGAACAATTCGTTTCGGGCCCTCCCTCCCATGGTCTCACAGTAGTTCAACGTCCGCGGCGCTCCCGAGATGTGGCACCGACACGATCTCGCGCGGTTCGTCGCGCGCGCGGGGTCCATCGCCGTGCGCCGCGCGGCGTCGCGAGGATGCGACCCCCCCGCGTGGTCCACGCGCGCGCGGCACGCCGCGTGGTCCTCCCGGGACGCGTTTTCCCTCGTTCGCGGGAATCGCCCCGCGAGCTTCCGCGGCTTCCGCGGCTTCGCGACGCAGGACGGCGGAACGGACGACCCGTTCGCGAGCGCGGAGAAGGCGATCATCACCGCGTACGGCCCGGACCGACCCGGGCTCGTGAGTTCCCTGGCGAAGACCGTGCTCGACGCGGGCGGGAACGTGGAAAACACGCGCATGGCGAGGCTCGGGGACGACTGCAACGTGATGATGCTCGTGTCCTTCGCGGATTCCTCCCCCGTCGAGCGCCGCGCGTTCGCGCGCGTCGCCGAGGAGATCCCGGGCTTGACGGTGAAGGTGCGGCCCACGGCGAGCGGCGTGAAGCGGGACGCCCGCGGCGAAGAACTCATGCCGGACACCTCGCGGTGGCGCCGAGTGTTTCTGCACGGCACCGACTTCAAGGGGTCGCTGCACGCGGTCACCTCCTACCTGGGCGCCGAGCGCATCAACATCGAGACGCTCAACACGGACTCGCAGCGCGCGCCGTTCGGGGATGACGACCTGTTCACCATGGAGGCGGTGATCGAGATCGGCCCGGACGTCTCGCTGGCCAAGTTCAAGAAAACCATGGACCGGCTCAAGCGCAAGTTGGGCGTGGACATCGTCATCAGCGAGCACGAGAGCCACCGGGAAGACTAGCCGTGATGCGTACGTAGCTACTAAAAAACGTAGTACGACGCGCGCTCTATGTTAGACAGACGAGACTATGACCGACGCCGGTATCCTATACGCCTATTCGCTCCCAGTGAGGTTGGCGAGCGCGCTGGCCAGCTCGGAGGCGAGGGTCTCGTCCACGCCCTCCGCCGTCACCGCCGTCTCCAGCGCCTGCTCCGCCTCCGTCTCCACCTTCGCCTTGGCGTCGTTCAGCTCGTGGATCTTCTCATCCGCCATGGCCACCACGTCGGAGGCGTTCGCGGCGGTCAGGTGCGCGGAGACGGACGCCTCGGGCGAATCCTTCGACCGCGATCGAGAGGAGCTCGCGCCGCCGTCGCCTTCGTCGCCTTCGTCCCGATCCCGGCGACTCGCCGACGAGAAGACGACTTCCCGCCGCGCCTCCGCGTCGGCGGCGATCTGCTCGGAATCGAGCCCCTCCTCCTCCGGTTCCTTCCGCTCCTCGTCCACCGCCTTTCCGCTCGTCTCCGCCTTTTCTCCGCCTGTTCGATCTCGCACCTTCCGGACCTCGTCGTCCGAGTGCTTGATGGCGTTCTCCAGCGCCGACTTCGCCGCCGTGGCGTCGCTCGCCGCCGCCTCCACCTTTCGCACCTTCTCCAGCGACGCCTCGGCGACGCTCGCCGTCTTCGCCGCCTCGTCCGAGGCGCCGTCAGATTCGGAGCGCGAGTCCTCCCCCGTCGGGGAGGACTCGCGTTTCCCGATCGTCTCCTCGTCCGCGGCGGATCGGAGCGTCGTCTTTAAGAACGACGGGTCAGACGCGGAGACAAAGGCTTTCGTCTCCGTCCTCGATCCTTCCTCGGCGTTCTCCACGGCGCGGGTCGTCGCGAGCGTCGTCGCGAGCGAAACCCCGCCGTCGTGCGCGCTTTTAGTGTCGTCGCTTTTAGTCTCGTCGGCGCGCCCGCCGATCGCCTCGCTCAGGCGCTCCTCCAGCGTGTTGGCGATGACGTCGATGTCCTCCGCGCTCCCCGCGTCCGCGCGGTGCACCTCGTCCAGCGCGCGCTCGGCGTCCTTCGACGCGCGCTCCAGCTGGACGGCGTTTTCCACGAACGTCTCCTTCGCGGCGGCGATGGTGACGGACTCCTTCTCCATCTTCTGCGCCGACGCCTTCGCCTCGGCCATCTTGCTCACCACCGTCACGAGCGCGTTCTCGTGCGTGAGCTCGCGCACCACCTCGCGCGTGCACACGACGGACAGGACGATCGCCGCCAGGATCTGCGCCTTGGCGCCGAGGCGCCACCGGCGCGTCGACGCGAGCTTCGAGGAGGAGGAGGAAGATTTGCTTTTCGTTTTCGGGGAGACGGGCGCGCCGTTTGAACCGCCGCGCGACGGCGTCAAAGAGCTCGACCCGTTCCGACCGTCGTCGAACAGCGCGTCCAAACGAACGAACCCGCCATCGAACCCGTCGTCGTGGCGAAGGGCGTCGTCCGAGTCGGGGTCCTCGCCCCCGAACCACGCCCAGCTCGACGCGCCGCCTTTGTCGGAGCCCTCCCGCGACGCGCTGCGGCGCATCAGCGACGACTCGCCGCGCGCGGACACGGACGCGCCGGAGGCGGCGGCCGCCGCGAAAGCCTCCTCCGCCTTATCGCCCGCCTCGTCCGCGGTCCTCGCGCGCGCGCCGCGCCGCGAGGCGTCGCGGCGCGCGAGCTCGAGCGAGCGCTCGCGCGCCGCTCCGGGCAGCCGCCGCGCGCCGGCGGCTGTGGCGCTCAGGAAGCTCGCCGCGGGCAACACGAACGCGATGAGGAACGAGCACGTCGATCCGGTGAGCCCGAACGCGAACGCGACGTTGGGGACGTACAGCGAGAGGTACAGAGCGCACGTCATGGAGGCGACCGCCACCACGGTCGCGAGCCGACTCGCGATCTCGGGAGATACCGCGGCGAGGTCGTCTCTCGTTTCGCCTCTGTGTGTGAGGTCTGCGTGAGAGACGTTGACGTTTTCGTTTTCGTTCGCTCCTCCGAGCGCCGTCGTCTGGAGGGGCGCGGGAGGCACGACGTACGGCAGAAGCGCGAGGTACGCGTCTCGCGCCGACTTCTGCAGCGGCAGCAGGATGGTCGGCACGGACGCCAGGATCACGATGCCGTACCCGAACTTCAACGCTTTGCTTCCGAAACCACCCAGCGACGCGAACGACCCGGACCCGTCCATGTTCCGCAGCACGTTCCCCGCGGTTCCCGCGCGGAAGCTGGCGTAGCCGCCGAGGCCGATCATGAGGTACCCCGCGGCGCACAGCCTTAAGACGTCCGTCACCACGGAGACGCTCGGCTTCAGCCCGGACGGACGCATGGCGCGCGTCACGGGTAAGATGGCGGGGTGCGCGCCGAACGCGAAGATGGCCAACGGAAGCACGGACAAAATCCCCTCCGAACGCACCATGTTTAGAGCGTCGACATCCGAGCCGCCGGCGGACCGCGAGCTCGCGAGCTCCGCCGTCTTCGCCAATCCGGTCGCCGACAACAGAAGCGCGAACGCGCCGACGATGACGATGCTGGCTTTGGACACCGCCGCGAGCCCGGCGCTGCCGCCGTCGCCGCCGACGGCGACGCCGATCGGGAGCATGGCACCGAAGGTCACGGCCGCCAAGACGGCGCCTCGGTTCGGCTCCAGCCCGGGAGGCAAGACGCTGATGGCGAACGGCGACGCGACGTCGGCGAGGATGTTGGCGTAGCCGACGAGGCACCCGATCTGCAGGAGCAGGATCCCGACCGCGCTGAGCCTCTTGCCGTTCCTGCCCAGCGTCAGGTCCATGAGCTCCTCGTACGACGACACGGGGACGCCGTCCAGGACCCGGACGGAGACCGCGTCCGCGGCTTTGACCATCATCACCGCGCTGAACCAGGTCCACGCGCACGACGCCAGCAGCAGCGCCACGCCCAAGACCGCGCCCGTGCTCTTGAAGAACGACGGGAGGGACAGCGCGCCGGCGCCCATGATGCAGTTCGCGAGGTTGATGGCGGCTTCCCGGGGGGTCACCCCGGAGCCCGCGAGGGGTTTCGCGAGGGGTGAAACCCCGTCGAAGCTCAGGCGCGTCTCCTCTGTCGAACCGGGATCTCGCTTTTCTGGGATCGTTCCCGAATCACCCGAATGGAGCCGCGGGGACGCGGAGGCCGTCTCGTCCTGACGCGCGTTGAAAGGGGAGACCCCCCCCGGCGCGCGCCGCATCACGATCGCCGAGTCCTCGACCCCGGGCGCGCGCGACGCGACTGAGGAGGAACCCCAAAAGCGAAGCCCTTCCCTTCCCCCACGGCACCAATCCCGAGAACTCGGCACGCGCCTCTGATGACCGAGAACAAAAACTGACGAATTGAATTACACGAGAAATCGCCGGCACGTGCCAACAGACCTCTCCGCGCGTCTCGGAGTCGTCTCTCACTCTCCGACCCGAACTCTTCACCTCCGCCGGCGACATGGCGGACGCCGAGCGCCACGTGCACTCGCGCGGCTCGCTCGCGCTCGGTGGGCGCTTCGCGGGGAGGACCGTGCGTTTCTTACGCTCACGACCTGTCACCGATCGCGGCAGCGTCTTCGTCGCCCACCTCGCGTTCCCCGTCTCGACCGAGGCGGAGGCGAACGCGGCGTTGTCCGCGCTGAAACGCGCGTGCGCGGGGGACGTCGTGGACCACGCCATGAGCGCGTGGCGCGTCCCGAAGCGGGGCAAGGAGAAACGAGGCGAGGAGAAGAGGAAGCCCGCGGTTTCACTAAAAAAAAAAAAAACAACGACGGAGACGTTTTTCGACGACGACGGCGAAACGCGCGGCGGCGCGTCCATCCGCGCCGAGCTCAACGCGCTCGACGCCGTCGGCGTGGCGTGCGTGGTGACGCGCGCGTACGGAGGCGTCAACCTGGGAAAAAAAAGGTTCGAGCACATACGCGAGCGGGTCTCGAAGCTGGTCCATGCGGCGGGGATCGAACCGGGGACGCTCGCGCGCTCGGACGCGTTCCGCGGCGCGGGCCGCGCCCACGCGCTGGGCGGCGGGGGCTCCGCGTTCGGGGACAGTATCGCGGCGGCGCTGGGCGGCGCGGCAGGGGCCACCACATCGGGGAGCGTCTCGAGGCGCACCGACGCGAGTGCTATCGACATCTCTCGAATGTCATCCGCCGCGTCCGCCGGCGTCTCGGCTCGGTTTTCGCGGAAACGCACTATTAAAAAAAAGGAAGCGAAGAAGACGCTTCCCCGGAGCGTGGCGGATGACATTCGCGCGCGCCTCGCGGAGGCGGCGGAGCGACGGCGACGGGAAAACGCGAAACGCGAAAACGCGAAACGCGCGGGAGACGGCGTGGTAAACCTGTGCGACGATGACGAACCGATCGCGAAACGAGCGAGAGACGAGTACGATACGTAGAGTACGATACGTAGCGAACCGGTACCGCGCGTTTTTAAGCGACGCGCGAGCGGGTCGAGATCAGAAACGAAACCCGCGGTACTAATATAGTCTACCGTACCTACTTTCGAAGGGCACGTCTACGTAAAGGAACAGACACCACTAAAGGTAATACTGAAGTTTTATCACGATAGGACCACGCGCACAGCCCTCCTGATCATCACTCGCTCCACGCCGCGCACTTGTCGACGAGGAAATTCGCGACGTCCTCGCCGTACGCCTCCGCGTACGCCGGCCGCGACGCGCACGCCTTCATGAATTTCACGATGTTCGGCCATCGCGCGAAGGACACTTCGGGGAAGAACTGCGGGACGTACAGCAGGTACGCCCCCACCGCGACGTCAGAGACGCCGAAAGACGCGTCTCCGAACGCGTCGAGTTCGGAGTCGGACCTCGAGTTCGAACGCGCCAACCACCCGCGTCGGCGCGGATCGATCGACGATCTCGCCAGTTCCTTCTCCAGACGCTCCAGCGCGCGCGGCGGCTTCGCGCCCGGGCGCACGCGCGCGCCGGTGTCCAGCACCTGCCCCCGGTCGTTCTCCCGGAACAAACAGGGGTCCAGGCTGGCGTTGGCCCAGTGGATCCACTTGCCCGCGTCCGCGCGGCGCGCGGGCGTGTCCAGGGGACCGTGGCGGTCCGCCAGGTACGCCAGTATAGCGCCACTCTCCCACAGCTTCACGGCGTCATCCTCCGCGCGCGTCTCGTCCTCGACGTCCGTGAAGTCCAGGAGCGCGGGGATCTGGCCGAACGGGTGCGGGTTGCCGCTGTCGTGCGGCGGACGCGGCGCGAACGGGACACCGAGCTCGTGGAGCCACCAGTTCACCAGGGGGCTGCGGCTCCCCGGTGAACCGAAAAGCACCAGCCGGGGTTTCTTCGTCTCGGACGCGCGCGCGGGGGCGGACGCGGCCGTCGCGCGGGCCGAGGCGAGTCCGCGGAAGGAGACTCGAGAGACTCCGCGCGCGCCGGGCGAGCGGCGCGCGCGCGCCGCACTCGGCGCGGACATCGCGGCAGCGGCGGGCATGCTCGACGCGCGGGGAGGAGTGTCGGCACGATCGAGAAGCGCCGCTCGTCACGTCGGTAACGACGACAGCCGCTTTGTTTTTGACGTCGTCCCCTCCCACGGGACGTGTGGCGCCTGAACTTTGGCCAACTGTCTCGCCACGCGCCTGGCCATGCTCGCCGCCGGGTCGGGGTTCACGGTTCCGGCGCCGTAGCTCACCTCGGGCAGGTGACGCATGCCGTCGTCCGTCCCGCGCCGGTCCACGCCCGGTGCCTCCCCCACGGACGCGAGGCGTTCCCGCCGCGCGTCGCGGAAAACGTCCGCCGACGCATCGACGGACGCGGCGCGTCGCCGCACGGTCTCGGGGTCCAGCTCCTTCGCGATGTGCCGCCTGGACGCGCGTTGAATGCGCGTGCGAATCGCCTCCACGGGCGTTTGGCCCTGCCTCCGCCGCATGGCGGCCATCAGACGCGCGTGATCCGACCGCTGCGCGCGCATCGCGAGCTGACGCTCGCGCTGCGCGCGCAGCAGGTCCCGGTTCTCCGAGCCGTACAGCTGCATGTCCCTCACGCTCGGGCCCCGCACGACGCGCGGGGGGGACGTGCCCGCGGGGACGTAGTAGGACTCGTCGTCCGAGAAGTCCTCCTGGGGCGGCATGGCGCGCTGCTGGAGTGACGGAGAGGAGGGCGATGGCGTTTCGCATCGACAACGGCTCGTCAAACTCGTGTATATGATAATTCAACGAGCGACCGTCTTTTGACGCCTGAGTCATCAACCCGAACGCCGAACGTGTTTCAGATTATTACTATGTATTGAACGCGCGACGACCGTCCTTCTCCCATCCTTCTCGTCCACTACTTGGCCAGCAGGTCCGCCACCGCGGACGCGCTCCCCGCGACGACGCAGAACCCCCCCACGATCATGATGGCCCAGTCCGTTCGTTTCTCGAGATCCGTGAGCTCGTCCTCGAAAACCTTCAGGTGGCACGCCGCCGGGAAGATGACGCTCACCGTCAGCGTCAGGAAAGATCCGATGAGGCTCATGACCACCGCGAAGAAGGGCACCTTCGCCGCGGCCGCCAGCGCACCGAGGCCGAGCGCGGTGCGTAGCGCGCGAGCCTTCAGAGTTCGAAGAATCTCTGAGTCAGAACTCAAAAGCGTCTGTTCCAACCCGCGCGCCACGGGGTCCATCGTGAGCGCGAATTTGGAAAGGGGATTCACGGCGATGAGCGCCAACGCCGCCGTGGACGCGACGCCGGCGGGGAGGTTGAGCGTCACCTCGTCCTTGACCGCGTCGCCGTACAGGGCGTACCCGGCGCCGCCGATCAACGCGCACGTCACGCCCACGATCTGGTACGTCCGGTCCAGCATCGGCTCGTACTCCTCCGGCTCCGCCATGCTCGCGTAGATGGCGGGGAACACCGCGTGCCCGGCGAA
>Ga0181561_10002590_pt1 | contig 15943 bp, 8 predicted proteins | sample 011ome_19_FD_133760 | JGI IMG/M metagenome (GOLD analysis project Ga0181561, IMG submission 133760) | Coastal salt marsh microbial communities from the Groves Creek Marsh, Skidaway Island, Georgia - 011510BT metaG (megahit assembly) | ecosystem: Environmental > Aquatic > Marine > Intertidal zone...
CTGGACCACGCCACGGTGCAGCAGTCCGGGTTCGAGCTCTTAAACGACGTCATGGCGGGGCAATCGCCGCAGTGCTGCATATGTTGCGCCCCCGCGAAGGCGCCGTGCATCACGCGGTGCATGCATCTCGCGTGCACGCGGTGCATGGTGACGTGGTATCACGCCGCGCCGTTGCACGGGACCAACGCGGGGTCGGGCGCGCCGCCGTGCCCGCTGTGTCGGAAGCCGTTCACGATCGACGAGCTGATCCGGTTGCTGCCGCCGCCGAAGGAGGACGACGCCGACGACGCGGGCGGCGACGGCGACGGCGACGGCGACGGCGACGGCGACGGCGACGAGAAGAAGAAGGGCGGCAGGAGCACGAACCCCGCGCTGCGATCTAACCTCGCCGGGACGACGCGGTTCACCCCCGCGCCGACGCCCGCGCTGTACAACCGCCTCCCTCTCCCCGACGGCGAGGACCCCGCGGATTACCGCGACGGGCGGTACCCCGCGTGCTCTATGGACGGCGGGCGGTTCCTGGCGCACCTGCACCGCGCCGCGATGCGTCGCTCGCCGAAGATGGCCGCGCTCGTGAGCGACCTGAAGGAGGCGCTGCGCGCGCCGGGCGCGGCGGGCAAGGCGGTGGTCTTCTCGCAGCTTCGCGACGCGCTCGGGCACGCGGAGACGGCGCTCCGATGGGAGGGCATCGGCGTCGCCGCGGTGGGCGTGCGCGCCGGCGGCGGTACAGCCGGCGGCGGCGACCACGAGACGGCCATTCAACGGTTCCGCGACGACCCGGACGTCAAGGTGCTCTTGCTGCACGCGGGCACCGCGGCGGCGGGGTTGACGCTGACGCAGGCGGACCTCGTGATCCTTCTCGAGCCGTTTCTCTCGCCGGGAGACGAGGCCCAGGCGGCGAACCGGGTGCATCGGATCGGGCAGACGCGGCCGGTGCGGTGCGTGACGTATTACGTCTCGGATACGGTCGAGGAACGGTTGCTCGCGTACCGCGCGCGACAGAGCGAGTTTGGCGGCGGGGGCGGCGGCGAGGATCGCGGGGAAGAGAAGGCGGACGAGCTGAGCGTGATTCACGAGGGCGGCGACGCCGGGCTCGCGGGCTCGCGGGTAACGCGGCGAACGCTGGACCGGTTGCGGTTCATCTTCGGCATAAGCGACGGCGGCGGCGACGACGACGACGACGAGTGACGACGACGACGAGGGAGAGGAAAGAAGAAGAGGTGTTGTGTACTGTAGTACATCGATAGCACGCGACGCGATCGCGAACGAATGAAGAAGACAAGACGTCTTCTGTAAATCATCACAGCTGGTGCAGCGCCTTGGCCTCTCGTAGCACCGCGCGCACTTTATCCTCCGGCTCGTCCCCCAACCCCGGCACCGCCTCCGCTCGCCCCCCCGGCTCGCCGCTCGCGTCGCCCAACAGTCCCCGGAACGAGTCCACGACGCCCTCGGACAGACCGACGAGGTCGTACCCACCCTCCAGCAGAAACACGCACTTCCCGCCGCACAGCTCGTTCGCGAGCGCCTTGATCCGCGTCGACAGGCGATGATAAGTCCCCGTGCGAAAGTTGAGTCCCGCGAGCGCGTCCCTCCAGTGCGCGTCGTACCCCGCGCTCACGAGCACGATGTCCGGCTTGAATCGTAACGCCGCGGGGGCCACGATCTCGTCGAACGCGGCGAGCGCGGCGGCGTCGCCGGACCCCGGCGGGAGCGGGATGTTTATCGACGCGCCCGCGCCGTCGCCGTCGCCGACGTCGGAGAGTTTCCCCGTCCCCGGATACGACCCGTCCTCGTGCGTCGATACGAACAACACGTCGGGGTCGTCGCGGAAGATGTCGTTCGTGCCGTTCCCGTGGTGCACGTCGAAGTCAAATATCAACACGCGCTGGAGTCCGTGCGCTCTCTGCGCGTGCCGCGCCGCCGCGGAGACGGTGCCGAAGAGGCAGAAGCCCATAGCCGCGCGCGGCGTCGCGTGGTGCCCCGGGGGCCGGCACAGCCCGAACCCCGTCGCCGCGAGTCCGCCGTTTTCGGGTCCTCCTTCCTCCCCCGCGCGCGCCTTCGCCGACGCCACGACCGCGTCCACGAGCGCGATGGCGGCGCCGCAGCCGCGCATCGCGGCGTCGTACGACCCGGGCGTGACGTACGTCGGCGCGGTGTCGACGTCGCACGGCGCGCGGGTCTTCGCGAGGATGTCGAGCCCCTGCACGAAGTTCTTCGTGTGAACCTCCATGATCTGCTCCGCGGTCGCGGGCGCGAAGTCCTCCAACAGGACGAGCTCGCCCGGGCGGTCTCTCGCGGTGATTCGCGCGGCGTCGAGCGCGGCGAGGATCGCGGGGACGCGCGCGTTGCACTCCGGGTGGCCAACGCGCTCGTGAACCATGGCTGGCGACGACGCGTAGATTATCGACGCCGATCGCAACCAATCCGCGTCGTCCAGCGTCGCCGCGCGCGTCGCCACGGCGCGTCGCCGCGGCGCGGAGGACGACGCGTTTCGACGCGGGGGCACCGCGGACGAGGAAGAAGTCGCCGCCGCGGCGGGGGGCGACGTCGGCATCGCGCGCGTCATGATGACCGCCGCCGCGCGCGAGGAGTGTCGTCGACCACGCCACGTGGATTGCCACGACATCGTCGACGCGACGCGACGTCGCGTCGTTCGAAAACTGGCGCGGTGCCCACCTACTGCGCGCTACTACGGGGCACAACGCACGTCGCTCTCGCCGCCTCCTCGGCGCGATGAGCGACGCGGCGCCGCCGCGTCGCCGCGGGAACAAGCACCGCGCGTCGGGCGCGTGGAAGGTGCGCGCCGCGCGTCCAGCCCGCCGCGCGTTGCTCTTTGAACCGACGCGTCACCGCGCTCGTCCTCCGTTTTTCCTTTTTTTCCGCGACGGCGCCGTCCCCGCGTCGCGCGCGCTGACGCGCCGTTCGTCTCTTCTCGGTTCATCACACCCGCACAGGCGCAGCTGAAGGAGGACGCGATCGAGCGCGTCAAGGCGAACCGCGTCGCGATTCTCTCGCGCGCGCGGACCGGGAGCGACGCGCGCGGCGGCGTCAAGGAGGCGCTCCAGGAGATCTTAGAGGATGAGATCTCGCGCGCGAAACGTCGTCGAACGAACGACGACGAGGGCGGCGCGGAGGACGCGGAGGACGCGGCCGCGAGACCTTCGAGCGTCGCGGGCGTAGAGACACCATCGCAGGGCGGCGACGCGTCGGGCGCGCGCGTCGGGGCCCAGGGGGAGAGGGAGGACGACGAGGACGAGGACGATGATGAGATGTGGGCGGACGCGACGCCGCCGCGTCGGAGTCGTAGTCGGAGTCGGAGTCGGAACGGGAACGGCGCGACGACGTGGCAAGAGACGATCGAAACCCTGAGCGAGGTCGAGTACGAATCCCTCATGCTCGCGATGCACGCGTCCATAGAGGCGGACCTGCAGAAGGAAGAGGCGGCGATGCTCGCGGAGGAGCTCGAGCGCGCGGAGGAGGAGCAGTCCAGAGAGCTGCGAGACGCGGCGGACCGTTTCGACGCGTGGCAACTCGACTGCGCCGCCGCCGCGCGCGCGGACGATCCGGTCGTGCTGTGCCCGGTGTGCAAGTCGCGGCGGTTGATGCGGTCCAGCGGGAACATCTTCTGCGGCTGCGGCGGGCTGCGACTGTCGCTGAACGCGTCGGGCGGGGTCGTCGGCGCGGGCGGCGGCGGCGGGGAAGTCGGGTTGGCGCTCTTGCAGTCGCGGTTGGATCAGTGTTACGAGCGGCACGGCGGCGGCGACTGTCGATGTCGCGAGCTCTCGTTCGCGGTCGTGGACAAGTTCGGGATCGAGGCTCTGTACGCGGAGTGCCGCGAGTGCGCCTTCTTAGAGGCGGTGATTTGATTTAGCTTAAGGTTAGCGTCGTCGTCGCGTTTAATAAACGATCGAAAACGAGATATATATCGAGATCACTTCAGCCCCGAGAGCACCTCCCTCGCGCGAATGAACAGCGCCGCGCTGAACGGCGACCCGATCCGCGACAAGTGATACGCGACGTCGCGCTCGTCGTACCCCAGCGCGAGCCCCACGAGCACGCGTTCGTACGGCGTCACCGCGGGGCAGTCCGCCTGCGCGCCCAACTCGCTGATCTTTTTCGCCGCGAGCTGATTCGCCTCCCCGGGCGTCAGCCCGCCTGCGCCCTTCTTCCCCTTCGCCTTGCCGCTGCCCTTCCCCGCGGGCGCGCCGGTCATCTTCGCGAACGCCAACCCCAACAGCGCGCCGCCGCCGCCGCCGCCGCCTGCCTCGTCCTTCGCGTCGCCGCCGCCTGCCTCGTCCTTCGCGTCGCCGCCCCCCGCCGCCGCGTTCGCCTCCGCCTCCGCTCGCGCGACGGCTTTCGCCGACCCGTTCTTGTTGTAAAACACGACGCTCAGCCCCGGGTTCCCCTCGACGTCGTCGCTCTCCGAGATCATGCTCGCGATCTCCCTGCTCTCGACGCACCGCTTGATGAGCTGCGAGACGTACGGCGCCCCCGCGGGCTGCTCGTGCGCGCTCAACCACCCCGCGTTGAGCTGGCACAACACGACGTCGCGTTCGCCCTCGAGCAACGCGACGAGCTCGCCCGCTTGCTGCGTCGCGCTCTCCACCGGGTCGGTGATGACCGCGCGGCGGCTCGCGGCGTCCGCGCCGCGGCACCACATGTCCGGATTCCGCCGCACGGCTTTCGTGAGGCGGTCGAGCGTGCAGACGTGGCGGACGCCGACGACTTGCGTGAGGAGCGATCGCTCGATCTCGCGCTGGTTCGGGAGATAATTCTTCCACGCCTCGAGCGGCCCGCGCAGCCACCCCGCGCTCGCGGGAACCGCGAGCCCGACGACGCCGAGGCGCGCGCCGCCCTGACTGCCGGACTGCTGAATCACCTGGACTCTGAGCCCGCGAATCTCGCCCTCGACGAGCCTGCGCCCGCCGCTCGACGTCCCGATCGTGGTCACCGTGAGGTACTCCACGCCGATCTCCGCGTCCTCGCCGGACGCGAGGCGTCCGCCGCCGTCGCCCGGGGTGAGCACCACCTCGAGGAGGTCGCCGACGACGGCCGCGTCGAGCTGCTTCGCGACGAGCGCGACTCTGCGGCCGTCGGGCTTCGCCTTGGAAGACGGCGCAAAAGACGGGCCCGGCTGGCGCGCGACGACCGCGACCGCGGCGATCGCGTGGTGGTCGCCCCGGCGCGTCTTTTTATTCTCTCTTCCGAATAAGAGGCAACGCGATCGCGCGGAGCGCGCGCGGAAGGACGCCGCGCGCGCCGAAACGCGCGCGAACGCGAGGTCGCTCGCGAGAAGCGCGTTCGCGGCCATGATCGAAGCAGGCCGTTCTGCGGCGACGACGCCAGGTCGCGCGCGGGTGACTGGCGACGCTTGGCGCGCATTTGGCAGCCTTAGCCATGAGATACTTTGAAAATATCCCTGACGCGCGCCGCGCGGCGGAGGGGCGACGCCGACCGCTGCGCTGCGTGGCCGACCGCGACGAGCGCGACCGCGGTCCCGCGCTCGTCTGTCTCGTCGTCAGACGCGATGGCGCGCGCGGCGGGGGTCCTCCTCGCCGCGCTCCTGCTCGTCGCGGCCGCGCGCGGCGGCTCCGGCGAGCGCGCGCTCGACGTCCGCGCCGCGCGCCTCGAGCTCGGCCTCGACGCGGACCGCGACGGCGCGTCGTCGCATCGCGTCGTCGAGAGCGTGGACGAGCTCAAGGCTGCGTTTCGACGCGCGTCGCTGCGCGCGCATCCGGACAAGGAGGGGGGCAGCCACGAGTCCTTCGTCAGAGTCGCGGAGGCGTACCGCGTGCTGCGAGAGAACGCGGACGGCGGCGGCGGCGCGCGGTGGAGCGATTTCGCGCCGCCGCAGAGCAGCGCGTACTGGGACGGGCCGGACGCGGGAGGCGCGCGCGAGGGCGCGGGCGGGGGCGATTTCTCGGGCGGATATCCCCGACGCCATCGCCACCGCGACGAGGAAGACGACGCGTCGTCGCGCGCGTCGCGACAACGCGCGCGGCGCGAGCGCGAGGTCCGCGAGCAGAAGTTCGACGAGTTCTTCCGCTCGCAGCGCGCGTGGGCGGACGCCGCGGGGGGTGGCGCGGGGGCGGGGCGGGACGGCGGGTTCGCGACTCGGCGCGCGTCGTCGTCGGCGGCGTCGGCGGCGGCGGCGTCGGGGGGGCGGCGGTGGTACGAGCACGAGCAGCGGAACCGGAAGTCGCGCGCGCGGCCGGAGCCGCCGCCGCCATCGGGCGGCTCGGGCGGGCATCCGCGTCATCACCGCGCCGCCGAAGACGCGCGCGATGACGCGGGGGGGTTCGCGCCGCGTCCCCGCCAAAACCGCGCCCAAAACCAAAACCAAAAGTGGTGGGCGCGCGGCGACGCGGACGGCGCGGGGAACAACCCGAACGCGCGCGACTACCACTTCCGACACGGCGGGCGGCGCGTCCCTCCGCGCGCAACGCCGGAGGGCAGCTCCGCGTACCCCCCGGAAGGGAGCGGCGGCGCGGCGCGGGGACCGTGGGACGTGGACCCGTGGGACGCGGAGGCGCGCCGCGCCGCCGCGCGCGGCGCGAGCGGCGAGGACGCGCGCGAATACGAATACGAATACGCGCGGTACGTCGACGAGTGGATCGACGCGCGAGAGACGTACCCGCACGACGACGACGTGGAGAGCATGGAGGAGTATGTGCGGCGGCGGGCGTGGGCGGACGCGCGCGGCGTGGGCGGGCACGACAGACGCGTCGGCGGCGGCGCATTCGGCGATGCATTCGGCGCATTCGGCGGCGAACGCGAACGCTTCGGCGACGAAGACGTCGACGGCGGCGAGCGGCGCGACGACGGCGGCCGGGACGGCGGCGACGGCGGCGCGTGGGGCGAGCGATCGGACGATGAGCGCGAGGCTGTCGAGCGCGAGGCCGTGCCCGTGACCGACGTCGGCGAGGCGTTCGGCGTCGACGAGCTGTGCGCCGCGGGCGTCGCCGACTACTGTTGGGGGACGCACGCGACGCGCGGATGAGTTCGTAGCTTCCGCGATCGATTATTAACGCGCGCGATAGGTTCTAGCATCTAGCATCGCGCGTCGTCGTCGTCGTCGTCGTCGTCGTCGTCTCGACCCTTCTCGGTTCACTCGTCCTCATCGCTCTCCATCTCCTCGTCGCTCTCCTCCTCCTCCTCGTCGCTCTCCTCTTCCTCCTCCTCCTCCTCGTCCTCCCCGCCGCCCCCCGCGGCCTTCATGAGATTTTTCAGCTCCGCCTTCAAGAACGGCTTCTTCCGCAGCTTCGCGAGCTGCCACTGATCTAACGTCGCGCCCTCCTTCTTCTTCTTCTCCAAATCCTCGCACTGCCGAATCTTCTTCGCGAGCGCGCGGTATCGAATCTCCAGCGGGCCTTTCTTATCCGCCTTGAGTTTCATCCCCGCGGCGCCGAAATTCGTGTCGTCGGACTCGTTCTTCTTCACGAGCCCCGCCGCCTCGCGCATCGCCCTCCTCTTCGCGTACGTCATCCCCTCCTTCTTATCGCTCGCGATCTTCTTCATCTGTTTCCGCATCTTCGGGTTGTTCGGGATCCCATCGCGCTTCGTGCGCGCCTTGCCGCTGTTCGACTGCTGCCCCATCGCGCCCGCGTGACGAGAAAGTGGCGGCGGCGTCCGTCTCGGTTTCGGTTTCGTCGCGTCGGTTCCGCTCGCAGTAGACGACGACCTGACTGGACTTCGACGAGACGCCCCCGTCGCCTCACTCGCCGCGCCCGCACACCGCATCGCGCGCGCGCGCCATCGTCTCCCTCGCTCGCGATGCCCTCCGCCGCGAAAGCCGCGCGCGCGCTCGGCGTCCTCCTCCTCGCGTCCGCGCTCGCGTCCCTCTGTCTCGGCGGCGTCCGCGACCTTCGACCGGCGCCGCGGCGCGTCCCAGAGAAGACGACGTCGACCCGCTCGCCTTCCGCGCCGTCCGCGCCGTCCGCGCGGACGCCGCGCGCGTCGTCGTTCGACGACCCGTCGCGCGCCGTCGCGCCGCCGCGGTCGTCGTCGTCGTCGTCGTCGTCCAGAGACGCCGTCGCGTCCGCGTCGTCCGCGTCGTCCGCGACCTCCCCGCTTCTCTGCGTCGTCGCGCCGTACAGGGACCGCCCGGGCAAGGAGGGCGAGGTGGAGCGCTTCGTCGCGCACGCGTCGCGTTGGCTGCCCCGCGTCGCGGGCGTCGCGAGGCACTCCACGTGGATCGTGCACCAGGACGACGACCTCCGGTTCAATCGCGGGTGGCTCCTGAACGTCGGCGTCGCGCTCGCGCGAACCACGGACGCGTGCGACTACTTCGCCGTGCACGACATCGACCTTCTGCCGACGTCGGCGCGGCTGCCGTACGACGCGGTTCCGGAGACGGCGACGCACCTGTCGCCGCCGGGCGTGCATCCGGAGTACATCTACCCGTCGTTCAAGGGCGGCGCGTGGCTGTTCACGTGGGAGCAGTTGACAGCGTTCGACGGGTACTCGCACGCGTACTGGGGGTGGGGGCAGGAGGACGACGACCTCGGCGCGCGGATGCGACGCGCGAACGTCGCGCACGGCGCGGCGTTGAAATACCCGGGACCCCGCGAAGAACCTTCGGACGCCGCCGCCGCCGCCGCCGCGAACGAGACGTGCACCGGCCGCGTCGCGAAGTGCGACCACGACCCGACGGAGCGCGACTGCGGCATCTACCCGTACGCCGCGCTCCTCACGATGTTCCACGACATCCCCGAGGCGACGACGTCGGCGGGGTTGAGGCTACCCGCGTCGCGGTCGATGGTCGAGGGCGCGTGCTTCGTGCACGCGCACGTCGGCGGGTTCAGTCGCGACCTGATCGAGGAGAAGGCTCCAGACCTGATTTCGCGCACGAGCGACGCGTTTCAGGAGGGGAGGACCTGGGACGACGTCGTCGCGGGGACGTTCCGCGCGGACGAGACCACCGGGTTCGAGCGGCTGGTCCCGCGCGAGTGCGACGGCGGCGCGGGCGGCGTTTTCGGCGGCGGCGGCGAAGTCGCGCCCGTTCCAGGGCACGGCTTCGCGTTGGACGCTCTCGAGCTCGTGGACGTGGACGTCATCGACGGCGTCGCGGAGGAGGTGCGCGCGTCTTCGCACCCCGCGATGGATGCCCTCGGGGACCTCCCGCGCACGGCGTGGAGCGGGAACGAGTACCTGCGGAGGACGTGTCGGCGCGCGAACTCCGGAGCGGCGGCGGCGGCGGCGGCGGGCGCGACGGAAAAAAAGAAGGCGCTCCCGTGGACGAGCTCGTACGCGCGCGCCAGGGTCCGTCTGACGTGCGATGAGGATCAGTACCCGTGGTGCGTCGACGAGAAGCGCCGCGCGATGAACACCGTGGCGTCGAGTTGAGTTGTCGAGTAGTACGCGTCGCGTTTCGTTCGTTGAATCGCGCGTCTGTCTATGCTACGCGCGCGCGCCGCTAGCTAAGGTCAGGAAGACTGCGGGCGTCGCTCCGGGGAATCGCTCGCCGCGCCAAACGGCGCGCTTCTCACTTTCGGCGAGTGCGGCGACGACCGCGGGGAGTTACTGCTCGACCGGCTCTTCCTCGGCGTGATCGGCGTGAGCCGGTACTTCCGCGGCGACGCTGCCTTCTGCGCGTTCGCGAGTTTCAGCTCCATGAGCTCCACCTCCGCGCGAAGCCTCGCGACGCGTTCGCGTTCGAGCGCGGACGGCGACGCCGACGCGGACGACGGCGACCTCGGCGGCATCCCCGGCGACGATTGATACCCGTCCCGGCCGCGGTCGGGGGTCAGGTTCAAAGCATCCGTTTGCGGGCTCGACGGCCGCGGCGGCTTCCTCGGCGTCGAGTAGCTGCTCCGCGAGTGGTGGTGGTCCGTCGATCCCCCCGGGTACGAAGACGCCTTTTCAAACTTCCGCGGCGACGGCGCCGGCGACCCCTCCCTCCTCGACGCCTCCATCTCGTCGTCGCGCCGCGTCAGATACACGAGAGGAACGAACGCGTCGCGGAGCCCCGACGCGAATGCGGCCTCGCTGAACTTCGAGCTCCGCGCGCGCGCGCGCGCCGCGATCGCCTCGCGCGCGTCCGCGCGCATCGTCATCACCTCCACGATGGCGTCCGCGAATTCCGTCTCCGTCGTCGCGAGAAACCCAACCGCGTCCTCGCGCGGCGCGCTCGGGACGACGATGTCCATCTTCGGCCCGGCGCTGTCGTGCGCGATCGCGACCGCGCCCGCGGCTTGGTACTCCACGACGCATATCCCGAAGTGCTCGTCCAGCATCGCGTGCAGCCCCGCGACGGCGCCGCGCAGGTGTCTCACGACGTCTTCGTACGAGACGTCGACGTGGAATTCCACAGACGTCTTCAGCCCGAGCTCGGCGGCGAGCGCTCTCAGCGTCGCCACCCTCCGCTCGTCATCCTTACCTCGGCACCCGCCGACGATCTTGAGCTTCCACTCCGGCCCGTCCGTCTCGCCCGCGTCGCGCCGCGCCTCGTTCTCGCGCGCCTTGACGCGCGCCCACGCGCGCAGTTGCAACGCGTGGTCCTTCTCCGGCCGAAATTGTCCGACGGAGACGACGTATTTTCCATCCTCCTCCTCCTCCTCCTTCGCTTCCTCAATCTCGGCATTCCCCTCGGTACCCCCCTCGGCCGCCCCCTCGGCACCCCCCTCGGCACCCCCCTCGGCACCCGCGCGCCTCCTGCTCACGCCGCGCCCCTCTATCGGCAGCTTCTCCAGCGCGGAGACGTCCACGGGCGGGTACACCACCCTCGGCGTCGCCGTCGCCGTCGCCGACGCCGACGCCGTCCCCCCCCACAACGCGCGCACGTGCGCCTCCGTCCACGACGAGTTGCACATCACCACCGCCGCGCACCGCCCGCACGCGCCGTATACGCGCGCGAGCGCGCGATAGTACAGCGTCTTCGCCCACGTCCTCGCGCTGCTCTTCGCGGTGCTCTCGGCGTTGTTGTAGACGACCCGCCGCGCCTTGACGCGTTTAATCATGTCGGACGACACCGTGGGGTAGTGCACGTAGGCGGCGACGCGGCATCCCGCGACGCGCGCGACGGGGTATCCGAACGCGTGCCCGACGGTGTCGAAGAAGACCGCGGGTCGGAACGCGTGCATCGCCTCCGCGACGAGGATCGCGCTGCCGAGGGCTTGGAACGCCATCGTGAAGCACGGGTAGAGGCCCGGGTCCGCGAGCGCGCGTCGTCGGAGCGCGACGACGTCGAACGCCCTCGGGAGGATCACGCCGAATCGCTCTCTCGCGCGCGTCGCGAGGACGGACGCGGCGACGCCGTCGCCGCTGTACACGACGCACGTCGCGCTCGGGTTCGCGCGCATGACCTCTCGGACCGCGCACCACAGGACGCGCTCGCCGCCGCCGCCGTCGGACGTGTGCGGATGGAAGAAGCCGACGCTGTTCGGCGTTCGGCGACCGGCGCGGAGGTACGACAGCGCGGACGCGACGACGAGGAGGACGACGGAGACGCAGAAGTGCAAGACGTGCACCCACATCGGCAGCGCCGTGGGCGCGCGCGACGCCGTCGCCGCCTCCATCGCGGACGACGGCGCGGGGGGGGCGGGGCGGTCGCGCGTCCCCAGATTTGAACCGCGAGCGCGCGAGAGGCAGAGGTGAGAGGACGACAGCTGAATGGCTGGCGGCGATTCTTGAAAGGCTACAAAAAAAGTTCATCGGTCAGTTGAAAGGTAAACCGATCAAATGTGGGTGAAGATCGCGCCCACGCCTCGGATCGCGGCTGCCGCGCCGCGAGATATTTTTATTTTTATTCCACGAAGTGTTGAATCGATGACGCATTCATTCTTCCCCGAGCGCCGACGTCGTCGCACTCGAGCGAGATGGTGATCAAGGTGGGCGACACCTTCCCCGCGGTCCAGCTGGACAAGGACTTCCCCCCCGACTTCAAGGTCGACATGACGTCGCGCCTGGCGGGAAAGAAGACGATCGTCGTCGGCCTCCCCGGCGCGTTCACTCCCACCTGATCCACGTGCCAGGTCCCGGGCTACCTCGCGGGGCAAGACGCGCTCAAGGCGGCCGGGATCGACGAAGTTTTGGTGTACTGCGTCAACGACGCGGCGGTGATGTCCGCGTGGGCGGATCACATGAAGATCGCGGGAAGCAACCTCACGTTCCTGTGCGATCCTCGCCTCGAGCTCACGAAAGCGCTCGGGCTCGAGCTTAATCACCCGGGGCCGATGTCCAAGCTCGGGAACACGCGCTGCAAGCGCTTCGCCGCGTACGTCGTCGACGGCGTCGTGAAACACATCGAGGTCAGCGAGGCGGAGGACGACCCCGCGGGCGACGATCGCCCGGAGGCGTCGTGCATCGACAACATGCTCGCGAAGATCGCGGCGCTCTAATCGCGTCCCTCGATGATTAATTCATTCATCCGGGGGGACAGCATTAGAATTCATTCCTTCGTCGAGCAGCCCGGACGAGCGACGAAACTTCCCGCGACCGGGCGTTAACCACCCGCGGCGTTATGACGCCTCACGGAAGAAGGGACGATACTCCCATCCGTGAGCGCCGACAACTCGCCGCGGGGGTCGACGACGTGCCCGGCCGCTAGGACGCTTCACCGCGCTCGGTAGAATACGCGACGCTTTTTACGACTGGACGCGACGCGTCTTTGCGCGTTTGTGTAATACAAGTACGAAAACGTCGAACGTCGTCAACACTACGCTACTATTACATCCAGTAAATAAAATCTAACGCGCCGTTTGCGGCCGTTTTAATATCCCCCGCGTCTCGCCTCCGCCTCCCCCCTTCTTCGAAGCCACCGCGCTCGGGACGCGCACCGGCGACGCGAGCTCCGGCTCCGCCTCCGAGTACTCGCAGTCCTCGTCCTCGACATCCTTCATGGACGTGTCGTATCCCCCCACGGACCGCGAGTCGACGCCGCGCTGGTACTCGATCCCGTCCCCGGACTCGGACTTCGTCTTCCGACTTCGCGACGACGACGCGAGCGCGGTTTTCGGCCGGGGCCGCGGCGGCGTCTTCTCCGTCTCCTCCCGTCGCTTCACGCGCTTATCGAGGTCGTCTGAAAGTCGTCGAAGGAAGTCCACGCGTCGCAGGCGCTCGCACGCCTTCGCCGCGTCTCTCGCGTGCTTCGACAGCCTCTTCTTCTCCGCCTCTTCCGGGGTGAGGAGCTTCTTCATCTTCGGCGTGGACGGCGACGTCGGCGGCTCGGCGTTTTCCTCGTCGTCCGCGGCGGCTGCGGCGTCCGACGCCCTGGCCGTTTTCGCGGAGGACGCCGCCTTCTTCCACCACTTGATCCCGAGGTGCTTCGCGTGCGCGCGGATGATCTCCACGATCGTCTTGTCGTCTTTTGGGACGCCCTCCCCGGGTTTCAGGTCGTGCACGCCCGCGGCGACGAGCCGGTCGCGGATCACGCTTCTCAGATAGGCGCGGTTCTCGAGTCGCTTCCTCGCCGCCGCCTCCTCCGGCGTCGGCGGCGTCTTCTTCTCTTCCGCGACCATCTTGCTCGAGGATTCCTTCAAACGCGCGGTCGCCGCGCGGGGTTTCGACTCGATCCCGCGCTTCTTCACGTCATTCTGCAACCGCTCCAGGAAGCTCCCGCGCACGGACTTCCCCTTCGGAGAATTGGCCGCCGTGATGTTCAACTTTCGCGCCGCCGCCGCCGCCGCCGCCGCGACCGCGGCTTCCGCTTTCTCCTTCCTCACCCGCGCGACCGCGGCGATCTCGTCCTCGCGCTTCGCGAACATCTCCGCCTCTTTCTTCTTCTTCAGCGCTAACACCTTGTTCGACGTCTCGTTCCTCACCGCGTCGTTCGCCGTCGGCGTCAACTTCCCCGCTCGAATCGCCTTGCGACGCACCGCGCCGACGAGGTCTTCGCCGACCGTCTTAAACTTCACCAAGTCCACGCTGCCGGGGATCATCTTCAGGACGTGCGTCGCCTCCGCGAGCTCGGTCGCGAGCGCGAGGGAGAGGTCGTATTCCTTCCTCAGACGCGAGGACATCAGACGCGCTTCGAGGAGGAGTAAACCCGCGAGGACGACGTTTTCCCGCTCCTCGCCGGGCTTCAACGGTTCGCACCCCGCGGGCGTCACCCCGGGGTCGATAAACACGGAGATGTTCAGGTCCTTCAGCGCCGCGGTCGCCGCCTTCTTCGTGACGCCGAGCTTCTTCGAGATGTACGCCACGCGGTCGGTCTTCGGCGGGGGCGGGACCGCCGCCGCCGCGGCCGCCAAGGCGGCTTTCTCCGCGGCTTCTCGCTCCGCCTTCTCTCGCCTCCACCGCTCCACTTGCTCCTTCGTCTGCTTCACGCGCGTCTCGCGGTTCGGGGACGCCGCCGGGGTGGCCGCCGCGGCCGCCGCCGCGCGTTCCTCCGCCTCCCTCTCCGCTTTCTCGCGTCGCCACCGCTCGAGCTCCGCTTTTGTTTGCTCGCGATGCCGCGGCGACGACGACGGCGAGTGTTTACTCTGCGCCGCCGCTCTCTCGCGCGCAGCCTTCTCCGCGGCTTCGCGCTCCGTCTTCTCTCTTCGCCACCGCTCCACCTCCGCTTTCTTCCGCTCCGCCTCCGCTCTCGCCCTCGGCGACGGCGGCGGCGGGAGGACCGGCTCCTCTCTCGCGATCGGCGGGGGCCTCTTGTGCTCCACCACGACCGGCGGCGGGCGGAATCTCTCCGTCTTCATCTTCGGCGAGACCTTCGCGTCTTCTTCCTTCTTCCTCGCCGCCGCCGCTTCCCTCTCCTTCGCGGCGGCGGCTTCTCTCTCGACAGCCTCCGCGGCCGCTCGCTCCTCCGCGGCTCTCTTCTCTTCCGCTTCGACGCGCGCCGCCTCCTCTCTCGCGGCCGCGGCGGCTTTCTCTCTCTCTCTCTCGAGCCGCTCTCGCTCCGCCGCTTCTTCCTTCTCCTTGACGATGTCGACCGCCTCCGCGCGCCAGTGCTTCGCCGTCGCCCTCGACATCGCCGCGTTCGTCGCCTCGAACGACTCGCTGCCGTTCTCTTTCCCGAGCTCGTACGAGGGCACGACCTCGACGCCGACGACTTCGACGACTTCCGCGGCGAATACCACGCCCTCGGAGATCGCCGCGGCGTCCACGCCCGGGCCGTGCGCGAGCGCGAGCGCGCCCCACGGCTTGCACATGCCACCGATGTCTCTCAAGAAGTCTTCTTGACGCTTCTCCCTCCGGACCGACGCGGCGTCTATGGACTCCGCGGCGACGACGTCGATCGAGCCCGGTCTCGACGGCGGCGGCGTCACGAGCATCATCGTCGCCGCCTCGTGTTTGCCATCCCCGAGCGCGCTCTTCGCGGCGTCGATGACAGTCTTCATCGAGCCGTTCGCGTGATCGTACGTCAACGCGAACGATCCCGCGCCCATGGCGTACCTCGCGAGCGCGTCCGCGTGCGGGACCGCGTCCGCGATGAGGACGACGTCCTTACCGCGCGTGGATTTCGTCAAAAAGTCATCCCCGTGCCTCGCGACGGATTCTCTCGTCTTCTCCTTCAGCGTGAGGAGGACGAGCCGCGAGGCCGCGATGGCGTCGGCGACGCGCGCCAAATTCACGATGTACACGTCCGCGCCGTCGGGCTCACACGCGATCATCGTCGCGGGAAACCCGGCGTCGCCCGACGTGACGCAGTTGACTTCGCCGAAGGTGTCGCCCGGGAGAAGCGGGAGTTTCGACGCGGGCGTGTCGCCGTCGCTCTTGACGAGTCGACACGACCCCTTCGCGATCACGAATAACGCCCCGCCGTCGGCGTTTTCGGGATCGCCGTGTTTCGCGACGGCGACGCCGGGTTTCACGTGCGAGAGTACCGCATGAGACGCGAGCGTTTTGACGACGGCGTCGTCGTCCATCCCCGCGAAAATCGCGCGTCGCGCCGGCGTCGCCTCCGCGCCTGTCCGCGCGTCCGCCTTTTGCGCCTTCAGCGCCACCGTCAAGAGCTCGAGCGCGGTCGGCACTTCGGTCTCGTCCGGGATGTCGTCGTCCTCTTCGA
>Ga0181561_10002595_pt1 | contig 15929 bp, 9 predicted proteins | sample 011ome_19_FD_133760 | JGI IMG/M metagenome (GOLD analysis project Ga0181561, IMG submission 133760) | Coastal salt marsh microbial communities from the Groves Creek Marsh, Skidaway Island, Georgia - 011510BT metaG (megahit assembly) | ecosystem: Environmental > Aquatic > Marine > Intertidal zone...
CATCACCCGTGACACGAAAGGGGTACCAAACGAAAATGTCCTTCCGGCCGCGACGAGCGCGCTCGCGACACACGTCGACGACGCCGACCGCCCGCGCGTGACGCGCGGTCGCCCCGCGCTCGTCCACGCACGAGTCGCGCGCGCGTGACCTTGCCTTCGCTGCCCCCCGCGTCTGGAAAGCCCCCTCCGGCCATCCGGCACGGGAACGACCGAAAAGCGGCACCTGCCCTTTCGTTCTCGGGCGACATGTCCGCCGCGGCGTTCAAGAAGGTGCTGGAGCACGTCGACGAGGATGACCTGACCCGCAACGAGCGCCTTTTGAACCTGCGCGAGCTGGACTGCGAGATCAAGGAGCGCGAGCTCAAGCTGGCGGAGCACCTGAAGGACCTGGAGCTGCGCGAGGCGGCCGTGACCCAGCGCAAACGCGACATCGCGGCTGAGCTGCAGTACGAGCTCGGGCTCGAGCTGGAGAAGGTGCGCGCGCACGAGGAGGAGGTTCGCCGGCGCAAGGACGCGCTGGACGCGGAGGTGAAGCAGCGCGAGGACGCGCTGGCTCGGCGCGAGATCCTCGTCGCGGAGCGCGAGTGGACCCTGAAGGCCAAGGAGGATGCGCCGAAGGGCGTGATGGGGAAGGTGTTCGAGAACCTCGAGGCGCTGGGCAAGGAGAATGACAAAAACGTGCAGACCAACCGCACGCACCTGGACAACATCTCCAGCGCCACGAGCGGCATGCCGCTGTTCGTGGAGAACGCGCTGTTCGTGGGGACGGTCGCGGAGGAGGTGGCGTGGCTCAACGCGCGCATCGACGACATGCAGAAGCGCATCCTCGCGATCGACCCGCCGGCGCCGCCGCGCGCGCCGCGGCCGCCCAAGCTGCGCCCCAAGCGGCACGCGGAAACCGACCCCGACTTGCGCGCGCTGGCGGACCAGGCGGAGGATCTGCGCGAGCACCTTTCGGCGGCGCGCCTGAAGAACGACCTCGCGTCCATCATGAAGAAGGTGGACGAGGCTGTGGCGGACGTGAACCAGATGCACGCGCGCGGTGAGCAGCAGGAGGCGCGCGCGACGGCGGCGCGCGTCGCCGAGGCGGAGTACGCGGCGGCGGCGAAGCGAGGCGAGGCGAGGCAGGAGTCGGAGCACTGGAACCGCGTGGCGTACGAGACGGATTTCGCGAAGCCGGCGTCCGTTTCCCAGGTAACGCCGCCACCGCCCGTGACGCTCGGCGCGCAGCACGAGCTGTTCCCGCCTTCACAAAAAGAAGGCGCGCGGAGCAGCGTGGGCGTCGGGACGGAGCGCGAGGAGAGCCCGGCGGCGATTGCGGCGCGCATAGCGACGGAGACGGCGGCGATGACGGCCAAGGTGAAGGCGTTCCAGGCGAAGATGGCGGGCCAGATGTCGCCCCCCTCGGGCCCGATTTCGCCGGAAAACGCCAAGGGAAGCGTTGATATCCGGAACTTCTTCGCGGCGTCGCCGCGAAAGAGCGCGGACGCGGGATCGTCGGGAAACGACGCGGGCGCGGAGCCGGCGGCGGCGCAGGCGGAGGCGCGGTAGTAAATACTTTCGTATTACTTTCGTAATACGTAGGACGAGTAAGGGAGCTCGGTAGTAGTACTTGTGTTCGTATCGGTATTATTACCCTCTCGGCGCGCTCTCACGAACGCGCTCGCGTCGTTCGTTCGGTCACTGCGTCTCCACCGCCGCGCTCTCGGCGGGTTCCTCCGCGGCGGCGGGCGCGGCGCTCCTGCTCTTGTTCGCCAGGTTCTCGGCGCCGTCCACGATCTTGATGGAGAGGATCTTGTCCCCGGCTTTCATCTCGCGCAGCAGCTCCTGGCCATCCACCACGTAGCCGAAGACGGCGTAGCGCCCGTCCAGGATGTTGGTGCCGGAGGGCGTGAGCTCGGACTCTTTCAGAAGGAAGAAGAACTGACTCGACGCGCTGTTGGGCTCAGCCTCTCTGCGCGCCATGGCCATCGTCCCGAAGGCGTTGAACGGCAAAACGGGTTCGTCCCGGTACTTCCCGACGTCCTCGAAGGTGAAGTCGTACACCGGCACGCCGTCCTTATCTTTCTTCACGGGCTGGATCTCCAGCGGGATCGTGCGCTCCTTGCGCGTCACCGGGTCGATGAACCCGTCCTGCCCTTTGGCGGAGGGTTTGCCCGTCTGCACCACGAATCCGTCGCTCCGCTGGATGTCCATGCCGTCGTAGAAGCCGCGGTCGACGAGGTCCACGAAGTTGCCCCCCGTCACGGGCGCGTTGAACCCATCCACCACGATGGTCATCAACCCGACGTCCACGTTCGGGTTGTCCTTGATCTTCACCTCCATCTCCACCGTGGCGCGGCCCTTCAGCAGAGGCGCGGTGTCGTACGGCGCGGGCACCGCGAACGGGAAGCCCTTGACCATGTCCTCCTCCAGCCGGCCGACGAGCTCCAGCACGCGCTGCTGCGCCACCGGCACCTCCTGCTTATCCTTCTGCGCGACGACGACTTTGAAATCCTCGAGCTCCTGCGCGAGCAGCTTGAGCGCCTCCTTGCCGTCCTCCATCTTCTCGGGCGCGACCGCGGCGAGGATCTTCGCAGCATCACCGTTGACGATCTTCGAGGCGCCGTTCACGGAGGCCTCCACGCCGGTGAAACGCACGCCGGGCACGCGCAGGTCCTCGGAGATGGACTCGATCTTGCGCTGCACCTCGCGAATCTGCTTGTTGTCCACGGGGAGCGCGTTGCGAAGCAGCGCGCGCGCGTTCTGCACGGGGTTCGCCGCGAGGGACGCGAGGTCACCGATGACCTCCTGGGGCATCGCGTTCGCGCCGGGCGCGGCGACGATCGCGGACGCCATCAGGCCGACCCCCAGGTTCTTCGCCGCCTTGGCGAACGCCGCGACGGGGCCGGAGCGATCGGCCTCCTCCTGCGCGGCCGCGCGCGTGGGCGCGGGGCCGCGGCGGGCCGCGTGGCGACGCGCGGCGCGCGAAGCGGGGGCGCCCAGGGCGGAGCCCGCCAAAACGGTGTTCGCGATGGCAGCCATGGTCACAGTCAGTGTCTGTGGCAGTGGCAGGGAGAGGGATCGCGCCCGCGATTGCCACGTCGGGGTCGTGGATAACGAAGCGGGTGTGGAACTGACAACTGTGATTCTTTCTTTCCTTCGCCTTGGACACTTGTGAGACTGTCTCTTCAATCGGCGCGCTGCGTTCTCGTTTGTCGAGAAAGAAATCTTGTCCAAAACGCCTCCCGGCTCTTTCGCTCGCCACATCGAGGCGCGCGGAGGAGCGCGATGTCGCGCTGGGACGCCGCGGCGCGCTCCGTCCCTCCCCCATTGGACCCAAGGCAGAGGCAGGTGGTGGAGAAACTCGCGGAGTTTCGCGCGCGCAACGGCGAGGCGTTCGTGGATGTGGTGCGGAGCAAACAATCGGGCAACCCCCTGTACGCCTTCCTGGACGCGGGGCGCGAGGACGACCCGGTGGCGAAGTACTACCTCCAGTGCGTGGAGGCGCGAGGCTCGGGGCCGGCGGAGGCTACGGTGGGTCCGTCGGGACGAGTTTTCGCGCCGAACCCACCGATTTCGACGGGGACGAACGCCGGCGTCGCGTCGTTCGTTTCGAACGACGATTTCCCCGCGGGCTTGATCCCGTCGCTCGCGCGCGCCGCGAACGCCGCCGCCGGCGGGCGGAACGACGCGAAGAAAAACGCAGCCTACACGCCCATACACCCGAACGACATCCCCGGCGCGCACGCGCGCGCGGAAGCCGCTTTCGCGGCGCACGAGAAGCGCCTGGACGAAGACCCGGAAGCCGCGCGGGCGTACCTCGCCGATCGACTGGAGAGGTTCGCGCGGGACCTCGAGGAGGGCGGCGCCGCGCGGCTGAGAGGCAGGGACAGGGCGCGCGCGGAGGCGGACGGGCTCGTGCGCGAGCGCCGAAGAGAGGAACTCGAGCGCATCAGGCACGGTGACGAGGGGACGGGAGCCCCCCCCGGCGCCGTCAAGAAGACGTGGCCTTCGCGCGGGAAGAGGGACCGCGGCGGCGGCGGCGGCGGCGGCGGCGGCGGCGGCGGCGCGCGTCCCGGACTTGGGTTGGGGCGTGCGGAGGAGGCGCGGGACGACGCGTTCGCGGCGTTCCGCAAGAAGCGCAGCGGGACGTACCACGCTATGATCGGCGCGGACAGAGGGAAGTAGCCTACGTGGCGGATTCTTAGAAACCAAGACGCGTCTTCGGCGTACGGACGTCAGAAGCGCGCCGGAAACTTCGAGAGCGCGTCTGTTTTTATTTTACGCGTACCGTACGTACGCAGTGACTTCGTCTTTCCCCGTAAACCGAAGCGAGTCTCTCGGGAGTACGCGCGTCGCGCTCACGCGGCGCCCTTCGCGGCTCGGACGTGCGGGTCCAGGAACGCGCGCCACTGCTCGAGGTCCCACGAGGAGGACGTGTCGCACACCATCCCGTTAAGCGTGGTGGTGGGCGAGACGTGAATGCCGGTCTGCCGGCCGAGTTTCACGTAGAACTTGAGCTCCAGAGTGCACGCGTTGCCGGTGTTGAGCGCGCCCTCCTCGACGGCGCGCGCCAGTTTCGCCAGCACGTCCTCCTCTTTGACGCCCGCGGAGGAGGAGGCGAGCGCGGCGAGCGTTTTGTGCAGGTCTGCGCGGCTCTTGTCCCAGACGTTCGCGTCGAAGAAGTCCTTCTGCCCGTCCATGAGCGCCGAGGAGAACTTGTAGAACGCCGCGTCGCCGCCCAGCTGGTGCACCGCGATCGCCGCCTCGTGCAAAATGGGGCTCTGCGGGTGCCACGGCTGGACCTGATGGTAGAAGACCACCTTCAGGTCTTCGCCGTAGTGCGGGCCCACCTGCTCGACCAGAGCCTTGTACGCCTTGGCGCTGAAGGGACACGCGTAATCCAGCCACGCCCCGAGCGTGACCTTGGCGGACTCGCCCCCGGGGAGCACGCGGCCGAGCTCCACGCTCGGCAGGGGTGGGCCCATCCTGATCGGCGAGGCGTGCGCGCGGGCACGGGAGGGACGAGCGGTGCGGCGGGCGACCGCGAAACGCGCGCGCGACGCGGTCGAGCACGCCGGAAGGCTCGTGGTCATTCGCCCGCGAGGGGATCTGTGATCAGCTGACGTTCGAGGACGGTTCGTCAAAGTTTCTCAAAAACCGAAAATGAATGGACGCGCGCAAGCAAACGCCCGCGACGGCTCGGGAGACGAGACGCGAACGACGTGTGAGATGACGCGTCTGACTTGGATGTTTCAGAACGCTCCGCGCCGTCGCTCCGAAGCGGCGCCAAAAAATAGCACGAACACGGGGAGACTCTCGACGCCTCGCGTTTTTCCGTACGTACGACTTTCAACGCTTGATGCCCGCGCTCTTCGGGTTGAAGTTGCGCTTGAGCGCGTCCCGGTTCCCACCCAGGAACCGCACCAGGCTCAGCAGCTCGTCGCGCACGAGCCACGCGCGGACGTCCCCCCGGTCCGCCACCACGCACCCGATGTTGTGGTCCGGCACGTCGAAGGGCGAATTTAGGCCGCCCAGCAGAGCCAAGACGCGCTCCTTCACCGGCGAGTGCCCAAACACCGTGCTGTGTTTCCCCCAGCCCGTGACCACCTGGATCTGCTCGGGCAAATCGCGGATCTGCGCCGGCAAAGAAGCGACGGCCCCGTTCGAACCGCTCGCCACGCCCGCGGTCTTCTCCAGGATCGCGCGCGTGCCCCGCCCCGCGGCGGCGGCGTCCAGCGGCGCCAGCGCGCGCGCGCGCATGCGCCGCAGCCACCACCTCAGCACGGTCTGCGCGGTGCCCGCGCTGCGGATACGGTGCAGGTCCAGCACCCCGAGCTCATCCTCGCAGCGCAGGTGCCCCTCCTCCTGCGCCTGCTCCAGCCACGCGGTGGCGCGGTCCCACTGCCCGGTCTCCTCGGCCACGTCGATGAGCGCGTCGAAGGTGATGGCGTCCGGCGCGATGCCCTCCTCCTGCATGCGCGCCATGGCGTCGCCCGCGCGCTGCCACTGCCGCCGCGCCTCGTGCGACGCGATGAGCGAGTTGTACGTGTGCACCGTGCGCCGCGCGCCGCCGTCCGTCATCTCCGCGAACGCGCGCTCCACCTCCTCGCCCCTGCCGCTCACGTGCAGCGCGCGCAGAAGCGCGTCGTACGCGTGCGTCAGCGCCGCGCCGGGCCGCGTCGGCGGGGGCGCGCCCGGGTACGTCCCGCGCCGCGACGCGGCGCTGGAGGCGCCGCGCATCAAATCGCCGTCGGCTCGCGCGGGCGCGTCGCGCGCGGGGTTCGCCGCGCGCTCCGTCTCCTCCGCCACCAACTCGCGCAGGCGCTCGCACAGGTCGCCCAGGTCGGTGGAGACCGCGGCGTGCGATACCGGCGGCGTTCGCGAATCCCCGTTTTCTTCGAAAACGGCGTCGTTTTCGTCGATCGAAGCCCCCACGGCGCGCCGCGCGGCGGCTTCCGCGTCGGCGCGCGCGTCCGCCGCCGCCTGCAGCTTCTCGATGCCGCACAGGCAGTCCAGCGTGATGGCGTCCGGGACCTGCCCCGACCTGAGGAGCTCGCGGAACACCGTGGCCACCTCTTCCCAGTCGCGCTCGGCGGAGGCGCCCATGAGCATGGTGTTGTACGTGACCAGTGTCGGGTGGATGCCCTCGGAGCGCATGAGCTGCAGCACGCGCTTGCCCAGCGCCTGCTCGCCGGCTTTGACGCACGCGCCCAGCGCGCTGTTAAACACAACCGCCGACTTGTACACCCAAGGCGTGTCGCACGCCTCGTCCAGAAGCGCGCACGCGCGGTGGCAGTCTCCCGCGTTGCCGTGCGCGGTGATGAGCACGGAGAAGGTGGTTTCGTTCGCCTCGATGTTCATGGCGCGCATCTCGCGGCGCAGCGACTCCATGTCGCGCAAACGCCGCTGCCGGCCGAGCGAGGTGAGCACGGCGTTGTACGTGGTGACGTTGCGGCGCACGCCCTCGGCGGGCATGCGCTCGAAGACACGCGCCGCCTCGCGGTAGCGCGCCGCGCTCACCGCCGCCGAGAGCAGCGCGTTGTACACGCCCGTGTCCACCTGCGTGCCCGCCGCGCGCAGCGTCTCGAAGGCGACGTTCGCCTTCTCCCACTGCCCGCCCTTGCCGTACGCGCTGATCAGCGACGTGTACACCAGCACGGAGGGGTCGTGGTTGGGGAACGCCGCGCGCATCTCCGCGAACGTGCGCTCCGCCAAACGCCACTCGTGCGCGCGCGCCAGCGCAGCCACCACCTCGTGGTACGTGCGCGCGTCCGGCGCCACGCCCGGCGTCGCGCCGTCGTCGCGCATCTCCAGAAGCAAGCGGCGCGCCTCGACGTGCGCCGGCGGCCGCGAACGCTTGCACGCGCGGAGCGCGGCGTTGTAGAACGCCAGAGGCAGCGCGCCATCGCGCGTCGCCTCCGTCGCCTCGCCGTTCAAGGAGGGGTCGCAGGCATCGCGCAGTCGGCGCAGCGCGTGCAGCGCGCCGTCCGCGTCGCCGCGGTCCGCCGCGCGCTGCAGCGCGCGCGTCGGGCCGGCGAGGCGCTCGCGCTCGCGCCACTCGGCGCCCACGCACTCGAAGAGGTGGTCGTCGGTGCGCCGGCGGCGGTCCTCGCGCGCGGTCCTCACGTCGTAGCTCCCCGAGGAGAAGCTCCCGGACGCTTGGGAGAAGAAGCCTTCCGTGTTTTCGGATCGCGAGCCGAACGCGCCGCCCGCGCCGCGCTCGTACTCGCGCGAGCGCGAAGCGGCGCCGCGCGTGCCCTGCGCGTAGCCGCTGGATTTGCGCCCCTTCTTCTTGCGCGTGGTCCTGCGCGCGCCGTACCCGCCCGAGCCCGACTGCGACGCGCCGACGTCCTCGAACGCGTCGTCGTCGCGGCTGGCGTACGCGAGCGCCTCGTCCGCGCTCGCGTACACCTCCCCGCGCGGGCCCTCGACGAGCTCGGGGGCGGCGTCGCCGGAGGAGAAGGAGGCGGCCCGCGTGCGCACGGCCGCGCGCGCGCGGGGCGCGCGCGCGCCGGACCGCGGCGCGGCGCCCACGGACGACGCGACGCGCGCGCGCGCGTCAGCGCGCGACGACGCGGCGACGGCCGCGAGGGCCGCAGCGTGGCTCGTCACCGCGCTCGCGCTCGACATCTTCTCTCACTGGCGCCGACCGGCGACCCGTCCGATGGCTTAACCTGTGCTACGCGCGCGTCGGACGCGGTGTGACGCCCGGGGGGGAGACTGCCCGCCAACCCGCGCGCGATTCGACGTCGCCTGGATGCGGCGAGCGAGAGGGGTCGCTGCGATCCGCGGTCTCTCGTCACGTCGCCGCGCCGAGAGCTGTGCTGTGTCGGTCGAGGGCGCCGCCGGTCACGGCAAGGCCTCGGAGAAGCGCTTTTGCGGCCAGAGAACGATTTGGATAAGAGCCGATCAAATGCCGATCAAATGTGATCGGTAAAACGTGACAGTCTACGCTCGAATTCAATGGGGGATCGGTCAAAGTTTTTACAAAAACTACGACTAATTGGTGTATAGCTACCTTTCTCGCATTTGTTCGCCTCGAAGGCCGACTCGATTGGCCACTCGTGTATAGCGCGCGTGACTCACTCAGTTTTACGGTTGTTCCCTTCGCGAAGCAGTGCGTCCGGCGCATGTCGCGCGGCAAACTGGCGGTCGGAGTGCTGGTTTTCGGTGTCTTCGGCGCCGTCGGTGCGACCGCGTATCCCGTGCTCGTCTCCCCGCCCGCGCGCCCCGGGAAGCATGCCCTTCCAGGCGGTGACCGCGCCGGCGCCAAGGCTGGCGGTTTCGACCGCCCGTCCATGTGGAAGAGCGTGGATCGCACGGTCAAGGGGACCGACACCTAGAGCGAGCGCGTGCGGGCTCGCGCGGGACGACCGGGGCGTCTCGCGCGAGGGCGACCCCCCAGGTGAGACACGCGCGGCCCCCTCGAGCGACGCGGGGGCGAACGACGAGAACGCGTCTCCTCTCTCGACGGATGCGACCGCGAACGAAAAGACCACGAGACGCATCGAGCGTCGATCGGCTCGATCCGTCGCCGAGAGTCCCGCTCCGTCCCGGCGCGGCGCGCTCGTCGGCGCGGCGGCCGGGTTCGCGTGCGCGGTCCGTCTGCCTCCCCCGGCGCACGCGCGCGCCACCGCGGTGGTGCGCGCGGACCCCGTGCGTTTAGGCGGCAAGGCCAACGCCAAGTCGTCGGTGACCCTCACGCTCGCGACGCCTCCGGAGTACCACCTCACGAAGGGCGCGAACAGCCGGTTCGAGGTGACGCTGGACGACGCCGCCGTCGCGCGCGGCGTCGTGGTGGACGCGGCGACCGGGCCCTTGGTGGACGGCGAGGAGGTCAAACTGAGGTTCTCGTTCGCGTCCGCCGGTCAAGCGTTAGCGCCGGTTCCCGAAACGGAAGAAGACGCGGGCGAGGCGAAGGTGGAGTGCGCGGTGTACTTTTGCCGCGAAAACGACGTGTGTCTGTTGCAACGCGTGCGGTTCGAGGTGCCCTTCGCCGGCGCCGGCGCCGCCGACGCCGACGTCGCGCTGCGGTTCGACGTCCAGGCCAACGAGCCGCCCCCGCCGGTGAACGCGGCGGCCATACCGACGTTCGATTGAACGTCGAATCGAAGCGTGAGCGCACGACGGTTTTCGTCGCCTACGCGTATAGATACGTAGAGACGCGCGCGTCGAATTTTTCACTAAAAAAGCGCGCGTTTCCATCCGTCGCGTCGCGCGCGTCTCTTCGCGCTCTTCGTCTCTTCGCTCGAACGCGCGTCACGGCCTGGTGCGCACGCCCTCGAGCTCATCCTCCGTCTCCGAGTACAGCGCCCGGAGCTCGTCGAGCACGTCCTCGTCCGCGTCCCACATCCCGCGGCCCGCGGCTTCGAGCATGCGCTTGAGCACGTTGCGGAACGCCTGCGGGTTGGCCCGGCGCAGCTTCTCGCGCATCGCCTCGTCCGCGACGTACCTCTCGTGCGCGCCGTCGTAGACCCAGTTCTCCTGGAACCCCGAGGTGGCGCCCCAGCCGACGAGCGCGGTCATGCGCTGCGAGATCTCGAACGCGCCGCCCGAGCCCTGGTCCGCCATCGCCTCCGCCCAGCGCGGGTTCAGCAGCTTCGAGCGGTACTCCAGCCGGAGCGTCTCGTCCAGGTCGCGCGGCGCGACGTCTTCGCCGAACGTCTCCACGACGACGCACGCCGTTTTTTTGAACGCCTTTGGTTTCGAGAGCCCGGACGCCTCCGCCTCACGCGCCGCCGCGCTCTCCTTCGCCGCGTTCGCCGCCGCCACCAGCGCGCCCGTGTTTGCGTAGTACTCCTGGATGTCCGTCAAGCCGTACTCCACCGAGTCGATCTCCTGCACGACGCGCTCGGTGGTGCGCAGCAGCGCCTGGAGCACCTCGGGCCGCGCCGCGCCGCGCTCGCCGCCGCGTCCGTACGAGTACGCGTTGCGCGACGCCCAGGTGTCCCCGAGCTCGCGCCCGTCCTCCCACTCGGACGTGCCCACGCGCTCGTTGACCATGCTCCCGTAGTCCCCGGGCGGGTTGCTGAACAGCCGCGCGCTGGCGTTCTCCAGCCCCTCCGCGCGCATCTCGCACGCGTGCTTCTTGATGAAGTTGAGCTCGAGCGGCTCTTCCTTCGCGTCCGCCGCGCGCGCGAAGGCGTCGTCCAGCAGACCGACGACGTTGGCGAAGGAGTCGCGGAAGATGCCGGACATGTTGCACAGCACGTCCACGCGGGGTCGGCCTTTCGGCTCGAGCTCACGAAGGGGGATCAGCTCGTAACGCGCGACGCGGCCCGTGCCCTCCTTCACCGCGCGCGCGCCGATGAGCTCCAGCACGATGCCCACCGACTCGCCCTTGGTCTTTATGGCGTCCAAACCCCAAAGGTTTACCGAAACCGTCTCCGGGTACGCGCCGTCGTTGGCGGCGCGGTGCTGCGCCAGCAGCGCCCGCGCGACGCGCTTGCCGCGGTCCGCCGCCGCGGGACTCGGCATGCGGTACGGGTCCAGCGCGTGGATGTTGCGCCCGGTGGGGAGAACGCCCGGCCCGTCGCGAAGCAAATCGCCACCAGCCGCCGGGGGGAGGTACTCGCCGTTAAGCGCGCGGAGCGCGCCGCTCAGCTCCTCGGTGTTCCGGCGGAGCAGCTCGCGAATCTCCAGAGCCTCGTCCAGCCGCGCCAGCGAGCCCGAGCGCGCCTGGTCCGCCGCCGAGCCGGGCACGGCGACGTCCGCGGCGAGCGCGCGCTCGAGCGACGCGCGGAGCGCCTCGACGTCGTCGCCGCGCCGCGCGCGCGCCGCCGCCGCCACGGCCTCGAACGCGAGGCCGTCGCCGAAGTACGCCTCGAGGTACTGCTCGGCGGCCTCGTCCGAGGGCGCGCCGCCGAGCACGTGCAACCCCTCGGAGAAGAGCCTGTTCTCCAGCACGCCGAGGTACGCGAACAGCTCGCCCGCGTACGCCTCGAACGCCGCCGCGGAGACGAGCGTCTTCGGCGTCGCCGCGTCTTCGTCCGACGGGAGCCCTTCTTCGGCGTTCTTCGACACGAGCCTCGCCGTCTCGGAGGTGACCCGCGGCGGAGGCGACCCGTTTTCCAGAGTCTCGTCCTCCGCGCGTCCCGTAAACGGCACGTCCGCGTCCAGCCCCGCGGACGCCACCAGGTCGAACACCGGCCCCGCGAGCGCGAGGAAGTTGGCGTCCGGCGCCTCGCGGTACTCCGCGAGCAGCTCGCGCAGCTCGGCGGTTTGGCGGTACAAACCGGCACGGCCGTAGGGCGGCACGTTGTGCGACACGATGACTCCGTACCCGCGCCGCTTGGCGACGATGGACTCGGACGGGTTGTTCGCCGCGTACACGTACACGTTGGGCATCGCGCCCAGCAGCTGGTCGCTCCAGCTCAGGCACGTGTTGCCCAGCGGCGAGCCGGGGAGCCACTCCACCGTGCCGTGCATGCCGAAGTGCAGCACGGCGTCCGCGGCGTACGACTTCTGCAGCCACTTGTAGTAGGCGGCGTACTGCGGGTGCGGCGTGAGGTCGCGCTCGAACAGCAGACGCATGGGGTCGCCCTCCACGCCCAGCGCGGGCTGCACGCCGATGAACACGTTGCCGATCGTGAGGCCCGCGACGTACGACCCGCGGTCCTTGCCTTGCGTGGTCGCGAGTCCGTTGTACGAGTCCAGCGGGCCCCACGCCTTCTCCATGCGCCGGACCAGCACGTCAGGCGTCGGCAGGAACGGCGTGGGGCCGAACTCCGTGGGGCCCCAGCTCTCGGGGAAGCTGAGCCACTCCTTCAGGCGCTTCGGAGAGACGTTCTCGCCGGCCACGGCGACGCCGCGCAGCGGGTCGAGCGGCTCGCGCGCGGAGAGGGCCTCGACAGTCTCCTCGACAGTCTCTGAAGACGCGCTCGTGGCGGCGTTTCTCGCGAGCGCTTTCTCGGCGCGCACCGTCTCGAGCGCCGCCCGCGCCGCCTCGACGCCGCCCGCCACGACGCGGCCGTCGTCCAGCGCGCGGAGCGCCTCGACCAGCGCCTCGCCGTCCGGCACGGGCTCATCGCTCTCCAGCCCCAAGTCGTAGCCCTCGTCGCGCAATCGCTCCAGCAAGCTCTCGAGCGACTTCGGGACGTTGAGCAACGCCGCCGTGCCGGTGGCGCCGACGCCCGGGGGGAAGCCGTAGAGCATCACCGCGAGCTTCCGGTCGCTCTTCTTTTTCCGGCGCAGCGCGTGCCACTTCTTGAGCCGGTCGGCGAGCGCGTACACGCGCTCGCGCGTGAGGTAGATGTCGTCCCCGCACAGACCGCCGAGGGGCACGGTGTCGATGGCGCCGTCCAGCTCCGGCAGCGCGTACAGGATCGTGCTCTGCAGGCCGCCGACGCCGCTCTCGGTCCAGGACTTGATGTCCTGGATCAGCAGCGGCGCGGCCACCACGTAGGGCACGTTCTTCGCCGTCAAGATGGCCTGCGCCACCTCGGCTTGCCTCCCCGCCTCCATCGAGCCCGCGGGCCCGCCGACGAGCGGGAACCCGACCGTCGAGACCACCGCGTCCACGACGCACGCGTCCGGCGAAAGGGAGTCGATCTCCACGACCCCCTCTGAACGCCGCGCCTGCTCGTGCTCCGTGGTGAGCAAATCGCGCACGACGGTGTGCGCCTCGACGCCGTTGATGAAGATGGGCACCGGCTTGACGCCCGACGCCTCGAGCGCGCGCACGAGGTCCGCCAGGTACGGCTGCTGCGTGATCACGTGCTTGCGGTAGAGAAGCACCGCGACCGTGGGCGCGTCCGCGGGGAGCGGCGTGAACCCGAAGGGCGATACCGATGGGTCGCGCGCGTCGTACCAGCGCAGATAGTCACGCGTCGTCTCGGGCCACGGCGCGCGCGCGAGCTCGATGTCCGGGTGGTAACATCCGAGCGCGGGCGTTTCCTTCGGCGGCTTCGACCCGGGGCTCCCCACGGTGGACGACGCGGTGCCAAGCACGGAACTGACCGTTTTCTTAACCTTAGCCACCAACGAGCCGTCGTCGTCTTCCGCGCTCTTCGGCGCGCTCTCGGGCAAGCCGGGGAGGTACGCCTTGGCGACGTAGTAAAACGCCTCCTCGACGTTCTCGAGGCCGCCCTGGTTCCAGTACCCGTAGACGGTGAGCCAGTTGCGCAGGTCCTTGGCCTTGCGCCCGGGCACGAACTTGAGCAGCGCGGGCCCGAGCTTCAGGAAGGACAGGTACCCCACCAGCTTGTCCTCCTCCTTCCCGGACCCGAACTTGGCGAGGATCGCCTTCACCGCCGGCGGCGGGCCCGCCTTCTGGCCGTCCGGCGCCGGCTTCATCTCGAACGACCCCACGGACGTCTCGCTCATCAGCTCGAGCGCGGACTCGAACACGAACCGCGTCGGGATCTTCGCCACGGCGTCGCGCAGCCACTCCACCTGGTCGAAGTCGAACAGCAGGGACCCGAAGAACACCTCCGCGCCGTCCAGCGCGGCAGCCACGGCGTCGCGGTTCGCCTCGACGTCGCGATCGGAAAACACGGCGAGTTCCACGCCGGGACACCGCTTCGCGAGGTTCCGCGCCGCGCGCCGGTACAGCTTCACGTTGAAGGACTCGAACCCGGAGATGAGCACGATGCGCCGCGTCTCACCGACCGCGCCCGCACCGCCCTCCGGCGCGACCACGCCGTCGGCAGCGCGCGCGGACGCCGCCTTGGCGGCGGCGACGCGCGCCGCCTCGGCGGCGGCTTCTGCGGCGGCCACCGCGCCGCCTCCCCTTTTCGCCACCGCCGCCTCCGCCTGCACGGCAGCCTTCTGCGCGACCACGCGGTCGCGCTGCAGCTTCGCCATGTGCGCGTTCCGCTGAAACGCCAGCCACTTCGCCTGGTCGCCTCTCTGCGCCGCGTCCAGAAGCGCCGACGCTGCGGGCGCGTTGGCCGCGGCGAGCGCGCGGAAAGACGCCTCGTCGACGTCTTTCGGGCACGCGAAGGACTCCGTTCGCGGCTGGTCGCCCTCGTCGCCGGGTGTCTCGCCCCGCGCGCCGGTCGAGGAGGGGACCTGCACGACGAGGTCCGCGAAGGTGGCTCTGTACGCAGCGTCGAGGTCGCGCGTGAGCGAGGCCTCCCGCTCGGCCAGGCGCGCCACCTCCTCCTCCAGCGCGGCGACGATCTCTTCGGGACTCTCCGGCGCGACCGCAGCGTCCACGTCGACGCCCTCGCGCTCGAGCTGCTCGCGCAGGAAGCGCTCGGCCTTGCTCTCGGTCTCCACGGGGTCGCTCAGCGCGCGCGGGGCCTTGGCGACCCGCCGACGCGCGCTCGAGGCGAACGCCAGCCCCGACCGCTCGCCGCGGACGGGGCGCACCGCGCCGCGACCGCGGTGTCGTTTTGTGTTGACGTCCGAAGAATCTGAGGCGCGAGCGGACGGCGTCGCGACCGGACGCGCCGCCATCGCGCTCGCGGTCATCGCGCGCATGTCTCCCGCCAGCGCTCGCTGAAGGACCTCCCGGGCACCGCGGGGCGCGTTCGATGCGAGGCCGTTCGCGTCACGACCGCTCGCGTCGCACTGCGTGTCTCGCGTCGAGAGCGTCGTGGCTCTTCCATCGTCGTTTTCTCGGACGAAGAAACGCGACAAAAGTCGGAGATGCTTCCGCCGAACCGCGAGTTCCGCTCGGCGGCCTCGCCTTGGCCAATGACGCGCTCCCACGTCGGCGTTCGCCTGACATTGGACGACGTGAAAACGTCTTTTCGTTTCGGCTCCGCCCGGCCCCCCACACCGACTCGCGCGCTCACCGCACGCCGACGCGATGCCTTTCGCCCTTACCTCCTCCGCCAACGTCCTCGCCGCGCGCCGCGTCGAGGTGCGTGTCCCGCCGCTCGCGCCGCGCGTCCCCCCGCTCGCCCCGCGCGCCATCCCCGCGCACGGTGGATAAGCGGCACCTTCCGAACCGACGCCCGCTGACGCGCTCGCGTCTCTCTCCGCACCTCAGGCGAGCGCTGCGCGCTCCTCCTCCCGCCGCGCCGCGCGCGTGGTGCCCCGCGCCTCCGATGAGGACGCCGCGCAGGACAGCTCGAGCTACCGCGCGGCGGAGCCCGAGGAGGGCGCCGGGCTGCTGGGCAAGATCGTGAGCAACCTTCCCGACGGCCGCAAGGAGACCGCGCCCGAGTCGTACGGCGCGCGCCCCGCGTCGAAGACGCTGGCGGAGGGTCGGTACCGGCGCCCCCCCCCGGAGCGCGTCGGCGGCGTCACCGAGCAGTCCGTGCGCGGGGACGACTTCGAGGTGGTGGAAGGGCCCTCGTTCGGCCTCGGCACCGCCGTGGGCGTGCTCGTGGCGCTCGCCACGCTGGGCGGCGTTTTCCTCACCGTGAACAAGATCGGCGAGGGCCCGGTGGTGAAGGAGTCGAGGCGGATGCCCGAGCGGGACACCGCAGTCCTGCCGCGCGCCGCGCCCGCGCCCGCGGTGGCGGCGGAGTGAAGGCGGCGATTCTTAAGTA
>Ga0181561_10002605_pt1 | contig 15908 bp, 12 predicted proteins | sample 011ome_19_FD_133760 | JGI IMG/M metagenome (GOLD analysis project Ga0181561, IMG submission 133760) | Coastal salt marsh microbial communities from the Groves Creek Marsh, Skidaway Island, Georgia - 011510BT metaG (megahit assembly) | ecosystem: Environmental > Aquatic > Marine > Intertidal...
TCGAGCATCTCAAAGAAGCGATGATGTATGCCTTAAAGGATGGCGTGGCTTCCATTCATTTCACGGTTTCTCCAGAACATTTGGAAGGATTCGAGCGGGCGGTGAAGCATTGGACAGCTCAATCACCTTTTGATGCTGTCAATTGGAATGTAACCTTCTCCCATCAAAAAAAAACTACCGATACAGTTGCGGTGGATGTGCAAAATGATCTGATACACGAACAGGGTGATTTTTTAACGCGTCCGGGAGGGCACGGAGCACTGATTTACAATTTGAATGGCATCGATGCGGACATCGTTTTCATCAAGAATATTGACAATGTGGCGCATGATCGGATGATGGAAGAAACGGTGCGGTATAAAAAAGCGTTGGCGGGCAAATTAATCGAGCTAAGGGAAGATATGAAGACACTTCACGAAAGTCTTGAGAAAGGCTTGCTCGATGAGAACAAAATTCAAGATTTACGCGAAAAATGGAAGGTCCGCATTCCAAAAGGATATCGAGCGTTGAAAGCATATTTGAAGCGACCAATGCGCGTTTGTGGTATGGTGAAAAACCAAGGTGAACCAGGGGGAGGCCCTTTTTGGACGACCGATAGCTTCATCGGAGAATCATTGCAAATTGTGGAGCAGGCGCAAGTTAATAAGGAAGATGCAAGACAGCAAAGCATGTTGAGATCATCTACCCACTTCAATCCCGTTGACCTTGTATGCTTGCTTACCGATCTCAAGGGCAATAAAATCGACTTGCTCAATTATGTGGATGATGACCTCTATTTTATTGCTTCAAAAAGTCATAAGGGAAAGAATATCAAGGCGTTGGAGTGGCCGGGGCTATGGAATGGTGCCATGGCCAATTGGATTACCATTTTTGTGGAAGTGCCGATCGAAACCTTCAATCCAGTGAAAGAAGTAACAGATTTACTCAGGCCTCAGCATCTGAAATAGAAAGCATCGATGTTTTTAGGCAACTCATTTGCAGTTGATGCGACTTCATGTGTGAAGATGAATAAATTGTCGAAATGTGTTCGTATCTTCGCCATTGCCTCAATGGCGATACCTCTCAAACCTTTGATTTACCTGTGATTCAAGAAATACTATGGTTTTAAAAAGAATTTTAGCACTTCTTTCCATTTTTATTGCTTTCGGGTGGGCTCTGACCAACAAAGCAAGTGCGCAATGTGGTGGAAGTCCGCTGGTATTGCCCATGAATACCAACAATGGCCAAGATGGTATCATGTTTAACATCACGGCACTTACGGATGTTACCATCGATTCCATGTGGTCGAATTACGACCCAGGAAATATTCCTGTAATTGAAATTTGGCACAATCCTGCAGGGATTGTTGGGAATCAAAATGCTGCAGCAGGATGGACTTTGAATGGTTCGGCTTTGAACGTGCTTAGTGGTGGGAATAACGTGCTTACTCCAATTCCAATTTACATCAATATCCCCATCTTAAACGGAAATACAGAAGGATTTTATGTAACAACTACAAGTGCTGGCGGAAGCGCGAACTATACGAATGGTGTTGGAACAGCGGGTAATTTTTACATGGGAAATGGCGATATTTCCGTTTCTCAGGGCTATGGTAAAGACTATCCTTTTGCAGCGACCTTCAACCCACGTCAATTCAATGGTAATATTTTTTACAGCTGCTGTCCTACACCAGCCGCACCGCAAGGTCCCATTGTTGGAGATACAACGCTATGCCTCGGAGACACGGTGACGTTCTATGTTCCTTTTGATACCAATGCTGTTTCATATACATGGACAGTTCCATCTGGCGATACCATCATTTCTGGAGTGAATGATTCGCTTATGGTAATGGTAGTTGGTCCGAATTCGACTGGTGGTCAAATTTGCGTTTCGCTTACCGACACATGCACGGCAAGTCCTGACATTTGTATCAGCTACTCAATCTATCAACCGGTTGCTCCTCCAGCAATCACAGGTGTAACTTCTATTTGTCAAAATGATAGCGCTTGGTACTCCGTAACGGCTTCACCAAGTATCCTTAGCTATAATTGGATATTGCCTCCCGGTGCATCATTCTTGTCGACTCAAGACAGCAATGAAATTCATGTTCAGATTGGGGCTGTAGCAGGTGACATCTGTTTGCAAGTAACCGATTCATGTGCCACCAGCGATAGTGTTTGTTTAAGTGTAACGATTAATTCCAACCCTACGCTGGCCAACGCAGGTCCTGACAGAACGGTTTGCTCGGGAAATGTGGCCAATCTTGCTGCCACGGCAGCGGCCAATGGAATAGGCACGTGGTCTGTTGTTTCTGCTCCAGGGCCGGGGACCTTTACTGATTCTACCGACCACCAAGCAGGGTATTCAACATTGATTCCCGGTCAGCACATTTTGCGTTGGACGGTTGAGTCTGCGGGCTGCCCAAGTACATCGGACATCATGACAGTGGATGTAATTGCTACACCATCGGCCAACTTCACCACGGCTAATGTTTGTGAAGGAACGCCTGTTTCCTTCCAAGATTTAAGTTCGAGCAACGGAACGAGCATTACTTCATGGCTTTGGGATGTGACAGGCAATGGCGTAGACAATTATGCCAATCAAAACCCCACTCACAATTACACCGCGCCAGGTATTTACAATGTGCGGTTGATTGTAAGTGCTCAAGGTTGCGCTGACACACTATATCAGAATTTGGCCGTGAATCCTATGCCTGTGTTGAGTGTTGTTGCGGATGACGAATGCTTTCAAGAAATTGTAGAAATTGACAACAATTCAACCATTAGCTTGGGTGCCATTGATTCTGTTTCTTGGGATTTTGGTGATGGAACTCCAATAGTTACAACTTTTGGAGCGAGTGTAGACTTAGAGCCTACACACTTTTATGGACTCCCAGGTCAGTATACCATTACGCATACTGCCTATTCTGATGCCGGATGTGTAGCCAATACGGTCATTCCTGTTGAGGTTTTCCATCTTCCAGTTGCTGATTTCAGCGCAGTCAATGCGTGCCAGTATCAGACTACTGAGTTCGAAGATTTGAGTACGGTAATTGGAGCAGACATCGACCAATGGGCGTGGAGCTTTGGCGATGGCATAGATTCGGCTTTTGTTCAAGATCCATCGCATGATTACGACATCAATGGGTTTGTTGACGTAACCTTACTTGTGACTACCGACCAAGGATGCATTGATGAGAAAACAATAAATCTCGAGGTATTCCCTACTCCTGAAAATGAGTTTAATTATTCCAATAGTGTTTGCCTTGGCGATACGCATTTCTTGGAGGATCAGTCAACAATTGCTTACGGTGTCATTGATCAATTCTTTTGGACCATTGAAGATTCAATTGAATACACAGGTGCTAATGTTTGGCATCTATTTGATGAGGTTGGTTTATACACCGTGGAGCTTACTACGGAGTCGGAGAATGGCTGTCGAGCTACCATTGAAAAAGAAATTCCAGTGTACGCTATTCCCAAGGCAGATTTTGTGTTCAGCAATGAATGTGAAGATGATTTGGTGAGTTTCTATGATAGCACCAGATTTAACAACGCATCAATATTCAGCTACACTTGGGATTTTGGCGACAGCACTGAAATATTGACCGTTCAGAATCCACAACACGCTTTTGAAACGTTTGGAATTTATAATGTGACACTTCGGGTGGAGTCGTATAAGGGATGCGTTGGTTCAGTGACCTATCCAGTGAAAGTGTATGAGCGAGTAATTCCGAACTTCTACCCAGTACCGGACAGCGGATGTTCGCCTTTAAGTGTTGTTTTTATTGATTCCACTGAAAGCTTTACAGATCGCGACCTTACCTACAAGTGGCACTATGGTGATGGTTCTAGTAGGTTTGATACGGCAGAGTACATCTATACCAATAGTTCAGGAAGACTTAGGGTGTATGATGTAACACTGGAAATTTTGACGGATGAAGGTTGTTTAGGAACGACTACGCTTGACAGTTCAATCACAGTAATTCCGCAACCCATTGCTGCCTTCAGTAGCGATCCCGATTTGGAGAATTTGAAAACTACCAATCCCTTGGTGCAATTCAAGAATGAGTCCATTCAAGCCAATTGGTTGACGTGGCATTTTGGAGATGGTGAAATTTCTAGGGATCAAAATCCTGCGCATGAGTATGCCTTCGAAGGTACTTATGAGGTAATGCTAATTGCCAGAAACGTTTACAACTGTTCTGATACATTGAAGAAAACCGCGGTAGTAAATCACGCCAACATTCCATTCATTGCTTCAGCTTTCACTCCCAATGGTGATGGAATCAACGATTTCTTCACTATTGATGGTCTTCAAGATGTATCCGAAGTTACACTCGAGATTTATGATCGATGGGGGCATATCATCTTCAAAGGTGAAGGCCTGGATGTGCAATGGGACGGAACAAACAATCAATCGAGAATCGTTCAACAAGGCGTTTACAACTACAGGTTGTTGTATAAAGATTCTTATGGTGAGCGATTTGAGATTTCAGGAAACCTGAGCGTAGTTGGAGTTGACAAGTAGAATTAATGATGAAGAGTTTTAAGATAAAAACAATGAACAGAAAGCGAATCTATTTTATAGCAATGTTTTTTGCCATGAGCGTTTTGGGCAATAGAGCTTTTGCACAAGCTTCTGATGCACCTGGTCTGCCGTATCATGTGCCGACCATCATGGAGATTATAACTGAGGCCGTTGAACAGCCTACCGATACCAATGCCTTTGTAAGTATGCTTTACGAAGCTCAAGATTTTCCTGCTATAGTTTTGGGACAAGCATTGGACAATGCAACCTTGGCTGATATACAGACGTGGGTTGAAACACATGTGGTCATCATGCAAGAATTTCAAAAAGAAAGGAAAAGAAATTACGATAAGTTTTACCTGAATCAAGTAAACCAATGATGCATTTACTGAAAAGAACAGCGAGCCTCACAAGTCTAGCACTTGCATTGGTAATGTGGGTGAATGTTGGTGTGGCACAAACACCAATTCCAATTGGACCACAAAGCAATACATTTACAAGTATGGTGAGGGGATATCACTTTACATCTCCCGTAAATTTCACCATTTGTGGCCTCTATATCCCAACAGATGCATCTATGGGTGTGCAATCGGTAGAAGTGGTTAAATTCACGAGCGCGGCTCCACCTGCTTTCCCCGGAACTACCAATGCTTTTACCTCATTGTTTTATTCACCGAGTTATCCTACTAACGCTATGATTCCTTGCAATATTCAGATCAGCGCAGGAGATATCATTGGGGTTTATGGAGCACGTGGTCCAACCATGGTGAATAGTTATGATGGAGTGAATTATGTGTCCTCTATTTCTACTCAACCTGTAACGTTTTCTCGTTCGGGCATGCAAGCCAATTTAGCCCTGGGACAAATGGCTAATATCTGGTCAGAGGTGTTTTACAACATCGGTCGCATTATCATGTATTACGAGTGCTGTCCCGATCCACCCACACCGCAGCTGACAGCTGCCCCAACGCAGATTTGTTCAGTAGATACGTTTACTTATTCTGCCGCAAACTATCCATTTGCTACAGGATATACATGGGATTTCGGAAGTTCTGGTACGATTGTAGGTGCCAATATCGATAGTTCTGAAGTTCAAGTGGTTTTTGATGGTACAGTAGTGTTTGACACCGTTTGTTTAACGATGTACGACACATGTTCAAGCAGTGATACTTGTTTTCCAGTTGTTATTAATCCACCAATAGCGTTCGCTGGAAACGATACTTCAATTTGTTCAACAACGATGCAGCTGAATGGAAATCAAGGTAATGGATATTGGACAGTTGTTGGTGGTGCAGGTACTTTTTCGAACACCAACGACTATAATTCTTCTGTAAGTGGTTTGGCACCAGGAGTTAATACACTTACATGGACAATTTCAAACAGTAATTGTCCGCCTATAACCGATGAAATAAATATTACGGTTAAACCTGTGCCCGTGGCACAAATGATTGCGCCAGATGGCTGCGATCAAGGTCAAATTCAGTTTACAGATGATTCGTACGCCTTGAATGGAAATATCATCGATTGGAACTGGGATGTAGATGGTGACGGAACATTCGACTACAGCACCACTTCGTTTAATCATATTTATCCTGGACCAGGTACATATCAGTGCACCTTAGTGGTTACGGCCAATCAAGGCTGTCAGGATACGTTGATTGAGCCTGTGGTTGTTCATCCAAATCCAGCCACCAATTTCTCTTACAATTCTGATTGTGAAGGAAGTCCAATGTCATTCAACGATCTTACTACCATTGCTTCTGGATTTATTAGCGACTGGGAGTGGGATTTTGGAGATGGTTCAAACATCAGTTTTGCTCAAGGTCCAGCGCATGTTTATGATACTGCAGGATATTATTGGGTAACGCTGACAGCAATCAGCAATGAAGGGTGTGAAACGACTTACTCCGATTCCATACAGGTTTACTCAATTCCTGCGATTGACTGGTTGTCGCCTGAAATGTGTCAAAACGATACGGTCTTTTTCTCAGATTCGTCTACTTCAGTGGAAGGCGTAATCAACTATTGGGAATGGGACTTTGGCGATGGAGCGCCTGTTGATTATAATCAGCATACTGCGCATAAATACCCTGCGCATAACTTGTATTCGGTGCGCTTAACAGTCGCCACGAATCTGGGATGTACGAACACTGTGGTGCGCGAACAACGCTCGTTCCCTGTGCCTCAGCCAGATTATATTCAAGATGGTGTTTGCGAAGAGCAGCGCGTTACGTTTACAGATAATTCTACCGTCAGCAACATGTTTGGGTCAACATTCGCTAGCTTCAAATGGAATTTTGGCGATGGTGACAGCGCGATCAACCAAACTGTTGGGCACTTCTTCCAAGATCCAGGATTCTATACACTGGCATTAACGCCTTACACCAACTACGGTTGTCACCACACATATGAAAGTGAAATATTGATCAGACCAAGGCCTGATGCTAAAATATTGGTTGTTGATGACAAAGTATGCGCGCAAAACGAGATCAGCTATCGAGATCAAACTTACTTCGATTACGAGTTCGATTCGGTAGGCGTGGTAACTTGGGATTGGCAGTTTGGCGATGGGGCATCATCAAACATCAAGGATCCGACCAATGTGTTTGCGAAGGGTGGAGATTACAGCACCAAGCTTACTGTAGAGACAGGATATGGCTGCATCGATTCAACGACAAAAGTCACGGTGATTTACCACAATCCTAAGGCCAATTATCGCATGGATACCTTGGAAGGTTGCTCACCGCATTGCGTAACCTTCATCGATCAGTCAAAATTGGCTACAGGTGAAGACTTGATTTACACTTGGAATTTTGGTGATGGTAAATTCGATTATGAGAACGTGAATCCAACATACTGCTATTCTGTTCAGGATGGTATCGACTCTGAAGTGTTCCTTTCATCTTTGAAAGTGACTACACCAAACGGATGTACAGATATGTTTAGCAACCCCGATAAGATTCGGGTGTACTCCAATCCGATTGCAGATTTTGATGTAAGTTCCGCATCCGTAAGCGAATTAGAGCCTGTGTTGTTGATCGACAATTACTCCATTGGTGGAGATTACTGGAGTTGGGATTTTGGCGATACCTCATACAGTACGCTTTTCAACCCAATACAACACGAATATGCTGCTCCAGGAACCTATCGCATCGACTTGGTGACCACCACCGCTTTTGGATGTAAGGACGCCATTTCCAAAGGAGTAACGGTTGAAAGATTGCAAACACTTTTTGTTCCTTCCAGCTTCTCACCCAATGGAGATGGTATCAATGATTTCTTCGAAATTTACGGTTCCGATTTACAAGAGGTGAAGCTGTGGATCTACGATCGCTGGGGCAATGAATTGTTTTACGGTGAAGACGACTTGGCCAAGTGGGACGGGAAGCTTGACGGTAAATTGCTTCCTATCGGAGCGTATGCTTATGTTATTGTTTACAAGCAATCGGATCAAATCAAGCAGAAGAAGACAGGTAATTTTGTAATCTCTAGATCAAACCAATAGAAGTATGAAAAAGCTATTTCAATTGAAAGGAATTATAATAGCGATGGCGATGCTTTTCAGCATGTCGGCTTTTGCTCAAAATGCCACGGCAGACGATGAGCAGCCAACGCTGTCTTACGATACCTATCAAATTGCTACTGAATGGAACGAATGGCATGAAACACCAACTGCGGCCAATGCTTTTATTGGAGAGTTTATGATTGAATTCAATGTTCCTCAGGCCACAGTAAATCCTGGATTGACACTTTTCAAAACGTGGCAATGGTGGGCTGCCCACAATGAGGCAGCTGTGGAAGAATACATTTCACGCAGAGACGCTCAGTAGTTTTTTCTCTTAAGAAATTCCTAAATCCTTGATGATATCCTGAATGGTATTGTCAAGGATTTTTTGTTGGGCTTTCATGGAAGCGTTGCTATCCCAATCTTTTCTTAGGCTGAAATAGAACTTGATCTTTGGTTCTGTTCCAGAAGGTCGCGCAGAAATTTTACTTCCCGATGCCGTGTAAAACTGCAAAACATTGGACGAAGGCAAATCAATCGGAGTGGTGTGACCCGTTTTCAAGTCTTTGGAAGTGCCATTGTGGATGTCATCGATCCTTACGATCTCATCACCACCCAAAGAGGCCGGTGGGTTTGCCCTCAATTCGCGCATCATTTGCGCAATTTCTTCGCTGCCGTCTTTTCCTTTTTTAGTCAAGCTGATCAAATGCTCATGGTATAAGCCATGGCGCTTGTAGATGCGGCTTAAATAGCGTTCAGCATTATCACCATCGTGCATTACTTGGCCCAGCCAATCGCAGAATACCAAGGCCGATGTCAACGCGTCTTTATCGCGCACAAAATCGCCAATCATGTAGCCGTAGCTCTCTTCACCACCGCCAATAAAGGTCATTTCCCTTTCATTGTCTTTGATCAACTTAGCGATATGCTTAAAGCCCGTTAAGCAAATTTTAGAATCAACGCCATAGTGCATGGCTACATCTCCGAATAACTCGCTACTTACGATGGTGTAAGCGATGAATTCATCTCCTTTCAATGGGGTGTTTTGCAACAAGTAATCCGTTAAAATCACTCCGGTTTGATTGCCGTTCAAAAGGATCATTTCTCCCTCGTTGTTGCGAACTGCCACGCCTATTCTATCGCTGTCGGGATCGGTGCCAATTACTAAGTCAGCATTTTCACGTTCGGCCAATTCCAAGGCCATATTAAGCGCTTCACGTTCCTCTGGATTTGGACTTTTTACAGTTGGGAAGTTTCCGTCTGGAATGGCTTGTTCTTCCACAATCATCACGTTTTCATAGCCGGCTTCTTCGAGCAATCGAGGCAACAGTGTAATCGAAGTTCCGTGCAGTGAAGTGAGCACAATTTTCAAGTTCTTATTGACGTTGGTCGATCGTCTTTGAGCCAGCGAAGCCTTCACGAATGAATCGTCCATATCCTTGACCAATTCATGAATCAAAGCAGGGTTTGCTTGGAAGTTGATCTGGTTGAGTTGCTCAATTTTACGCACCTCTTCTATAATGCCTTTGTCTTGTGGAGTTACGATTTGTGCGCCATCGTTCCAATAGACTTTATATCCATTGTATTCGGGCGGGTTGTGCGAAGCGGTGATCACAATTCCGCTGTGGCACTTTAATTCCCGCACAGCAAACGACAGTTGTGGAGTAGGACGAAGGTCAGAGAATAGATAGGCTTCAATGCCATTGGCTGAGAAAATTTCTGCGACCATTCGGGCGAATGATTGGCTGTTGTTTCTGCAGTCGTAGGCAATGGCCACTCTGATTTGTTCGCTGGGGAATGACTGCTTCAAATAGTTGGATAAGCCTTGCGTAGCCATCCCAAAGGTGAATTTATTCACGCGATTTGATCCCACGCCCATCACCCCGCGCATACCGCCTGTACCAAATTCAAGGTCGCGGTAAAAGGCATCTTCCAATTCTTTTTCGGGTCCATCAAGCAATGCTTGAATTCCATTCATAAAAGATTCATCGGTGTCTTGGGCCAACCATCGTAAGGCATTCTCTCTCGCTGTCATCGCATTGAATTAGGGCTGCAAATTTAGCTTCTTATAAGACAATGAAAACTTGACTTTACAGGAAAACAAGTATCGCAGCATTGCGTAGTTTCGTATAAAATATTCATTTATGCGTTTATTATCATTCTTGGTTCTGGCCTCCATCGTGATCGCGTCATGCGGAAATCCTGAAGCTGAAAGAGCAGCTCAAAAAGCTTTGTCAGACAGTTTATTGCAAGTGCAGCAAGATTCACTGTTGGATGTGTTTAGAGGCGAGCTTCAAGATATTTCACAACGCATCAGTCAGGTTTCTGTGCGCAATGGTTTATTGGCCATTGATTCGAGCGAAGGCGATGTGCTTTCAAAAGAAATGATCTTAAAACGTGTGGAATCATTAGACGGACTTTTGGCAAATAATAAGGCCGAATTGAATCAATTGTATGAGCGCATGCGCAAGAGCAATGTGAAGAATAAGCAGATGGAAGAAATGCTTCAAAGCATGCAAGCACGCATTGCTGAGCGCGAAAGCCAAATAGAAAAGTTGATGGCCATGATTAACGATAAAGATGTGGTGATCACCGAGATCAAAGCTACACTCGACAGCATGCGAATAGACAACATCAACTTGACTGAAGAAGTGATCAGCATGGATGAAGAAATGCATACCGTACACTACATCATTGGTGAGCAGAAAGAATTGAAGGAGAAAGGCGTAATCACGAAGGAAGGTGGGATCCTCGGCTTGGGTGCATCAAAAAAGCTGGACGTGAGTAAACTTGATCCTACCTTATTCACAGAAGCCGACATTCGCGAACTTCTGTCGATTCCTTTATATTCTAAAAAAGCTAAATTAATTACGAATCATCCAGAGTCGTCTTATGAGTTGATCATGGATTCTGATGGAAACGTAAAGTCGCTTAAAGTGAACGATAGAAAAGCATTTTGGTCGGTAACCGACTACCTTGTGGTTGAGGTAGATAATTAAAGTTCATCGCTTTTTTTGATTTCTTTATCGGAATAGGTGCTCCATTGAGCAAATAGTGAGAATAAAGTAGCTGATTTTCAAACCTTTTGGTCCAGTTTGCGTCTTATATGTAAATCTCATAAAGACGACAATGAAACTTCTTCGCTTCTTCCGATACAAATACCTTCTTAACTCCAGAAAAAGGCACTATGCTTCTTTGGCATTGTCCATTGCTTTGGCACACGCTTCTTTCGGACATGCGCGCTACCGCTCTGTGGGTAATGGTATTTCAGACATTGAACTGTCGTTGGAGCAAGATCAGAAGTTCAAATTACAGCTGAATAAGTTGGACGAGCGCAAGCAATACATTGTAAAAGGCAAGTGGACCATGGATCACGATAATTATGTACTCCAGTTTAAACGCTCAAAATTTGATATTCCAAGTTTGTTTTCGAGCAACACAGGCTTTCAAAAACCAACCTTCATTCAAGGAAAACGCACGGTTAAAATTCCAACCAACCGCAATGGTGTGGTGATCGATGGGATTTACTGTCCTCGCTTGAGCGCTTGAGCCTTTTCTTCTTCGCTCAGTGCATGAGGATTGTACTTGATGAACATGTTGATCCAAACTGTTCTGCCCATTCTAAATGTAAGTGGCGCCAATAGAAATATGGCGATGATGATTCCAATCAAGTAATGGTGTAATTCCCAATCGCTTCCCAAAACGGTCATGGCCACGAACACAGCCACGGCAATGGCTACGGTAAAAGCATAGTTGACATACATTGCTCCATAAAAAAAGGAAGGTTCCAATTGGTAGAGCTGATTGCATTTTTCGCACCGCTCGGGCATATCAAAGATTTTCTTTAAGTGGTATGGGTTGCGTTCGACAAACAATTCGCCCTCATGGCACTTGGGGCATTTTTGATTGAGGATGGAGTAAATCTTGGTTCCTTTCAAGGCCTTTTTGAATTGAAGGCACAAAGTTCGTCAAATCTTTTGGAGAGAGTGTTACTAAAGTCACAAGAAGGTTAGTTCATGGTTTGGGGATTCATGATTTATAATTCATGATTAATAATTGATGATTCAAGATTGGTGGTTAGTGTTCGTGGTGGCTTGGGAATTGATGAATTACAATAGCAATGATTTATACAGTGCTTGAGCACAGTCATGCTGAGGTTTTGCGGAGCAAAAGTCTCGAAGTGCGGCTGTGCGATTTACTCTTCGTTTCATGGTTTCGGTGGATTCATGATTCATAATTTATAATTCATGATTGGAAATCGAATAACATTGAACTACGAACCCCATCTTCGCTCTGTCTTCTAGACAATGCCCACTTCGTGGTCAACCTTTGGACTGACGCTTGCCCTTTTCTTGAGCAACAAATTATAAATAATCAATCATAAATTATGAATCCGGTAAGTAGGAGTATTCGCTTCGCCCATGATCCCACCGAACCGGAGTCCTGATTGCTATAGGGAGGAATCAAAGTAATTTATCTACTAGTCTCTTATACATAAACGCTCTTCCAGAACCTGATTTTAGATATTTCTCAAAAGCATAGGCTTTGTATTTATCATGGAATACAGTGTAGGTTAACACCTCAATAGGAAGTCGAGTGGAGGTGTAATGCACTTCGCCACGATTATGCCGAACAAGCCTCTTTTCGAGATTCGATGTGCACCCCACATAATGGGTGTTGTCAGCGCATTTAATGATATAAACGGTCCAAGTCAAAGGTTTTGATATTCCGTGCATCTCGAAAGTAGAGAATAATTTTTTTGAATTGAAGGCATCTTGGAGTTTATCAACTAGAGCACTGGGCTTCGGTGAAGGATCATTTCGATTTGATTGAAAATCAATGACAAGAAATAATCAAGTAAAGTGTAGATTTCAATAAGGCGATGATAATTGTGGAGTATCTCTATCTGTGTGCAAGGTTATGGTGGAGGCCCCCACCTTCGCGCAAGGCTATGGTGGATAGCCTCCACCGAAGCTCAGCGAAGTCCCGCTTGTAGGGAATTTGAAATGAATTAGGGTTCGATACAAAAACGAAGCTCACCTTCGTCCCGCTAATTCATGCGGGACTTCGGTGAGCGAAGGTGGAGCTGGTGGGAGTCGAACCCACGTCCAAACAAGGAACCATAAAGCTTTCTACAAGCTTAGCCTTCTGATTGGTTTTCGATTTTAGCCAGGCCAGAGGCAGCCAAACCAAAACTTATCTTCTTAATTTTCAAACAACCACCGAAGCCTTGATCGTTCTATTCTGTCATTGACCACGCCTCTATCAATACAGGGGTCAGACAAACCTGCATTAGAGACGTCTTGTCCGCGTGCCTAGCACGGGATTAAGCCTAATCTTCTATCGAATGATTAAGCAGCAAGAGCGTAAGATGTTTCGCCAGTTACTATTTTAAACAGCTTTTTAACGAGGTGCTATTCAATCCCCGGCTTGCTTGCAGTACCATTCATCTTGCTGTCAAAACCGGTCAGCCCCAAAGAACACGATTCAAAGGTAGACAATGATTTGCCCAATGCACCACCTTCATAGACGTTAAAGATTGCTAAAGGCAGCCGACCGCCCATTTTTTTCTCCTGCCACAATCTTTAATTCCCGTAGGGAAAACACGTTATCTTTGCCGCCCTTGAAATATCAGACATAAAATGCACACTTCATGATTTAATAAGTTGTCCATTTTTAATCTGAAATAGGCAGATACATGCATAGAATTTTAGTAACAGGAGGAGCTGGTTTTATTGGATCGAATTTAGTGGAATCGCTTCTTAAAAGAGAAGATGTTGCTTTGGTTCGAATGTTGGATGACCTGTCAACTGGTTACTGGGAAAACGTACAGGAGTTTTTAGATCATCCCAAGTATGAGTTTTTAGAAGGTTCAATTACAGATTACAGTACAGTAGAAAAAGCATTAAAAGACATTACAAGAGTTTCACATCAAGCCGCAATGGGTAGCGTTCCAAGGAGTATTGAAAATCCGATTCGTACCAATAATGTCAACGTAAATGGTACATTGAATGTGTTGAATGCTTCTAAGAATTTTGGTATTGATAGGGTTGTTTTAGCATTTTCTTCCAGCACATACGGAGATAGCGCGGAGCTTCCGAAAGTTGAAGAACACATTCAAAAAGAGATTTAGTAAAATGAAAAAACTCCTCATCTCCGCAGGCACCCGCCCCAACATCATTAAGATTACACAATTCAAGAAGCACGCGGCCAGTTTTGGGTTGGAAGTGAAGATCTTGCACACCGGCCAGCACTATGATCATAAAATGGCGCAGGTGTTTTACGATCAATTTGAAGTGCAACCCGATTTTCGCCAAGACCTGAAGCCAGGCACGGTGTTGGAGCAGATCACCCAGATGATGCACAACGTTACCGAGATTATTGATGCCTATAAACCCGATGTATTGCTCACGCCAGGAGATGTCAATTCTACCTTTGCGGCAGCCTATGCGGCATACCAAGCCAAAGTGCCGGTGGGGCACATTGAAAGTGGATTGCGCAGCGATGATCGCAGCATGCCGGAAGAGATCAATCGCATCCTGACGGACGATATTACCGACCATTTTTTCATCACCGAAAAATCGGGCTTAGAGAATTTGAAAGCCTTGGGTAAAAGCGATGCACAATTGCACATGGTGGGCAATACCATGATCGATACCCTGGTGGCATTTGAGCCCAACATCGATCAAAATGACATTCTGAAGACATTGGGAGTAGATGGGCAATACGCGTTGTTTACGTTCCATCGTCCAGGCAATGTAGATGATCTCAACAACCTGAAGAAATTGGTGCAATTACTATCGGATGCTTCCAAACGACTCAAGGTGGTTTTTCCTGTACATCCGCGCACCATTAAAATGCTCGAGCAAGCTGGATTATTGGCTGATTTGAAAGCGAATACTCAAATTGTATTAACCGATCCCTTGGATTATTTCTCTTTCCAGAAATTGGTAAAACATGCTTCTGTGGTCATCACCGACAGTGGTGGTATCCAGGAAGAAACTACGTTTAGGCGCGTGCCGTGCCTCACGGTGCGCCCCAATACCGAGCGCCCCAGCACCGTTGAAATAGGTTCGAATACCTTACTCGATTTTGATGTGAATGATATTTTGGCGCATCTCGATCGCGTTTTGAATGGTGATTACAAGAAAGGACAAATTCCACCATTGTGGGATGGCGCTGCTACGCAGAGGATTTTGGGAACTTTTGGTTCGTAGTTCGTGGTTGCGGGGTTCATGGTTTATGGTTGGGGAGGTTGATTCACAATTGATGATTCATGATTTATAATTGGGTCAAACGTCACTGAAATCTGACAACTTCTAGTCATCAATAATAAATCATGAATTATTAATCTCCCTTTCTCTCTTCAACTCTTCCACGACTTCTCCTACTATCTCCATTTGTCCGTACTTTCGCGTCTCCATGCCAATGCGGTTTTTTATATTCAGTTTTTTAATAACCCTTTCGGGTGCAACGCATGCGCAAAGCATCCAACTCGACCAACGGGCCGATGAGTTGAAGGAATGGTTGGTAGATAAGTATGGCATTGATAGCGGAAGAATTGAAGCCGTGGGTAAGGAGAAAATCCTTCTTCTGATCCAGTGGAAGCGAGAAGAGCCCGCATCATCATACTTGAATAATATAATCGATAGAATTAGGAAAAGGCCCTGCATCCGTGTGGGGCTTTTTCGTTATTTTGAATGGCGTTGAAAAGACTATTATTTATATCTATTTTGCTATTTGCGCTAAGCCCTATGCTCCATGCGCAAGGCTACTATTGGGGTAGTGCGGGTAAGACCAAACGACTGAAGAATCTCACTGTAGATGGAGGTTTGGGATTGCGTATGTATTCTGGGGATATACAACAACGCGGCTCTCTATTCAATCCTCTCAA
>Ga0181561_10002606_pt1 | contig 15908 bp, 18 predicted proteins | sample 011ome_19_FD_133760 | JGI IMG/M metagenome (GOLD analysis project Ga0181561, IMG submission 133760) | Coastal salt marsh microbial communities from the Groves Creek Marsh, Skidaway Island, Georgia - 011510BT metaG (megahit assembly) | ecosystem: Environmental > Aquatic > Marine > Intertidal...
CGATATTTATCACTCGGACGATGATGAACGCCACCTGGAATGGGAAGGCGTTGGCCTGTTCCTGATAGAAGACGGCCTGATCAGGGAGTGGCAGGACTTTACCATGCGTATTCGGCGTGGCAGGGGATAACGCTGCTGTCCTCATGTTTATTCCCCTGACTGCATAGTCGTGGCGAACTGGCCTGTCACCGATAATTCGGGAAGAATAGTCATGACCCCGGTCATTCCCTCATTGCTTACCGAGGTACCCCACAAATAGAGCGTCTCAAGATTGGATAGCTGCTGCAGGTGTTGCATTCCTTCATCAGTGATTCCCTGATTGCCATAAAGGTTCAGCATTTTCAGGGATGACACATCACCAAGGGATGCCAAACCGGAATCGGTAATACTGTTGTTACTCAGATTTAAATATTCCAGTACCGGCATATCACCCAGCAGCGACAACATGTCATCGTCCAGCCCACTACTGGCCATATTGAGATCAACAATGGAGCCAGCCGCAGGACCAAGAGCCTCTATCATTGCCAAAGTAACTGGTTGCCCGATTGACAAAACGCTGACCACAAGACCATTGCTGTCCTGCATCAACGGCCGAACCTGCCAGCCAGAGTCTGTCATTTGCTCGAGGGCTTCTTTCGACACGAATGAATAGGAATCAGCTGTTTCCCGGGTAGACATCTCAGGGGCTGCAAGCCCCAGATCCACGGCGATAAGAGCAGTCACTTCAGGATCAACCTGCACTGATGACACAGTAGTGTCACTGGGCAGACCGGCATCAATCCACCACTCAAGAATTTGTACCTGTTCTTCGGTCAATGGTGTTTTACCTTCCGCCGGCATGAAATTATCGTGATTCTCCGGGAGGGTAATGCGCTTGTACAGGTCACTTCCACGCGCATTGCCGGCAAGGACAATGGCACCACTTTCACCCCCCACCATGAGGGCGTCGAGTGATGAAAGATCCAGCTCTCCGCGCTGTTTATCCGCGTTGTGGCAGTTACTACAGCGCTGATCCAGTATGGGTTTGACGACATCATGCCAGGGGTCAGCTGACCCGGTCGATGTAACCCGCTCCCTGGCCGGTTCCATACCCGCAACATCACGGACGGGTTGCGGCGCAAATTCCATCAGGTAGGTGGAACCATGGGTCAGGTTGCCACCATAGTGGCCGGTGACGGTGACTGCGGCCAAGAGCAGCAAACTCATGGATGTTCCCCATTGTCGATAGACATTGATGCTGAAGACTGACAGAAACCATACCACGATAGTACCGCCCGCGAATCCAATACCCCACAACCGATGGGCAGTCGCAGAAGGACCGGTAAAACCACCTTCCGTAAAATGCAGAAGGCCGAGCACCACAGTCACAATGGCACTGAATGCTGTACAGCCCCAGAGCAGGGGAAGAATCTGGTGGTTTCTGTTCTGGAACTGATTGCGACCCAACCAGTGAACAATAAAGGTGAGCAGGACCATGCCGATTGGCAGATGCAGTACCAGCACATGAAAGCGGCCAAGAAAAAGAAGAAAATCTGACATGCCAATATAGCCCCCGGTTCAGAATTTCGTGCACGATAACTTCTTCAAGAAGTGTAGGAAGAATAAACAGCTAATGGCAGGCAGTCCAGCCTGATGTTTCCACCTGGCTCTCCTTGAGCAGGTGTACAATCAGACTTTGGCCCTGGTTATTAATATCAAGCATTTGCCAGTAAATCACCCTAGCTTTTTGCTTATTCCCGGTCACTATTGGATTAATCCTTATCACTATTACAAGCCAGCATAAAAACATGCTACATTTTTGATTTTCATTCTGTTTGAGTGAGGACGGACATGAGCCAAATCAAAAAATTACTGGCTTTTACACTGTTTGGCATGCTGCTGCCGACCGGTAATACCAGCGCTCATCATTCCACTGCCATCTATGATTCCGACAATCCCATCGAACTCCAGGGCCGGGTTATGGAATGGCAGTTTACCAACCCACACACCTTCATCATCCTGGCGGTGCCGGATAAAAACGGTAATGAGGTAACGTGGAACCTGGAGGGCCAGAATACCTCCCTGATGTACCGACGCGGCTTCACACCCGACTCACTTCAACCGGGGGATGAGATTCTGGTCACAGTGCGCCCACTGCACAGTGGTGCACCAGGCGGAAATTACAGCAATATTCGAAACCCTGATGGCACTTCTTTCAATCCACGCAAATCCCGGAATTGATGATGAACAGTCCAGCCAAAATCTGTATTTACCTGCTCGTCTGCATCCTGACCACCTCCTGCGCCCAAACCGGTAGCAGGCAGCATCCTGACTGGAGCGGACAATGGACGCGCATCGGCAGTTTGAACTGGGAACCCGAGGGGTACGCCGTTGCCGGTCCACCACCGCTGACTCCCGAGTATCAGGCCAGACGCGAGAAATACCAGCGCCTGCGAGACCAGGGTGTGCTCGCCGGTGACCCGCCAGCCACCTGTCTACCCCCGGGTATGCCCAGAGTAATGACCATGTCATTCCCTTTCGAAATGGTGATCACACCAGTCACTACCTACATCCTTGCTGACTGGGATAGCCAGGTTCGGCGCATATATACCGATGGCCGCGACTGGCCTGACTATATTCTGCCCGAGTTCAACGGCTATTCCATTGGGCAGTGGTATGACGAGGACGGGGACGGTATCTATGACATGCTGTCTGTGGAAACTCGGGGTATAAAGGGGCCCCGATCATTTGACTCCACTGCTGTTGTCGCCCATGACAACAACGAAACAGTTGTGCGCGAGGAATTCCGCCGCCTTGATGAAAATACTCTGGCAAACAGGATTACCACTATCGACGACGCCCTGACCGGACCATGGACAGTGGAACGTCATTACAGCCATACGCCATTTTCAGAGGACGTGATCTGGATCGAGTATGTCTGTGCCGAAGGTAACCGACACCTGAATCTGGGGGATGAATGGTATTTCATCAACAAGGAGGAGGGCACACTGGAGCCCACTCGGGAAGGTCAGCCCAGGCTGGTACCGGAATTCTGACCAACCCCGTGTAAAAAGTGTTGGGAGCATTCAGAATCGGTAATAGTATTTTTTAATCCAGCCACTTATTCCGGCTCGGCCCCCACGATGTGGTCAAGGTCCACGTTGTAGTCCTGACAGAAATATTCCAGCATTTCTTCCCCGGACCAGGGAATATCCCAGCTTGCGGTCCAGGGCCTGGTGTATGCCTTGGGATCATCGATAGTGACTTCATAATGCAGCGTGTTGTAATCCGGCCTTGAGATTCTTTCGATCAGATGCAAGGCATCCGTGTGAACCATACCCGTCGGACGTCTGGCAAACCAGAAACGCTCATTGAAGTGAACTGTATCTATCACAAGTTCATCACCTTCCCAGTGGCCAACAGAATGCCCGAAATAGGAAGGATCATATTCATCGAGACCAGGATGCTCACGGCCATCCATGTAGATCTCGCGCCAGCTGTGTGGCCCTCCTCCTGACATCACATAGATGCGCTGATGCCGGGGATCCTGCACGATTTCTATACCAACCGGAGTATGGAATTGTCTGGGCCCGCCATTGGCCTTGCAGCGCGGATGAGGATCTTCACGGCCGATACTGTCCAGCCGGTATTGGACCAGTGCCTTGGCCCAGGGCTGAAAAGGAGCTACTTTTTCCAGGTCTTCCCGATTGACCAGATAGGCTCCCTCCATTTCCACGAAATTTTCGGACAGATTGCCCACACCCGTGTTCCAGTGTCCATCTTCTCCAGGCCCCGGGCCGAAATCCGGCGTTCCATCTGCATAGCGTGGCGCTGGCCTGACTTCCTGGGCCGACACACCTGTCACCCCGAAAGCGATCTCGAGCAGCCCCGCTGCAACCATTATGGTGAGAGTTCTTCCTGTTATGTCTCTGAAAATCATAGGCTGTATCACCGTACCCTACTCTTTGTTTTCGGGTTCACATAGGGCTTTCCCGGCTCCCGGGTTTTCTCCTATAAAAGCTTTTCGCCAGAATCCGAACGCTTGATTTCGGTCGCATTCAGCAGAGGACTATTGTCTCTGGCCCGGGCACCATAAACCTCAAGCAGGTCCCCCGCCTTGATCGTTTCCTTTCTCCAACCCCTGCTCCGCATGGCAGAAACATTGGAGAGTTCGAACGCCCATTCCTCCACATTGCCCTCCTCATCGAAAACATCCATGTAAAAATACACATGAGGGTTTCGCCACTCCACATTGGTGACCATACCCTCTACCGTCTGCGTACGATCAGCATCATATTGCGCCGGAAAAGAATGATGTGCCTGGGTTGTCGTACAAGCCAGTGTGCAAATAAGTGATAGCAAAATCACGTGCCTGAAACCAGCTTCCTTCATTATGCCCCCTCCTGGCTAATTGATAACAACCTGAAAATCACCTGAACGACCATCTTCCCGCCAGGTACCGACAAGCGTCCTCTCGGTTGGGGAATCCAGGTTTCCAATATCTGCCTCAATCTCATATTTCAATGCAAAGCCGGATCTGTCACGACCCTCACCGGTTAAATTTACAGACCAGTTCTCGTGATCGAGTGATGCACTTGTTAAGGGAAAAGGTCTGCCATTAACTATCAGGTTGCCGGTGATCACCTGCTCTTTACTGAAACTCATCATCAGCAATACACGCATCTGTGGACCATCATCACGCTCCATGAATCCACTCCAGGTGCCAACCAACGGATGGCCATGCTGGGCCTGAAGGGGCTGAGATAACAGGACACTAGACACAAGTAACAAAGAAATGATACTTAGGGAAATTATGGATTGAGATTTTCTTAACGTTGACATTGCTCCCCCACCAGGATGATGCCCCGGACTAGTTCGCCGGTGGCGGCCAAATCACATTTCCGTCAGCATCCAATAGCCCCATTTCACCCAGCTTTTTCGCCACTTCTTCACCGGCGCGGGCAGGCGAGGCGCCATTCAGGTTGGCCGGAGCCTGGATACCCATGGCTTCGAAAGTGCCGCTGGCAATATCGATCATGTCAGTGAAGCGAAGGTTTGACTTCAGCGGTCCGTCATTGATCTGGATCGCCCTGGGCCAGAACACCGGCTGATTGCGCAGACCGAGCCAGCCAATAATCCTGATGGTATCCCCTATGGCGAATTCATCCTTGGAGAATCCGTAGGCTTCCTGCACACCAGTCGGATGGCTGAGCAGGCGCCATTTTGACCCAGCCTCCAGATCGCCGCCAGTGATCTCAATATCCATGGTGATATGTGGGTTTCCCCAGTTGATGCGGGCAATTTTGCCCTCGAAGGTTTTGGTATTGGAGCCAAACTCGCCAAATTGTGCCTGTGAGCTGTGGTGCGCAAACAGGGTACTGGTCGATAAAAAGGCTGCAGCAATAAACGACATTATGAGGACTGATTTTTTCATGGGGTTTCTCTCGTCTATTCCCAGATCACGCAACGGGCATTGCAAAACAATTCGGACCGGGTGTCTTCCCCCGTTGTAGCATTAACCTGCCAGTAGCCAGTGAAATCATCCAACGTGATCGTGCAGGCGTTGTGATCGGTGGGGCTTTGAATGCCTCGCACTTCGACATGTGTTAAAAAACAGGCCGAGTTTGCAGCCGGGGCAAGAATCTTCTGTTCGGATTGCGCTGTCCCCGCGTCCAGTCTGATCCAGGCTGCTGCCTCGGGTTCAGGGCTGACATCCAGATTCACCACATCGAGCTGCGACAGTATCAGATCATAGTCGATTGCTAGAGCTGGCACCTCAACCATGGCCGTATTTTCCTGCATATTGTCCTGGTCGTTACTCTGCATAATCCAGGTGGTGAGTATGCTGGCAATGACAGCGACGAGGACACTTGTTAATACAGCTTTCATGAGTTTCTCCGGATTGTTCTGGACATTTCCGTTAAGTATCAGTTAAAACCGCCCTCTATCCATAGTTTTGCTGATTGCGCTGTACAGGGCGTCTGCACAAGGGCCCGATCAGCCACCTTGACCCAACGATGGGTGAAGGTGACTGGCTCTCGCAGGTATACAGGATCGGTAACGGTGATAGTAAGAAGAATACCCATTCCATTATCAGTCAGGGTGAAGCGCTCTAGAATATGCTTCTGGTCACTGGAGTCAATTCCGGTGTGATTCCCCCAGGTATCGGCCAGGAAATTAGTAGTTTTCACCACAAGGTCCCCATCTTCGAACCAGCCCACCGAATGGCCAAACTTCGATCGTGCGCCTGCCGGCATATCGGGATCCAGGTACACGATGCGCCGACCTTCCTGCAGGTCACGACCAATAACAAGGGTTTTTTCATCGGGACGGGATATCTGATGTGAGTACGGCAGAGTCATGGACTTTGGCGGCCCCGGATCTCCACAGGTGAGAACCGGGTTCTGGTCTTCACTGAAATTGTCTACCAGGGCTTGTCCATGCGCATTGAGAGGCCACCCCTTGGGCGGCGCGTAAGTGGGTTGGTTTGGTGCACGGTCCCACAGGCCAGTGAAATCAGTGGAGGGAAGAACAGGCGCCTCGGCCTGTGCCCTGGATCCCACACGCATCCCGTCTTTTTCAACCCAGTGCATGCTGCTGTAGGCACGGGCCTTGTTTCGATGATGGGCACCTTCCCAGACAATGCTGTCACCGGGCTTGAAGGTATCCCGCGACCACCCGGCTTCTGTCATGGACGCGGGATGATTCATCTCGATACTGTATTCCACCAGTTTCCCTTCCGGGTTTGGGGCTTCCACCTTGAGAAACACATGCGGCATGCTCCAGCTATACTGGGTAACAGTACCGCGCAGAACACGGACATCATCCGGGTCGATAAAAGTATGGGAGTGATGCGCGGCGACAGGCAGACTACAGGCCAGGCAAAGGGCGACAGACACAATAATCTTGCGGTCTCTGTGCATTGTAGTCTCCCCCCAGCGACAGAAAATGGCTTGTTACAGCCCATAATAACGAAACATATATCACAAGGTAATCCGAATCTGCGAATTTCTTGCAATCTCCGGTATCGGCTTTAAATACTCTCTTAAGGCCTCCAAGCGGATCATCGCTCATGGGGTTAAAGTCGTTTAACTCTGTTACGGACTGCAAAGGCACCGGGCCTCCCTAGGCCAGTATTCCTTTCACAACTTCTCCATGCACATCCGTCAGCCGGAAATCACGACCCTGGAAACGGTAGGTCAGTCTCTCATGATCAATGCCCATCAGGTGCATCAGTGTGGCATTGAAATCGTGAACATGTACCGGATTTTCAACAACGTTATAGCCAAACTCATCAGTCCTGCCATAGGTGGTACCTGCCCTGACACCCGCACCGGCCATCCAGCTGGTGAAGGCATAGGGGTGATGATCACGACCAAATATCGGGTTATTGATATCTCCCTGTGAATAGGGCGTTCTACCAAACTCACTGGTGAAAACCACCAGTGTATCTTCCAGTAAACCACGCTGCTTCAGGTCCATGATCAGGCCTGCAATAGGCTGGTCTGCTGTTTTCGACATCATCGGCTGCGTGGCACTGATGCTGAAGTGGAAATCCCAGCCGTTATAGAACAACTGGGTAAACTTTACATTACGCTCGGCCAGCCGACGGGCGAGAAGGCACTGGCGGGCGAAAGAAGTCGGGTTATGCACTTCCGGTCCATACATGTCGAGAATGTAGTCCGGCTCATCCTCAATACTGGTGGCCTCGGGCACGGAGGTTTGCATACGATACGCCATCTCGTAGGAGCTGATCTTGGAAAGAATTTCCTCGTCACCGCTCTGCTGATACTGGGCCATGGCCAGGGCATTGATGGCATCGATATCCTCTTCCTGCCCCTGAAGGTTCAACCCCTCCGGAATATCAATGTAATGAACGGGCTTTTCGCCCTTCATGAACTGTACACCCTGGTAATGAGAGGGCAGGAAGCCTGAACCGAAGTTCGCAGAATCCATGTTCTGTCCCTGTCCAGGCCCCATGTTGTTCAGCACGATAAATGAGGGCAGATTGTTATTGTCAGAGCCAAGGCCGTAACTGATCCAGGAACCGAATGATGGACGGCCAACCAGCTGGAAACCGGTTTGCAGGAATTGTGCAGCAGGGTTGTGGTTCACATGCTCAGTCCACATGGAGTTGATGATACAAAGCTCATCCGCAATGTCGCCGACATGGGGCCAGAAATCACTGATCCAGGCACCACTTTGACCGCGCTGTTTGAATGGTGCCAGATTACGGACCAGGGGGAATTGGGTCTGTCCCTGGACCATGGTGGACAACCGTCCTTCACCCATTACAGAAGCCGGAGTCTGCTGACCATGCATCTCTTCCAGCTTGGGGCAATAGTCAAATGTGTCCACGTGGGAGATGGCACCAAACATATGCAGGTAAATCACCCGCTTGGCTTTCGGGGCATGGTGGGTTGCCCCCAGAATACCGAGATCCTGCTGGCCCAGGGCGGCGCTGGTACCAAGCATATCAGCCAGGGCCGCAGCCCCAATACCAACACTGCCTTTCTTGAGAAAGGCACGACGAGCCAGGGAATGAATGATATCCATGTCTTTTTGATTATTCATGAAACTGTCCTGGTATTAATGCCGCATATAGGCATCAGGTGAATTCATAATAATACGGGCTGTCGAGGCCAGGGCCGCAAACTGTGCCAGCTGATTTTCCTCAATGGCAAATTCCACGAGTCCTGCACTGAGGTAGTCATTCGCCCGTTCAGTGTCTTCGGAGAAGCGCTGGAAGGAACGATTGTAATGGCTCGTGAGAATCTCCCTTTCCTGTGAGGATGGTTCACGCCGCAACGCCAGCTTGTATAGATGGTCTATCTGCGCACCGGGATCAGCGTTTTCCGCCATGGCCCGAAAAGCCATGCCTTCATAAGCCTCCAGATATTGCTGGTCATTTAGCAGGACCAGTGCCTGCAACGGCGTATTGGACGACCTGCGGCGGGCGATAGTAGTGATACGTTGTGGAAAATCAAATACCTGCAGCGCCGGATGCTGGGCGGCTCGTTTGATATAGCCATACATGGTACGGCGGTGATGCTCATCTATCGGGACCTGGTCAGACTGTGGATAGTCAACGGGGGCATTAACTGACACGGCCAACCACACGCCTTCGGGCTGGTATGGCTTCACACTGGCCCCGCCAACTGTTCCATCCAGCAGCCCGCTGGCAAGAAGCGCGCTGTCACGAATAACTTCTGCACTCTGTCGCAAACGTACACCTCGACTGAGCAGATGATTGAATGGGTCCCTTTCTTTTTTGAGGTCACTGATATCCGAGTCCTGTCTATAGGTAGAAGACATCACCATCATTTTTATCAGGTGCCGGGTGTCCCAACCTGAATCCATTAGTTCGGCAGCAAGCCAATCCAGTAAATCCGGATGACTGGGAATGGCCCCCTGGGTACCGAAATCTTCCGCAGTTTCCACCAGGCCACGGCCAAACATACTTTGCCAGAGTCTATTGGCATACACGCGGGACGTCAGCGGATTCCTGTCATCAAACAGCCATTCAGCCAGACCCAGCCGATTATTTGGTAGGGAGTCATCCCAGGCGAAGATCTGGTCAAATGCCTGTCCAGCAACGGCTTCGCCCGGATCACTGTAAACACCCCGTTTTTTCACCTGCATGGGGGCCGCCATGGGATCATCACCCATCACCATAATCTCCGGCTGCCAGGACACCAGCTGGTTGTATTCAGCAGCCACCTCACGCCAGGCATCCCTTGCGCTCAAAACATCGGGATTTGTCATGACACTGAATTCCCGGTAATCACTGGCTGTTATTTCCAGATCGCTTCCTTTATGCAGGTAGGCAATTTCCAGGGGAGACAGATCCCGATTGAAGACTTTGACTTCATCCAGTACTGAATCCGCGAGCGTGTATTGCTGCCAGCGTTTGCCGAAGCCCAGGCCATAAATCGTGTCATCAATAAAAGCCAGGGGATCAGTGATGATTGTCTGGCTCAGGTTATCACCCAGTACAGTGACCGCCATGGGCTGGGCATCGAGATAAATATTTATGCCAGCGGCCCTGCTGGAACCGTCATAGGTAACAGTGATATGGCGCCATTCACCCGGCTCCACCGGCTCTTCGGTAATTACGCTCAGTTTGTTGTCGGGCGTATGCTGCATATTAAAACGCAGATGGTTGTTCTCCACGTCAAGGGCATAGCCATTGGAAGCAAAGCGAATGTGCTGGTTGTGATTGAGTACCGTGGCAATGTCATAGACATCGGCGAACCTGATCCAGAAATCCAGAGTAAAGGGATCGGTACGGTCATAATCACCAACATCATCGCCAAAGTAGCCCTTGTTCTGTTCACTAAACAGAAAACCGTTCCCCTTGATGCCTTCAGCTGTCAGGGGGGCCTGGATGACGGCAGGCACCTGCCCCGGAATACTGCTATCGGAAAGCTGCACCAGGTCTTCGCGAATTCCTGCAGGCATGCTCCTGCTGACCCGCAGCGGCTGCCCCTGCTCCTGCCTGCCATAAATTTCAATCTTGGCAAACTCCAGGTCGCCCTCGTAAAAGGATTCGAAGGCATAGTGGGCTGCCAATGCTTCATCCAGGGCCTCGGCTACTTCCACCTTCACACGGTTTTCATCCAGGGTCATACCGCTTTCGGTATTCTGGCCGACATTTGCCAATACAGCATCATATTCACTGGCCAGCACTGACATTTGCGCTTCCAGTGTCTGGAGCCGTGCCTCTGTGTCCGCATCCGGGAGAATAAGAGTGGCACCGGATTCCACACCAAGAAACCCTGCTGCTACTATCGTACCACCAGGGGTATAAAAGCCGGGCTCATAGGTGTCACTGAAAAAGGCCGCGAAAGAATAGAAGTCCCGAATGGAAATAGGGTCGTACTTATGGTCATGACAACGGGCACAGCCAACAGTGTGCCCGAGTATACCCACACCCAGAGTTTCCACCCTGTCGATGGCATATTCGTTGTTGTACTCTTCATCCAGAATGCCATTTTCCGAACTGCGCTGCCCCAGTCTCAGGAAAGTGGTAGCCAGTATCTGTTCCCTGGATGCGTTGGGCTGAAGATCCCCGGCAATCTGCCATGTCAGAAAATCGTCGAATGGCAGATTTTCCTGGTACGCGGAAATCACCCAGTCCCGCCAGGGGTGCAACAGACGGTCACCGGCATCTTCCAGATAACCATCTGTGTCAGCCCAACGGGCAATATCCAGCCATTGGGCCGTCATATGCTCAGCATGTCTCACGGAAGACAGGAGTTCATCAACACGCTTTTCATAGGCATCCGGAGACGTATCAGCGACAAAGGCGTCCACTTCCTCCAGTGTTGGCGGCAGCCCGGTCAGGTCAAGGGTGACCCGGTTAATCAGCGTTTCCCGGTCAGCCTCAGGGGAAAAATCAAGGCCCTCCCGGTCAAGTCTTGCACTGATGAAAGCATCAATTTCATTCGTGCCACTAGCAGCAGCGGGAACAGCGGGTCGATCAACCGGCACATAGGCCCAGTGACGTTCATACTCGGCACCCTGTTCTATCCAGTTGGCCAGTATCTGTTTTTCCTCCGGGGAAAGTGTCTTGTTGGTATCCGGCGGCGGCATGACCACATCGGGATCATCGGAGGTAATTCGTCTAATCAGCTCACTGGCGTCTGCATCGCCCGCCACGATAGCAAACTTTCCCGGGGATTCCGGCAGTTCAGCCGTAGCGGTTTCAAAGAGATCCAGGCGTAGACCGGCTTTCTGTCCACCTTCAGCATCGGGTCCATGACAGGCAAAGCAGTTGTCAGAGATGATGGGGCGAACATCCCAGTTGAACGACAATGACTCACTGCTGCTGGTTTTGGCTTCTTCACTACACCCGGCAAGAACAAAACAGGCCAATGAAACCATCAAACTAGGTAAGTAATAATGACGCATATCAGGCATCAATTGCCATCCCCCCTTGGGACTATGATAAACGGTATGGCCTGCAGGTATTTAGCGCAGTCGATCGCTACTTTTTAGCTCACGTTTGGCACCAGAAAGGCGCTTCTAATTTTTTAACTAACAATGTTAGACTAAATTTAACCATTATTGTTGTCAACGTTGTGCATCCCCCATGAAACTCAACCAGGAACAGATTGTGGACGAGGCCATACGCCTGCTGCATGAACATGGACTGAAACAGGTAACACTGCGCAATCTTGCCGATCGTCTTGAAATGAAAGCCCCGTCCCTGTTCTGGTATATAAAGAACAAAGATGAACTACTGGCGCTCATCGATGAAAAAATCTTTCGCCAGTGCATCGAACAAATTCCCCCTTGCAGTACCTGGCAGGACTGGGCCAGGCATTATGGACTTTCCCTGTGGGAAGCCCAGTCCATGGCCCCCGATATTCCCAATCTCATCACCCAGGTCAATCTCGGCAGGGAAACCCGGGAATCCCTTTATCAGCTTCTCTACGACCAGCTCTCCCCTTTCGGTCTGGACATGACACTGGCCATGAAATTGCAGAGCTCAATTCAGGCCATGGTCACCGGCTGGACAGTACTGACCAATGTCCCGGGTAAACATTTGAGGGATATCGACCAGGAATTCTCTCCGCTGCGGGATGACATCTCTCAGGCGCTGGACATCCTGATTTCAGGATGGGAAACAACGTTGGAGACTCATACAGAAATTTTGAAGAAGGGAGCCGCCTGATGAAAAGGGAACGGTACCCGCAATATCTCGACAGTTTCAACGGCACCGATTACGACAGTGTGCTGGAATTCTGGGCGCCGCAATTCTGTGTCAATGTGCAAGGACGGGGCTTTTCAATTCGCCGAAAAGCCTGAAAAAAACCTATACCTTCTCCATAGCCATGTAAAAGAAGAGATGTTCGTGAATCATCATTTTTATGATAACGACAGGATATTCATGGAAGCAGACGTACGCATCACTGCCATGAAAACCATTACCCAGGAGGCAGTAGACCAGAAAAAAAATCAGCAGCATCATGCCCTTTGAGGCTGGTGTTGCGATGGATATCCCCCAGTTCACCCACTATCACCTGGTAAACGGCAAATTCAAAACGGGTGTTTGCCTGGTCAGTGGTCCACCTACTGCTGTGAAGACAGACTGATTTCCAGACGATCACCCGCATTGTTTACAGCTTTCCGGGGCGCTTTTACGTCCGCCTCTTAAGTGATACCCTCTTCCCCAGGAATACAAAAACAGCACATTCCCGGAGTTCTACCATGGTAAATCGCAGGGCTTTTATAAAGACATCCCTTGTCATGTCCACCCTGTCACTGGCCGAGACATCTCTCGCTGATGTGCTCAGTAAAGAAATGGAAAAGACCTATCCAACACTGGACCATTTCCTGCTGGACCAGAGGCTATCCAGTCATGGCTCGCTGGTACAGTCATTATCAAAGCAGCGCCTTCCCCTGCTGTCTGTCAATGGTGATGTTACTGATCTCTGGACTGACACTCTGGCGCCCGCCTGGAAACAGGCACCGGGCACAGTTGCCGGCGTCACTGGTGCAGATGTCCAGTTTGTCCTTGAAACGCTTGCCAGGGATCATCGCATGCACCTGGTACACGCGTCTCCCCTGCCGGAAACCCTGACATTGCCTGGAGGAGATACACTGGCATTCCATCACTGGATTCTGGCTCCACGTTCCTCTGCTGTCTGACAGCATGCCGGCATCACAGGATACTAAAACTACAATAAGGAGAGAGCCATAATGGCCAAACCAATTCCTTGCCTCAGGTTTTTCACCTGGCTTCTATTCTGGTGCAGCACTCTGTCATTTGCTGCTTCCGAAGACCTCAGTCTCAAAGTCATTACCTCAAATGAGTCCAGTCTCCATGCCAACTTTACCCTGGTGATGGGAGAAACAGACATGGTGCTTATCGATGCCCCATTCACCAATGCTGACGCCCACCGCCTCGTCGCGGACATGCTGGAAACCGGAAAAAACCTGACATATCTCTATGTCACCCACGACCACCCGGACCACTTCTGGGCCATGCAGGTAGTGCTGGATGCCTATCCCAATGCAGAAGTGATAGCTCACCAGCAGGTGGTTGCTGATATCTGGCGCTCCATTCCCTTCAAGATTGCCCGTTGGAGTCCGATGCTGGGCAACAACGGTCCCGCTTATCCCACGGCACCAAAACCACTGGCGCAGAATTTCTTTGAACTGGAAGGGCATCGTCTTGAAGTGCTGGGGCCTATGCAGGGAGATCATCATAATGCCACAGCGGTCTGGATTCCTAACCTGAAAACTCTGGTCGCCGGAGATATTACTTTCCAGGGCATTCATGTATGGCTGGGAGAAACCCTGGAAGATCAGCGCATGGCATGGATTGACAATCTGGATAAGCTGGCGGATCTAGATGCAGAAGTTATTATTGCCGGTCACAAACGACCAGGACTGGAAGATGATGCATCAAGCCTGGCATTTACAAAAAACTATATTCTGGATTTCAACCGGGAAGCCAAGGCTGCAACAAACTCCGAGGCCCTGATTGCGAAAATGCGCGAGCTCTACCCCAATGTAATCGATGTGCTCGACAATTTCATTCTCGTTAATTCCGCTCAGGTGGGAGTAGGGGAAGTCCCCCCCTGGGAAGAATAATTTTCACAATAAGGGGCACAATTCAGGCCCCTGATTTTCTCGTACCAAACGCCGGATACAAAATGAATATCAAAAGAAAAGCACGAATTGGCTCTTTTATCCTGCTGGGTTCTCTCACCAGTCTAATGGCTACGGCACAGCAGGAATTGCCGGCGCCCTTACAACTGGAAGGCATTGAAAGCGATGTCCCCGTAGCAGTCCAGATACTGCGCTGGCATATGCTGGATAACAATATCAGCTCCCTGGCATTCAGGCAGATGGATGAGCTGTTTACCACCCGCTCCGTGGCCAGAAGCGGACTTGTGTGGTCTCTGCCTCGCCATGACCAGCCACTGGACTTCACCTACCAGTGGCAGGGTGAGGATTACCAGGCTGATGAAGTCCTGGAGCGCACTTATACCAATGCACTCCTAATCATGAAAAACGGCACTATCGTCAGCGAAATTTATCGCAACAATAGCTCACCGGATTCGCGCTTTATTGGCTGGTCCATGACCAAATCCATCACCTCTATCCTCATAGGTTGTGCCATGGAGGACGGACATATCGATTCCCTGGACACAGCTATCTCAGATTATCTGCCAGAACTTAATAGCGGCGCCTATGCTGATGTCTCCATTCGTCACGTCATGCAGATGCGTTCCGGCGTGGATTATGAAGAGCGCTATGACTTCGCCAATCCGGGCACAGCGGCCAGCAATCACATCAACTCCCTGGTAAAAAACACCAGCCGCTTTGCTGATGTGGCCACGACGCTGCCGCAGATCCATATGCCAGGCGAGGTCTTCCAGTACAAGACCATCGACACGGCGGTCCTTGGCTGGCTGGTTGAACGCAGTACCGGCATGAGTGTATCCGCCTATACCGAGCAATGCCTGTGGGAACCACTTGGCGCTGAAGCTGACGGTTACTACATCATGGATGGCCCTCCCGGAACGGGACGTGAATTCAGCGGTGCAGGATTCAATGCCACATTGCGTGACTACGCCCGTGTCGGACAGATGGTGCTCAATGGTGGAATCGCCAATGGAAAGCGGATAGTGAATGAAGGCTGGATAGACCAGTCCACCCGGCCCCATGGCCCGGAGGATGAACGTCGCGGAGGCTATGGCCTGCAGTGGTGGACCATGGGTGACAGCAATGCCTTTGCTGCCATCGGGCTTCAGGGCCAGTATATTTATGTGGATCCCGATACTGACACTGTTATTGTCAAACTCAGTTACTACCCGCCGGGTGACAATTCTGCCCAGGATGGGGAGACGCTGGCCTTCATGTCTGCCGCTTCACAGTGGCAGCTGTAAATTAATAAGCTCCATGTCATTTCA
>Ga0181561_10002611_pt1 | contig 15894 bp, 10 predicted proteins | sample 011ome_19_FD_133760 | JGI IMG/M metagenome (GOLD analysis project Ga0181561, IMG submission 133760) | Coastal salt marsh microbial communities from the Groves Creek Marsh, Skidaway Island, Georgia - 011510BT metaG (megahit assembly) | ecosystem: Environmental > Aquatic > Marine > Intertidal...
ATCATGCACACGTAATAAAAGCACGCGGCGACTCGGGCGCGCGACGCTCGCGACGCTCGCGCTCTGCGTCCCTACCAGTACGTCACGCGCATCATCCATCACACCGCGCTTTCCACTACTCGCGCGCGCATCTAAACCCTAACACCCATAACACCCACGTCTGTCGCTTCCCCTCTCCCCCACGCCGCCCACGAAGAGGCCTCGTCGCGGTCGCCGAACAGCTCGGCGAGGATCGAAGTCTCGGGCTCGAAAAACGCGTCGACGCGTTGGCGCGTCGCCGCGCGCGTCGCCGCGACGCCCTCCCCGAAATCGAGCCTCGCCAGAGTCGCGTCGTTTGATGCCGCGGCATTCACGCATTCGTTCTCTTTTGTCACGTCGCACGCGGTTCCTATGGCGTCCATGGCGTCCAGCAAAACGTCGTCCGTTTCAGAAACTTTTAGTCCCAGGAACGTCGTCGCGCGGCGAAGCGCGCGTACGCGCGTCGTCGCGTTTGCCGAAAACGCATCTTCGGTACGCAAAAAAAGAACGTTCGCCGCGCCGAACGCCTCGACCCACCCGCGCGCGAACGTCCCGTACATGGTCTTGATGAGCTGGTCGCAGTGGTAAAACACCTTCTCGCGATCGGGGCCGAGCGCCTCGAAGTGGAACGCGCACTCCGTTCGCGCCGAAAACACATTCGAAAAGACGTCGCGAGACCCGCGGGACTTTTCCGCCTCCGCCTCGCACCGCTGAAACTCGTCGACGAACGTCGCGACGTACGCGTCGAAGCCGTCCTCGCCCTCCCCGAACTCCTTCGCGTAGTGCGCGTAGTGCGCGAAAGCCGCGCGGAGCCGCGCGAGCGGCGCGCGGACCAGCGCGATGATCTTCACGGACTTATCCCCGTACGCGTGCCGCATGAGGTGCGGCACGGAAAGAGGCGTCGACCGCGGAGAGCGGTCGACCGCCGCGACGACGCTTCCGTTGACGACGGCGTCGCGCGCGGCGGCGCGAGAGATGCACCCGCCGCCGCCGCCGTCGCCGTCGCCGTCAACGCACCGCCGTCGAGGCGTGCGGGACGCGCCCTGGATCGGCGCGTCCGAGAGCTCCTGGCACGCCTGCCAGCACGCCGCGGCGGTCTGCGCGAACGACCTGTGCATTCTCTGGCTCTCCGTCCACGTGTTGGCGAGAACGCCGGGGGACGCGTCGCCGACGCGAAGGACGTTTTTATTTTTTCCCTCCGGCTCCGCCTCCGGCTCCGCCTCCGCCGCGCGCGCCGCGAACAGGTCCAGGTACCGCGTCGTCGGTTTGTCCGGCTCGTTCCAGAAGTGCGGCGCCGCGCCCTCGCGCACGTCAGGGTGCGCGCCGAGCTTCGCGTTGAACGCCTGCCCGCCGCTCTGCCACGCGCCCACCACGTGGTAGTCCGGCAAACACCGCCGGCTCGCGGAGGCGTCGTCCGCGAAGCACGGCGGACGCTCGCCCTCCTCCCACGCGCCCGCCCGCGGAGGCAGCGAGGCGAACAGGTCCGGGTCCAGCGACTCCAGCAGCGCGCGCTCGCGGCCAGACAGCGGCACGGCGGCGCTGGCCTCGGCGGGCTCGGGCGGGACGTGCGGGCGCGGGGGCGGGGGCGAGAGGCTCGGCGGATGCTCCGGCGAGGACGCCACGACCACGGGCGTCGCTTCGGTTCGCGCGAACGTCTCAGCCTCCGACGGTCGCCCGGGACCGGGGTCGAGGAACGCGGCAGTGAACACCACGATCAGCGCCGTGACGATGGTCACCGCCAACGTCGGCCTCGGCGCCGTCCACCCGCCCGGGTGCGTCCCCGAAGCCGAGGGCATGTCCCCCGCGCGACGTGCGCGTCTCACTGGCCACGAAGCGAAAACACCTCTCGGAAACGAGTGTAGCGAATCTGACGACGAGGCACTCCGATAGATGTCCACGCCAGCCGCCACTTTCAGCGTACGCAACGCGCGACATGCGTGCATGCGTGTCGTCCGTCGCGGCGACCCCGCGCGCGCACGCGCGATGGCGGCGCGCGCGCCGCGTCGCGCGACCCGTGAGATGCGCCGCCGGCCGGACCGCCGCGGACGTCTCGGACAAGACGCCGACCGCCGCGAGTGGCGAAAGTGTTTCGGGCGCCGCGCGGGGCGGCGGCGGCGCCGCGTCCACGACCGCCCCCTCTTCGCGCCCGTACCGCACGGCGGAGGAGTACGCGGCGGAGGGCGACGCGTTCGTCGCCAGGCACTTCGTGAACCTGAAGAACGGCATAGAGGCTGTCCCCGCGTTGCGGGACCACCTCGGGTTGGAATTCGATTTCGTGCGAATCCAATCGACGATGTGCGAAGCGGGGGACATGGAGAAGGTGGTCGGCGAGCTGGACGCCAACTTCTTGATCGCCGCCGCGCTCGGGTACAGCTGCGTGGTGTACGACTACGGGAGCCGGGACAAGAAACGCGGCGCGCCACGAGCGCTTTGGTACGGGCTCGAGTTCGTTCGGTACGCCCTGAACGTGGAGTGGTTCGGCGAAGCCGACCGCGTGCCCGTGCTGCGCGGGAAAAACGTCGGGCACGACTTTTCGCGAAAGCTGCGCGGGTTTCCGAAGAGCGCCAAGAAGAAGCTGCGGTATTACCGCAAGTTCCTCACCGACGACGTCAAGGCGCGTGGGGCCGTGCGCCTTGTCGGCGTCTACAAGCGCACGACGCACGACGACGACGACGCGTTTTACAGACAGCTCGTTCGCGAGACGTGCGCGCCCGAGACGCGCGCGGCCGGGGAGTCACTAAAAACAAAAAACGAAACGGGCGATCCGACGCGACGCGCGAGACGGCGGCGTCTCGCGTCGGAGGGCGATTGCGTGCGCGCGCTGGAGGCGCTCGGGTTCGAGGCGTTCTACGGCGGGGACGCGGACGAGGAGTGGGTGGAGCAGGTGCGGGGGAAGGATGTGTAGATACGCGGGCGTTTCGCGGAGTCGCGGAAGAGCGTTTTACGCAAACGCGCGCGCGATTGACGAGAGTCGTTCGACGTTTTACCGCAAGCTTTTCATAATCTCATCATCGTGTCGAACGAAAAGGCTGATGCGTCGCCATTCGTCGAGGCGCGACGGTGGCCATGGCGTCACCCGCGGCGAAGCTCGCGGTGCTCGCGCTGGTGCTCGCCCTCGCGCCGGCGCCGACCCGCGCGTTCTACCTCCCCGGCGTCGCGCCGCAGGACTTCGCTCCGGTACGTGCCCGAGCCGATGCACCGAGTCGGATGGTGCCAGCGTGGCGCGAAACGCCGCGTCGAACCCCGCCTCCGCGCGCGCGCACCACCGTTCGCGCCTGACCCTCCCCGTCGCTGGCGCGCGCGCGCTTTTCCTCTCGAACCGCGACAGGATGACCTGGTGAACTTCAAGGTGAACTCGTTGACCTCGGACAAGACGGCGCTCCCCGTGGAGTACTACAAGCTCCCTTTTTGCCAGCCCCCCCGCATCCGGAGCAGCGCGGAGAACCTCGGCGAGGTGCTTCGCGGCGACCGCATCTTCAACTCGCTGTACCAGATGCAGACGCGGCTGGACGAGAACTGCAAGGTGGTTTGTCGAGGCGCGCCGCTCACGAAGGCGCAGGCGCTGATTTTGAAGCAGTTCATCGACGACGAGTACCGCGTGAACATGATCCTCGACAACCTGCCGGCGGCGGTGCGGGTGGATTACGTCGACGCCGACTCGGGCGCGCGCAAGAGCCTTTACGAACGCGGGTTTCCGGTCGGGTTCAAAGACGACGGGTCTCCGCTCGCGGGGGGCGCCATTCCCGGCGCGTTCGGGAAGCGCTTGGAGAAAGCCGCGTCGTTTTGGCTCGGCAACAAGGGTGTCGCGTCGCGGGGCAAGACCGCGAAGACGCGACTTGAGAACGCCGCGTTTTACGTGAACAACCACCTGCGGTTCACGATTTTGGTACACGCCCCCGACGCCGGGACGCGCGCGTCGCGCATCGTCGGATTCGAAGTGGAGCCGGTTTCCGTGCGGCACGACTTCAACGGCGCGTGGAACGCGCGCGACCCAAAACTGAGCTCGTGCTCGTCGTTGAACCACCCATCGGTGGTGTTTGACGAGAACGAACCCCCGAAACGGCGGGACCCGAAAACCGTGCCGCCGCAGCGCGTCGAGGAGGGCGAGAGCGTCGTCTTCACGTACGACGTCGTGTTCCGCGACTCGCCCATCGCCTGGGCCAGCCGCTGGGACGTGTACCTGCAGATGGCGGACGGCGCGGGCGTGCACTGGTTCTCCGTGGTGAACTCGTGCTTGGTGGTGCTGTTCCTCAGCGGCATGGTGGCCATGATCCTCCTGCGCGCCCTGAAGCGCGACATCTCGAGGTACAACGCGCTGGAGACGATCGAAGAGGCGCAGGAGGAAACCGGGTGGAAACTCGTGCACGGCGACGTGTTCCGCGCGCCGAAACATCCGCGCGCGCTCGCCATCGTAATCGGCGCGGGGACGCAGTTACTCGCCGTGACCTTCGTGGTGATGGTGTTCGCGGTCGCCGGTTTTCTATCCCCGGCGAACCGCGGCGGGCTCATGACCGCGGCGCTGACGCTCTTCGCGCTCGCCGGGTTCGCCAACGGGTACGCGTCGGGGCGTTTGTGTAAACTCTTCGGCGTCAACCACGGCGGTGTCCACGGCGACGTCGCTCACGCGTGGCGGCGAAACGCCCTCGCGGCGGCGCTCTTCGCTCCCGGCGTCGCGTTTTGCGTGTTCTTCACTCTGAACCTGCTGTGCTGGGAGGAGCGCTCCGCGGGTGCGGCGCCGTTCACCGCTCTGCTCTCCGTCTGCGCGCTGTGGTTCCTAGTGCACGCGCCGCTGGTGTTCCTCGGCGCGTACGCGGGGGAGAAAAAAGACGCGCCGGAACAACCGACGCGCACGAATAAAATCCCGCGGCGCGTCCCGCCGCAGCCGTGGTACCTGCGCGGCGCGGTCACCGCGCTCGCGGGCGGGGCGCTGCCGTTCGCGGCGGTGTTCATCGAGCTGTTCTTCATCCTGAGCAGCATCTGGCACCACCAGGTGTACTACGTGTTCGGCATACTGTTCCTCGTCGTGTGCATCGCGCTGATAACGTGCGCGGAGGTTTCGGTGGTGCTGTGTTACTTCCAGCTGTGCGCGGAGGATTACGAGTGGTGGTGGCGCGCGGTGGCAAACTCGGGGACGTCCGCGCTGTACGTGTTTCTGTACAGCGCGTGGTACTTCTTCGCCAACCTGGAGATTTCAAGAGCTGTGCCCTCGATCATGTACTTCGCGTACATGGCGCTGGTCAGCGCCGGGTTCGCCGCCGTCACGGGCACGGTCGGGTTCCTCGCGTGCTTCGCGTTTTGCCGAGCCATCTACGGAAGCGTCAAGATCGACTGACGATCGAGACGGAACGACGACGACGACGACGGAGAGAGTCGGTAGCGGGAGTGCGCGCGAGACGCGGCGGCGTTCGTGGCGGGCGCCTGTTACGGCGCGCGATGCCGCGGTGATAAAACGCTCGCTTCGAAGATTCACAACGACGACGCTACCCGCGGTCGTCTCTCGCGACGCGCGCGCCATCACAGTTTGGGCGAAAGCGCGCACACGGACGCACACGCGTCTCGTTTACTCGTAAATCCACGCCTTGTCGCAGCGCTCGTACGAGGTGACGCCCTCGGGGAACCAGAGGCCGATCTCGTGCTGCGCGGACTCGACGGCGTCGGAGCCGTGGATCACGTTGCGGCCGAGCTCGATGCAGAAGTCACCGCGGATGGTGCCGGGCTCGGAGGCGCTGTGGGTGGTCGTCGAGTGGAGGGGAAGGCGTCAGTCAGCGGCGGGTCGCGGCGCGCGATCGAAAAAGCATATTGGCGGCGGAGCGCGATCGAGATAAAGGGGGGACGGAACAGGACGCGTCCGCGCGTGGTTCCTGGACGTACAGAGGGTTGGTGGCGCCGATGATCTTGCGGCCGGTCTTGACAACCTCCTTGCCTTCCCAGACCATGCACACGACGGGGCCGGAGCACATGTAGTCGACGAGGTCGCCGAAGAAGGGCTTGGAGGAGAGGTCGGCGTAGTGCTTCTCGGCGTGCGCCTTCTCCACCGACATCATCTTCATGCCGCGGAGGAAGAAGCCCTTGGTCTCGAAGCGCTGGATGATCTGGCCGACGAGACCGCGCTGGACGCCGTCGGGCTTGATCATGATGTAAGTCTGCTCCATTTTTGTTGGTGGGTGGTGAGGAAGGTGTGCGGAAGTGTGAACGATCGCGCGAGCGAAGTCGGAATTTTTGTGTCGGTTTCGGGATGCTGGTAACGAAACGGAGGATGACGCAGCTGGTTGACGCGATATTTTTTATGACGATTGAGTCTCGAAAAGGCGTCTCGGAACCCCCGAAGGTCTCGGCAACCGTAGCCATCTCGATCGCATTCCGAAACGCAAAAGGCATAGCGAACGCGCGTGGAGCGCACGAGCCCCCCGACCGTTCGCGAGAATGGCCCCCAAACTCATCGTCGTCGTTGCCCTCGGGGCCGCGGCGTTCCTCGCGCACAAGGCCAAGGCTGGTGGCGACAAGCCCGCTGCCGCGCCCAAGAAACCCGAAATCAAATCGGCTCCCGCGAAGGCGGCCTCCACGAAGGCGGCCGCCGCGGCTCCCGCGAAGGCGGCCTCCACGAAGGCGGCCGCCGCGGCTCCCGCGAAGGCGGCCTCCACGAAGGCGGCCGCCGCGGCTCCCGCGAAGGCAGCCTCCACGAAGGCGGCCGTTGCGAAGCCCCCGTTGAAGAACAGCGCGTTCGTGTTCGTTAAGCCCGCGGCGAACACGGCGGCGACGCAGGCGCTCGTTAAGGAGGTGTTCGCGTCCAAGTCGATCTCGATCACGTCCGAGGGTGAAATCGACGCCGCCGAGATCGACGCGAAGAAGCTCATCGACCAGCACTACTACGCCATCGCCAGCAAAGCGACGCTCACGGCGCCCAAAGATCTGCCCGTCCCCGCGGACAAGTTCAAGGCGAAGTTCGGCATCGAGTGGGCGGAGGCGCTCGCGGAGGACCTCGTGTGCAACGCCGCGGAGGCGTGCGCGCGCTTCGGTTGCGACGCGGACGGCCTGAACGCCAAGTGGCAGGCCGCCAAGGACGCCGGGTCCATGGTCAAGTTCGGCGGCGGCTTCTACTGCGCGCTCGTCGAGGACGTGTACGTCTTCAACGGGTTCTTCATGACCATGCGCTCCGGATTCGTCGAGCCGGGCGTCTCCATCCACTACTACGTCGTGGAGTTCGAGGCGAAGGACCTGAGCTGGGCGGACTTCCGCGGCGCCGTGCTCGGCCCGACCGACCCCGCGGACGCGCCCGCGGACTCGCTGCGCGGGCGCATCCTGGCGGAGTACCAGGCGCTGGGCATCGCGAGCGAGCCGTTCACGGGCGAAAACGGCGTGCACGCGTCCGCGTCGCCCCTGGAGGGCCTCGCCGAGCGCGTGAACTGGCTCGGCGCGGACGCGACCGGCGACGTTTTCGGGAAGGAACTGCTCGCCGCGGGCGTTTCGCCGGAGACCATCGAGGCCTGGTCCGTGGACCCCGCGGTGACGCACCCGGAGGGGAAGGGGAGTGTGTTCGACCTGCTCGAGGATCTCGACGCCGACGCGTGCCTCGCCAAGTGCCTCGCGATCGAGAGGTGAGAAGAGGCGCTCTCCGGAAGAAATCTGAGGACTTCGCGTCAGGACTTCGCATCCCGCTCTCGGACGGGACCATCACACCCGCATCGACGCGTCGTCGTACGTACGTTCGGCGGTTCCGTGTAATACGTATCATAATATCGACGTGGACGACCCGTCGCCGCCGCCGTACGTCGCCGACGTCGGCGCGAATCGCGCTCGTCGTTTTTCCTGTTTACGTACGTAGCGATCCCAAAAAGAAAACGCCTTCGAGCGTCGGCATTCGCGAACGGCACTCGCGCTCGCGCGCGCGACCCGTCGCATACGGCGCCACCGCGACGAGTCCCGAAGACATGGCTTCCTCCTCCTCCGACGCGCGCGAGCGCCGCGACGCGCAGCGCGACGCGCTCCTCGCCGCGCCTTCACCCGCCTCGGAGGCATCGTACTACGCGAAGCTCGCCGCCGCCGCCGCCGCCTCGGGCGCCGGGCACGTCCGCGTCGAGCGCGTGGCGCACGGGAAGGGCCTGGTGGCCGCGCGCGCGTTCGCCAAGGGCGAGCGCGTGCTGGTGGAGCACCCCCTGGTGGGCATGCAGCAGGAGACCAACCGCGCGGACGCGCGGGTGTGCGGTGCGTGCTTCCGGTACGTTGGCACCGTCGGCGCGCAGATCGCGCGGAGGCTCCTCGCGCCCGCGATGCGAGACGCCGCCGCGGCGCACGGCGTCGACGCGAGTTGGCTGCGGCGCCTGCAGCGCGGCGAGGCGACGCTTCCCGAAGTCGCGGGGTTCGACGCGCGCGGCCTGCCCGCGATCGTCACGAGCCCCGGGGACGACGACGACGCGGCGGCGGACGCGCGGGAGGTGTACTGCTCCGCCCAGTGCGCTTCGCGAGCCTGGCACGCGCACGAGCGTTTTCTCTGCGTCGGCGGCGGCACGGAAGCCGCGGGCGGCGTGGCGGCGTCGCGCGCGTTCCTGGAGCACGCGCGGGAAACGAACGACATATTCATCCTGGCCGCGAAGGTGCTGCTTTCGGTCGCGGTGCGCGCGGACGAGACGCGCGCGGAAGCGAAGGACGCCGAGGGCAAAGAGGCGAAGGAAGAGGCGGTTTCGACGTCGGACGACGCCTCGGCCGAGCCGGTTTCGGCCGACCTGCGTTACGCGTGGGCGCCGTACTCGCACGCCCACAAACGCGTCTGGTGGGACGCCGTCGCGCGCCCCGACGACGTCGAGCCGGGTGAGCCCGAGTCACAGTTCAGGGAGAGCATGCGCGAGATCGCGACGGAGTCGCTGGCTCTGCTGACGCGGACGGTCCCGGAAGCGCTCCTCGCGCGGTACCCCGGTTTGTTTTGCGTCGAGACGTTCGCGAGCGTCGTGGGTATGTTCGAGCTGAACAACCTGGAGATCGCCGTGGCGAGCCCGGTGGAGGACTACTTCCTCGCCGTGGACGCGCTGGACGACGCGCGGGACACGAACGCGGCGGCGACGAAACGCGTGACGAACCCTTTGCTGGACGCGCTGGACGCGGCGTACGACGCGCCGTGCGAGGGCACCGGCTTCTTCGCGCTGCAGAGCTGCTTGAACTCGGACTGCGACCCGAACGTCGCGCCGAGAAAGGAGGACACCGACGACGACGGGCGGTGCGTGCTGGTCGCGACGCGGGACGTGCGCGAGGGCGAGGAGCTCACCATGTGCTACGTGGACGAGTCCGCGGACGTCGCCGCGCGCCGCGCCGAGCTCAGGGACTACGGCTTCGAGTGCGCGTGCGCGCGGTGCGCGCGGGAAGCCCAAGGGGGAGCGGCGTATCGGCGAGGGGGCAAGACGAAGTGAGGGTGTGTCGGGGGTATCTATAGCATGTTAAGGCGTACCGAAAGACGTATTTATTAATACGTCGGTTGTGTACATCGTCGTCCTTTCGTCGTTAAAACGCTTTAAACGCAAACTCACGCCCTGACGGGTTTCCTCGTCCCGGCGTTTCCGGCGCGTCCGCCGGCGCCGACGCGCGCCGTGCCCTGGAGCATGGACTTGATGGTTGCGAGCTCGCTCCTCTCGTCAAGCGCGCGCTGCAAGTCCGCGCGCAGCGCATCCGCCTCCGCGCGCGCCGTGGTCGCCTCCGCGCGCGCGCGCGCCAGCGTCTCCGTCGCCGCCTTCTCGCGCGCGCGGCACTCGTCCGCCTCCAGCTCGGTGGCGCTGATGCGCTCCACCAGGTAGTTGTACGGCTGGCTCGAGTCGTCAGCCTTGCTCTCCGCGCGCCGCACGCGGAGCTCGAGCGCCTCCACCTCCTTCGCCTTTTCCTCCGCCGCTTCGCGCGCGAAGCGCGCCTCGCGCTCGAGCTCGACGCACCGCTTGCCGAGCGACACGCTCTGCGCCAGCCGCCGGCGCAGCGACGCCGGCACCGAGGACCCCAGCGCGCCCAGCGCGGACGCGACGCTGTCGGAGGAGGCGTTCACGCCCTCACCCGCCGCCTGCTCGTTCGCGGCGCACAGAACCGCCTCGTCCAGCTCGCGCTCGAGGGACTCGTAGTGCGCCAAACGCGCGGACGTCTCGGCGGCGCGCGCGTCGGCGTCGCGCGCCCGCCGGCCGGCGGCGCCCTCCAGGTTCAGGTACTGCGACTCGAGCAGACGCGTCTTCTTCGTGAGCATCTCGCACTCCAGCCTGAGCACCTTCGTCACCGACACGCTCTCGCCGTGCAGCAAACTGACGCGCTCCAGCTCCATGGACTTCAAGCGCAGCTGGCCGGCCAGCTCGGCGTGCGAAACGTCCGCGTTTTTCTGCGTCGATCGCAGCGCGGCGAGCGCGTCGTCGTACCCGGCGCGCGCCTCGGCCACTTCGGCGCGCGCCGCCGCCGCGTCGGCGACGGCGGCGTCCCGCAGGTCCCGCAGCGCGCGGATCTCGCGGTCGCGGTGCGCGCCGTGTTCTTCGCGCAGACGCTCCAAGTCCTCGTTCGCCTTGCGCTGCAGGCGGCTCACCTCGGCCGTCAAACGTTCCTCGTGCTGCGAGCGCATCTCGGCGTGGCCGCCGAGAACCTTCTCGCGCAAGTCGTCGCGCGCCGCGCGCAACGTGCGCACCTTCTCGCGCAGGCGGTCCTCCTCCTCCTCGCGCTTGCGCTCGCGCTCGCGCGCCTCCTCCACCTCGCGCGACAGGTACGTCTTGTCCTGCTGCAGCAGCTCCACCTGGTGGCTACGGCTGGCCAGTTGCGAGGAAAGCGCGTCGCGCTCGCGCGCCGCCGCGCCCTCGGCGCCGCGCGCGGCGGCGAGCTCGCGCTCCGCCTCGGCGGCGCGCTTGCCGAGGCGGTCCACGGTGGCCGCCACCTCGTCGTACATGGCGCCCTTCGCGCTCAGCACCTCCACCTTGACCATGGCGTCCTCCAGCTCGCGCGCCAGGCGCGAGCACCGCGAGTCCAGCGCCGCGCGCTCGGCGTCGGCGTCGGAGTCGGCGCGCGCGACGTGCTCGCGCGCCTGGCGCAGCTCGCGCGTGAGGCGCGCGGCGTCCGCCTCGAACCTGCCTGACGTCTCGCGCGCGCTGTCCCGCTCGACGCGGCACACGTCCAGCTCCGCGCGCAGGTTCGCGGTCTCCTGGTGCACGCGCAGGATGGTGAACTCCTGTAGGGAGAGCGCCGCCGGGTCCTTGGCCTGGAGCTCGGCGAGTTTCTCCTGCGAGCACACCACGGCGCGCAGCTGCTCTTTGGCGTTCTGCACAGCCTCGCGCAAAGGAGGCGCGAGCTTCTCGAGCTCGTTCTGCTTGTTTTTCAACAGAGACACAGCCTCGAGCATCTTCGCGCGTTCCACCTCGAATTCCCGTTCCTTCGCCGCGAGCGCCGCCGCGCGCGACGCATCCTTGCGAGCGTTCTCCTCCACGAGCTGCGCGATGCGCTCCTCCAGCTTTGACGTCCTGGCCTGGACCTTCTGCTCCAGGCGACCGGCGTGCGCGCCGCCGGGCTGCGCCGCCGCGCGCTTCGCGCGCCGGCCTTCGTCCGCGTCGGACTCAGTCACGTCGCTCATGCTCGAGTACTCGCTGATGGGGTAATCGCCTCCGTCCACATCTTCGCCCGCGGGAGTCTCCGCGGATTTGTCGAGTTCGCCCAGCAGGCGCTCGAGGCGCGCTTTCGCGGTCGCGTCCGCGGCCATCGCGGTGGTCGGACCCGGTGTCCCGAACGAGCGAAACCGAAGGGCTCGCGCGACAGGCTCGCGTGCGGCGCGGCGCGGCGCGGCGGCGAGTTGCCCCGCGCGCCTCGGGCCCGCCGACGTCGTTGCATTTGCTTTTCAAACGTTTGAATTTCGATGGAGGGGCCCATTTTCGACGATGTTTAGCCTGGCGGAAACCGGTTCGACATCACAGGATCACAGGTTCGCGACTTCCTCAAAGAAAAGCCACGACGTTTCGAGAGGTCCGAGACGCTCGCGCGCAACCCACGAGGCACGACACAACGACACGCGCGTGAACGCTCGCTTGCTCCCTTCGAGACACCCCGCCCCCGCTCGCGAGACTGCACCATGAAGGACCTTCTCGACGACGTCCCTCTCCCCGAAGCCAACCACCTGCTTTTATCGGGCGCCGTCCTCGCCGGCTCGGCGGGCCTGGCGACGGTCATGAAGCCCACCAAGATGCACGAGGCGTACTTCACGGAGACGGACAAGAACGACGAGCCCATGATCCAGCACAAGCCCAGCACGCGCTGGCTCGGCATGTCCCTGTGCTGGGTCGGTGGCATGAACTGCGCCGCCGCGCTCGCTCCGAAGGGAAACAAAGTCAAAAGGAACCTGCTAGTGGCGAACGCCGCGGGACTTCTCGCAGGTGCGCCATACGCAGCCGAGAACGAAGATGCGAAGCTCGCGCGGTCTACCCACCGACGCCGTGGAGATTCGCGTCTCGGCGCGTCCGAGATCCTTCGCCCCGACCGTCCCGCGACGCCTCGTCTCGAAACGCTCTCGGAAACGTCTCAAGTGACCTCTCCCGAAAACCCCTCCCGAAAACCGTCCGTTCCAAGGCGCCGCGATGGACGCCTACAACCTGGCGAAGAGTACCCAGAAGAAGAAGATCACCGGGTCCGAGATCGCCGCAATCGGCACTCTGGGCGCGCTGAGCCTCGCGCGCGCCATCAAGGACAAGGACGACGTGGCCGACAACGAGTGAGTCGCGCGACGTCGCTTCGAAGACTGAGAAAGACGAAGGCGTCGAACGAAGCGCGGGAAAGACGGAAACGACGGTGGCGCGAAGGACGCGAAGGATGAAGGTAGACTGGTGGTCACTTCGCGAGGAGCGCATCACAGAACGACGCGAGCGCACATCACAATCACCCTCGTTCTCTCCCCTTCGTGTGTATACGGTATCAGAACAGTCCCACTTTCTTCTTGGCATCTTTCCGCTTCCACTCCGCGAGCGCGTCGAACGCGGTCCGCTCCATGCCGAACACGGTTTTGAACTCCCCCTCCGACAGGTACGACTCCTTCCGCGCCATGTCGATGCCGGCGGTGCCGTCCATCTTCACGAGCGCGTCGTACGCAAGCACCTTCGAACCGCCCGGCGTCGTCACCTCCGCGACGCCGGACCAGGGCGAAGGCGCGCCCGGCGTGGACTTTGGCGTCGACACTGCGGGGCTGGCGGGGCCGGCGCCCGTCTTGACGGGGGTAGAGACGTTCGAGGCCCCGGGCGAGTGTTGGCGCGTGATCTCGCGCAGCGCGGGCATCTCGAGCTCGCTCCCCGACGACGCATGAGTGTCCTTCGCGGGTTCCTTCTTCGGGGGCGTCTTTCTCAGCGCGGGCAGCTCGAGCGTCGCCGGGTTTGCGGCCATGGCTTGTCGCAACTTGAGCTCGTACGGGTCAACGAACGTCGCCGACGCCTTCGACGCGTCCCACGCGATGAAGTGTGCCGTGAACATCGACGGTTCCGCCCCCGCGGGAACGGTCGTGATCGGCGTGTCCTCGTCGCGGCCGTCCGTCGCGGCCATCTGCGCGACGTACCTTTGCGCCAACAGCAGCGACTCGCGCTTCTCGTTCTCGTTGGCGTTCTTGCCAATCCACAGGAACACCTCCGACGCGACGTCGAGAAGCATGACGTCGTCGTCGTCCAGGTCGTCCTGCGTGAAGTTGAAGATCTCCTCCGCCTGAATCCCTCGCCCGCCGGCGGCTGCGTCGCACAGCTGGAACAGCCGCGGGTCCGACGCGGGCGCGCGCTCCGCGGAGAACTTGGCGTACGGTTTTTTGCCGCCGATGCGCTCCCAGAAAACAGCGGGCTCTTTGCCTTCGGGGATGGTCTCGACGCGCGACGACCCCACCCCAACCCCCGGCGCGAGCAGCGTCGCCACGCGCGCCGCGCACTCGCGCTCAGCCGCGGAGCTCCCGGCGCCCACCCACACCAGGACGCGCGGGTCGGAGGGCGGCCGCTTGGTCACGACCCCTGTCTCGTCCTCGGCGCAACTCGCCTCTTTCGCCTCGAGCGTGAGGATGAAGCAGTCCCCCGAGTTCAAGCACGCGGCGTCGTCCGCCACCTGCACGGCGCGCACGTTCGCCTCCGACGTGCCCCGCACGTGGTACAGGCACACGCCGTCCTCGTCGTAGACGTCCTCTGCGCCGACGTTTTTAAACCCGCTCGCCTTGCCACCGGACCGCACGACCATGCGCCCCTGGAACAGCGCGCAGAAGTGGTCCGGCTCCTTGCCCTGCGTGACCCGGACCTGCGTCGCGCAGCCGCCCAGTTTGTCGTCCACCTCCTTCGCCAGCAGCGCGCTCGCCGCCTTTTCGTCCTGCGAGCTCTCGCGGCCCTGCCAGAAGTACACCACGTGCTGTTTCCCATCGTCGAAGGCGTAGTGAAGCACGTACGAGTCGCCGCAGAAGAACTGCCCGTGCGACGCCTCCTTGACCGGCGCCAGCTTGAAGTCCTCGACGCGCCACACCAGAAGCACGCCGCTCTGGCCGTCGTCGAAGGCGCGCCCGCGCGCGTCGCGAGCGTCGTCGGCTGACGCGCCGGCGACGAGCGCCGCGACGTCAACCTCCGACTTCGGTTTCGCCGATTTCGCGGCGGCGCCGGTCGCCGAGGCACTCGGCGCGAGCGGCTTGTCGCTTCCCCAGCGGTGGAACGCCTGCTTGAAAAGCGCGTTCTCCGTGCCCTCCTTGACGATCTTCACCGGGGCGTCCGCGCGCAGGCCGTTGGCGTCCAGGAACTTGGCCGCGCGCTCGCCGCCGGCGAGGAACTCGTTGGCGCCGGCGCGCTCCGCGCCGGACGCCTTCTTACCGACCCACACGTACACGCCTCCGCCCGCGCACAGCACGAACACGTCGTCCGTCTTCAGGCAGGCGCGCCGCAGGGGGCGGTCCACCTCCTCCGTCATCGTGAGCGTACCCGTCTTCGCGTCGTCCCGCAGGTGGTACAGGCGCACCGCGCCCGCGCCCGCGCTCGCCGCCGAGACGGCGTCGTCGTCGCCGCCCTCCGCGGCGGACGCGACTCGGCCCGCGGCGCGCGCGGCGTCGCCCGCGCTCAGGAGCTTCCCTTCGTTTTGAAAAACACCGCTCAAAACGGAGAAGAACGCGCGAACGGTGTCGTCCTCGAATTCCGTGGCTGCCTCGTCGATCGCGACCAGCGAGCTCTTGCCCCCGTGCTCCTCGGAACGCACCGCGAGCGCGACGTCCAGCGCCTTGGCCTTCTCGGCGCGGCTGGCGTCGCGCCCGTTCCACTGCGTGACGGCGCGACCGGTGTCCAGCAGGAAGACGTCGCCGGAGTTGAGCGAGGCGAGCGCGACGGGCACCTGCATCACGCGCACGTTGCGCTTGCCCTTGACGTGCAGCAAGCGCGTGGTGTACGCGTCGCGGTCCACGGCCGTGAACGCCGAGTCGACGCCGCCCGCCAAGTACCGCGCGCCGGTGGGCCAGAGCTGCAAAAACTCATCGCTCTCCGACCCCTGCGTCTCGCGGAACTGCGTGGGCAGGTCCCCGAGCAGCTGGTCTAGCTCGACGGTGAGCAGCGCGGCCGCGCCCGCCTCGTCCCGGGTGCTCTCCGCGCCGATCCAGAAGTGCGCGTTCATCAGGGTCGAGCCCTTGCTCTCCCAGGTGTGGAGCACGATGTAGCTGTCCCCGGTGTGGAACTTCCCGGTGAAGTTGGCCTGCTTCACGGGCTTCATCTGCTCGATGCGCCAGGTCTCCACGCCGGGAGACGCGCCCGCGCCCGCGAAGAGCTCGGCGGCGGACATGGCGGGAGCCGGCCGGGAGAGACGACGGGCGCACGGGGGCGCGGCGGCGAGGGGGTGACGCGATCGCCGAACGCGATCACCGAGTGTGATCGAAGCGCGAGACAAGTGGCACGATTTTTTTGAGAC
>Ga0181561_10002613_pt1 | contig 15886 bp, 16 predicted proteins | sample 011ome_19_FD_133760 | JGI IMG/M metagenome (GOLD analysis project Ga0181561, IMG submission 133760) | Coastal salt marsh microbial communities from the Groves Creek Marsh, Skidaway Island, Georgia - 011510BT metaG (megahit assembly) | ecosystem: Environmental > Aquatic > Marine > Intertidal...
AGCGTTGCCCTTGAGTTGTTATTGTGATCAGCGGGCCTACTGTGTCAGACTGAACCAGCGTTTTCTCAGCCCAGATTATTCCTGGAAAATTACAATGAAGATGGCCGCTTTTAAAACCTTCATTCTGCTCTTTGCTGCAGCCCTGGCGGGATGTCAGGAAGCAGGGACGCAAGCCATTGACCAGCCAAACCTGCCAACTAAACCGAACATCCTGTGGCTGGTTGCCGAAGATCTCAGCCCGATTATCTCCCCGTTCGGTGACGATACTGTCGCTACCCCAAACCTCGATCGCCTCGCCGCTGAGGGGGTACGCTATACGCGGGTCTTTTCGACCTCAGGAGTTTGTGCGCCCAGCCGAGCTGCTATCGCCACCGGCATGTACCAGAATCGTATCGGTGCGCAGCACATGCGTACGACTAATGTCTCAGGTTTTGGAGTGGAAGGGCTGATTGCCTATGAGGCAGTACCGCCACCTTATGTGAAGATGCACAGCCAATACTTTCGAGAGGCCGGCTACTACACCAGTAACAATGCCAAGGAAGACTATCAATTTCGTAAGGCCGTAACTGCATGGGACGAGAGCAGTAACCAGGCTCACTGGCGTAACAGGGCGTCAGGTCAACCTTTTTTCTCAATATTTAATTTTGGCATAACCCACGAGAGCCAGGTGTGGGCGCAGGCGGAAAATCCGCTGCGCGTACCTGAAGACCTGGAGGTGCCGATTCCACCCTATTTGCCAGACACCGACATCGCTCGCCAGGATATCCGTCAGGTGTATTCAAATATCATCACGATGGATGAGCAGGTTGGGCGGATACTTGATGAGCTCGAGGCTGATGGACTGTTAGAGAGCACAGTCATTTTCTGGTACACCGATCATGGCGGTCCACTGCCCAGGCAGAAACGCCTGCTCTATGATGCCGGGCTCCAGGTGCCGATGATCATTCGATATCCCGATGGCTGGCGGGCTGGGGAAATCGACGAGCAGCTGATCAGCTTCGTTGATTTCAAGTCAACTGCGCTTTCCCTGGCTGGCATGGAGCCGCCAGACTACGTCGATGGACGAGCATTTGCAGGCGAGTTTCAATCCAGTGAAGAGAGGCAATACATACATGCCGCCGCCGATCGCTTTGACCGACAATACGACACTATCCGGGCAGTGCGAGACGCGCGCTTTAAATACCTGCGTAACTACAACCCTGAACAGGGCTACTATCTGCCGCTGACCTACAGAGAACAGATGCCTATCATGCAAGAGCTGCTGCGTCTGCGGGACCTGGGCCAGCTAAACGAAGCGCAGGCGCAGTGGTTTCGTCCAGTGAAGCCAGAGCAGGAACTGTTTGATACGGAATCGGATCCACATGAGCTGGTAAACCTCGCCACTGATCCCGCTTATGCGGAAAAACTCTCAGAGCTCAGTGCAGAGCTCGACAATTGGCTATCCGGTTTTGATGACAAGGGCATGATGCCGGAACCCGATTTTATCAGGGAGATATGGCCCGGCATGGAACAGCCGGTGACCCGCAGCCCGACTGCGACGCAGCAATATGGCAGGGTTGTGTTGGCCAGCACGACCGAGGGGGCAAACATTGGTTATCAGATTTTGGCAGCCGATGAAGAGCTCGCTGGCACCTGGTCGGTTTATACCGAGCCTGTTCCATTGGCAGCAGACCAGCGTCTAATCGCTATCGCCCATCGCATCGGCTACAAACCTAGCAGCATGATTGAGCTCGTGGGCAGTACCCTCTGATTCTACAAACCAGAATAAGATGTCCTGACTGAGCTCGAACGGGATTACTGCTTGGACCACACTAAAAGCTGGTTATTGGCAGGCATACTATTGTCTTCCAACAACTCGAGACCCGCTGCTAGCGCTAGCTCGTTTACCCATTCGAAATCCCTGACTCCGCTTAGGGGATCCCGCTGCTTCAACCAGATGTCGAAATCTGCGTTGCTGGGGGTAGTAAACTCGCCGGCATATTTGAATGGGCCATAGACACAAAGTTTGCCGCGACTATTAAGGTGATTCGCAATTTCCGCAAAAAATCCGATGACCGAATCGGCAGACATAATATGCAGACTGTTGGCTGTGAATGCGGCATCGAACTTATCGCATTGCCATGGTCTGCTGTTCACATCCAGAGGGAACGGATGTGGCAGATTGGGCAATGCCGCCCGCCCAATCCTGAGTGCCAGTGAATCGAGGTTAGCGGGTACGTCTGAAGTATGCCAAACCAATTTCGGGAAGATGTTAGCAAAGAACACTGCGTGCTGGCCGGTGCCACCACCAATCTCTAGAACGGAGTCAATATTATCAAAGTGCGATTTCAGCACTTCCAGAATGGGCAGCTTGTTGTTTTCGCTAGCCTGGCTAAACGGCAGTTCCGTATCCATGGTTCTACTCTGGCACTATTGCTTGCGCTTAAACACCAGTTTGTTGTCGGTGGACTCTTCCGGGTCAAAGCGATAGCCATCGACTGCGAAGTCTTTCAGCTTGGCAGGAGACTGAAGGCGATTTTTAATAATGTGGGCTGCCATTTGTCCTCGCGCCTTCTTGGCGAAGAAGCTCACTATGCGGTACTTGCCGTTGGACCAGTCTTTGAAGACCGGTGTGATGATTTCGGCGTCTAGCCCCTTGGTCTGGATTGAATTGAAATATTCATTCGAAGCCAGGTTAATCAGTACGTTTTTCTTGGAGGACTGGGACTCGAACTCAGCATTGAGTTGGTCGGTTAGCTTTGCTCCCCAAAACTCATACAGGGTTTTTGCACCGTTACCGCCAAATTTCCTGCCCATCTCCAGCCGGTAAGGCTGCATCAGGTCGAGCGGGCGTAAAACCCCGTATAAACCGGAAAGAATACGCAGGTGCTTCTGTGCAAAATTCAGATCAGCCGTACCGAAGTCTTCGGCCTGCAGGCCGAGATAGACATCGCCCTTGAAGGCAAAAATCGCTTGCTTGGAGTTCTTTAGATCGAAAGGCGTGTGCCAATTGGCAAAGCGGCGGTGGTTTTCTTCCGCAAGCGAAGGGCTGATATCCATAAGCTCCGACAGATCATCGGGCTCAAGCTTCCTAAGATCCTTTACCAGAGCATTGGATTCCTTGAGAAACTCTGGTTGCGAAAACTTTCGTGTCCCTGGCCGGGTTTCGAAGTCCAAAGATTTTGCGGGTGAGACCACCATTAACATAAAGCTTATTCCTGATTATCAAATTCATGCCACCAATTGAGCGGCGTAGTTCCATCTTTAGGATCGTAGACATTGCCATAGTACCAAACTGAATCCGGGTACTTTTCGCAGGCGTTATTGAGCAATTCTTCAATCTTGCCAAACCCGAGCGAGACATGAATGCTGTAGACCAGGGCTCGCTCGGAATCAAAATCCAGCGAGCCGCCTAGCTTCTCGATCGCGGAGGTGAGATGCTCTTCCAACTCGCTCAGTCTGGACTTACGAAACACCCGCACAGACAGATTACCGCTGCGGCGTTCCATCTCGTATTCTGCGGTATTGGGATTGATAATTCGCAGAATGTCACCGGCGGCCAGGCTCCTCGAGAGTAGCGGGGACTTTAGCAGGCGGACGCGATTGCTTTGCTCATCCAGCAATTCGGCCTGCAGACTTTCGAAAACGGGCTCGCCCATGGGGTTGAGGCCAGCCATGAAAGGCAGTTCAAGTTTCTTAGCGGTGTCATCCATAACTACACATCAGATATTTGGGATTGTTAATAAACCAGTCTGAAGTAGGCAGACCTTAGGCTCAGCATTTATGATGGGTGCCTATGATAGAGCGACTGCAGAGAATTGCTAAGGTTTTAAGCCGGATTCAGGGACTATTGCTTATCCTCGCGGGTTTCTGTGGTGTGGGCGTTGTGCTTAGCCTGGTGGAAAATCCATGGGTAGCCGATGACTCATGGCTACTGTTCTCCTTCATGGGCTGTCTCTGGTTTCTGGTTCTATATAGTCTGAGCCAACTGTTTCTGCATGTGCCGCCACCAGTGGTTACCGGCAAAAGCTGGCATCAGCGCCTGCCCCTGCGGATTCGCCGCGGTGGCATGTGGGTAGTTGGCGCCGCTTTTCTGCTGCTAAGCCTAGCTCTGCTGGTGCTCAGCTACCAACTTCTCCGCGTCTCATTTATGTAAGTTTATCCTTGGGTTTGTGGCATCATATCGCGGCTTCGAGTGCGTTATGAAAAACCTGATTAGACTAATAGATACATTAAACGAAAGCTTGGGACGGTGGATCTCCTGGCTGGCACTGGCCATGGTTTTGGTCATGGGCCTGATTGTGGTCTTGCGCTATGCCTTCCAGGTCGGCTCCATCGCCCTGCAAGAGTCCGTCATGTATCTCAATGCGCTGATTTTCACTTTCGGTGCTGCCTACACTCTCAAGCAACAGGGTCATGTCAGGGTTGATGTGTTTTATAACCGGCTTTCGCCCAGGGCTCGTGGACTGATCGATCTGCTGGGCACAGGCATCTTTTTGAGTCTGACAGCGGGTTTCATCATTTGGGCAAGCTGGGACTATGTTGCGGTTTCCTGGCGCATTCGGGAAGGATCCGCTGAGTCTAGCGGACTCCCCTATGTTTATTTGCTCAAAGCATCCCTGCTAGTGCTTCCCTTGCTGTTAATTATTCAGGGCATAGCAGAGGCGATGAAGTCGTTACAGCAAATCCTTGGTACAGCAGCGACCAACGATGCCAGTAATTCTCCCGGGGCAGAATAAGCTTGGCTGAGTACTTACCGTTAATCCTGTTTCTTGTCGTGTGTTTGTTTCTGATGGCAGGCTATCCCGTGGCACTCACCCTGGCAGGTGTCTCACTTTTATTTGCCGGCATTGGCGAAATTGCCGGTGTGTTTGATCCCGCATTTATCTCCCTGATCCCCAACCGTATCTATGGCATTCTGGTTAATCAGAATCTGTTTGCTGTGCCTTTATTTGTGTTCATGGGCTCGATGCTGGAGAAATCTCGCATCGCCGAGGACCTGCTTAAGAACATGGAAGTAGTTTTCCGAGGGCTGCCCGGAGGGCTTGGTATTGCCGTTATCCTGGTCGGCATGTTGCTGGCGGCCAGTACCGGCATAGTCGGTGCCACCGTTGTTACCATGGGTATTTTGTCCTTGCCATCCATGTTGCGAGCGGGCTATCAGCCGGCACTCGCTTGCGGCACGCTATGCGCCACCGGAACCCTGGGGCAAATCATCCCGCCATCTATCTGTCTGGTGCTGCTCGGGGAGGTAATCTCCAATGCCTACCAGCAATCACAGCTGAATGCTGGCGTGTTCGCGCCGGACTTTGTTTCTATCGGCGACCTGTTCGCCGGGGCCATTATTCCTGGCTTGCTGCTGGTGATCGCCTATGGTCTTTATGTCTTTGTGGTTGCCATGGTGAAACCAGAGTTGGCGCCTGGCGCTGAAACCGATGGTGCCCAAGAGAGCGATCTTTTGACGGCGCTGCTAAAAGGTCTGTTTCCACCGGTCTTCCTGATGGTTGCCGTTTTGGGCTCGATCCTGATGGGTATCGCAACACCAACGGAGGCAGCGTCGGTTGGTGCTCTCGGTGCCATGGCGCTGGCGGCGAGCAGACGCGTGCTTAACCTGCCTGTAGTGCATAAAGTCGCCATTGAGACCACTCGAATTACCTCCATGGTGTACCTGATCCTGGTGGGAGCGACGATTTTCTCGTCTATTTTTCGTGGCTTCGGCGGTGAGGAATTGATCGAAGAGCTTTTTGCCATCATGCCGGGAGGAGTAGTGGGGGCGACCCTGGTGGTCATGCTGGTAATCTTTCTGCTGGGATTCATCCTGGACTTTATCGAAATTACCTTCATGGTGGTTCCGCTCGTTGGCCCGGTGCTATTGGGAATGGGGCTGGACCCAGTCTGGCTGGGTGTGATGATTGCAATCAATCTGCAGACGTCTTTTCTTACCCCGCCGTTCGGTTTCTCGCTGTTCTATTTACGCAGTGTAGCGCCAGCCGAAGTGGCAACAGGCGATATCTATCGCGGTGTGATTCCTTTCGTTATCTTGCAGCTACTGTTGCTGATCTTGCTTGCCTTTCAGCCAGGACTAGCAACCTGGCTGCCATCAGTGCTTAATCAATAATTCGTTTTCACTATTCAGGTTTAAAGCATGTCCGAGAACCCCGAGATCGAGGGAGAGTTGGCTTTACAAACCCTGGCAATGCCAAAAGATACAAATGCCAATGGAGATATATTCGGTGGCTGGTTGGTGTCGCAAATGGACCTTGCTGCCGGCATCATCAGTAAGCAAGTAACCGGTGGCCGATCGGCAACGGTTGCCATTGAAAACGTCAGCTTTCTTAGTCCGGTAAAGGTAGGAGCCACGGTGAGCTGCTATTGCCGGGTGGTAAAAAAAGGCCGCACCTCTGTGCATATTGCGGTGGACGTTTGGACCTGGCAGCGGGTGAATCAGAGTGACGGCATCAAGGTAGCTGACGGACTATTCGTATTCGTGGCGATTGATGGCTCTGGTAAGCCGAGACCATTACCAGAGGCCTGATTTAAATTTTCCCAATCTCAGTTAGTTTAAGGGCAGTTTGCGGGCTTCAATAAGCGCCTCTTCCGCTATGCTGTTGTAGTTCATGACACCATTTCGGAAACTGCTCCAGGACTCATAAATCCGGCGCGTGATTTCATCTGATGCCGCGAGTTCCTGCACCACGTCATCTGACAAGCGGCGTAGTTCGATCAGCACATCATCAGGCAAGCGCCGCATCTCGACACCATGGTCTTCTACCAGGGTCCTCAGGGCCTCGTTATTCTTAGCCATCAGCTCATCTAGCAGGGCCTGATTCATGACTTCGGCACCAGCCAACAAGATTTCCTGCAGGTCTTCCGGCAGGGCTTCGAAGCGCTCTTTGTTGAACAGGGTTTCCAGGGTGGAGCCGGGCTCATGCCAACCCGGGTAATAGTAGTAGTCCGCTACCGTGTGATAGCCTGCAGCCAAATCATTATAGGGGCTCACAAACTCGGTGGCATCGAGAGCGCCTGTCTGCAGTGCGGTGAAGACCTCGCTCACTTGCATAGTTACTGGCACACCACCGGCGCGCCGAAACACTTCACCACCAAGGCTTGGGATCCGCATCTTCAGGCCCTGCAAGTCGGACAGGGAGTTAATCTCCTTATTGAACCAACCGAACATCTGGGTGCCAGAGTTACCCCCGCGCACGGGAATCAAGTTGAAGGGCGCATAGATCTCGCGCCACAGCTCATTGCCGCCACCGAAACGCAGCCAGGCGTTTTGTTCATAGCTGGTCATGCCAAAAGGGATAGAGGAAAAGAAAGGAGTGCCAGGTATCTTTCCTTGCCAGTAGTATGCCCCGGTATGCCCAATCTCAGCGACTCCTTGGGAAACCGCATCGAATACTTCCAATCCGCCAACCAGTTCGTTTGCTCCATAGACCCGAATCTTCAAGCGACCGTTGCTCATGGTTTCTACGATATCCGCGAAGTATTCAGGCGACGTGCCAAGGGCCGGCAGATTCTTGGGCCAGGAAGTAATCATCTTCCACTCATAGACTTCCTGCTCGGCAGTCGTCGCGGATGCGGTAGAACCGTTTGCTGAGGCGGCACTCTGAGAAGCGCCACCGTTTTCACCGCCGCAGGCAACAAGCGTGAACGAAACAAAGATTATAAATAGAAACTTGTTCAAGTTAATTGGCATTAGCGCACTCTTGGTTTTGTAATTTAGTAGCTGCCAGACTCAGCCTAGCACTTCAAGTTTGGCATAAGACAGGACCAGCCACTTGCTTCCTACTGCATCGAAGTTTACCTGGACTCTAGCATTACTGCCCTGCCCTTCGTAGTTAAGAACGACCCCTTCACCGAATTTGCCATGGGCAACACGTTGGCCGAGTGAAATCTGTGTCTCCGGAACTTCTGCGCCATGTGCAGATTTGTGGCCTAGCGCCACTCCGCCTCGACTGGGCATGTGGCTGCGGTTTATGGTGGTCTTTAGCCGCACTTCTTCGACCAGCGCGTTGGGCACTTCTTTAATAAAACGAGAAGGACGGCATAGGTTCACATCGCCATGCATGCGGCGCGATTCGGCATAGCTCATGTAAAGCTTGTTCTTGGCGCGGGTGATACCCACATAACAAAGGCGCCGTTCTTCTTCCAGCCCGGCCAGGTTATCCATCGACATCTTGTGAGGAAACAAGCCCTCCTCCAGACCTGTCAGGAATACCAGCTGAAACTCCAGACCCTTGGCTGAATGTAAAGTCATCAGCTGCACCGCATCTTCACTCTCTTCTGCCTGGGTATTGCCGGCATCCAGCGAAGCCTGATCGAGAAAAGCCGCGAGGAAGGTGCTGGCACTGACGTCAATTTCTTCTCCGTCCATGCCGGGGTCATCGAAACTGCTGGTAGCGGTTATCAGCTCCTCAAGATTTTCGATCCGTGCCCGCGCCTTCTCACCCCCCTCTTTCTCATGATGCTGTACCAGGCCGCTGTGTTTCACGATATAAGCCGCTTTTTCATGCAGCTCTAGCGGTTCACAGGCCTTTGACATCTCATCGATCAGCTGCAGGAATGCCAGCACAGCATTCGATGCGCGAGAGCTCAACAGGGTTTGATTCACTGCTTCGACGCAGGCCTGCCACAGCGAGCAATTGTGTTCCCTGGCGACCTGGCGAATGGTGTCGATAGTCTTCCCGCCGATACCTCGCGTTGGTACGTTAATTATTCGCTCTACCGCGGTGTCGTCATGGCGATTCACCAACAGGCGCAGATACGACAGCGCATTCTTGATTTCAAGCCGCTCGTAGAAGCGGTGGCCGCCATAGATTCGATACGGCATACCTACTCTGAGTAGCGCTTCTTCCAGTTCGCGGGATTGTGCGTTCGAGCGATAGAGAATCGCTGCATCCGAGCGGCGGTTACCGCCATTGAACCAATCCTGCAATCGGTCCACGATGAAGCGCGCTTCGTCTTGCTCATTGAATGCTTCATAGAGGCTTATAAGTTCGCCTTCGGCCCCGTCGGTCCACAGGTTTTTGCCGAGCCTGCCCTGGTTATGGGCAATTAGCTTGTTGGCTGCGTTGAGAATGTTGGAGGTCGATCGGTAATTTTGCTCGAGACGCACGATATCTGAGTCAGGAAAGTCGCTGCCAAACTGTTGAATGTTTTCGATGCGCGCGCCGCGCCAGCCATAGATGGATTGGTCATCATCACCCACTACCATTAGCTGGTTGTCAGCACCCGCCAGGACTCTTAACCAGGCATACTGGATCGTATTGGTGTCCTGAAATTCATCCACCAACACGTACTGAAAGCGCTGTTGATAGTGCTGCAGAATCTGCGGGTTCTTCAGCCACAGCTCGTGCGCCCGCAGCAGTATCTCGCCGAAATCGATCATGCCGCCGCGGTCGCAGGCCTCTTCGTAGGCCTTGTAAATGTCAAGCATGGTCCTGGTGTAGTCATCATCGAAGTGTTCGATGTTGTCAGCCCGAAGACCCTCATCCTTTTGGGAGTTGATGTACCATTGGCACTGTTTGGCGGGCCACCTTTCTTCATCAATCTGGAGGGTTCGGTTAATCCTCTTGATCAGCCGCAATTGGTCATCCGCATCGAGGATATGAAAATCTTCAGGCAATCCGGCTTCCTGCCAGTGGCTGCGCAGAAGACGGTGGGCCAGGCCATGAAAAGTCCCGACCCACATGCCGCCGAAAGACTGCTCCATGAGCTCTTCGATTCTGCCGCGCATCTCCCGCGCCGCTTTGTTGGTGAAAGTCACCGCCAGGACCGAAAAAGGTGAGACATGTTCGGCCTGCAACAACCAGGCGATTCGGTGGACAAGAACCCGGGTTTTGCCGCTGCCTGCGCCGGCGAGCACAAGCAGACTCTGGGCAGGGCTTGCTACCGCATTCCGTTGCTGCTCATTTAATGAGTCGAGTATGTAGGATACATCCATGGCGGCGTATTCTATCTTCTCCACGATTCGGCGTCCCGGAAAAAGGCCCCAAAACGGGCAATTTAGCGGGCAAACTCTGGTGCGCTCTTGTCAGATTCATGGGGATACAGTCTTCGTTAAAAAGCTGCTAATTTGATAGAATACTGCGCCCGGCGCTTGCCGCCGGGCCGATCATTAACCCGCAGGAGAGCAGAATGTCGGTTCGACAAGACGACGTGCCATTTAATTGGCAGGATCCATTCCTCATGGAAGAACAACTTAGCGAGGATGAGCGTATGGTGCGGGATACCGCACGGCAGTATGCGCAGAACAAGTTGCTCCCGCGCGTAAAAGAGGCCTACCGCAACGAAGTCACAGACCCCGCGATCTTCAGGGAGATGGGGGAGCTGGGCCTGCTTGGTCCCATGATTGAAGGCTACGACTGTGCCGGCATGAACTATGTCTGCTATGGCCTCATTGCCAAGGAGATCGAAGCCGTTGATTCTGGCTACCGCTCCATGATGTCTGTGCAATCCAGTCTGGTCATGCACCCGATCAATGCGTTTGGCAGCGAAGAGCAGAAGGCTAAATACCTGCCAAAGCTCGCATCCGGCGAGTATATCGGCTGTTTCGGCCTAACTGAGCCAGATCATGGCTCCGATCCGGGCTCCATGATAACCCGCGCCAAATCTGTCGCGGGCGGATACAGTGTATCCGGCGCCAAGAACTGGATCAGCAACTCACCGATTGCAGATGTTTTCGTCGTGTGGGCCAAGGACGACGATGGCGTTATCCGGGGGTTCATCCTGGATAAAGGAATGGATGGTCTGAGCGCGCCGAAGATAGAGGGCAAGCTTGCCCTGCGTGCTTCGGTTACGGGCGAGATTGTGATGGACGAAGTTTTCGTCCCGGAAGAAAACAAGCTGCCTCTGGCGCAGGGGCTCAATGGGCCCTTTAGCTGCCTGAATTCAGCCCGCCTTGGCATCGCCTGGGGTGCGCTAGGCGCTGCAGAGACCTGCTGGCATGCTGCACTACAATATACGCTTGATCGCAAACAATTCCGAAAGCCCCTGGCCGCGAATCAATTGATTCAGAAAAAGCTGGCGCAGATGCAGACCGATATCTCTCTCGGCTTGCAGGGTTGTCTGCAGGCCTGTCGCTTGCGCGATGAAGGTAAGCTCGCACCGCCACTTATCTCTCTGCTAAAGCGCAATTCCTGCCTGAAAGCGCTGGATGCGGCACGTGAGGCGCGCGACATGCTGGGTGGTAACGGTATTTCTGATGAATACCCAGTCATGCGTCACTCGCAGAACCTGGAAGTCGTCAATACCTACGAAGGAACCCAGGATATTCACGCGCTTATTCTGGGGCGAGCCCAGACCGGCATTCAGGCATTCACCTGAGCACACTGCTCAGCAGCTGAATTCGTTTTCTAAGCGGTCTGTTCTGTTGAACATGCCGCTTAGACGTAGCTAAGTGCGATGCCGACGAAGATTACAGCGCCTACCCAGTTATTGTTGAGGAAGGCTTTGAAGCATTGCCCTGGTGTACGCTCACGAATCAGGTACTGCTGGTAGGCGAGCAGCCCGCTGGCAATCAGCAAAGACAGATTATAGGCGGTGCCTAGATCAAAGCGCTGGCCTGCCAGGTACATTGCCAACACAAACATAACCTGCAGCATGGCGATAATCACCTTGTCGGCGTCGCCGAACAATATCGCGGTAGACTTGACCCCTATTTCCTTATCGAATTCTCGATCAACCATTGCGTACTGAGTATCGTAGGCAATAGTCCAAAGAGCATTGGCGACAAAAAGCAGTATTGCCGCAGCGGTTACGGCACCTGTTACCGCAGTAAACGCCATTAGTATTCCCCATGAAAATGCCACCCCCAGCACTAGCTGCGGTAAATTGCTTAACCGCTTCATGAATGGATAGATAGAAATAACGATGATAGCCCCGAATGACAATAGCACGGTGGTCCAGTTCGTTAGCAAAACCAGGAAGAAACCAATGGCCGAGAGAAACATAAAACACGCCATGGCGTCTTTTCGGGTCAGGATTCCTCGAGCGAGAGGTCGATTTACGGTTCTGTCTACATGCCCATCAATTTTGTAATCAGCATAGTCATTAATGCAGCAGCCCGCGGAACGCATGACCGCAGTTCCAAAGCTGAATATCAGCAGTAAGGAAAGGCTGGGAAAGCCTTCGGCGGCAATCCATAGGGCACCGATAGTGGGCCATAGCAGCAACAGAATACCGATAGGCCTGTCCAGGCGCGTCAGTTGCACAAAGGCTGGGAGTTTACCAAAGAATTCGGGGAACCTGGCGCGTAACCGGGTTACAAACCTAGTTTGAAACCCAGAGACTAGTTTTGACCAGGCTGACGTTAGAGCATTTGCCATGCACGCACTATTCGGAATTAAGCAACAGAAAACAAGCGCGTAGGATAAAAGATTTCGGACGTGATAGACACTCTGCTGCCGCAGAGCGTCAGGTTTTATTAGAGCCACTTAGGACGGAGAGGTGATTGCTATCGCGACGATGTCGTCGTTAGACTCCAACACTTTTTCGACAACGCGCTCTACCTCTTCCGGATCTAGCTCGAAGCGCTCGACTAGAAATTTGGGAATTTCTTCTTCAGAAGCCTTTCCGATTTCATGCTGACGCAGCAGTCGTAGTGCCATAAAGACCAGAGTTGGGTGGGCGCTGTGCTTACCCGCATCGTAGGGCTAATGCTGATACTTCATGGCTATGCCAACTTCTTTGGGTATGTTCCAGATGATTTGTGAACAGCTTGTTTTGATCGTTTGGATTGGCGGCTTCTATTTTTCGTCGCACCACCACAGGGAGCAATTTCCATACGTCATAAATTCAGACTAGGAAGAGAACGGGAGTTGCCAGGGTTGAATCGACAAACATTCCAATCAATTCCAGCTTAGACATTGACGAACTGCATGCGTTCACCAACCCAGCGATTAACCAGGGGATCGACGGCGTCTGGATAATCCGCAGAGAGCTTTTCAGAAACTCGCTTTACATCATCCAGCATTGAAGAATCTCTACCGATATCTGCGACCCGAAATGTCATCAAACCAGTCTGCTGGGTGCCAAGCACTTGGCCAGGTCCCCTGAGTTCCAGATCCCTCTCTGCAATATAGAAACCGTCGGTGCTTTCTCGCATGACCGCGAGCCGCTGCTTGCCGTTTTCTGATAGCGGGGTCTGATAGAGCATGATGCAGTGGCTCTGCACGCTGCCGCGGCCAATTCTTCCTCTGAGCTGGTGGAGCTGGGCCAGGCCCAGGCGTTCCGGGTTCTCAATAACCATGAGGCTGGCATTGGGAACATCTACACCGACTTCGATGACAGTGGTTGCCACCAATAACTGGGTGTTACCAGCTTTGAATTCCTGCATCACCTGCTGTTTGTCAGCGGCTTTCATGCGACCGTGAATCAGGCCAATGCGGAGCTCCGGCAGCTGCTTTTGCAGTTGTTCTGCAGTGACCTCAGCGGCCTGGGCCTGAAGTTGCTCCGACTCCTCAATCAGGGTACAGACCCAGTAAGCCTGGTGGCCTGACGCGCAGGCCTGCTGAATACGCTGGGTGACTTCATCGCGACGGGTGTTTGAAACCAGCGCGGTATTCACGGGCATGCGGCCCGGGGGAAGCTCCGCAATCACCGAGCAATCAAGGTCGGCATAGGCGCTCATGGCCAGGGTGCGGGGGATTGGAGTTGCCGTCATAACTAACTGGTGTGGGCTTAGATTTTTCACCGCAGCCTTGTCTCGCAGCGACAGGCGTTGATGTACGCCGAAACGATGCTGTTCGTCGATGATTACCAGGCCCAGGGCGCGGTAATTCACCTTGTCCTGAAACAGGGCATGGGTGCCCACCAGCACCTGGCAGTCGCCGTTTTCAAGGCTAGTAAGCACTTGCTTACGCTGTGCGACTTTAGTTTTCCCACTAAGCCACTCGACCGCTATACCTAATGGCTCAAACCACGCCCTGAAATTGTCGTAATGCTGCTCGGCCAGTATCTCTGTGGGGGCCATTAGCGCCACCTGATACCCGCTAGCCAGGCACTTTAATGCACTCAGCGCTGACACCACTGTCTTGCCCGAACCCACGTCCCCCTGCAGTAATCTCAGCATGGGAGTCTCGCGACCTAGGTCGGCTTCGATCTCGGCGAACGCCTGATCTTGCCCCGCGGTAAGTTGGAACGGCAGATTGTTGCGAAAGGACTGGGTCAGCTCAGCGCCCTGTTTGAATGCAGGCGCATTGTTCTGCGCATACAGTGATTTGAACTGGCGCATACATAGCCTGTGAGCCAGTAGTTCCTCGAAAGCCAGCCGCTGTGCACCTGGGTTGGTGTCTGAATTCATCCACTCTAGCGGGGCATCCAAGGGCGGCCGGTGAATCAACTTGATCGATTCGGTCAGACCCGCGAGCTGGAACTGCTCAATTAACTGCGCGGGGACAAAGTCCTGCAGATCGTCCGCTTTGTCTAACAGCTGCAACGCCTGATTGACGACATTGCGCAAGCGCCCCTGCTGCAAGCCCTCGGTGGTTGGGTATATTGCTGTAAAAGTATCGGCTACCGGTTCCTCTTGGCCAGGCTGCAGTACCCGGTATTCAGGATGATAGATTTCCAGGCCGCTGCGGCCCCTGCGGGGCTCGCCGTAGCATCGAATGCGGGTTCCTTCAGCCAGTGAGTTTTTCTGAGCAGCGCTGAAGTGGAAAAAGCGCAGATGAATAATGCCGGTCTTGTCGACCAGTACGCACTGCAGACTGCGCCTTCTGCCAAACAGGATCGAACTACTGCCTATCTCTCCTTCCAACTGCACTAACTGACCCATGCGCGCCTGGCGAATGGGCGTGATCTTGGTGCGGTCTTCGTAGCGTAACGGGAGATGAAAAAGCAGGTCCTCTACTGAAGAAATGCCGAGCTGTTTGAATTTTTTCGCGAGAGCTGGGCCTACTCCTTTCAAGTAGGTCAAAGGCAGGGCATCTAGTTTCAGACTTGCCATCGGTCACGTCCGTGTCCGGGTGCTGTCACTGCAAGGTGACGTAACAGGTTAGCCTGAGTATATGGGTTTTTATACAGTGGTGCTACAGAGCCAGAATCGCTTCGACTTCAACCTGTGCCGCCTTCGGCAAGGCAGACACTTGAATGGTGGCCCGGGCCGGATAGGGCTGCTTGAAATACTTGGACATGATTTCGTTGACCACTGCAAAGTCATCCAGGTCGGTCAGGAATATGGTGAGCTTGACCGCGGCATCCAGGCTGCTGCCGGCAGCTTCTGCGACGGCAGACAAATTGAGAAAAACCTGATGAGCCTGATCTGCAACATCTTGCGAAACGATTTCCATGGTGATCGGATCCAGCGGAATCTGGCCCGAGCAGAAAAGAAGGGAGCCACTTCGAATAGCCTGAGAATACGGGCCAATTGCGGCTGGCGCGTCGGATGTTTGAATTGCTTGTTTGTCACTCATTAGTGGCCGATTGCTCCAATTGGATTTTTAATAACTTTACGCACCCTGCGACTCTTCACGCGCGTTACTTTTGAAACGGGTGGTAGTGCGCGCACTCGCTTCATAACACGTGCCAGGTGTACCCTATTCTTGACATTAATCGACAAATTCACGATGCTGAATCTGGCATCCCGTTCTACGGTACTGATCTTTTCAATGTTAGCTTCTGTGCCTGTGATCGACGTTGCCAGAGTGGCAATTATGCCGCGTTGGTTTTCCAGCTCGACTCGAAGCTCGACGGAAAACTCTCCTTCCACGCTCGGATCCCAGCTTACCTCCACACACTTTTCCGGGTTGTCCCTGATATCTGCGATATTGTTGCAATCATCAGTATGAATCACCATGCCCCTACCCGAGCTAATATGTCCGACTATCGGATCACCCGGGATTGGATGACAACACTTGGCGTAGTTCATCACTATGCCCTCTGACCCGCGGATAGCGAGAGTACT
>Ga0181561_10002614_pt1 | contig 15886 bp, 12 predicted proteins | sample 011ome_19_FD_133760 | JGI IMG/M metagenome (GOLD analysis project Ga0181561, IMG submission 133760) | Coastal salt marsh microbial communities from the Groves Creek Marsh, Skidaway Island, Georgia - 011510BT metaG (megahit assembly) | ecosystem: Environmental > Aquatic > Marine > Intertidal...
ACATTTTCCTCGGCCAGCCCCAAAATTTTCGACAGCTGCCCCTTGGGGCCCCACACCCCCTGCCCGTTCACCGACAGATGCAGCCGGGTGCCATCGAATTCGGCAAAACAGCCGCGCGGCTCCATCGCGTTTACGATGACGCGGTTGTCTTCAACGCGCAGGCGCACAACATGCGCCGCGCCCGCAAAAGCCGCCTCACATGCTCCCTTATCGCCCATCGACCAATCAAACGCGCGGTTTTCCGGCGCCTCGGCGTGCAAGGTTTCGCCACCGGGGGCCAGATCCAAGTTGGCGGGCAGCTCGTCGATATCCAGCACGATGAGCTCGGCGGCATCTCGGGCCTGTTCTGGGGTTTGGGCAAAAATCATCGCCACAGGTTCGCCCACGAACCGCACGCGCCCCTCGGCCAGCAAGGGGCGGCGGGGCGCGGCACCATCGGTGCCATCGCTATTTTTCACCACCGTGGCCACCATGCCCTCGGTCACGCCATTGGCTTTCAGGTCATCCGCTGTCAGCACCAAATGCACGCCCGGGGCTGTGCGCGCCTCGCTGACATCAAGCATGCTGATCGTGCCATGGGCCATGGGCGAGCGGAAAACATAGCCCACCAGCGCCTCGGCTGGCGCGATATCATCTACGTATTGGCCCTGCCCGGTGAGAAAACGAATATCCTCAACCCGTTTTACCGACTGACTTTTGCCAAACTTATCCATCGCGTTATCCCCTCGCGTCGCTTCGGGCCAAAGACTAACCGCTGCGGCCCCACTGTCCAGCCCCGTTTCAACAAGGCACTTGATCAAGGTCAAGGCGCAAAGCCCATTGCAGTGCAAACTAGCGGCCATGACCGAAAGGGAAAGGATAACAGCGATGTTTGGGAAAATGGAAAAACACGCCGATCTGGTCCATGCCATGGCCGACAAAGCAGGCGTGGATTTGGGCGAAAACATTCTGCAGGGGCGGTTGGGTGCCACCAAACTGCGCGAGGCGGTGATGCTATGCACGCATTGCCGCAACGTAGGCGCGTGCGAGGCCGCATTGGCCGATCAAAACCGCCACAGCGTGCCCGAATTCTGCCTGAACAAACCCATCTTCGACGCGCTGGCCCCGTAACACCCCGCTGGGGCCAAGCGCTGCTAGCCTTGCAACAGCGCGCGGGCGGCGGCGCGGGCCTCGTCGGTGATGGTATCGCCCGACACCATGCGCGCGATTTCGTCGATGCGCGCCCCATCGGCCAATGGGGTGATGGTGGACAGGGTCAGATCGTTCACAACCCGTTTTTCCACCCGCCAGTGATGCGCCCCCAAGGCCGCCACCTGCGGCGAATGCGTCACCACCAGCACCTGCCCGCCCTCGGCCAGCGCGGCCAATCGGCGGCCCACAGCATCGGCGGTGGCCCCACCTACGCCGCGGTCGATTTCGTCGAAAATCATCGTGGCGCTAGAGTGTTCGCCAACCAAACACACCTTTAGCGCCAGCATAAAGCGGCTCAATTCGCCCCCCGAGGCGATTTTGCCCAAGGGCCCAGCGGGGGCCCCGGGGTTTGTGGCCACGGAAAACGCCACCATATCGCGCCCCTCGGGGCCGGGATCGGCAGGGGTGATTTGGGTCTCGAACACTGCGCGTTCCATGCGCAGCGGCGCCAATTCGCCCATCACCGCCTGATCCAGACGCAACGCCGCAGCACTGCGCGCCGCGCTGAGGGCCTGCGCCGCGTGCTCATACTGGGCCTCGGCCTGCGCCACAGCTTGGCTCAACGCGGCCAAATCGCCCGCGCCCGCATCGAGGCGGGCCAAACGCATGCGCAGATCTTCGGCAAAGGCAGGCAAATCTTCGGGCGCGATCTGGTGCTTGCGGGCCAGCCCGCGAATGGCAAAAAGCCGCTCTTCCAGCTCTTCTAATTCATGCGCATTAAAGGCCAGCTGATCCAAAGCCGCCTCAAGCCCGGCGATAGCATCGGCCACCTCGCCCAAGGCGCGGCCCAGCGCATCAATGGGGGCGTTAAGTACATCGCCCGCCCGGTCGGCCACCCCTTCCACCCAGCGCAGCGCATTGCCCATCGCCGCCTCGGCACCATCGCTGGACAGCGCGGCATGCGCGCGGGTGATATCCTCGCGGATACGCGCCGCCGATTGCATCAGCCTGCGGCGGCTGTCCAGCGCTTCTTCTTCGCCCGGTTGCGGGGCCAGCTTGTCCAGCTCGGCCACCGCATGGCGCAAAAATTCTTCTTCTGCCGCCACTTGTGCCAAGGCAGCCTGCGCGGCATCCAGCGCGGTTTGGGCCTGCCGCAGCGCCCGCCAGCGGCTGCGCGTGGCATCAACCAGCGGGTCCAGCTGGCCAAACGTATCCAAAAGCCGCCGATGGCCGCGCGCATCAAGCAGCCCACGGTCGTCGTGCTGGCCATGCAATTCCACCAAGCTTTCCGACAATTGCCGCAGCACATCGCCCGAGCAGCGGCGATCGTTCACCCACGCGGTTTTGCGCCCGTCAACCGTGTTCACCCGGCGCAATAACAAGCTGTCTTCTTCGGGCAAACCAGCCTCGCGCAGCACCGCGCGCGCCGGGTGGCCTGCGGGCAAATCAAACTCGGCCACAACCTCGCCTTGGCTGGCCCCCTTGCGCACCAGTTCCGCCCGCCCGCGCCAACCCAGCACAAAGCCCAAACTATCCAACAAAATGGATTTTCCCGCCCCGGTTTCACCGGTCAGCACGTTCAGGCCCGGTTGAAACCGCAGTTCCAACCGGTCGATGATTAGAATGTCACGTATTTCTAACCCACGCAGCATCTGGCCCCCGCAAGATTACCGGCCAAACGCTGCCGTTACAGCCACTTGCCTTGGATCGTCTGGCGATAGACCTGCGCCAGCCACCCATCGCCCACCGCTTCCAGTTCCAATCCGCGCCCGTTCAGCAGCTTGTAGCTGTCTTCATACCAGCTGGTGGCCCTGAAATTGTGGCCCAGAATGGCGCCGGCGGTTTGTGCCTCGCCCACAAGGCCCAGCGACAGATAGGCCTCGACCAAGCGGTGCAGCGCCTCGGCGGTGTGGGTTGTGGTTTGGAAATCTTCTACCACGGTGCGGAAACGGTTTGTGGCCGCGGTGTAATGCCCGCGGCGCAAATAATAGCGGCCGACTTCCATTTCCTTGGCGGCCAGATGATCAAAGGCCAGATCGAATTTCAAGATCGCCGAGCGCGCATAGTCGCTTTCGGGGTAGCGTTCGATCACGGTGCGCAGCTCTTGCAGGGCCTCGAATGTCAGCTTTTGGTCGCGGCCCACGTCATCGATCTGGTCATAATAGCTGAGCGCCAGCAAATATTGCGCATAAGCGGCATCTTCATCGGCTGGGTAGAAATCAAGGAACCGCTTCGCAGCCGAACGGCTTTCCAGATAATTCTTGGCCTTGTGATTGGCATAGGCCTGCATAATCAGCCCACGTTTGGCCCAATCGGAATAGGGATAAAGGCGCTCGACCTCGGAGAAATAGAAGCTGGCTTGCTTTTCGTCGTTGCGCTGCAACTCGAATTCGCCACGCTCGAAAATTTGCTTGGCCGAAAATGTGTCAATCGGAATGTCGCCACTGCGCACGCGTTCCGCTGTGCTGCAGGCCGATAGCCCCGCAACAGCCAGAACAAGCATGATATTTTTCACACGTGATCCCCCGACGGCCATGCCCGAACTCGCTTTCCTATGCCTCAAATCAGCAGTCATCACACCGCTATTTGCATCGGTCCTAGCACAGAAAATTCCGGTGCAAAACGCCTTACGCACAAAATCTGGCACCAAGCGGTTTTAGGCCACCGCAGAGAGTTCGCCCAGATGCACGCCAGCGCCGGGCAGGCGCCCGGCCATAGCGCTGTCGCAGCTGACATGGCACCATGCATCGGGCGTGTCAAAAAGCGCGCGCAACAGATCGTTGGTCAGGGCGTGGCCTGCGCGGTGGCCGGTGTAACGGGCCAGCAAAGGCGCCCCTGCCAAGGCCAAATCCCCCAATGCATCCAGCATCTTATGGCGCACGGCCTCGTCAGCGTGGCGCAGCCCACCGGGGCTAAGCACCGCATCGCCATCCACCACCACAGCGTTTTCCAAAGTGCCCCCCAAGGCCAAGCCATTGGCGCGCATCGTGTCCACATCGGCCTTGCGGCAAAATGTGCGGCTGTCGCAAAGTTCGCGCACGAACGAGCCATTGGCCATGTTCAGCACCTTGCGCTGAACACCAATGGCGGCATCGTCAAAATCGATGCTGAAATCAATCTCTAGCGTCTCGGCCGGGTCCAAGCGGGCCCAGGCATCGCCGCGGCGCACCTCGACACGCTGAAGCACCTTGATGGCGCGCAGCGGGGCGGGATGGGCTTGCAGGCCCGTTTGCAAAATTTTGCGCACGAATTGCACCGCGCTGCCATCCATGATGGGCACTTCGGGCCCATCCAACTGCACCAGCGCATTATGCACCCCACAGCCCACAAGCGCGGCCATGATATGTTCGATCGTGGAAACGCTGGCGCCATCGCTGTTGCGCAACAAGGTGCACAGCGGCGATTGCGTGACCGCATCAAAGCGCGCCGGCAGCAGCGCCGGGCCACCGGCCAGATCTAGGCGTTGAAACACGATTCCATGGTCTGGCGCGGCCGGGCATATCACCATGCGCGCAGGTTGGCCGGAATGCAGCCCAACCCCAATAAACGTGACCGAATTCTTTACAGTGCTTTGCAAGCTGTTCCCCAAGGGGCTTTGGGCCCCGCTATCAAAGGTGTTACTTATTCACTTTCGATGTCTCAACTCACTCTTTGTAACGTGTTGAAACATCTGCAATCAGGATGGGCAGGGTTTTGCCACCCCCTGGCCTGAACGCCCATAACCCTTTGATATAATGGAAAAAGGAGCCGCATTTCTGCAGCCCCTTTTGACCAGATAGTTGATCGCGTCAATTGGCCTGACGGCGCAGGAACGCGGGAATTTCGATACGGTCTTGTTCGGCATCGGCCTCGTCACGCGGCAGGGCGTTGGCCTGCTGGCCGCGCATGGGGGGCTGGTGACGCGCGGCAGGCGCCTCGGGGGCGGCGTTTCCAGTCATCCGGTTGATCAGCGAATTGATCCCAAAGCGCGAGCGCTCGGGCTCGGGTTTGGCGGCCATGGTGCGCTGGGTTTGGGGCTGGGGCTCGGCACCGCCCTGCACCCGACCAACGGCTGCCTGCAACCGCTCCATCGTGGCGGGGCTGGGGGTGCCGGGTGCGGGGGCGCGCGGCGGCATATAGGCTGCGGCCTCGTCTTCGTCATCATAGGCCTCGACCGGGCGCGGCTCGAATTGTGCCACCTGCGGACGATAGGCGGGCGGCGGCATATCATCTGCGCCATGCTGGGCCGGGGCCTCGGCTTCGAAGATGTCTTCCATCTGCTCTTGGGCCGCGGTGCGCTGCACATCCATCTGCTCGAACAGGCTGGGCTCGGCGGAGTGTTGGGCGGCAACCGCAGGCTGCGGCTGGACTACGGGTGCCGGCTCGCGCTGGGCCGAAACGGTTTGGGTCAGCGGTTCGGACATTTTGCGGCGCGGCAGCGGCATATCGTTATGCGCCTCGTTCGCGTCGATCCCGGTGGCGACAACGCTGACGCGCATAAAGCCTTCCATATCGGTATCCAAGGTCGAACCGACGATGATGTTTGCGTCCGGGTCCACCTCTTCGCGAATGCGGTTGGCGGCCTCGTCCAGTTCAAACAGCGTCAGATCGTGGCCGCCAGTGATGTTGATCAACACCCCTTTGGCGCCTTTCAGGCTGATTTCGTCCAGCAGCGGGTTGGCGATGGCTTTCTCTGCCGCCTGGATGGCGCGATCTTCGCCCTCGGCCTCGCCGGTGCCCATCATGGCTTTGCCCATCTCGTCCATCACGGCGCGCACATCTGCGAAATCAAGGTTGATCAAGCCGGGGCGCACCATCAGGTCGGTGACGCCTTTCACCCCTTGGTAAAGCACGTCATCGGCCATGCTGAAGGCCTCGGTGAAGGTGGTTTTTTCATTGGCAAGGCGGAACAGGTTCTGGTTGGGAATGATAATCAGGGTATCCACAACCTTTTGCAGCGCTTCCACGCCTTCCTCGGCCTGGCGCATGCGCTTTTGGCCTTCGAATTGGAACGGCTTGGTCACAACGCCCACCGTCAACACGCCCAATTCACGCGCCGCCTGTGCGATGATCGGCGCTGCACCCGTGCCGGTGCCGCCCCCCATGCCCGCAGTGATAAAGCACATATGCGCGCCGGCCAGATGATCGACGATCTGTTCGATCGACTCTTCCGCCGCGGCGGCCCCGATGCTGGCCTTTGCGCCAGCCCCCAACCCTTCGGTTACTTTTACGCCCAGCTGGATGCGATGGCCCGATTTGCTTTGCTGCAGGGCCTGCGCATCGGTGTTGGCCACAACGAAATCACAGCCCGAAAGCTGCTTGTCGATCATGTTGTTGACCGCATTGCCGCCTGCGCCCCCAACACCAAACACGGTGATACGGGGTTTCAGATCGTCATGTCCGGGCACCGAAAGGTTCAATGTCATGGTGTATCCGCCTGTGCTTTAGCCCGCCTGACCGGGCGTGTTTTTTACTTTTGCCTGCTGCAGTATTACCCGTTGAAGGCCAGATCGTCACGAGAAAAACGCAAATTCCCCACAAAATATAGCCAAATTCCGCCGAAAATCTGCCCGATCTTGCTGGCGCTTCCAAATATAGCGGATTTCTGCCGACAAAGCCCTGCGCCGCAGCCCCGATTGGGGCGCGGTGGGGCGAAAACAGCGGGTTTGGCGGGGCGTGCCCCTACCAGTTATCCTTGAACCATTTCATCGCGCGCCGCAGCGAACGGGCGGGGTAGCGATCAACGGGAATTTCAAAATCCCACCACTCGTCTTGCGGATGGGCCGCAAACAGGCACAGCCCCACAGCGGCCGAGAAGGCCGGGCCAGTGGCGGCCTGCGGCAAGCCATGCACGCGCAACGGGCGGCCCAAACGCACCTGTTGGCCCAAGATGCGGCTGGCCAGCCCATCAAGCCCCGGAATTTGGCTGCCCCCGCCCGTCAACACGATCTGCTGACTGGGCAAGTGTTCGAACCCGGCAGCATCAAGGCGCGCGCGCACCTCTTCCAAAATTTCTTCCACACGTGGGCGCATGATGCCAATCAGCTCGGCGCGGCTGACGGTGCGGCGATCGTGCTCCCAATCGCCGGTTTCGCTGCGCATTTCGATCATTTCGCTGTCATCGCGGCCAGTGGCCACAACACCACCGAACAATGTCTTGATACGCTCAGCCGCGTGCGAGGGCACCTGCAGCCCCATCGAGATGTCGCTGGTCACATGATCGCCACCCATGGTGACGGTGTCGGCAAAGATCATGTGCTTTTTCATAAACACCGAAATGCTGGTGGCGCCGCCCCCCATATCGATACAGGCGGCCCCCAGTTCCAACTCGTCCTCGACCAGCGCCGACAAGCCGCTGACATAGGCCGAACTGGCCACACCGGCCAATTCCAAATCGCACCGCTTCACGCAATAGGCCAAGTTTTGGATGGCGATTTCATCCACCGTCAGCATATGCATATCGACCGCCAGCTGCTGGCCCACTTGGCCGCGCGGGTCGCCCAAGCCGCTGCGATGATCCAGCGCAAAATTCACCGGATGGGCATGCAGCACCTCGCGGCCTTGCCCAAAATCTGGAATGTCGCAGGCCGACAAAACCCGCCCGATATCTTGCTCGCTGACCAAATTGCCTTGCAAGTCCAGCTGCCCCGCCACGCCATAGCTGCGCGGCTCGGCGCCTGAAAAGCAGGCGATCACGTGATCGACACGGATATTGGCCATTTTCTGGGCCGCCTGCACCGCCGTGCGGATGGCGCGTTCGGTTTCGGCCATGGCGTGAATTTCGCCAAAGCGCACCCCGCGCGACCGGGTGGTTGCGGCACCAATCACCCGAAACCCGGCCTGCCCCGCCATCGGGCCCACGCCTTCGACCTCTAACTTGTCTGCGCCATCAAAACGCAAAACCAAACAGCCAATTTTAGAGGTGCCCACATCCAAAATGGCCACCACCCCCCGCTGCATGGCCGCCTTGCGCATGTTGCGCATGGCGCGCTGGGATTCGTATAGCTCGATCATAATTGCTAGTCTCCCAAAGCCGCATTGCGAACCCGCCACCATTCATCAACGGCCGCTTCGCTCATTCGAATTGTTGGCCTGTCGGCCAAGCGCATATCAACCAGCGCCAAATCACGTTCCAAAAGATCTTGTGCCTTGTGCATCAACAGCACCCGTTCCAGCGCTTGAACGGGCTGTTTTTGGGGCAGTTGAATGCGTTGCCCACGATCCAGCACCAGATCCCAGCGGCGCTGACTGATGCGCACCAAGCCGCGCACCCGGCTGCCCAAGGGGCCCGCCGCACGCAACAGGGCCAAGGCCTCGGCCGCCGCCTGATCGGCACCCTCGCCCGCCACCAAGGGCAATTCGGGGTGGGCCGCGCGTGTTTCTGCCGGGCGCACAACGGCGCCGGTCTCGTCTAGCAATTCCAGCCCGTCGCGGGTGCGCCACACCAAGGCGGGCGCGCGTTCGACAACGCTGATTTGTAAAATCCCGCCATTGCGCACGAAAACGCGCGCCTCTTTGATCGCGGGCAATTCGCGCAAGGTTTGCAAAATCAGCGGCAAATCCAACCCGAACGAAGATACCGGCAGATCCACTGGCATGATTTCGCGGATGTCGGCATCGACCGAGTCGCTGGCCCCTTCGATCACCATGGCTTGCACCATGAATTCGGGGCGGTTGACCACCTGATCGCGCAGATCCAAGGCAAACAGGCGCAGCGCATCGCGGCGCTCTTCGTTGGCCAGATAGCCCGCGCTTAGCGCTGTCACCACAATAAGCGGCAGCCCTGCGCGCAAAAACAGCCGAAACGCCGGTGTCAGCATCAGCCGTTGGCGCCGATACGACCAGCGCGAGGGCGCCGGATCGGCCCGGCGGGGGGACGGCGCGGGCTGGGCGCTGCGGCGGGGGGCGCGGATCACCGGTTGCATGAGGCGTCCTCGACCATCCAGCGGCACAGCTGGCCAAAACTGATACCAACCGCCTGCGCCTGCTCGGGCGTCAGCGAGGTGTCCGTCATGCCGGGCTGGGTATTGGTTTCCAACACCACCAGCCCGTCCAGACCACGGCGATCATCCCAGCGAAAATCGGTGCGGCTGACACCACGGCAGCCCAGCAGTTGGTGGGCGCGCAGAGCATGGGCCATGCAGGCCTGGAAAATATCGGCGGGCACCTGCGCGGGCACCACGTGGCGCGAGCCGCCGGGCGTGTATTTGGCGCTGTAATCATACCAGCCATCGGTGATGATTTCCGTCACCGTCAAAGGCCGGTCATCCATCACCGAAACGGTCAATTCGCGCCCCGGCGCATAGGCCTCGACCATCACAACATCGGGCATGTCTGCCGCCATCACCGGCGCATTCGCCCCTTCGGCCACAATATAGACGCCCACGCTGGAGCCTTCGTTATAAGGCTTGACCACATAGGGCGGCGCCATCACGTGCCCGGCCTGCACCGCATCTTTGCTGGCCAAGATACTATCCACCACCGGCAGACCATGGGCGCGATAGACGTCTTTGGTTTTTTGCTTGTCGATACACAGCGCCGAGGCCAGCACGCCAGAATGCGAATAGGGCAGGCCCAGCCATTCCAGCAGGCCTTGCACGCAGCCATCCTCGCCCCAGCGGCCATGCAGGGCGTTCAACACAACATCTGGCGCAATTTCCAGCAATTGCAGGGGCAAATCGTGCCCCGCATCCACTTCGACCACCGCGAAGCCTTCTTCCCTAAGTGCCGCAGCGCATGCGCGCCCTGTGCTAAGCGACACCTCGCGCTCGGACGAGAGGCCACCCATTATCACCGCCACTTTGGGGCTTGTCCTGCTCGACATTGCCACCGTGTGCCTCTGACTTACGGGCCTATTTCGGCCCTTTTTTGTTGATGTGCGTTCGCCAGTTTAGGGCGTATTCGCAATATTGCCTGCCGGGGTCGGTTCGCCGACCCTCTTAATCTCCCATTCTAGCGTGATACCGCTGGAATCGTAAACCTTTTTTCGCACCAATTCGCCAAGGTTTTCCAGATCTTGGGCGGTGGCCGTGCCGGTATTGATTAAGAAGTTGGGGTGTTTTGGGCTCATCTGGGCGCCACCCAAGGTGGCACCGCGCAAACCGGCATCGTCAATCACCTTCCAAGCCTTCAGCGCGTGGCTGTCATCGGCCTGCCCGGTCGAGGAAAACCCGGCCGGGTTGCGAAAGGTTGACCCAGCGCTGCGGTCTTTGGTGGGTTGGGTGGCATCGCGTTTGGCCAGCTGATCTGCCATGCGCGCAGCTAAGGCATCTGGCGCGCCAGCCGGGCCTTTCAGCAGCGCCGAAACAATCACCCAGTCATCGGCCAAGGTACTGTTTCGATATGAAAAATTCAGATCATCGGCGCCAATCCTATGGGTCTTGCCATGCCGGTCTATCACCCGCGCCTCTTGGAAAATATCGGCCATATAGCTGCCGTAGCAGCCCGCATTCATGCGCACCGCGCCGCCGATGCTGCCGGGGATGGTGCGCAAGAACGTCAGGTCCATCCCCATCTCGGCGGCACGCCGCGCCACATGCGCATCCAGCGCCGCAGCCCCCACCCGCAGGCCGCCGGCCTCGGGCGTGATCGTGTTAAACCCACGCCCCAAACGCACCACAACCGCGCGCAGCCCGCCATCGCGCACGATCAAATTCGATCCAACGCCCATCGGAAAAACCGCGATATCCGCCGGCAGAGCGGCCAAAAACTGTGCCAAATCTGCCTCGTCTGCAGGCTGAAACAGCCAATCTGCCGGCCCGCCCACGCGCAGCCATGTCAGATCGGCCAGCGGGCGGTTGGGCGTCAGCACGCCGCGGCACGGGGGCAGCATGCGCGTCATCGGGGGGCACCTGTTTGCAAACCGGGCACCGGCCTAGCCCTGCAACCGCGCGGGCAGCCCATTGGCCCAAGCGCTGATCGTGCCAGCCCCAAGGCAGACAACCATATCACCGGGGCGCGCCTGTTCGCGCACAAGCCGCTCGAGATCGTCCTCGCTGGTGACGGCGCGGGCATGGCGGTGGCCATGGCGGATCAGCCCGGCCACCAGATCATCGCGGCTGGCCCCTGCGATGGGCGCCTCGCCTGCGGCATAGACTTCGGCAATGCCCACAACATCGGCATCGTTGAAACAGGTGCAGAAATCTTCAAACAGGTTGGACAGGCGCGAATAGCGGTGGGGCTGGTGCACCGCAATCACCCGCCCAGATGTGGCCTGCCGCGCCGCGCGCAACACAGCAGCAATTTCCACCGGATGGTGGCCATAATCATCAATGATGGTCACGCCCGCCACCTCGCCCACCTTGGTAAAGCGCCGGTTCACCCCGCCAAAGGCGGCCAAAGCTTGCCGGATTTCGGCGGTCTTCATGCCCAAATGCCGCGCCACAGCCACAGCCGCCAAGGCGTTGCTGACGTTGTGATCGCCCGGCATGGGCAGGGTGCAGCCCTCGATTTTCACATCCTCGCCCTGCAACCAAATGTCAAAATGCGCCACCCCTGATTGATAGCACAGGTTCACCGCGCGCACATCAGCCTGCGCGTTAAAGCCAAAGGTCACCACCCGGCGGTCGGTAATGCGCCCCACCAAGGCCTGCACTTCGGGGTGATCGGTGCAACACACCGCAATGCCGTAAAAGGGAATATTCGAGACGAAATCGTAAAACCCTTGGCGCAGGTTTTCGATACTCCCCCAATGTTCCATATGCTCGGGGTCGATATTGGTGACGATCGCAATCGTTGCGGGCAACCGGTTAAAGGTGCCATCGCTTTCATCGGCCTCGACCACCATCCATTCGCCCTGCCCCATCCGCGCGTTCGAGCCATAGGCATGGATGATGCCGCCATTCACGACCGTGGGGTCAATCCCCCCCGCAACCAGCAATTCCGCCACCAAGGTGGTGGTGGTGGTTTTGCCATGGGTGCCGCCCACGGCAATATTGGATTTCAGGCGCATCAGCTCGGCCAGCATCTCGGCGCGGCGCACCACGGGCAGGCCACGGCGGCGTGCCTCGTCTAATTCCGGGTTGCCGGGTTTGATGGCCGAGGAAATCACCACCACGGTGGCATTTTCCAAATTCTCGGCGCGCTGGCCCTCAAAAATGCGGGCCCCCATGGCGCCTAAACGGTCGGTGATTTTGCTGGCTTTCAGATCCGAGCCTTGGATGGTGTAGCCGTGGTTCAGCAGCACCTCGGCAATGCCCGACATGCCAATACCACCAATCCCCACAAAATGGATTGGGCCAACATCGGTGGGCAATTTGGTTGCGGCGGCATTCATCGATCAAGAACCTTTCTTATTGGCCAAGGCCTGCACCATATCGGCAAGCGTATTTGCGGCATCAGGGTGCCCGGCCGACAGCGCCGCGCGGGCCATCTGCGTGGCGCCATCGGGGTTTGCCAAAACCAGCTCTATTTGCGCGGCCAAGTCTGCGGGCGTAAGCCGGGCTTCGGGCACAACAATCGCCGCGCCCGCCTCGGCCAGCCCACGGGCATTGGCGCTTTGATGATCGCCCGCCGCTGCCGCATAGGGGATCAAGATAGAGGGGCGGCCAATGATGGTCAGGTCCGCCACGCTTGAGGCGCCGGCGCGGCTGATCACCAATTGCGCCTCGCTCATGCGGCGGGGGATATCGGCGAAAAACGGGGCAATCTCGGCGGCAATGCCATGCTCGGCGTAATAGCGCGCAACCCGTTCGCCATCTTCGTCGCGGGCTTGATGGGCCACGCGCACGTGGCGCAACATTTCCATCGGCAGGGCGGCAATGGCGGGGGGCACGATATCAGACAAAATCCGCGCCCCTTGGCTGCCCCCGATCACCAGCACCGACATCGGGTAATCGCCCGGCGCGATATAGCCAGCGCCCAGCCGCTCGCGCACGCTGGCGCGCACCGGGTTGCCCGTTGGCACCCCCGTGACACCGGCCGGCAAGGTGGTGGGCCATGTGCCGCAGGCCACCTGATCTACATGGCGGGCAAATATCTGGTTCACCCGGCCCAAAACGCCATTTTGTTCGTGTATCATGCGCGGCAGGCGCAATACCCAAGCCGCGGCCAAAGCCGGGATCGAGGGGTAGCCGCCAAAGCCCACCACCACGGTGGGCCGGTGGCGCAGCATCGACCAAAGCGCGCCCATGCCCCCAGCCAACAGCCGCAACGGCACACCCAGCTTGGCCAGAACCCCCCCGCGCGCAAAGGTGCCGCTGGCGCTGATGGCCACCTCGACCGCATCGGGAAACCCACCCGCATAGCGCGCGCCGCGGGTGTCGGTTGACAGTTTCACCCGCCAGCCCCGTGCCAGCATCACCTCGGCCAGCGCTTGTGCCGGAAACATATGGCCCCCGGTCCCCCCGGCGGCGATCACCAACAATGGCGTGCGGTTGCCCATGATCAACCCTCCAAATCCTTTGGCCGCTGCTTAGCCGCTGGCCACGCGCCCTGCAACGCCTAGCCCCAAGGCCCAGCAACAAGGCCCAGCGACAAGGCGCCACGTTACCGTCGCCGCGCCCGCAGCAAATCGCCAATCTCACCCTGTGGGCGGGTGCGGGTAAAGGCCAGCAACATGCCCATGGCAATGCCACCCGCAATCAAGGATGACCCGCCATAGCTGACAAAGGGCAGCGTCATGCCCTTGGCAGGCAGCAAGCGCACCGCAACCCCCATGTTGATCATGGCCTGCACCCCGAAAATACAGGCCAGCCCCGTGCCGCCCAAGCGAATGAACGGGTCGCGCTCGTGCATCATGCGCAACAGCGAACGCAGCACCACGCTGCCATAAAGCGCGATGATCACCAGCACCAAAACCAGCCCGTATTCTTCGGCAGCCACGGCGATAATGAAATCGGTATGCGCATCGGGCAAAGACCATTTCACCTGCCCCTCGCCCACGCCCACGCCAAAAAAACCGCCCTCGCGGATGGCATTGGTGGCGTAGCCAATTTGGGTGGTTGGGTCCACGTCTTGGCTGAGAAAGCCATCAATGCGGCGCGCCACATGCTCGGAATTTTGATAGGCAAACGTGCCACCCAGCACCACCGCCACCGCCAAGCCCACCAGCAACAGCATGGGCGCACCGGCGACAAAATACATCACCGTCCACCCAAAAAGCACCAAGGAGGCTTGGCCAAAATCGGGCTGCATGACCAGCATCAAAACAATCGCCACCATCAATGCAAAAGACCAAAGCCGCCCCGGGGGGCCGCCAATATCTTGGGCGGCGGCCATCATCCAAGCGGCCACAACCACAAAGACCGGCTTTAAAAATTCCGACGGCTGGATCGAGGCAAAGCCCAAACTGTACCAGCGCGTTGCGCCCTTGCCAAAATCGGTGCCGAAAAGCGGCAGGAAAACCAAGGCAAGAAAGGCCGCCAAAAACCCCAAAACCGCCAAACGGCGCACCACCAGCGGGCTGAGCATCGAGGTGATCAGCATAGCCACCAGCGCCAGCCCACCAAAGACTGCCTGCCGCTGCACATAGTGGAACGGATCAAAGCCATTTTTTTCGGCCAGCGGCGGCGAGGCCGCCAACCCCAGCAAGATCCCGATGCCAAAAAGGATCAGAATGCAGGACATTGTCCATTTGTCGACGGTCCGCCACCATTTCGGCAGAACCGGTTCGCCGTCCCGTTGTGGGACTGCGCCGTACACCATTTCTGTCATGCAAGCACCGCTCGTTGCCTGGGCGCCCCTTTCGGGGTCATTGGCTACACTTTAGCGCGCAAAGCGCCCGCTGGCTAGGGGCAAAGGCCACCATTGCCGCGCGCCACCCCTTGCCAATCGAACGATCTCAAGGCAAGCCCTGCGTATGGAATTTGATACAGTGATCATAGGGGCTGGCGCCGCAGGGCTGATGTGTGCGCCGCGCGCCGCCGGGCCTGCGGGGCGGCGGGTTTTGGTGATCGACCATGCCAAAGCCCCGGGCGAGAAAATTCGCATCTCGGGCGGTGGGCGGTGCAACTTTACCAATATGCACTGCGACCCGCAGGCGTTTTTGGGGGCAAACCCGCATTTTTGTAAATCCGCCCTTGCCCGTTACACGCAGTGGGATTTTCTGGATCTTGTGCAATCACATAAAATTGCCTGGCACGAGAAAACCCTGGGCCAGCTGTTTTGCGACGATAAAGCCACCCAAATTGTGGCGATGTTACAGGCCGAAATGCACAAAGCGGGCGCCGAGCTGTGGTTGCAAACGGCGCTGCGGGGTCTGACACATGATGGCCAGCGCTACCGTCTACAGCTGGAACGGCAGGGCCAGCACCACAGCGTCACAGCGCGGGCCTTGGTGGTGGCGGCGGGCGGCAAATCCATTCCCAAAATGGGGGCAACCGGGCTGGCCTATGAGATTGCCACGCAATTCGGCCATACGCTGACCCAGACGCGCCCGGCCTTGGTGCCCTTTACCTTTTCCGACACGCCCTTTGCCGCGATTTCGGGCACCGCAACGCCTGCCCGGGCCAGCGCCGGTGGCGCCAGTTTCGACGAGGCGGTGCTGTTTACCCATCGCGGCCTGTCTGGGCCTGCGATTTTGCAAATCAGCTCGTACTGGCGCGAGGGCTGCACCATCACGCTGGATCTGGACCCAGAGGGCACATTGCTGGCCGCGCTGCGCGCCGAACGCCAAGCAGCCGGGCGCAAGCACCTGTCTAACGCGCTGTCCCAGCACCTGCCCGCGCGGCTGGTGCAGCATTTGGCCCAAAAACTGCCCGTAGATCTGGGGCTGGCCACCAACTTGGCCGATCACAGCGATGCACGTTTGGCCCAAGTCGTGGAAGCGCTGCGCAAC